>Ga0307374_10005622_pt1 | contig 20206 bp, 13 predicted proteins | sample OX3MG_FD_202532 | JGI IMG/M metagenome (GOLD analysis project Ga0307374, IMG submission 202532) | Soil microbial communities from Risofladan, Vaasa, Finland - OX-3 | ecosystem: Environmental > Terrestrial > Soil > Coastal area > Acid sulfate soil | place: Finland: Risofladan, Vaasa | collected...
CGTGATAGCCCGCCCCGGTCGTGTCGTCCAACGCGACTTCGATGCCGTTGAAACCCACGTCCTTGCCGGGCCGCGGCTTGAGTGGAAACGTGCGGATGAAGATCCCGCTGTTACACCCCTTGCTAAGCTTGAAGTCGAGCGCAAGCTGGAAATTCTCCCAGGTCTTCTCATGAATCAACATGTACCCACCGCACTTGTGCGGGTTCAAGGCCCCCTCTTCGACGTCGGTCTTGCTGGGCTCCTGGCTGCTCGTCGTCCATCCGGCCAGCGACTTACCATCGAACAGCAGCACCCAGCCCGCCTTCTTTTCGTCGTCGGTCAGTTGGTTGTCGGCGGCGGCCAGCCGGCTGGCCGCCGTGGACGCGAAGATCAGGAAAAACAGTGTGCAAGCGGTCGATCTGCGGCGGTTCAGCATGTTTCGTTCCGTATCCAAGGTTGAGAGTATCGCCCCATCGCAATCGGCTAACCCAAGCCCAGTGTATCCGCCCTGGGGCCGCGATCAAATCCATTTCTTCACTTCTTGGCGTGTTGTCCGGCGAACTGGACACGCCATAGAATCCATTTGGCGGGCCATGATCGTAAGCCGAGTGGCCGGGGATCGGTTCGCCGAGCGCCCATGTTCTCCAACCATGGGCAACCCCGGCCCCCGGCGGTTTTTTCGCGAATCGCCGGAGGGATATGCGCCGATCACTGAGATTTACGAAGCGCGGATTCTTTCGAGAACCCATTCACGGATGAGGTCCGCGTCGGCGATACCCTTTGACTTTGCCATCTCGCGAACGGCATCAGCTTCATGGATTGGCAAATGGAGCGTGATCGAATGGTCCTGGTCGAAGACCGGCTCCGTGACCTCTTCAAGCTCGTTTTCGAAATCAGTCAGGTCATGGGTGTCCCAAAACCTGGCCAGTTCTTGGATGGAATCAGTTTGAGGTATTCGTTTCATGTTCATCGACGTTTCCATTGACGGTATCGGCGTTTTTCTTTTTCGGTCATCGACCGTGCCGTCACCGGATATCCCTTACCGTCCGGAAATCGGATGACGACGCAAAACAAGTATCGACCAGCGCCAGTTTGGCCAAGAACGTAGAAGACCGGGTTCTCTCCTTCGGATTTCGCTCTTAGAATCAAAGCTGGGCCGAAGCAAGCCTCTTCGACTTCTTCGGGCGTTACACCATGTCGAGCAATATGATCGATTCTCTCTTCCGGCCAGACGAATTCATGAATTCGCATTCGCTCATCTTATCATATCTGCCCATTCCCACATCCCCTTTCCAAAAACGCCTGAATTTCATAGGGGCCGCCCTTTTCCTGCCGCGTTGCCTTGTAACCCCGGTGGAAATTCCCCGTCGCATGCATCATACTTACTTAGAGAACGGTCAAGGCGATTCAGAACGGTTCAACCGGCGAGCTAATGCCCCCCGCCGGGAACGGCACTCCCCGAGCCACGGTACGGCCAAGTGTGCCTGAAATCTTGACCCATTCGCCACTTTCCACTTTCTACTTTTGACTTTCAACAACCCTTCTCCCTCATGCGAACCACTGCTATCGCCACCGGCGCGCCGTCCGCCCGGCGCGTGGCGGGCACCCAGATCCCCTGCTACATTTTCGATAACAATCGCGACCTGTCACGTCACGTGGCCGAGTCGATCGCCAGCCTGATCCGCGAACGAAATGCCTTCAGCCAGCACGCCGTGCTGGGCCTTCCGACCGGATCGACGCCCCTTGGCGTCTACCGCGAGCTGATTCGCATGCACCGCGACGATGGGCTCGATTTCTCGGGCGTGGTCACCTTCAACCTCGACGAGTACTTCGGTCTCCAGCCGGGCCAGTTGCAAAGCTACCACCGCTGGATGCGGGAGCACTTCTTCGACCACGTGAACATTCCCGCCGAACAAATCCACATTCCCGACGGCACCGTGCCCGCCGACGAGGTCGACGACCATTGCCGTCGCTACGAGGACGACATCGAGCGAGCCGGTGGCCTCGACCTACTGCTGCTGGGCATCGGCCGCAACGGGCACGTCGGTTTCAACGAGCCCTTCAGCGTCCGCAACAGCCGCACCCGGCTGGCGACGCTCGACCCCATCACCCGCAAGGATGCCGCCAGCGACTTCTTCAGCGAAGAGAACGTCCCGCAGCACGCCATCACGATGGGGCTCGGCACGATTTTCGAAGCCCGGCGGATCATCCTCATCGCCCTGGGCGAGCACAAGGCGGCGATCGTTCGCGACGCGGTCGAAGGCCCGCTCAGCGACCGCGTGCCGGCCAGTTTCCTGCGCGACCACACGGCTACCACGTTCCTGCTCGACACCGCGGCCGCCGGCCAATTGACGGGCGTCGCCACGCCCTGGGTGCTGGGTAACGTCGAGTGGACCGACGCCCTGCTCAAGCGTGCCGTGCTCTGGCTTTCCGAGGTGACGCGGAAGGCGCTCTTGAAGCTCGACGACCAGGACCTGCGCGAACACAACCTGCACCAATTGCTGCGCCACCATGGTCCAGCCCAGAAGGTGGCGCACCGCGTCTTTCGCTGGATGATGGATACGATCGACTACCATCCCGGCGGTCGCGAGCCGAAACGGATCGTCTGCTTCAGTCCGCACCCCGACGACGATGTAATCAGCATGGGGGGCACGCTGATCCGGCTGGTCGAGGACCAGCACGAGGTGCATGTGGCCTACATGACCAGCGGCAACATCGCCGTGTTCGACCACGACGCCCAGCAGGTGGCCGACTTCGTGGCCGAATTCAACCGCCGTTTCGGCATCGACCAGGAGAAGTCGTTGGCCGTCGAGCGGCAGGTTTACCAGGCGCTGGCGAACAAGTGCCCGGGCGAGGCCGACTGCGAAACGGTGCTGGCCGTCAAGGCCCTCATCCGGTGGAGTGAGGCCAAGGCGGGAGCGGTCGTCTGTGGCTGCCACGAGGAGCACCTGCACTTTCTCGACCTGCCTTTCTATCGCACCGGAACGATCGCCAAGAACCCGGTCGGCGACGACGACGTGCGGATCATTCGCGAGCTGATCGAGCGCGTCGATCCGCAGCAGGTCTACGTCGCGGGTGACCTTTCCGACCCGCACGGCACTCACCGCGTCTGCGCCGAGGCGATCTTCCGGGCCCTCAAGGAGTTGGAGGCGGCCAGCGGCCGGCGCCCCGAGGCGCTCTTGTACCGCGGGGCCTGGCAGGAGTGGGCGCCGCACGAGGTCGAGATCGCCGTGCCGCTCAGTCCGCGCGACTTGCAGCGGAAGAAAGACGCCATCTTCCGACACGAGTCGCAGAAGGACACCGCGTTGTTCCCCGGTAGCGACAGCCGTGAGTTCTGGCAAAGGGCCGAGGAACGCAACCGGCACACGGCCGACACGTACAATCGCCTCGGCCTGCCCGAGTACTTCGCCATGGAAGGTTTCGTGCGCTGGAACGGCGATCCAATCTAGGGAATAGTCATTTGTCATTGGTCATTGGTCATTGGTTGTCCAAAGACTCCAAAGACCAAAGACCAATGACCAATGACCAATGACCAATGACCAATGACCAATGACCAATGACCAATGACCAATGACCAATGACCCGTCCATGACCGATCGGCTCGACGCGCTTGCGCACGGCAGGCGCGGCAAGTGCTGCCTCGGCTTCCTGCTGTTGACCACGTTCGCGCTGGCCGCAGGTTCGGCGGCGCAAAAATCGGTGACGGTCGACGAGTTCCAGGCGCTGCCGCACGGGTTGGCGATCTGGCGGACAGGCGATTTGCACATGGCCACGGGTGTTCCGGTTTTGCCCAGTCTGCTCGCGGCGCTGCCGCTGTTGACCACGTCGGCGCAGCTCGACCTGGCGCCCATCGCCGGCTACCCGAGCTCGTGGCCATGCGGCGGTCAGTTCATGCGCGAAAACGCCTCGAACTATCACGCCTATTTTCTGTTGGGCCGGCTCGTCTCGCTGGCCTGTCTGCTGGCCACCTGCGGCCTGGCCTACGGCTATGCGCGCAGCCTTTATGGCCCGACCGCCGGGCTGGTGGCAGCGACATTCGCCGGCCTGTCACCGAACATGCTCGCCCACGGTCCACTGGTCACGCCCGACATCTTCCTGGCCTGCGCTACCGTTGCCGCGCTTTGGGCATTCGACACCTTTCTACGTCGGCCTGGATGGAGCACGGCCGCCGTTCTGGGTTTGACGCTCGGCCTGGCCGCACTGTGCAAGCTCACGGGACTCTTGTTGTTCATGATCTTTCCCGCCATCACGCTGGCCGTCCAATTGGCCGATTCTGTGCACCCAACGCGACGCCATCCGAAGACGCCTTGGCGAGCTACCTGGTTTACTTTGTTCGCCGCGCTGGTTGTCGGCGTGCTTGTCATCCATCTAGGTTATCTTGGAGACGGCGCGTTGGTTCCATTGGGCAAATACTCGTTTCTGAGCAGTCAGCTTCGTTGCGTGCAAGCGTGGCTGCCCGACTGGTTGCCCGTGCCTTTACCTTACTATTTCTTCCTGGGCGTCGATGCGCAATGGGCCGAAGGGGGGTACACCGCTTACCTGTTGGGCGAGCTCAACACGACGGGCTTTTACCACTACTACCTCGTGGCCCTGCTCGTCAAGACACCGCTACCCGTGCTGTTGCTGCTGTTGTTGTCGACGTGCCGCGCCCGGCGTCTCGATCGGCGAGACGCGATTTGGCTCGTGACGGCAGCGACGATGCTCATCTTCTTCTCGCTCGCCCGGCACAAGAACATCGGCGTGCGCTACGTGCTGTTCCTCGAGCCGCTCATGGCCGTCGGCATCAGCCGACTCGTAAGGCGAGAGGGGGGCGAACGCACAACGGAATTCATTCCGCCATCCTCATCCGCCGAGTCCCAACGACCCAAACGGAATGAATTCCGTTCCACACAGGTCAAACGGAACGAATTCCGTTCTACGAACCGCACCGCCTGGGCGGTCGTGGCCGGTATGATCGCGGTGCTGGCCGTCTCGCTCTGGACATGGCCGAATTACCTGGCCTACTTCAACCTCGCCGGCGGCGGACCGGGAAACGGCCACAGGTACCTGCTCGACTCGAACCTCGACTGGGGGCAGGACCTGATTACGCTGCGCCGCTACATGGATACCGAGGGGATCGACGACATCGATCTCGCGTACTTCGGCCGTGTCCGACCCGAAGTGTATGACATTCGCTACACGCCGCTACTTCCTGGCCGGAGGCCGGCGCACCGCCACGTGGCGATCAGCGCCAACTTCCTCTGGGGACTGACGCACATCGTCAACGGCGACCCGACCTATTGGCTCGACGACCCGGAGGCGTACCGCGAGTTCCGCCGGCGCCGGCCGAAGGCCGTGTTGGGCTGGTCAATCTACGTCTTCGACATGGAAGCATTGGACCGCCACGATAGCGACAATTAGACTAGGCAGTTCGAATGTCCCAGGGCCAACCACGAGGAGACCACCGATGAGACTATGGCTTGTTCTTTTGCTTTTCGTCATTTGCCGGGCCATGGTGCCCGCCGTTGGACGCGCGGCCGACGAACCCAACTACGACCGCTCCGAGGACGTGATCTACGGACGCAAGCACGGGATGGCGCTCACGCTCGACGTCTTCAAGCCCCGCGCGAAGGTCAATGGCGCCGGCGTGGTCTTCGTCGCCAGCGGCGGCTGGTTCTCGGCCCACGACCGGATCTCGGTCCCGTTCTTTAGCGAGCTCTTGAACCGCGGCTACACCGTATTCGCGGTGGTCCACGGTAGCCAACCCCGCTTCACCATCCCCGAGGCCGCGGCCGACATCGGGCGTGCCGTCCGTTTCATCCGCGCCCACGCCGCCGATTACCAAGTCGATCCGCTGCGGATCGGCATCACCGGCGGCTCGGCCGGCGGGCACTTGTCACTGATGCAGGGCATGGCCGGCGACCTCGGCAAGGCCGATGCGGACGACCCGATCGAGCGCGTCTCGAGCCGCGTGCAGGCCGTCGCATGCCTTTTTCCGCCGACCGATTTCTTGAACTATGGCGAACCCGGTAACATCGCGCTTGGCCGGGGCACGCTTTCCGATTATCGCGCGCCGTTCGATTTCAACGAATTCGTACCCGAAACCAAGCGCTTCGAACGAATCACGGACGAAGCGCGCGTGCTCGAAATCGGCCGGACGATTTCGCCCGTCAACCACGTCTCGGCCGACGATCCACCCACGTTCATCATTCATGGCGACGCCGATAAACTCGTGCCGATTCAGCAAGCCGAGTTGATCATCGAGAAGCTCAAAGCGGCGGGCGTGACGGCGGAACTGGAGGCGGTCGCCGGCGGCGACCACGGCGGGGCGGCATTCGCCGAACGCTTGCCGCTCTTGGCCGACTGGTTCGACAAGCACCTCGCGGCGCCGAAGTAGGTTGATGATGTAGAACGGAATTCATTCCGTTTCCGCGTTGCCAAGTTTTCGACCACGCCAACGGAATGAATTCCGTTCTACAACAATCGCCGAAGTAGGTTAGGCTTTCCAGCCTGACGAATGTAAGTTATGCTCGCCCCTTGACGGATCGCGGGGCGCGGGAAAGGTACGCGACACAGGAGAAATGTATCATGGACGATGAATTGAAAACGGCGATGACCTCCGGCGTGTTCGTCGAGTTCCGCGACGAGCTCGGCAACACGATCGGCCAGGCCGTGTACACGGGATGGCAAGGGCGCCCCGTTCCGCTCGTTGGCGACACGGTTTGTTGCGCCATCGCCTCGCCGATGACGGGCCGGCGCCGGAAGCTCTTGGGGCGTGTCATCCAGCGGCAGTTCGAAGTGCAACACGACGTCGACGGCGAAACGTGTGTTTGGGTGCGGCTTTTGTTGCGCACCAAGGCCACTCGACCCAGTCGACCGGCGCCGCGCCCGTCGCGAATCGACTTTTCGGCCAATTAGCCAATCAGCCAATTAGACGAAGAGCACTTGGCAACACTGCCGTGCGGGCGATACCATCATAGGGATGTTCCATCGTCTCGGCGGATTCGTCTCACGTCATTGGCTGTTGGTGATCCTGGCCTGGATCGCCGCGGCGGCCGCGTTGCACCGTATCGCTCCCCACTGGGACGACGTGACGCGCGACGGCGACCTGGCTTATCTTCCCTCCGCAATGGTCAGCGTGCAGGGAGAGGCGTTGCTCGAGCGGGCATTTCCCGGTCACCGCTCGAAGAGCCAGATCGTTCTCGTTTGCCAACGCGAAAGCGGGCCACTGACCTCCGACGATCTTCGGGCGCTCGATCAACTGGCCGGCCGGTTCGAAGCCGAGACCCTCGACGGCCGGCGACGAACACGACTCGGCCAGCTCGCCGACCAACTGGCCGGCCGGTTCGATCCCCACCTTGGCCAAGACCTTCCGGTGATCGGCGTCTGGACGCCTTGGACCGAAGTCATCGGCAAGAAACTCAAGAGCGACGACCGTCACGCGGCACTGATCGTACTCTTGTTGAGCAACGAATTCATGGCCGTCGACAACATCCGCGTGCTCTCCGCCGTGCGCGCGGAGTTGGACGACTTTCGCCGCGAGGCGGATTTCCCGGATGGACTGAATGTGGAAGTTTCCGGCTCGGCCGCCATCGGCGGCGACATGCTCGGTTCGGCCGCCGAGAGCATTCGCAACACGGAGCGGGCCACGGTGATCCTGGTCGTCTTGATTCTGCTAGTCGTGTACCGCGCCCCGGTGCTGGTCTTCGTCCCGCTGGCGACGATCGTCCTTTCTGTCATCGTCTCGCTCGACCTGCTGGCCCAGTTGACCGAAATCCACCACCTGCCTTGGCTGGATTGGGTCGATTTCAAGGTCTTCAAGACGACGAAGATTTTCATTGTCGTGATTCTGTATGGTTCGGGCACCGACTTCTGCTTGTTTCTCATCTCGCGTTACAAAGAGGAATTGGAGCGGGGTAAGCAGAGGGCCGAGGCACTTGCGGTCGCGTTGGGCCAGGTGGGCGAGGCGCTCGCCGGCAGCGCGGCGACGACCATCGTGGGCCTGTGTACGCTGATTTTCGCCTCATTCGGCAAGTACCGTAGTAGTGGGCCGGCCATCGCGCTGTGCCTGGCGGTGACGCTGGCCGCTTGCCTGACGCTGGCACCGGCCCTGCTGCGGGCATTCGGCCGAGTCGTGTTTTGGCCGTTTGGTTCAGGGACGGCGGCGGGCCGCTTCCCCGGTCGGGCTCGCTCCGTCACGTCGCATAGGGGCAGGATGAACGACGAAGATCAGGGGGCTGACGCCGGGGCACCCGTGCAGCGGGTTGGCTCACCGGGCCGCGGAATGTTCGGTGGGTTCTGGCAAGCGGTCAGCCGCGCGGTCATCGCGTACCCCGGCACCATTCTCGTGGCCAGCGTTCTGGTCATGGCGCCGTTCGCCTACCGCGGCCTGTCAGTGGAAATCAGCTACAATCTTCTCGACGAATTGCAAGGCGACCGCCCCAGCGTGATCGGAACCAAGCTCCTGCGCCGGCATTTTCACGCCGGCGACACCGGCCCGATCACGGTCTTGGCGCATCGCCCGGGCGCCGGGTTCGGCACCAAGGCATCCAACGCCGAGGTCTCAAAGCTCACCACGATTCTGGCCGAAGTGCCGGGAGTGGAAAGCGTCCGCAGCTTCACCGAGCCGGTGGGCGACAAGCCCGGCTCCCGGGCCGGCCTTTGGAAGCTGGCCGTGAAGAACCATCCGCAAACCAAGGCGATCTATGTGTCACAGGCGCCCGATCTGGCGGGCGACGTGACACGCCTCGACGTTATTCTCAAGCACGACCCCTTTTCGCGCGAGGCGGTTGGCGTGCTCGACGAGATCGACCGTGCGTTGCTCGCGCTCATCGACGACGAGACATCGTTTTGGCACGACGATCGTCCCGACGACCAGCGTTCGAAAGGGCCCAAGTTCCTTTTTGCGGGCACCACGGCCGGCATACGCGATCTGATGGTCGTCACCCAGAGCGATCGGAAGGTGATCCAGCGGGCCGTGTTGATCGCCGTGCTGATGGTGCTGATCGCCATTCTGCGACGCCCGCTGATCTGCTTTTACCTGATCCTCTCGGTGCTGTTCAGTTACCTGGTCACGATGGGGGCCACGGAGCTGGTGTTCGGTTGGCTCTATCGGCCCTTCGATGGGCTCGATTGGAAGGTGCCGATTTTCCTGTTTGTGATACTCATCGCGGTGGGCGAGGATTACAACATCTACCTCGTCACTCGCGTGCTCGAAGAGCAACGGCGCTGGGGGTTGATGAAGGGTTTGCGGATCGCGGTCGAAAAGACGGGCGGCATCATCACCAGTTGCGGGTTGATCATGGCCGGCACGTTCGTGTCGATGATGTTCGGCACGCTGCGCGGCATGTTGGAGCTCGGGTTTGCCCTCAGCCTGGGTGTCGTTCTCGACACGCTCATCGTCCGCCCGGTGCTCGTGCCCGCCTTCTTGGCCCTGCTCTACCGCCGCTCTATCGCGCCACCGCCGGCGACCGTAAGGGCCGCCGGCGCGCGTCCGCTGGCCTTGGGGGCAGTCGAAGAATAACGTCAGAGTAAGCTCATCAGCGCCTCCTTGCCCGCTTCATGTGCCGAGCCGGCGGGCTGGAATGAGCAGAATCAATTTCCCTCGGCGAGATTCCGATAACACTCGTACTCGGGTCGTTGCTAGCATCATTCCGCGCCTAAGTTTGGCTCAAGTTCAAGAAATCCGCATGAACAACCTCAACGTGTTGCAACTTGTGACGGTTGTCGCCTGGCTGTCGTGGGCCGGAACCGCGGCCGCGCCGCTCCGAGGCGGTGAACCGACCGTCGAACGGTCGCCGGTGGGGTTGACGAACGAAATGAGTCGGCTGCGCGACAAAATCCGCAAAACACTCGCGCACTATCACGCGCGGCCGCTCAACACCCGCGACCATAATTGCTGGGAGCTGATGCACTCGATCGTCGCTTACGGGATCGAGTCACGGATCCTTCGCGGCGGTCCTACCGGCGAACCGGCTAACGCCATCGGTTGGCTCTGCTACGGCAAAACGACCGGTGGCCAGACACTGGTGAGCGTCGAGCGCGGGCGCTTGGCGGTCGCCAAGGGTCCGCGCGTGCAAGGTCATCATGGCCAGTTTCTGGCCATCGTGGCGCAATCGAAGGTCCGGACCGATTACCCCATCGAAGTCGGCCAACGCCGCTTCACACTGGCGGATCTGATCGAAAGCGAAAAACTCGGCTGCGAGGCCGGTACCGAGCTGACGTTCAAGCTGATCGCATTGGCGCACTATCTCGATTCCGACGCCACCTGGACCAGCGCGGACGGCGAGAAGTGGTCGGTTTCTCGGCTTGTCGAAGAGGAGATCAAGTCCCCCATCATCGGCGCCGCCTGCGGCGGCACTCACCGGCTGATGGGACTGAGCTACGCCGTCCGCGAGCGCGTCAAGCAGGGCCGGCCGATCGACGGCCAATTCCTGCGGGCCGACCACTACACTCGCGATTATCAGCGCTACGCGTTCAGCTTGCAAAACACCGACGGTTCGTTCAGCACCGATTGGTTCAAAGGGCGCGCCGCCAAGCCCGACCTCGATCGCCGCTTGCAAACCACCGGCCATATCCTGGAATGGATGGCCTACGCGGTGCCCGACGAATCGCTCGACGACCCACGGCTGGTCAAGACGGTCGCCTACCTGACCGGAATCCTGGCGGCGGACCCCGATCGCGATTGGTCCATCGGACCGTTGGGACACGGGCTGCATGCTTTGGCAATCTACGACGAGCGGAGATTCAAGGCGCCCCCTGCCGACGCCACGGACCATGTGGCTCGCCGCGGCGATGCGGCCCGGCGATCGCCGAAACCCTCCGTCCCCAAGAGTGCCAAGAGCGGCAAAGCCGCCAAGCGTTCGAAGACGTCGAAGGCACCGAAAACGCCTTCCTCCAAGGACAGCCATCGGTCGAAGGTCAAGAACGAATCTCCCTGGGGGGTTGCCTGATCCCAAACCATAACCTCCAGCGGGCGAGGTTGCCTGACGGGCGTAAAACCCTTACATTGCCACAGTCGCGAGATCTTCCTCGCGACCGGGGCCCCGTCCGGGGAGGGCTTCGTTGCTCTCGCTTTCCTTTGCCCCACGTGGCGCGGATGCACCCGCTGAGATTCGACGCTGAATTCGAAACGGTCTTCGACGCTGCCGCCAGTCTGGCCCAGGCGGCCGGAGCTTCCGCACTATTGCTACTGCTGGACGGGCCAACCGATTGGCGACAATTGAGCGATCACGCTGCGGGCGAAAAGGTGTTGGTGGCTGCCGACACCGCCGAGCAACTGGCCGGCGCCGGCGACTGTGGGTTGGGCTGTGTCGTGCTTGACATGGCCGAAAGCCCGGTCTACGACAAGCTCTCCCAGGCCCTGCTCGAAGCGGTCGCCGACGAACTGCTTGCGCCGGGCGCTCGTGTCGTCGCGTTGTACAGCGGTTTTGAGGCCCGCACGATCGACTCGATCAGCGTGATCGACCTGGGCGATCACCTGGGCCGTCTGACGGTGCGCGACTTGCAGCAACTGGAAACCCGAGTGCCGCTCGACATTTTACAAACCGTAGTGAATCTGGCCTTGGAGATCGGCCGCGAGGGGCGTGAGGGGAAGCCGGTGGGAACGTTGTTCGTCGTCGGCGACACGCAAAAGGTCCGCAAACTGAGCCGTTCGGCAAGCTTCGATCCGGTCAAGGGTTACAGCCGTAAGGAGCGGAACCTGAAATCGGCCCGCGTCCGCGAGGGGATCAAGGAGATCGCCCAGATGGACGGCGCGATCATCGTCGCGGCCGACGGCACGGTCGAGGCGGCGGCCCAGTACCTTGACGCGTCCGCGGCGAACATCGCGCTTTCGAAGGGGCTGGGTGCTCGACACTGGGCGGCCGCCGCGATCAGCCGCGCGACGAAGGCCGTGGCCGTCGCCGTCAGCGAATCGAACGGCACGGTCCGAATCTTCCAGAACGGCGAGGTCGTGTTGAGGATCGAGCCGTTCCGGCGGCCGATGAAATGGAAGGACTTCGAATACGAGCCGCCGGCGCCGGAATAGGCCACCCATTGGAAGGAAACCCCCCATGCCCTCCCAGCCAAGCGCGGTCGTGTCGTTGAGCGAAATGTCGGCTCTCGCACCAGCGGCTGCCCGAATGGGGATCGCCGAAGCCACCCATGACGCCCGAGGCGCTATTGGTCCATTACGCCGACGACCTGGATGCCAAGTTCCACATGCTCCACGCCGCTTTGCGCGACGACGCTACGCCCGGTCCCTTGACCTCGAAGAAAAACGTGCTCGGGCAGCGCCGCCAGGCAACGGCATCCGCAGGCCACGCTCGACACTTGGACGCTGGCTCGTTATCTGGTAACGGTCGTTGAGGGCGCGATCATGCTGGCGCGCACCTACCGCGACCGGACCTTGCTGGCCCGGCATTTTGGCTGCCTGAAGGAATACCTGGCACAAAACCTCGGATCATGAAACTCGCTGGCCGCGCGCCAGGTAGGGTAGTACGGTGCGTAAAAACAAACCGCCTGATCGGTTTGTCTACGCCAGAACGCGGCATGCGTGACGCTCCATCTCTTAAAAGAGGAAGAACCATGCGCAATCTGATCGTGGTGGCGTGTTCCGTGCTGTTCGCCAGTCTTGCCTGGGCCGAACCGCTCCGGATTGCTGAAAAGCAACCGGCGACTCCCGATGCCTTGAAGGCGGAGATCGAGGCCCTGAAGTCGTCCAAGGTCGCCTGGCGCGAGATCGCCTGGAAGAGCTGTTTGCTCGACGGGCTCAAGGAGTCTCGCGCTAAGAACAAGCCCGCCTTGCTGTGGGTATTCATCGACCGCCCCATCGACGACGCCCGTTGCTGAGTGTTCGCCGGCGCCGCCCGTGAGGCGGTCTTCTCCAATCCTAGCGTCATCCGTCGTGTGAATGCGGATTTCGTGCCCGTGGCCCTCAAGGCCTTCCTGGTGATTAACGCCCCGCCGAACGACGAGGAAGGCCGGCTCTACCGGGAAATCAGTCGGTCCGCTGTCGCGCCCCAGGGGATTTGCGTCGTCAACTCGGCCGGCAAGGTGCTCGCCTGGACCGCGATCTTCGACGACGACAAAAGCGTTCTGGACTTCCTCGACGACGCCTCCAAGCGATTTGCCGAGTACCCCGATGCCGAGAAACCATTCGCGGCGGAACGGTACATGAAGTACCCGAGCCAAAAGATGGAGGACGTAGAGGACAACGGCAGGATCCTGCCTGTGCCCGAACAGCACGCGGCCGGGACACACTGCCCTGGCAATCCGCCAATGCGCAAGGGCACCGTCCTCGCTCGGATATTAGGGCGGGCGCTCGACAAAGATGGCAAGCCCGTGGCCGACACGCTGCGCCAGGAACACTACGTGGAGGACCGCTTCCATGTGCCCGTCGCCATGCAGGAGGCATTAGCGAAAGCGCTCAAAGGGGCCGGGAGCGACCGCTTCCGCTTGGCCGATGACCTGGCCAGATTGCTCGTGAGCCATGCGTTCCTGGGGCAACTGGACGTGAACCCGGTCAGCTCCATGGCGGGCAAGGGCGATCTCAAGCAAGGCGAATTCTGGGCACGAAAAGTCGTGGGGGCCGACGACAAGACTGTCCGGGTTCGCATCGAGGGCAAATCCGAGGCCGTGGGAGGTTCAAACGACGGCCCGGGGGGCGATCAGAGCGTCGACGGCCGGATCTGGCAGCACGAGGTCAAGCTCACCTGGGAGGGAATCGTTGATATGAAGAAGGATCGCGCGACGCGCCTCCTCCTCGTGGCGCGAGGATCGGAGAAGCTCCAGTGGGGGAACAAGCGCATCGATTTGACGGGCGAAGCCGACGTGACCCGCTTGCCATTGGGCCACGCCATTGATCTCGAGTGCGACGTCCGCTACGGCATCATCGGCGAACCGGTCTCGGCTGAGGAAGCCGGCACCGCCGAAGAGATCGCCTTGTCGGGGCCCGCGAGAGCCCAGCAGGTTCCGGAGGAGGCCCGGCGGCAACTGTCGCAGATGCTCGGCGGTCAGTTCATGGTTTTCCGCGACAAGGTGCAGGACGAGTTGAAGCTCTCGAACGATCAGCAGCAGAAGCTGACGGAGCAGTTTGGCCCCTATCGTCAGGCGACGATGCAGCTCTTCGAGAAGATCAGGGATCTCAAGCCCGAGGAACGGGAAAAAGAGTTGCAGGAGCACCGCCGGAAGTCGGACGAGAAACTGTCGGCCGACGTTCATGTCCCGAGCCAGTGACGGTGCAAGGAGTTCGACATGGCTGCCAAGAAGATCTTGATGCTCGTCGGGGACTATTTCGAAGACTACGAAGTGATGGTGACGGCGCCCGCGTGGCCGGCCCATCCGGAATGGTTGGCCAAGTTCCTCGAAGTTCTGGGCACCAATATCCAGCCGTAAGGGAACGATATGCCCAGGTGCTGCTACCGAATGCCCAAAGCGACTGCAAGAACGACTCGCCGCCAGTTCTTCGAAGGCACTCTCGTCGCGGGGGCTGACGTTGCCCTTTTGGCCTCGCTGGGCTTGGCTCAAACAGCGCTTGGCGCGCCCGAGGCGGACAGGCTCGTCGTGTTGACCTTCGACGACGCCGTCAAGACACATCGCACGCTCGTCGCGCCGCTGTTAAAGGAGCACGGTTTCGGGGCGACATTTTTCGTGACGCACCGCTGGATGGTGGACGATCCGAAGAACTACCTCACCTGGCAAGAGATCGCTGAAATCCATCAGATGGGCTTTGAGATCGGCAACCATAGCTGGACGCACCCCGCTTTCGTTTTTCCCATAGACGCCGGCAGGCTTGCCGCCGAATTGGCTTTGGTTGAGCACGAGCTCGGGAAAGTCGGTGTGCCCCGGCCGAAGAGCTTTGCCTGGTGCGGTAACGCCTTCGGTCCCGAGGCGATTCGAGAATTGGAACAGCTCGGTTACCAGTTGGCCCGGCGTGGTATGCAACCGGAGGTGGAATTTGGGCGGCGCTTCCAGAATGAAATCGGCCCGCTGTTTGATCCCCACACGCATCATCGGTTCCTCATACCAACCACGGGTGATGCAAACCCGGATTGGACCCTGGAGCATTTCCAGAATGTCGTGGAGCGGTCCCGAAAAGGTGTCGCAGTGGTGTTGCAGTTCCACGGAGTTCCCGACCCCCATCCCTGGGTCAATACGACTCCGGAGCGGTTCCGCGACTACATGGAGTATCTGAAACATGGCGACTTTAAGGTGATCTCGTTCCAAGACCTGCAGACGCACCTGTCTCTCGAAGATCGGCCGGCTGATCAGCTCCTTGACGCGCGGCAACCGGAAATACCCAAGGACAAGCTGGTGTTGCCGACGGAGATGCAAGCGACCCGCGCGGAGCTGCCGTATTGGCTGGAAAACATGGTTCGGCACCATCGCTTCACGTGGTCGGAAGCGGCCCAGGTAACAGGTCTTGACGTCGAGGCCCTCAAAGCTCGCGCCAAGCAAATCGGCCTCGATCCCTCGCAGCAGTCGCCAGGCACCGAAAACGCAAAAACGATTCGCGTGTTGCCCTATCCGGGGGGACGACATCCGCGCAAGGGCTACCGCGAAGGGGCGATCTTGCCGCAACGGGGCACGAAAGTCAGCATTTTTTCCCCCTGGGACCAGACGAGTTATGTCGTGGTCGATCTTCCCGAGGCGATCTTCAGTAATCTGGGCCTGACGTACCTGGCACACACCCACATTCCGACGATTTGGGATGAGCGAAACATCTGGCTGGAAAACGTCGACTGGGAGCGCAAACCGGACGGCAGCTTGAGCCGGCAGCAACGGCTTCCCAATCGCATCACTTTCGGGGCAAAGGTCCGCCCGTCGGTCGGGCTGGTCGAAATGGAACTGAGGGTGCGAAACGACTCTTCCCAGATGTTGACGGGCCTACGCACTCAGATTTGCGTCATGCTCGCAGGTGCTCCGGATTTCAGCAGACAGAATAACGACGATAAGCTTTTCCGCAGCCCGGTTGCGTCGGTCCGCTCTGCGACAGGCGACCGCTGGATTTTGACGGCCTGGGATCGGTGCGGTCGTGCCTGGGGCAATCCGCCTGTTCCGTGTTTGCACTCCGATCCCGTATTACCCGACTGCTCGCCAGAACAAGAGGTCCGAGTGCGCGGCCAACTTTGGTTTTACGAAGGCAACAAAATCGAAACAGAATTGGAACGCGTGCAGAACCTGTTTGATGTTCTACCAAGTGAAGGAAAACGGCCATGAGAAGAATGGCAACCGCCTTGGGCTTGCTGGCGTACACCGTAATCGCCCAAGCGCAGCCAGCGCAGCCAGCGCCCGACCCGCAGCAAATCCCCGATGAGGCGCGCCAAGCGGTCGCGAATGCCCTCGGCGGCCCGTTCATCGTCTACCGGGACGCAGTGCTGGATGAGCTTAAGGCATCGGACGAACAAAGGAAAAAGCTGCTGAAACCATCCTCCGGATACTTTCAGGAAGCGATGCAGCATTTTCAGCAGATGCAGGGTCTGGGGCCCGAGGAACGAGCCAGAGAAGATCAGTCCTATCGTCGGAAAGCCCATGAGAAACTGAATGCCCTCCTGAAGGAAACCTTGACGGCTGAACAGCTCAAGCGGCTGCAGCAACTGACGCTCCAGCAGGAAGGGCCTTGGGCATTGCCGGCCGATCCGGTCGTCGTAACCGAATTGAAGATCACGGACGAGCAACGGAAAAAGCTTCAGGCCACCGTCGGGGAAATGCAGAAAAAGGTTCAACCGCTGATGGAGGAAGCTCAATCGGGCAGGGCACAACCGCAGGAGATCATGCCCCGCATCATGGCGATCCGCATGGAGTACAGCGGGAAACTGGAGATGATTCTTACCGATGCCCAGAAGAAGCAATGGCAGGAGCTGCTCGGCAAGCCGTTCGACCCGGTGATGCCTCCTGGTGGTCCGACCGGCCAGAGGCCAGGTGTGGCGAGACCGGTGGGGCCGGCAGACCCCGGCCGGTTTCACGTCAAGCCGGGATTCACGATCGACGTGGCGGCGGAACCCGTGCTCTCGGGGTCGATCGTCTGCATGACGCTCGATGTCGAAGGCCGGCCCGTCGTCTCACGCGAAAATGGTCCCATCGTCATCCTCGACGAACCGGACGCTGCCGGAAAGTTCCAGAAAGCCACGGAATTCTCGGGCAAGGTCAGAAACTGCCAGGGCCTTCTGGCCTGGGACGCGGCAACGATCTATGCCGTCGGCCAGGGACCCGAGGGCACCGGCCTGTACCGGTTGCAAGATACGGACGGTGACGACGCGGCCGACGAAGTCCGACTCATTCACAAGTTCCGCGGCGGGATGGAGGAACACGGTCCCCATGCGGTGGTCGCCGGGCCGGACGGTTACCTCTATCTCTGCATCGGGAACTTCGCCGGCGTTCGGGAGCCGCCGACAGCCGATTCTCCGGTCCAGAAACTCTACGAGGCCGATCTTCTGCCCCGCTACGAGGATCCCAGCGGCCATGCCGCCGGGGTGAAGGCGCCCGGCGGCACCATCTGGCGGCTCGATCCGGACGGACCGCACTTGACGCTGGAGACCGCCGGCCTGCGCAACGTCTACGACATCGCCTTCAATTCGCTCGGCGAGCTCTTCACCTACGACAGCGATATGGAGCTGGAAGAGTTCTTGCCGTGGTATAAACCGGTTCGCGTGTGCCACTGCCCGCCGGGCGCCGAATTCGGCTGGCGCAGCGGCTCGAACAATTGGCCCTCCTACTATGCCGACAGTCTTCCCGCCGTAGTGGACACCGGCCGCGGCTCGCCGACCGGCGTCGTCTTCTATAACCATCGGCAGTTTCCGCCCGAATATCAGGACGCCTTCCTGATGGCCGATTGGTCGCAGGGCCGCATATATGCGGTCAGGTTCCTGCGTTCCGGCGCCACATTCAAGGCCGAGACGGAAGAACTCGTGACGGGGAAACCGCTGAACGTCACCGACCTCGAGGTGGCACCGGACGGCAGCGTGTTTTTCTCCACCGGGGGCCGCGGCACGGAAGGGGGAATTTATCGCATCCGGTCGGACGAAGCCGCACCCATTGCAGTTGCTGTCCCCAACCCCGAGGGCGCCGCTGCCATAAAGGCTGCGCTCGATCAGCCTCAGCCTCAATCGGCCTGGGGCCGCGAGGCGATTCGCCGATTCAAGTCGCTGGCTGCCGACCAGTGGCAGGCCGGCCTGGAAGCGGCGGCCAAAGACCGCGACGCGCCCGCCGTACGGCGCATTCGGGCCTTGTCGTGTCTGGCGCAATTCGGGCCGGAGCCGAGTTTGGAGCTGTCGCGGCATTTGTCCCGTACGGAAGGCGCCGAGGTCCGCGCTCAGGCGGCCGTGCTGCTGGCCCGGCTCCCCAGCACAGATGCAGGTGACGACCTGATTGCCCTGCTGGGCGACCCGTCGCCTCTCGTCGCGCGGCGAGCGGCGGAGGGGCTGCTCCGCACGCAAACCCAAGTGCCTTTCGACAACCTGCGACCGCTTCTGGCCAGTCGGCACCGATTTGTTCGCTATGCCGGACTCCTGCTGCTGGAGCGGTCTGATCCCGCCGAATGGCGCGACGCCGGCATCTACGATCGTGATCCCCGCGTTGCAACGATGGCCCTGATTGCGCTCAACCGGGTTGGCGCCATTTCCAGCGATACGACGTTGGCGAACGCCGCGTTCGCCAGGGAATCGGTCCTTCTCCAAACAGAGTTGTCCAGCGACGACCTTTTGGACACGCTTCGCGCTGTGGAATTGACGCTGGTCAACGCACGTCGGACCCCGCAACCCAGTTCGGTCGAATCGGTCGGCAAGGCCGTGTTGATTCGTTTCCCCACCGGTGAGCGGAGTCTTGACTGCGAGATGGCGCGAATTCTGGCAGCCGTGCCCGCGCCGGGCGCCATCGACAAACTGCTGACGGCGCTCGAAGGCCACAGCGGCACAAGCGCACTTGACGTTCGAGCAGAGGCGATTCATTACGCCCGCTGCCTGGTCGCGATCAAGGATGGCTGGACAGCGGCGCAAAGGCTGCGCTACCTGGCCTGGTTCGACGTGTCGAAGGACTGGAACGGAGGGTTCAGCTATCGCGCGTGCATTGACCGGTTCCTGCGACAGGCCTTTTCGCAATTGACGACGGCCGACCATCTGGCTTTGTTGCACGAAGCCGCCAGGTTCCCGCGCGCCGCGGCGCGGGCCGTCGAACGGATCGATGAAAAGAGCGATCCCGCGTACATTCCCGCGCTGGAGGCTCTGCTGAAATCCGGCGACGTGTCGAGCGTCCCTCGCGCCGACCTCATTGCCGCCCTCGGCCGGACCGGCCGGGCCGAAGCCGAGGCGGTCTTGGCCCGCCTCGACGAACAGCACCCGGCCGACCGCGATGCCGTTGTCGTCGCGCTGGCGAATTTCCCTAACAGCCGCAACTGGTCGGTTTTCGTCAGGGCGCTCGACTCGAGCAATGCCGACACCGTGCATTTGGCCGTCCGGACTTTGAGCGGCATCGACATGAAACCCGACGGGCCGGTGCCCTACCGGGCCGCCATCGAAGCCGGTGTGCGCCTGGGCGAACAGGGAGGCTGGGACGCCGTGGTGCTTTTGCGCCAGTGGGCCGGCCGGCATTTCGGTCGCAAGAAGGGGGATTGGCAACCTGAGCTCGAACAATGGCAGTCGTGGTATCGAGAAACGTATCCGGATGCGCCGGCCGCCAGACTTGTCGGAACGAAAACACCTCGCCAAAGCTGGGCCTACGATCAACTGCTCGCGTTCCTCGAAGTGGATGGCCGTAAAGGTTCCCTCGAACAGGGCCGCAAAGTATTCGAAAAAGGCTCGTGCGCGAAATGCCACCGCTTCGAACAGAACGGGGGCGGCCTTGGCCCCGATCTCACCACGCTTTCCAGCCGCTTCAAACGCAAAGAGATCCTCGAATCGATCATCTACCCCTCGCGCGTCATCGCCGATCAGTACAAGAGTGTGCTGGTGACGACGACGACCGGCCGCGCGATCCATGGGATGAAGGCGCCCGACGACGAAGACAGCCTGGTCCTCATCCTTTCCGACGCCAGCACGCTTAAAATCCCCAAGGCCGACGTCGAAGAGATCGCTGCAAGCAAACAAAGCAACATGCCCGACGGCCTGCTCGCCCCGTTCAGCCTCAAGGAAATCGCCGACCTGTTCGCTCTTTTGGAATCAGGAAAGCCGGTCGCGCTGGAAACGCCCGTCGCCGGCGATGATGGTTTCCTCCCGCTTTTCAACGGCAAGAACCTTGACGGCTGGACAGCGACCCGGCCGGAACTCTGGAGCGC
>Ga0307374_10005623_pt1 | contig 20203 bp, 14 predicted proteins | sample OX3MG_FD_202532 | JGI IMG/M metagenome (GOLD analysis project Ga0307374, IMG submission 202532) | Soil microbial communities from Risofladan, Vaasa, Finland - OX-3 | ecosystem: Environmental > Terrestrial > Soil > Coastal area > Acid sulfate soil | place: Finland: Risofladan, Vaasa | collected...
GGATGCCCAAATACTTCCCCAATGCGATTTGCCGCTTCCCATAAAACCAATTAAAAAAATATTATTTTTCAAAATCATTTATTTAATCATTCAAAGCAATTTACATAATAATACTGACTTCTATTTAAATGCATTAAATCCTGTAATATCCATTCCTGTTATCAAAAGATGTATGTCATGAGTGCCTTCGTATGTAATTACGCTTTCCAGGTTCATAATATGCCGCATCACAGGATATTCTCCTGTAATGCCCATTCCGCCAAGTATTTGACGTGCCTGACGGGCAATGTTAGTAGCTATTTCACAGGAATTCCTTTTGGCCATGCTAACCTGTTGGGAAGTTGCTTTTCCTTCATTCATCAGTACTCCTAACCGCCAGTTGAGTAATTGTGCTTTGGTAATTTCGGTTATCATTTCGGCCAGTTTTTTTTGCTGTAACTGAAACCCGCCGATTGGTTTGTCAAATTGTATTCTTTCTTTCGAATAGTGCAATGCCGTATCATAGCAGTCCATTGCTGCGCCTACCGTTCCCCAGGCAATTCCATAACGTGCTTTATCAAGGCAACTCAACGGGCCTTTCAACCCTTTCACATTTGGCAAAATATTTTCTTTGGGAACTTTTACATTATCAAAAACCAATTCACCTGTGGCGCTTGTACGCAGGCTCCATTTATTATGAGTAGCTGGTGTCGAAAACCCTTCCATTCCTCTTTCCAAAATTAATCCGTGTATTTCTCCCGATTCATCTTTAGCCCACACAATCGCCACCTGGGAAAATGGTGCATTGCTGATCCACATTTTACTTCCGTTTAAAATTACATGATCACCTGCATCCTTATAATTGCTTAACATTCCAGACGGATCACTTCCGTGATCGGGTTCTGTAAGGCCAAAGCATCCAAGCCAATCTCCACTCGCTAATTTGGGCAAATATTTTTTTCTTTGCACTTCACTTCCATAAGTATAAATCGGAAACATCACTAGTGACCCCTGCACGCTTGCAGTGCTCCGAACGCCACTATCACCCCGTTCCAATTCCTGCATCATCAATCCGTAAGAAATATAATCTAAACCGCCGCCACCGTATTCATGCGGAACCGTTGGTCCAAAACACCCAAGCTCGCCAAGTTGTTTTACTATCTGTTTTGGGAATTCTGCTTTTTGTGCATAGCCTTCTATAATAGGAGAGATCTCTTTTTTTACATAATTACGGACACTTTCCCTAATCAATTTATGTTCATCAGTTAATAGTTCGTCTACATTAAAATAATCGGGCGATTGAAATAGATCCTGTAACATATATTGGTTAATTAATTCCTGGATTTATCGAAAAGTCAATTTATTACTTGTCAAAGGTAACTTTTCGTTTATAGATGTCCTTTTTTTGAAGTCGGGAAGCTACCGGGATTCAGAGGCCAGATACTCTTTCATTTGGGTTTGATATTCCAAAGCAATTCCCCGTGCTTCTTCAGCAAAATTCTCTTTGCTCCCTGCATAAATAATGGCTCTGGAAACATTTACCAAAAGTCCGCAATCCTTGTTCAGGCCGTATTTGGAAATTTCAGAAAGATTGCCACCCTGAAAACCTACGCCAGGAATCAATAGAAAATGATCAGGGATTATTTTTCTTATCAATTCAATATCATTTGATTTTGTAGCTCCCACTACAAACATAAGATTTTCTTTAGTTCCCCATTTAGCTGTTTTATCAATAACTTCTTCATATAAAAAATTTTCGTTTATTCGTTGCTGTTGAAAATCTTTGCTTCCTTCATTGCTTGTTAGTCCTAAAACGATCGCCCATTTATTTTCATAATCTAAAAAGGGTTCTACGCTATCTCTTCCCATGTAAGGAGCTACTGTAATGGCATCGAAAGGAATGGTTTCAAAAAAAGCTTTTGCATATTGATGAGAAGTATTTCCAATATCGCCTCTTTTGGCATCCGCGATTTTAAAATGAGTGGAGGGAATATATTCAACCGTTTTTTTCATAGCTTCCCATCCTCTTACTCCATTCACTTCATAAAAAGCAGTATTAATTTTATAGGCAACACACAAATCTTTTGTCGCTTCAATAATTTTTTTATTGAATTCAAAAACAGCATCAGAGTGCGATTGCAAATGTGTTGGAATCTTTTCAATATCCGTATCTAACCCAACACATAAATAAGTCCCTTTTTCTCTGATCTGTTGTATTAAATATTTTCTATTCATAAATTTATTTCCATTTGTCAGGCTGAGCCTGTCGAAGCCCTTTTGAAGTGCTGTCTTACTGAGCTTGCCGAAGTGCGGGCGAAGTGCGAAGTGCCATTTCGTTCGCAATTTCTCCGGCAAAATAACTATTTGTTTTTCTTAAATTTTCGATAATCTGTTTTTTTGATATTTCATCCTTGTTTTGGCTTAGCTTAAAGACATTCTCTACAGTTTCCACTTCTATATTAAATCCTATGATTGCTTTCAACATCCGGTCAACATAATCGATTGGTAATTTATTGAAGGATGCTTCACTGTCAGCCTGTTCATATTGATTGGTTATACTTTTAATTATAGTTTTAGTTCCTTCCTCATCCACGAATTTTATTTTTCCTCTGGCTTGTACATCCATATAATTCCAGGTAGAAGCAACATTTTTGATTGCGTACCAATTAGCGCTAACATAACAATGAGGCCCGGTAAAAATTACCAATACATTTTCATTTTTTAAAAATGCTTCATAATGATCACTATCTTTCATTATGTGCCCTGTGAAAATTATTTTATTATTTTCTCTTTTTATTTGCAAAGGTACATGCGTGGCCACGGGAAAATGCTCATACATCCCCGTGATTATTGCAAAGGAGTTTTTTTGCATAAATTCATAAACCTTTTTTTCATCATTCTCAGTAAAATGTGGAAGTTTGTACATTTTATTTTATTGAATATTGTTATTAAATTTTATCGGCTAAAAATTTTCTGATTATTTCTCCAAATTGATAGACTTCCTCATAGCTATTATACAATGGAACCGGTGCCACGCGTATTACATTAGGTTCGCGCCAGTCAGCTATCACGCCACTTTTATTTAGGAATTCAAAAAACTCTTTTCCTTTTTCATGCATGAGAATAGAAATCTGGCAACCGTGTTCATTCTCCGCTTGCGGAGTTAGTATCTCAAGAATTTTTTTTGAAGACCTTGAATTGATATCATTTAGAATAAAAAGAAGATAAGAACTTAATTGCTTTCCTTTTGAAATTATTTTTTTAAAACCAGCTTCTTCAAAAACAGTAAGAGATGCCAGGTGTGCTGCCATGCTTAAAACCTGTGTATTACTCACTTGCCATCCTTCTGCAGTGGGAATTGGATTAAATTCCTTTTTCATCTGAAAACGCTCATGCTTATTAGTTCCCCACCATCCGGCAAGCCGCAAAAGTGATTTGTTGTGTATGTAACGTTCATGTATAAATGCACCGCCAATGCTTCCGGGCCCGGAATTCAAATATTTGTAAGAGCACCACACTGCAAAATCTACATTCCAATCATGTAATTTTAATTCAATATTTCCAACAGCGTGAGCCAGGTCAAAACCACATACAGCTCCAACTTCGTGAGCCACTGTAGTAATTGATTTCATATCAAATACCTGTCCTGAATAATAATTAACTCCTCCCATTATTATAAGGGCAAGTTCATTTCCATTTTTTTTTATGGCAGAAATAATATCTTCGTTTCTTATGGTATGTTCTCCTATCCTGGGTTTTAATTCAATCAATGCATCTGGAAGATTATAACCATGTAATTGTAAATGTGATGCTATGGCATATTGATCTGAAGGGAATGCTTTTTCTTCACAAATAATTTTATAACGTTTTTTGTCTGGTCGGTAAAAGGTAATTAGGAGCAAGTGCAGATTAATAGTTAATTGATTCATTACCACAATTTCTTCCGGCAACGCTCCTACAATTGTTGATAATTTTTTGGAGAATACATCATGATAATTCACCCAGGGATTCCTTCCGTGAAAATGCCCCTCCACTCCGTAATTAGCCCAATTTTCCATTTCATTCAAAACGTATTCCTGTGCGGTTTTGGGTTGAAGCCCTAGAGAATTGCCATTAAAATAAATACTCTCTTTTCCATGCAATAAAGGGATATAAAATTGTTCCCTAAAGTTTTTCAATAGGTCTTGTTCATCTAAATCTCTGGCAAATTCAAAAGAATTCTTGAAAATCATTTTTTGCAATATTTACTTTTCGATGATAAGACAAAATTAATTGAGTGGGAAGATAACTATAATTTGGAAACCGCGCCATCCTTTCAAATGTCTAATATTTTTAAGTTAAATAGCAATTGGAACTTACTATCTATAAAATGTACACTTATGAGGCGTTTATTAAAAATGCCATCGTTCAGATGGCATTTTTAATACTTTTATTAAGAGCAAGGTGTTCTTCGTCTTTTGGTCAGAGGAGGCCTTCAGACCTCAAACTTAGACTTCTGAAGTTTTCTCTTTTTTCACCCTGTTATCTTTTACTTCAAAGATGATTTTTGAATTTTCGGTATCCAAAGAAGCCAGAAGTGTATCACCGCTTTTTACATGCATGTTTAATATTTCTTCAGCTAAAGGATCCTCAAGATATTTCTGAATAGCCCTGTGCAAAGGTCTTGCACCGAATTGTGAATCATATCCTTTTTCTGAAATAAATTTCTTTGCTTCTTCAGAGAGCTCTATTTTTAGACCAAGATTGTCTAATCTTTTAGTAACCCCTTTCATCAGAATATCAATGATTGAGAAAATATTTTCTTCTGTAAGTGAATTGAAGATAACCACATCGTCTATCCTGTTTAAAAATTCGGGACTGAAGGTACGTTTCAATGCTTTTTCAATTACTGCCTTATTATTTTCCTCTGCATGCTCAATTCTTGATGCGGTTGTGAACCCAACTCCTGCGCCAAAATCTTTCAACTGCCTGGCACCAATATTGGAAGTCATAATAATCATCGTATTCTTAAAATCTATTTTCCTTCCCAGCCCATCCGTGAGTATGCCATCATCCAATACCTGCAAAAGAATATTATAAATATCGGGATGAGCTTTTTCTATTTCATCCAGAAGAATTACTGAATAGGGTTTACGTCTAACCTTTTCTGTTAATTGTCCTCCTTCTTCATATCCTACATATCCGGGAGGTGCCCCAATCAATCTTGAAACAGTGAATTTTTCCATGTATTCACTCATGTCAATACGAATAAGGGCGTCTTCACTGTCAAACATATATCTTGCCAGAGACCTTGCCATCTCTGTTTTGCCAACACCTGTAGGACCAAGGAAAATGAAAGTGCCGATGGGTTTTCTGGGATCTTTTAGTCCGACCCTGTTTCTTTGAATAGCTTTTACTACTTTTGAAATGGCTTCTTCCTGGCCTACCACAGCGCCTTTTAGGTCATCGCCCATCCTGCGAAGTTTATCGGTTTCTTCCTGCACCATTCTTTTTACCGGGATGCCTGTCATCATACTTACTACTTCCGCGATAGCTTCTTCGTTAATGGGGTATCTTTTATTCCTGCTTTCTTCTTCCCAGGAATTTTTTGCTTTTTCCAGTTCTTCCTGCAAGCGTTTTTCGGTATCACGGAGCGAAGCGGCTTCCTCAAAGCGCTGGCTTTTTACTACCTTGTTCTTCTCATGTTTTATTTCATCTATTTTTTTCTCCAATTCAATCACTTCCTTGGGAACATTGATATTCTTTAAATGCACCCGGGCGCCAACTTCATCTAAAACATCTATGGCTTTATCAGGCAATAAGCGATCTGTCATATACCGGTCGCTCAGTTTCACACAGGCATCTATCGCTTCGGCATCATAAATTACATTGTGATAATCTTCATATTTGCTTTTAATATTTTTAAGAATTTCTATTGTTTCGTCTATACTTGGCTGTTCTACCATCACCTTTTGAAAACGGCGGTCTAATGCTCCGTCTTTTTCGATATACATCCGGTATTCATCAAGAGTGGAAGCACCGATACATTGCAGTTCGCCCCTTGCCAGGGCCGGTTTAAAAATATTGGATGCATCCAATGAACCGCTGGCTCCGCCTGCACCTACGATGGTATGTATTTCATCAATAAATAAAATGACGTCGCGGTTTTTTTCAAGCTCATTCATAATAGCTTTCATCCTTTCTTCAAACTGGCCACGATATTTTGTGCCGGCAACCAATGCAGCCAGATCGAGTGATACCACTCTTTTATCAAATAACACACGGCTTACCTTTCTTTGAATGATACGCAGAGCAAGTCCTTCCACGATAGCGGTTTTGCCTACTCCTGGTTCACCAATTAAAATAGGATTATTCTTTTTGCGTCGGCTGAGAATTTGTGAAACTCTTTCAATTTCTGTTTCGCGACCTACAATAGGATCAAGGCTCCCCATTTCTGCGAGCCTGGTAATATCTCTGCCAAAATTGTCCAGAACAGGTGTTTTGGATTTTGTCTGGGCAGCAGAACTTTTTGGCGGGCGCTGTTGTGAATAAGATTTCCTTTCTTCATCAAATTCTTCACTTTCTTCATCCTGGAAATCGGCTTTAGGATCTGTTTTTACATAGCCTAATTCACTTTTGAACATGTCGTAATCTACATCAAACTGGTTTAAAATTTGCGTAGCGATATTTTCTTTATTCTTTAAGATAGAAAGCATAAGGTGTTCGCTCTCGACCAAAGGGCTTTTATGCGATTTAGCTTCCAAAACAGTAATCCGTATTACTTTTTCAGCTTGTTTGGTGAGTGGCAACGAATTGATATTAGCGATATTTTTACCTGTTTTATCTTTTACGGCAAGTTCTATTTCCTTGCGTAATTCATATAAATCTACGTTGAGAGATTTTAGGATTTTCATCGCCGTGTTTTCGCCATCTCTAATCAACCCCAATACCAGATGTTCTGTTCCGATAAAGTCATTTCCCAGCCTCAAAGCTTCTTCGCGGCTGTAGGAAATAATTTCTTTTACTTGTGTGGAAAAATTGTTGTCCATTTTGTAACAATTTAATTACTATACAATAATAGTGAAATAATTCTATTAATTTACGATTAAAAGGATGCAGTGGTTGTTAAAAAAGTAGGTAAGGGAATAAAAAAAGATAAAAAATGTGTTTTTTTGAATTGTAAATGCAATAGATATTTATTTTCTTCCGATCTTTTTTAATAATCCGTTTAATCTAAATTTTCAGTTTAACTTCCAGGTTTGCTTATCAAATGTTTACTCTTTTTAATATCTTTGACTCTTGCTACTTTGCCTTCTTTCCTCAAAATTACGATTTATGAAAGTCAAAATTGATACCAAAGAAAAAATGCACGTCATTACGGTTGAGGAGGAGAAATTGACTGCTAATATGACAGAAAATTTGCAAAAAACCATTTTGATTTCCCTTAATGCTGACATCAAAAATGTAATTATCAATTTTAAATTAGTTAATGAAATAGAAGAAAAGGCGGCTGATACACTTGTATCTGTACAACAGGCTTTTTATGAAAAAGGCAATTCAATGGTATTTTGCAATTTTCAACCACAGGTTGAAAAATTTTTAGATGAAAAAGAATTACTCGAAATCATGAACGTAACTCCTACAGAAAGTGAAGCCTGTGATATTGTACAAATGGAAGAAATTGAAAGAGAGTTGTATTGATAAGCATAATGTTTATTAAGGGGATTAATTTTATTGTTATATTCTTGCCCTCAATTAATAATGTTGTAACAACATAAAACCTTTGAAAACTAAAATTTAAAAATTGATTGCCATAACCATCTTAGGAAATAATTCTGCAATACCGGCACACAACAGGCATCCAACTTCACAAGTTTTGCAAACTGCCGAGCATCTGATGTTAATTGATTGTGGAGAGGGAACGCAAATGCAAATGAGGTTGTATAAAATAAAACGGAGCAGGATCAATCATATCTTTATTTCTCATTTGCATGGTGATCATTATTTTGGATTGATAGGATTACTCAATAGTTTTGCATTGAATAACCGTCAGGACGAACTTCATATTTATGCCCCCGAAAAACTGCAATATATCATTCAATTGCAAATGGATGCTGCAGGAGCCAATCTCCCTTATCAACTCTATTTCCACCACCTCGAAAAAGAAGAAATTATTTTTGAGGATAAAAAATTGTCGGTAGAATGTTTTAAAGTAAAACATCGTATTGAATGTTGGGGATTTATTTTCAGGGAGAAAAAAAATCCAAGAAAAATAAATGTGTCGGCAGTAAAAAAATATAAAGTGCCGAAATCATTTTTTGAAAATCTGCATCTGGGCGAAGATTACGTAAATTCAAAAAATGTAATGATAAAAAATGAAATTTTGACAATCGCATCGGAACCTCCAAAATCCTATGCTTACTGTGCTGACACCGCTTATTTTGAAGCTATCTGCGAAAAAATTAAAGGCGTAGATATGGTGTATCATGAAAGCACTTACCTTGCTGATCAGGAGAAAAAGGCTGCAGAAAGATTTCATTCCACTTCTAAACAGGCTGCCACAGTTGCTAAAAATGCCGGAGCCAAAAAACTATTGATGGGGCATTTTTCATCTATTTACGATTCCCTCGAAAAATTTACCGAAGAAGCCCGTGAAATTTTCGCGAATAGTGAAATTGCTGAAGAAGGAGTTTGTTATTTTTCTTAAAAAGTTGATTGAAAAAAATAAAAAATTTCAAATGCAAAAATCGAAGAGTGCAAAATGGGTTTCATGGGTTATTATAATATTCGGATGGTTTGCTTTGATTGCTCAATTCTATCTTATCATTTTGAACAGGGTTGCCTCTGTAGCAGAAACTATAATAAGGTATTTTAGTTTTTTTACAATTCTCACCAATCTACTTGTGGCATTATGTTTTACTTTTTTGCTATCAAAATCTAAATGGAAGTTGGGAATATTCTTTTCAAAGCCAACCACCCAAACGGCTGTCACTGTTTATATCTTAATAGTTGGAATTGTCTATAATCTGATTCTGCGTTTTTTATGGCAGCCTAAAGGATTGCAGTTAATTGTTGATGAATTATTGCACACAGTAATTCCTGTTTTATGTGTCTTCTTTTGGTGGAGAAATGTGAATCCGAAAATATTAAATTGGAAGGATGCTTTTCCCTGGTTGATTTATCCGCTTGTTTATATTTTTTTGATTTTAATCCTGGGAGCCATATCGGGTTTTTATCCTTATCCCTTTATTGATGTAAATACGATTGGTTATGCAAGGGTATTAATTAATTCGGGAATTTTGGCAATTTGTTTTTTAGGCGTTTCCTTTTTATTTATCGCTATTGGGAAAAGGTCTCATAATAAACACCTTTTCCGAAAGCGGATCTCATCATAACTTCTGATTCTAAATAGTAATTTTCAGATCAGCTTAAGAATTATTTTAAATCAGTAAATAAAAATATCCTATTTTTTCAAAAGAAATCAAACTCATCAAACTCAAAATATGAAAATGAAAAAACGATTTTTACAACCTTTGTTATTTGTAATTTTTATTGCCATTTTTAATAACGTAAAAGTATTTGCGCAAGAGCAAAAATATTATCCCGATCCTGATACATTGGTACAGAAAAAACTGGAGCAATGGCAGGATTTGAAATTTGGCTTGCTGATGCATTGGGGGCCTTACAGCCAGAGAAGCATTGTGGAAAGCTGGAGCATCTGTCCCGAAGATGTAGGTTGGGCTACTGGTGCAAGAGTAAAACAAGGCGCTGAAGATTATTTTAAATACCTTCAAAATTATGAAGACTTAAAAAATACTTTTAACCCAACAAAGTTTAATCCTGAAAAGTGGGCGCAGGCGGCCAAGGAAGCCGGAATGAAATATGTAATTTTTACGACGAAGCATCATGATGGATTTTGCATGTTCGATACAAAATATACTAATTATAAAATAACCGATAAAGATTGCCCTTTTTCGTCTGACCCACGCAGTAATGTTACCAAAGAAATTTTTGATGCTTTTCGGAAAGATAATTTTATGATAGGCGCCTATTTTTCAAAGCCCGACTGGCACAGCAATTATTATTGGTGGAGACGTTTTCCTCCCCTTGATCGGAACGTCAATTACTCCATTACAAAGCATCCGGAACAATGGCAAAAGTTCGTTGATTTTGTACACGGCCAAGTTAATGAGTTGATGACGGGTTATGGCAAAATAGATATTCTCTGGCTGGACGGTGGATGGGTTCGTAAAAAAACTGATGAAGAAATAAACGAAGAATTTTTGCAAAACCGAAAGGATGGATTTTCCGAATTTAATTCACAAAGCCACGATATTAACATGCCTTTGTTGGCAAAAGAAGCAAGAGCAAAACAACCCGGTTTAATAATAGTTGACAGGGACGTGCCCGGACCTCAGCAAAATTACCTTACTCCAGAACAAACCATTCCAGCTACTGGCTTGCCATATCCCTGGGAAACCTGCATGACCATGGGCAATAGCTGGAGTTATGTAAAAGGTGATATTTACAAACCTGCTGATGAATTGATAAAAAAGTTAGTTGATATTGTAAGCAAAGGCGGAAATTATTTGCTTAACATAGGCCCTGGTCCCGATGGTGAATGGGACCCGATTGCATATAGCAGATTGAAAGAAATAGGAGTATGGATAAAACAAAACGGAGAAGCCATTTATGGAACCAGGATGTATAAAGTTTTCGGAGAAGGTGATAATATCAGATATACACAAACTAAAGATGGCAAAACAAAATTTATATTTTTAATGCAGTTTCCGGATAAAAAAATTGTTTTGACAAAGATGGAATTAGACAAAAAAAGCCGGTTACAGATGATAGGTTCAAAAAAGAAATTGAATTGGAAACAAACAGCAGACGGCGTTGAAATTTCAGTGCCTGAAAATTTAAAATCAGTTTCTAATCATGTGTGGGTGATAAAAGTAAATAGTAAAGCAAAATCTTCTGTTAAGTTTTGACTTTTATAAATTTTAATATCAGAATTATAAAACTAAATTTTTTAAGTTGGACTTCTATTTCTGATACTTATTTCAAAAAATTAATTCATGGGTGACAACAAAAGAAAATCAATCTCCTGCAAAGATGCTTTAAAAACATTGGGGGGTTTGGCGTTATTTCCTGTAGCATCGTCTATATCTTCCAAAGCGGCAAGCAATGAAAAGAATTTTCATCCAAAAACAAAATCCTCTTCATCTCATAAACCCGCAAAAAGAGAAGTTCCTAACATACTTTTTATTATAGACGACCAGCACAGAAGTGATTTTTTGGGCGCTGCAGGAGCGGATTGGATAAAAACACCCAATTTAGACAAATGAAGGAGCCAGGTTTTCAAATGCTTATTGTGCGTTGCCTTCGTGTACGCCTGCCCGTACAAGCATTCTCACAGGATTGAAACCCTGGAATCATGGGATGTTGGGCTATATGGATACCATTTCGCAATATTACAATCAAACGATGCCGCAGTTTTTTTCAGAGATGGGGCATCAGACAATCGTAGTTGGTAAAAATCATTTCGGACCACCAAGAAATTCAAACGGATATTTAACTTCCAAACTGGAAGAAGGCTGCTATTCCTCACGTATAGATGGTTTTGATTGTGATTATCAATCGTGGTTTGAAAGGGAAGCTCCTGATAAAGATAAAAAAGATCCTGATGAACTGGTCAATATTGTGAAGTTGGAAAGCAGTAAAGAAATCTATCAAAATTTACATGAAGGATTAGTGAAAGACTTAACAGAAAGGGCCCAAACGGGTGGAGAATGGTAAGTTGCAAATTCAAAAAACTTCCGATTTAACAGGCGCAAATTTTCCTAAGACTCATCCGTCTTATTGAATTTTAAAAAATCTATATCAAATCATGATTCTTACTTCTTTGAAATCCCTTACGTAGTCCATTCGTAAAAATCAGGAAAATATTTTCTCCAGGCTGCTTCATTATGTTTTGCATTAGGATATTTCTTTGATGGGAGAAGATGAACGCCAACGATAGTGAAAGAAGAAATTGTCAAATTTTGAAAACCGTCCAATCTTTATTCTGCGATATTACCAGAATGAACTTGGCTTTCTAAAGAAACGGGGTTTTTATTATCCACAAAATACATCTCAATCATCCCTTTATTTTTGGCCGCTTTTTTACCCCGGTAAGTACAATGATATTTTTCTTTTATCAATTCATAAGTACTGTGCGAAATGTTTATTTTATTCGGCTCGCTGTTTTGCTCCATTCGCGATGCGGTGTTTACGGTATCGCCCCAGATATCGAATGCGAATTTTTTATCACCTACCACTCCGGCTACTAAAGGACCTGTGTGGATGCCAATGCGGATATCAAAATAATTGTTATCGTTTGCATTCATCTTGATTGATTTCATAGCTTCAATAATTTCAAATGCGGCATCTATTGCGTTCATGGGATTATGCGATTTTGGATCAGGCAGTCCGCTAACGCATAAATAGGAATCTCCGATTGTTTTTATTTTCTCCATTTTATGCCTCGAAATGATATCGTCAAATTTGGTGAAGCATGTATCAATCAGGTTTACCAATTCTTCGGGAGAAAGTTTTTCACTCTTACTGGTAAAATTTTCAAAATCGGTAAACATTACCGTAGCTATATCGTAACTGCGTGGTTTCGTGTGCCCTGTTTGTTTTAATTCGTTGGCAATATCTTCAGGCAGAATATTCAACAAAAGATCATCTGACTTTTTCTTTTCAAATTCAAGCTCATTGGTTCTTTCTTTTACTTTATTTTCAAGCTCATTGTAGAACAAAGCATTTTCAATGGAGGTAGCCATTTGTCCTGCTAATAATTTCAATACGCCAACTCCTTTGGCTGTGAAAGCTCCGGAGATTAAATCGTTGGCAAGATAAATTACTGCTTGTATTTTGCCCATATTCAAAAGAGGAATACAAAGAATGGATTTGCATTCATTACTTTTTATAAAATCATCATTGGCAAAAAGATCGCTCCTGCTTGCATCATCAAGGATCACTGTTTCCTTAGTCAGGAATACATAATTTAGAATTGATTCGGCCAGTAATTTACTTTGTGAAACAGGAGTGGATTGCAAAATTTTTATTTCTGCAATTCCTTCTTTTATTTCTGCTTCAATAAATTTTTCTCCTTCTTTTTCCATGATCAAAAAACCATTTTGTGCTCCTGCGTTTTCCAAAATGATCTGCATCATTTTTTTCAAAAGACGTGGTAATATAATTTCCCCGGAAATAGTTGCTGATGCTTTTAAAACTGTTTCAATATCAAGATTTCCGGTTTGTTGTTTTGAGGGTTCTCCGGAAATCTGATTTTGCCATTCTGCCTCAGCCCCGCCTCTGAGCTGAATATAATGGCTTTCCATTCGTTTCAATTTAGCGGTAGCACCCCAGCGTTTATAAATCCGATATGCATTTTGCAAATAGAAATTTGCCAGCAAATCTTGCCTGGTATTTATAAAAAATTTTCCTGCTCTTTCCCACGTATAAGCAATGTCATTAGGCATGTTGCTTTCTGTTCCTGTCTTTAAAGCCTTATCGTATAGAATCTTTGCTTCTTCATTATCACCCTCCAGGTATTTGTATTCCGCTTCTAATAATAATATTTTATGACTGTAATCTTTGGGGCAATATTTTTCATATTTTTTTAATTCATTAATATCTTTCCGTACCTGGGCAAGTATTGATTTTTTGGAAGTTGAATTTGGTGTTATGTCGAGAATCAGTAGCGATCTGTAGAAATAGAACAAGGGATACAATGCGGTGCCCTTCACGCTTTCCTGATATTTTTCTGCGATAGCCGCATATTTCTGTGCATTATTGTTCAGATTGAATATTAATGCGAGATGGAGCTTCTGAAGATATAAATTTTGAAAATAGATCTCATTGCTTTTGGTAACATCCGCAATATCCATTTTCGATTCGTCGAACATTTTGCCTGAAAGGATATCCGGATTTTGAGTTTCCTCTACCAGGTTTGAAATGGATTGCCGGAATAACTGTAATCTCCTCAGCGTAAGATCCTGCTTAAATTTTTCAATCTTTAACTCCAGTATTTCTGCTCTTTTTGAGAGATCTGCCAATGGATATCCCATGATAAATAATTGGTAAACTGTATTGTGCGCCGCATAAGAGGCATATTCATTGTCACCGGATTCGAGGCAACTTGTAAAAGCCTTATCAAGATCATGGACTGTATCTTTAAGAGGTATTCTGCGATGAACCAAAAATATATTGTTTGTTGCCAAAATGGATCCGATTAATTCCTCTGCATGAATTTTTCTGGCAAGATGCAAAGCGATTTCGCCAAAACTAATTCCTTTATCAATTTCATTTAAATAAACGCTTAAGATATATCCATAAGCAGCAAAACTGAAGGGTGATTTGCGTGAAAGCCCATATTCTATAGTTAGCCTTATCATCCTGAAAGCCAGGAGGGGAACGAGGTCCGGAACCGCAAAAAATGAAGCTGAAGAAATATCGGATAGGATGCGCATAGCCGCATTTTTTTCCGGGTCTGTCATTTCCGGCAAATTGTTGAAATAATCCTTTGACTTATTTCGCAGCAAAAATTTCATTTGCACCAGGTCTTTCATTACATGCATTTTCCCCGGCTTCAATGGCAAATGAATTCCCATTTCCCCTAGAATATTCAACCCGAGCTTTACGGCATCTAAAGTTTTATTTTGAGCAATTAATTTCTTAATATCTATTTCATGTCCTTTTGCAGAATCTGTCAGGGATCTACTGTGTTGCAAAAGATCACTGACTAAATTATCTACTTTTTCATATTGCCCGGAGAGATAAGCAGCATCTGCAGCATCGCCGGTTAATTGAAACATAAGATCATATTGTGTGTTCCAGTCTTCTTTATCCAATACATGTAAACCCTTTTCAAAATATAATAAAGCCTGTGAAAAAGCTGTTGAGGCAATTGCTTTGCGACCAGCCATGAGGTTGAGATTGGCGAGATAATTTTTTTCTTTTTTATCAGCGATATTATCCGCACCGAGATTCCATTGATTTGCCAGGTCGAATAATTTTTCCTGTATTTCATTTTCATTAAAATGTGCAGTTAGCCTTTGGCCATTTAACAAGTGCATCGCTGCCTTTTCTTCATCAGATATCAACGAATAAATGACTTGTTGAATTCTGTCGTGGGCAAACTTATATTCTCTTTCAGACGGAATAATCAAACCTTCTGTAACAGAGAGATTTAATAAATTTTCAATGTTCCTTTCGCTCTCTTGTTTAATTACAGAAAGATTTCTTTTGCTAAAATGGTTTCCAATTGTTGAAGCAGTTTTTAAAAGATCAAGAGTATCTGCAGGAAGTTTTAAAATAAAAGAATTCATTAATTCTACAACATTTCCTGAAACATTCATTTGCAGAATAAGTTCAGAATTAAATTGCCATTTTATGGAATCGAAATCAAAATGCAATAAGCCTTCTTCATAAATTGATTTCAGGAATTGCTTTACATAAAAAGCATTCCCTTTTGTTTTGTTATAAATAATATTGGCAAGCAAAGAAACATTGTCCTGGGTGGAAAGCAAAGTGGCTGACACGAGATCATACACATCGTTATTGGATAGATCATTCAATTCCATTTGCTCAAAAGGAACGTTATCTTCTTTCAGTTCATTTAATTTTTTATTGAGTGGGTGATTGTCATCTACTTCATTTTTGCGATAAGCGCCAATGAGCATGGCATAATCAATATTCCTGTTTTCTAAAATAATTTTAAAAAGATTCAGAGAGGAAGTATCTGCCCATTGAAGATCGTCTGTGAAGATAACAAGAGGAGAATCTTTGTCAGCAAGGCGTTCATAAAACCTGTTGAATTCATAATTAAACCTGTTTTGTGCTTCGAGTCCTTTTAATTCAGGGGCATCCGGTTGTTTACCGATCAGAGTTTCTATTCCAGGCATGAACTGTGTCAATATTTTCCCGGAGTTTCCGATGGCATCTTTAATTTTTTTCTTCCATTTTTCCTGGAAAATTTTATCGCCGGCAAGAATTAATTGAACCATTTCGGTGAATGCCTGTATAATAGTGGAGTAAGGCGTATCAGAACTGATCTGGTCAAATTTCCCTTTTATAAAGATTCCTTTTTTTTGAGAAACGACATTTCTTAGTTCCTCCACAAGTGTTGATTTTCCGCTTCCTGAATTGCCTGAGATAAGCAGTATTTCTTTTTGACCGTTTGCGCATTGATCAAATAAACCAATTAATACATTGATTTCTTTTTCCCGGCCATATAGTTTATTGGAGAAATTTAAAGTGCCGGAGAAATCAAGTGCTGCTATTTTGAATTCATCAATTTTTCCATTTGTTACAAGTTGGTTTAAACATTTTTCCAGGTCACATTTTACACCAAAGGCTGATTGATAGCGGTCTTCAGCGTTCTTTGATAAAAGCTTCATAGTAATATCAGAAAGCGTCTGGGGTATTTGAACATTTACTTCAATTGGTTTTGCCGGTGTTTTGGCAATATTTGCGTACATTAATTCTAACCTGGCATCACTTTCAAAAGGTAATCTTCCTGTGAAAATCCGATAAAGTATGATTCCCAAAGAATACAGGTCGGCGCGGTGATCAATGGTGTGATTGATGCGGCCGGTTTGCTCGGGTGCAATATATTTCAATGCTTCAATTTCTTTTTCCTGGTAAAGGGTAAATTCTTTTTCAAAAAGATTCCCTTCAGATGCCAACCCAAAATCAATAAAGAAGACTTTGTTCGTCGAATTTTCGATTAGAATATTCGAAGGTTGAATATTCCTGTGAAAAATTTTTTCTTTATGAAGCTCACTAAGAGCCGAAGAAATATCTGTAGCCAGTTGAAGTTGCTGAACAAGAGTTAATTTTTCTGAAGAGAGTAATTCATCCAGGTCTTTTCCTTCAATGAATTCTAAAACAATGTTTTCGTTGCCTTCCGTTTTCTCTCTCTTCAATGCTTTTCTTACACTGTTACATTTGGTTTTGGAACATAAGTTAAACTCATTGTCAAGCTTTGCAAGTGTTTCTTTCGAAGGGAATTCTTCTTTTAAAACTTTAAGACAGGATGGTTTGCTGAGACCATTTGAACCAGATTTTATGATTAATGATTCAGAACCATAATGAATAACATTCGCATGGTCTATATTTTTTAGCATTTCAATATAGTATAGAAATAATGAATTTTAATATTAATAATTCAAATTAAAAGTGAGTCCAGGTCGGTAGCAGATTTGTTATTTCCGGATACGAATTATTCCGAAAGTTAAAGAAATTTATCAAGATGCTTTCAGAAATTATCAGAGCGTGATCTCTAAAATATTTACTTTTATGGTTCAATTGGTTCAATTATGACCAGGAGAAGGGATGATTCGAATTAAATATTTTTAGAGATGATCAACCAAAATCCACTGACATTACTTACACCCGTAAGAGAAGATTGCTTTGAAAAATTAAATGAAATATTAGAAAAATTTAAGGTAGGGCTCAATGAAGGATTGAATGAAAGATTCGATAGACTTGGAACTCTTCATTATGCCCGCTGGTTCATTTTACGGGAAAGTTCTTTCAGAGATAAACCTGCATTACCTGTACCTGAACGATTGGTTTTTTCTTCCAATTTCGATGGTGATGAAGAAGAACACGCCAGGGCGTTGGTAACAGTTTTTCCGGAATATTTTGATGAATTATATGAGTGTTGTGAAGGCTATCCCGAATCGGAAGACCGGAATACCGAAAGCAGAAAAAATTATTTGTTAAAATGGAGAGTAAAAACAACAGCTTTTTATCCGGGTGCACCAGGCAGGAGTTTGCAACAAATAAAACAGGAGGATGAGTTAAAAGAATTCATCTGCAATTTTACAAAACAGAATAACTGGAATGGTACGACTGCAGTAGAAATTAAAAAAAGCATAGAGAAAGAAGTGGGTAAACATCCTGAATTTGACTGGTCAAAGAAACAAGCACACACTCCAAAAATTAACTGGCCCGGAATGGTCCTGATCTTAATTATTTTAGTAGCTCTTTTGCCGGTGATAATTATATGGTTATTGATACTCTATTTTTTTTATGAGCGAAGAGATAAAAATAGTATGGTAAAGCGTAGCGAATTGAATGATGGGCTCGTGCGGAGATTGGAAGCATACGAAGATATTTTTAATCAGAATCAATTTACACAAGTGCTTGTAGTAAAGCCGGGCAAAATGCGGTTGATTACGCTTCACGCTTTTATGATTTTTACACGGGCATTAGTGAGCAATTTATTTGTAAAAGGTAAATTAATGGGAATTCCTACGATCCATTTTGCAAGATGGGTTTTAATTGATAATAATAAACACATGATGTTCTTCAGCAATTATGATGGAAGCTGGCAACAATATTTAGGCGATTTTATTGATAAATCGGGTTGGGGATTGACGGCAATTTTCAGTAACACAATGGTCTTCCCTAAAACCAGATTTTTACTGACAGGTGGCGCTTATGACGAAGAACATTTTTTAGCATGGAGCCGGGGAACACAAGTATTGACTCAAGTTTGGTACAGTGCTTATCATCATCTTTCTATAAAAAATATTGTCAATAATACTATTATAAGAAATGAATTGCGTGCCAATCTTTCTGAAAAAAAAGCACAATTATTTCTGAAACGATTTTAAAATAAATTATCAATGCAACAACTGGAGTTTTCTCAGATTCAGGGTTTTCTTGTAAGAGACTACAAGGAAATACCCTTTTCAAAATATTTTCTTTTGCAGATTGTTGATGCCAATAAAGCAAAGAATTTTGTAAAGGAAACAGCACAAAAAATTACAACCGGCGAGAGCGAAATACTTAATGATTGTTTAAATATTGGATTCACAAGTTCTGGTTTGGAGACATTGGGTTTGTCAAAAAAAAATTTAAGAACCTTTTCAAGAGAATTCAGGGAAGGAATGGTAACTCCTCACAGGCAAAGACTTTTAGGAGATAAGAATGGCAATGATCCGAAAAACTGGAATTGGGGTAACCCCGAAAATCAAGCGGTACATATCATCTTAATGATTTTTAATAACAGTGAAGAGAATTTGAATATTCGTTCTCAACAACTTCTCGGACTCTTACCACAAAATGGATTGAAAGAAATTCTTGTTTTTGACGCACCCACTTTTCCTGAGGGGAAAGAACATTTTGGTTTTAGGGAAAGTATTTCACAACCAGCCATCATCGGGAGCGGAATTATAGGAATAAAAAATGATAATATTGAAGCCGGCGAATTTGTAATGGGTTATAAAAATGAATATGATGTATTTCCCGATTCGCCATTGCTTAAAGAAAAACAAGGAAACGAAAATTTGTTAACTGATGACGTTGGAGGAACCGGAAATAAAGACCTCGGGCGAAACGGGACTTATTTTGTTCTACGCCAGCTCAAAGAAGATGTGGATGGATTCTGGAGTTTTTTAAATGAAAAAAGTAAAAATGCAGATGGTAGTTTGAATCCTGAAGAGAGTACCAAAATAGCTGCGAAGATGATGGGAAGATGGCCGGGGGGTGCGCCTTTGGTAAAATTCCCGGATAAGGATCCGGGAGTTCTCAGCAATGACAATGATTTCAATTATATAGAAACAGACAAGTTGGGAATGAAATGCCCATTCGGTTCACACATCCGTCGTACGAATCCAAGAGATAATTTTGAAGAAACAGGTCCGTCAAAATCTTTGAAACTAACACGTAAACATCGCATCATGCGCAGAGTGCGTTCATATGGCGAAACCTTTACTGCTACAGCAACGCATCATACTCCAAAAGATGAAGTTGGAATTTTATTCGGTTGTTTTGTTGCTGACATTTCACGGCAGTTTGAATTTATTCAATACACCTGGGCCAACTATCCTAAATTCAAGCAACTCTATTCAGACCCCGATCCTTTTATTGGTGTAAACGAAAATCCCGGCAAAGGAGTTGAACAACAATTCACGATTCCTCAGCCTACTGCAAATAAATATATAACTGAATTAAAAAATTTTGTTACCGTAAAAGGCGGTGCTTATTTCTTTTTTCCTTCCGTAAAAGTGGTGGAGTTTTTGGGGACGATTTAGCCACTACCTTCTTTTAGGCTGTAGTAAACGGAGAAATATTTTAGATCCTTCTTTTTTTAGATCCCTCTTTTTTCTTATGAGGGATAATTAATTTCTTTCACTTCTGGAATGCATCTGCAATCACTTTTGTATCCATAAAAACCTGCACA
>Ga0307374_10005627_pt1 | contig 20182 bp, 17 predicted proteins | sample OX3MG_FD_202532 | JGI IMG/M metagenome (GOLD analysis project Ga0307374, IMG submission 202532) | Soil microbial communities from Risofladan, Vaasa, Finland - OX-3 | ecosystem: Environmental > Terrestrial > Soil > Coastal area > Acid sulfate soil | place: Finland: Risofladan, Vaasa | collected...
CTACCCGAGACCCACGAAGCGTTCGTCAAGTGGGCGATGGTGGGAATCATGCTCAATCGACTCGCACGTCCACCGGGAAGAAAGGCGTGGGCACCGCCGTGACCTTGGTTATCAAACACGTTCTGAGGGAATGTGTCTGCATTCCCACCTTCAGCCAGTTTCCCTGGGCTCTTGACCTGGACCCCAAGAATTGGACCACCTTTCAGCGGCGACGTCGTTCGGCCGGCGAGAGCTCGAACCGGAGCGACGTCCCCTCCTGTCGAGCAAAAGCCCGAAGCGCGGGATGTGCGCTACGTTTCCAGCGCCCTTTCGAGACTGCCCCGCCTCGCACTACCTGCCGCAGCCGACACATTCATTTCGGCCGGGTTGATTCCCCCAGGGATACACTCCTCACCCGGCCGCCAGATCCATGATTGCCGTTGATTGACCCCTTCTGTAGTCTGCAGTGTGCAGTGATGAAGGGGGTTCCGTGGACGAATCGAATGAGCACCTGGAGTGGTTGGTCTCGGTCGACGACCACATTCTCGAGCCACCATCGGTGTGGACAAATCGACTACCGAAGAAGTACGCACAGATCGGTCCCCGGATCGAGTCGGGCGACGATGGTGAGTTCTGGGTCTATGAGGACAGGCGGGTAGCGACGTCGGGATTGAGCGCCGTAGCAGGGAAACGACGAGAGGAGTTCTCCCCCGAACCGGTGACCTACGACGAGATGCGCCCCGGTTGCTATGACCCGAAGGCGCGGCTCGAGGACATGGACCGCGCGGGGATCATCGCGTCACTCTGCTTCCCCTCGTTTCCCCGCTTTTGCGGGCAGATGTTCCATGAAGCCCAGGACAAGGAGCTCGCCCTGCTGTGCGTTCAGGCCTACAACGATTGGATGCTCGAGGAGTGGTGCGGTTCGGCTCCCGGCCGGCTCATCCCTCTTACCTTGATCCCGCTGTGGGATCCGAGGTTGGCTGTGGTCGAAATGGAGCGTTGCGCTGCATTGGGCTCCCACGCCTTCGCGTTCTCGGAGAATCCGGAGCCTCTCGGTCTACCGACTATTCACGATCAGAACCGGTACTGGGAACCCGTGATGGCGACCGCGAACGAGACGGGCATGGTGGTGTGCATGCACACCGGGTCCTCCTCCACCCTTCCGGCGATCTGCAGCGATGCACCGTTCATGGCCAACCTGGCATGGGGTGCGACCCGGACGTCGGGCGCGATGCTCTCATGGCTGTTCAGCGGGCTGTTCCAGCGCCACGAGAACCTGAAGATCGCACTCTCGGAGGGAGAGATCGGCTGGATACCCTATTTTCTCGAGCGGGCCCAACAAGTCTTCGATCACACGCGCTACTGGGTCGCCCGGGGCTTTCAGTTCGAATCCCATGCGGGCAGCGCGTTACCGGCTGGTGAGGATCTCGACATCCACGCCTTGTATCGGGATCATGTGTACGGATGCTTCATCGAGGATGCCAGCGGGCTCAACAACCTGGACGTGATCGGCGAGGACAACGTAATGATCGAGGTCGATTACCCACATGAGTCGTCAACGTGGCCCGACTCGATCAAACTGGCCCAGGATCGGATGAGCCATCTTCCCGTCGAGACGCAGTACAAAATACTGCGGGGAAATGCCGAGCGCCTTTTCCAGTTCAGCGCGCCTTACGGTAGGGCAGACCTTTCTGCATGAGTGAGATCTTCGCCGGTGTTCGTGTGCTGGACGTAGCTCAGAACACGTTTGCCCCCGCCGCGGCAGGAGTATTGGCCGATTTCGGTGCAGACGTGATCAAGATTGAGCACCCCGTACGAGGCGATCCCCAACGAGGTCTGATGACCGCAGCCGTCCAGCCGTCCATTGGTGGGGTGAACCTCGGCATGGCGCAGGTAAACCGCGGCAAGAGAAGCATGGGGCTGGATCTGACGTCGCCCGACGGAATCGACATCCTCTACGCGTTGGCGCGGCGATCCGACGTCTTCTTGACGAATTTCCTCGGCTCGACGACCACAAAGCTCAAAATCGACGAGGAGAGCATCCGGGATGTGAACCCGGCCATTATCTACACCCGTGCCACCGGGCAGGGACCACTGGGACCGGAAGCGAACAGGCCTGCATACGATGCGACGACCTACTGGGCCAGGGGAGGAATCGGCCATTCCTTCACGCGGCAATCGGGTGATCGTCCACCCAGGCCGCTGCCCGCGTTTGGCGACAGGACCGGGGCTATGAACCTCGCTTTTGGCATCGCCGCTGCGTTGTTCCGACGGGAGCGCACCGGAGAAGGAGCCACCGTCGACGTGTCCCTCCTGAGCACAGCCATGTACCAGAATTCGAGCACGGCCGTGTATTCGCTCGCCCTTGGTCAGGACTGGACGGAGCGCTCTGCACAGATAACAAATCCGCTGACGGAGATGTATTCCACCAAGGACGGCAGATGGTTGGCGCTTTGCATGTTGCATTCCGATCGCGACTGGCCAGATTTCTGCGAACGGATCGGCCGGTTCGACTTGCTGAAGGAGCCGAGCTTCGCGGACGCTCAGGGACGCACTACCCACAGCGCCGATCTCGTCGCCGAACTGAGCGCCACCTTCGCATCGGCCACACTGGACGAGTGGCGCGAGCGACTCGCCGGTCTGAGGGGAGCCTGGTCCCCCGTGCAGACGGTCCTCGACCTCGCAGAGGATCCTCAGGTGATCGCCAACCAGTATTTGCCCGAGGTTGAACAGGGGGGTGGCCGAATGGTTCAGGTCGTGCCTCCTCCGGTGCAGTTCGATGGCCGGCCCCCCGTCCTCAAACGGGCTCCCGAATTCGCCGAACACGGCGAAGAGATCCTGCTCGATATGGGTTACTCGTGGGACGACATCGCCAGATTGAAGAACGGCCGGGTGATCACATGAACACAACCGACCGCATTTCAGACGGGCGCCCCCGATGAGTCTATTGGACGGCTCGATCGTCGGTCTTGGAATGACGAAGCAGGGTCGGAGGCTCGGCCTGTCTGGTCGCATACTTCGTAGGCAGGCCCTCGAGTTGGCCTTGGAGGACGCCGGCGTCTCCCGCTCCGATATCGACGGCTACATCCTCGTCGGTTCAGGATTTGAGGATCTGCGCTATCTGGGCTTGTCCCCCCGATTCTCATACTCCCTTCAGAGCGGTGGGGCATCGCCCGGATTGGCCGTGCTGAACGCCATTGGCGCCATCGCCACCGGCCAGGCCACGTACGTCGCCTGTGTCTACGGCGAAGCATTCACCAGCAGCGTCTCGGGAGTGGAACCTCACAGCGGCCGCCCCCCGGAGCCGCCGGACATCGGCGGCGGCGCCTACGGCTATCCCTATCTTTTCGGTCAGATCGGCCCCATCTCCGCGTACGCCCACGCAGCACAGCGTCACATGTCGACGTTCGGCACCACGTCGGAGCATTTGGGTGCCGTCGCCGTGAGTGAGCGAGAATACGGCTGCGTACGGCCGGGAGCGTTGGAGGAGGGAAACCCAATTACCCTCGCCGACCATCAGAGGTCGCGCATCGTCACCGAGCCATTTCGACTGCTCGACTGCTGTCGGAGTACAGACGGGGGCGTTGCCGTCATCGTGACTTCCCAGGACCGGGCGGCCGACTGTAAGGCGCCCGCCGTCGACGTCCTGGGGATCGGTACCGGACACAACGTTCGGAAATGGCACGAAGGCACAATGTACGAGGACCGGGACGTGGCGGTGGCAGCCTCGACTGCTTTCGGACAAGCGGGAATCTCGGTCGCCGATATCGACGTCGCGGAGCTCTACGCGCCGTTCTCGTTCGCCGTGATCGACCAGTTGGAGGACTACGGCTTCTGCCCCAAGGGTGATGGCGGGGCCTTCGTTGCGGCCGGCCAAACCAAGCTCTCGGGAGCCATTCCTACGAACACGGGCGGCGGACACCTCTCAGGTTTCTACGCCACCGGTTTCACCCCCTTGAGCGAAGCCATTCTCCAGCTTCGCGGTGCCGCGCCGTCCAGCCAGGTTCCGAACGCCACCATTGCCTTGGTCAGCGGCACCGGTGGGAACGGCGGCATCACCGGGAGCTCCGCGCACATAACTCTCGTACTCGGAGCCTCCGCGTGAAGGCGACCCGCCCTTTGCCGGGAGATGTCGTAGCCGACGATCTTGATCAGCCGTTCTGGGACGCATGCCGAGACCACCGATTCTTGGTGCAACGCTGTGCCCGTTGCGGCCTCTTCTACTGGCCGGCGAGCTGCTGCACCGTGCACGGCAGCGCTGACATGGCATGGGTAGAAGCGAGCGGCCGAGGTCAGATCCACACTTACGCAGTCATCCACCAGTCGTACCGCAGAACCTTTCTCGACGTACCGTACAACGTGGCGGTTGTACGACTCGATGAGGGACCTCTTTTCCATACCTCGATCATGGACTGTGACCAGGTGGAAGTGGGGCTTCGCGTACAGGTCGCATTTGTGGACTACGAGAGTTTCACCCTGCCGCTTTTCCGACCGTCGCAGACGCCATGACCGCCCCAGCGGGAAGCTGCTCTTTTTCGCAGCTACCGATAGACACGCGTCCGTGATCTCGATCGATGTCATCTCGGCGGCGAACTTCGTGGCCGAGCCACGCGATCTCTTCGAGACTCGACTCCCCACTCACCTGCGGGGGCATTGCCCTCACGTCTTCAAGCATCCCAGTGGTGGCGAGGGATGGGCCTGGACGTCGGGGGTTCCGCAACGAGCGTTCGGCTGGGACTTCGCCGACGAGATCGCCAAGCAGGGCAGAGAGCCCCATTGGACATATGCCCAGATACCCGGTGCCGCGATCGATCCTGCGGCACATCTCGATTCCATGCGCGGCGCTGGTGTCGACGCTGTCGTCGTCTATCCACTGGGCCTGACCGACGGGTACTTCCGCCTTGGACCGGAGGTCAGGCGCGCCGCTATCGCCGTCTTCAACGACTGGATGGCTCAGGAATTTGAGGCACACGACCGGGAGCGCATCATCGGACCTCGGTTGCTCCCGTCGGAAGACGCCCCGCGGGGACTTCTTCGAGCACTTGACCACCTCGATGGCAACGTCCGAGCCGTCTACCTTCCCTCCGTTCCCTCTCTCGGCCAGGCCGACGGGCTCGCGTTCTGGCGCGATGTGATCGACGCCGACCTGACGGTGTGCGTGGCTCGGCCGGCTGGCGACGAACAGGGGCCGTGGCTGGCTGAGATCTCACATCTGCTCGAAGCTCATCCGATGCTGCGCCTGGTCTCTGTCCCCATTGCTCCTGCCAGTCAATCCACGGCCACGCTTTTTGACGCATTTTCCCCCAGCGGTTCGCCCATGTATTGCGCGAACTTCCCGCGTCAATTAGTGCCACCGCCTGCAAACCGCGAGCTCGCGTCCTCGCACGCGCTTCGGGCGTTCCGCTTCTCCGGGACGTCGAGTGCCAAGAAGGAGCCCTTTCGATCACGACTGCGAGTACGCGAGCTCATCCTTACGCAATCCCGCGCAGCTGCGGAGACCCATATCCCGCTACCAGCGATCGGCGTAGCGCTCGCTTCCTCAGATATACATCGGGCCAGCGCGCGAAATCTCGCCGAATCCGCGAGGAATATGGAAGAAGCGGGCTTCGCCGGCGTCTGGGTCGGAGACGCGGTCGCCCGGCGCTCCACGAGTCGCTCGCTAGATCCGTTCGCTGTTCTTGCCATCGCGGCCGCCGTCACCGAGAAGATCGAGCTCGGAACCGCCATAGTGCAAGTGCCTCTCCGGAGACGCGTCGAACTGGCTCATCGGGCACTTTCTCTCCACCAACTCGCTTCCGGCCGCTTCGTGTTCGGAGTAGGCGCTGGCTCGACACGGGCCGATTTCGATGCCGTCGGAGTTCCATTCGAGTCCCGGTTCGAGGAACTGAGAGCGGCCGTGCCGGACATGAAGGCTCTCTGGCGGGGAGACCAGGTTGGCGAGGCGTGCCTCTACCCGGCGACGAACGTACAGGGCGGTCCGCCGCTCCTCGTCGGCAGCTGGGGAGGACCCTGGGTGGAAATTGCCGCAAAGGAGGCAGACGGTTGGATCGCTTCCGGCACTCGAACGTGGCGTTCGTTGGAGAATGCAATGACGCGATTCCGCGCAGCTGGCGGAACCCGGGCCGTGATCAGCACGGTATTCGCTGATCTGAGTGTCGAGGGAGAGCCAGTCGACGACGATGATCGAGTCCACCTCGCGTGCCCACCCGAGGAGGCCGTTCGACGGCTCACCCGCCTTGCCGCGATGGGTTTCACCGACGTCGTCGTCTTCAACTTGGGTCCGCCCGACTCCCTGTCGGTTCTCGCTTCCCTTTCCAATCGTTCGGTCTCGCCCCGTGCGTGAACCGCGGCGGCGCCGGCCGGGCGGATTACGACGTGAAGTAGGCGAGGGAGACTACGTCGAACCTCTTTCCAGACGCGGGCGGGCGTGCGCCTCGAGCGCGTCAGCGAACGAAGTCCAGAACATCGCCCGTCGACGCGCCTCATCAGCCACCTCATAGACTCGACCGAGGGGCACCAGACAGATGAAGTTGCTGTCTTCTGTCGAAACGGCCATCGCGTCAAACCAGACGGCGAATTTTCGTCGATCAGGCTGCGAATCGAACGCCGGGTCATCGACAAAGTGAGGCAATCTCGAGAGCGTTACGTCGTGTTCTGACTCGTTGGAGCTGTACCGTGCTGCACGACCTTGCAGGTCAACTTGTGGTTGAGATGATCGCGGCATCGAACCGATGATGGCACGAACACTGCGAACGGTCTCAGGAGAGACTCCCACCTCAGAGGCGATGGACCGCAGCGAGCGGTCCGGCTCACTTTCAAGGACATGGAGAATCCGCGTCCGGTCGGCAGCCCCGTTCGCCGGACGCCGACGTCCGTCCTTCCCCAACCGTTTGTCCGACGCGTGTCCAGGTGCGCTGGGCCTCGTGACCCTCGCCCGTGCCACTGTGCGGGGTGCCACCGCGCAAATGCGAGCTATTCGCCGGTCTGACCAGTCTCGGTGAGATTGGAGTAGATGGTGCACGGCGTCGACCCGATCATCGAAGCTCAGCGGTAGCCCGTGTGTGACGTTGCGACGAACCGCTTCGACGAACGCTTCGTCGCCGGTTCCGTCGAACCAACTGACAGCCAGGGTCTGAAGGCCGGCGCGACGCGCGGCAATGAGTCGGTGAGTCCCGTCAATAACGCAGCCTCCGCGGGTGGCGAGTACGGGTGGCCACTGACCCGCAGTCTCCATGAGCAACTTCACGTGCCCCTCGTCTACCCCGGCTGATCGAACGGGAACCCCGGGTGAAAGATCACCGATTGGGACCGAAACCGGCTCATCGACAATTTCCACAACGTCACAGGCAGCATTTCGCCTTGCTCCGGTCATCCTTCCCCTCCCAGTGCCGATGAGACCACAATTATCTATATATGCACTCGACCTACCCATATATACTAGTAGACGGAGGTAGAGGTTGAACATCACGTGAACCTGGCGGGGTCGGATGGATGTCAAAAGTGCAGGTCGATCCGTGAATTTGCTGGCGATTGCGAGCGAGGTCGCCTAGCTAGGTGAACGGCTTCGGGAAACGCGACGGGGGCGACGACGATCCCAGACTTCGGCGCCACTGCGGCACGGCTGAACGCGCCTGGCCGTCTATCTACCCAGAAATGCCTTCCGATGACGAACCACCGGTTTCTCTCAATCCCCGATTCACGAAGCAGCCGAGGAGCGGGCCAACGCTCCAGGGTGTCGGCTCCGATTCAGGCTCCCGATCGCTGCGCTCACTTCGTCTGCAGCCTTCCGAACCTTGCTTCCCATTTCTCGGAGCATCTCGAAGTCCCACACCTCGTCGATGGAAGCCACGGTCAGTGCGTAGCCCACGGCCTCTCCATCGAAGATCGGAGCCTGCAGCGAACGGATCGAAAGCGAGTCAACACCATCTTCTGAGCCGACTAGATATTCGTCCGGTGTCAGCAACGACATCCGTTTCGCCTGGATTCGCCGAAGGTCTTCGAGCGTGGTCGTCGTCTGGATATCACGCATCACCTGAGCAAGCTGGGCTTCCACTGTGCTCTTGAGGGTGGCCACGAAACCCCGTCTCTTGATGAGTTCCAGATCTGCCGCCAACTCCTCGCAACGCTCAACACTGACCACGGTGCCCCGCTCGAACCATCTCTTCTGTTGCTGCGGATCCTGCCACGCCACGAAAAGGGAGCCGAACGGAGGGGAGCATGGCGATTTCGAGCCAGGTCGGTTCCATAGAGTGCCCAACTCAGAAGGCCCCGTGGAGGCCAGGACGACGATCTCGTCTCCGACCAGGGTGCTCAGCACGCACTCGCGACCAAAATCGGAGGCCAGTCGCTCCATGATCGGGCGCGCAAAGCTGACTTCTGGAAGAGCCTGGGCGGCGGCCTCCCCCAGAACGATGACGGTCGGGCCGATGCCGTAACGGAGGTCGATCGGTGAGCGGAAGACCCATCCAGCCCGACGCAACGTCCGGATCAATGTGTATGTCGTGGACTTGTTCAACCCGACTCGCCGAGCGATCTCGGCGACCGTGAACGTCTCGGTGGGCCGGGTGGCCAGAAATTCGACAATCGCGATGGCACGCGCCGCGCTGTTCGAGAAGGACCCATCCGACGACACACTCGCCCCTCCGTCCGCTTGCGCACCTTTGGGCTATGCCCAATCAAAGACGGTCGTCTCCGACCTAACAAGCCTAATAGGGCCGCGTCGGGTTCCAAAAGCCAAGCTGTCCCGGGCTCTGCGGCGACGCAGGTCGGAGAGGAGGCGAAGGCTCCCGCCGGCGGCTTCGTTCATTGTGTCCAACCGCCCACCGGGAAGCAGTTGGACGCTGCCCCCAACGACCCGGCATCGCGCTCGGCCGCAACTGGTGCGGGGTGGGTGTCATGCTGCCGGTGATCCTGATACCAGTGGCTTTCGTTCAGATGACACACGAAGCGCGCGGACAGTTGATGACGATACGCTCATCATTGGACCGTCGCCGCTCACGGCCCTAGGCATTTTCTGTCCGACTCCAGCCACCCCCCGTCTGGGGTCGGACAGAAAGCACCTAGGAGATTTTGGGCCCTCGTTCCAGGGTGGATTCCGGCGCACCTTCGTCAACGAGACTTAGGTCGTCGTCGAAAGGAAGTAGACCGGTGCGCGACGAGGCCGGGTTGCTCCGGTCGGGCACAGAAGGCGTCTGACAAGTATGCTTCGCAGCATCATCGGGTCTGCGCTGGAGAGGTACGTATTGTCCGAGAAATTCCAACAAATCGACTCGGTGGCGGCCATCCGGAATCGCATTGATCATCCGATCATCGATGGCGATGGCCATCTGGTGGAGTTCGTTCCGCTGCTGTTGGACTTCGTGCGGGAATGCGCTGGGCCGGAGGTCGCGCGCCACGTCCGAAAGCTGACGTTGGAGCGCGACGAGAAGCGTCCAGCTTCCACCTCATGGGGGACCCCGACCAAGAACACGGTGGATCGAGCAACGTCGTTGCTACCCGAACTTCTGAGTCAACGGCTCGACCAGTTCGGCATCGACTTCGCTTTACTCTATCCGGGCGTGCCGCTGATAATGCTCGGCTTTCAAGACGAGGAGATCCGCCGCGCTGTCGCTCGAGCCGCAAACATGTACTACGCCGAGGTGTTCGGTCCCTACAGCGATCGGATGGTCCCGGTCGCCGTCATACCGACTTTCACACCTGATGAGGCGATCGAAGAGCTCGACTACGCCGTGGGTGAGCGAGGCCTGAAAGCCGTCGTTCTCGAAGGGGTCATCTCGGAGCGGGGGCCGACAGGTGAGCTAGGGATACGCAGCCTCGGTCACGGCAGCCCGTACGACTACGACCCAGTATGGGAACGATGCGCGGCTCTCGGAGTGGTGCCGACTTTCCACACCCCGGGCCGCGGGCTCGCGTCACGGACATCGCGCACGAACTACGTCTACAACCACTTGGGCCACTTCGCCTGGGCGCAAGAGGCGGTCTGCCGATCGCTCATCTTCGCTGGTACGCCGCGACGCTTTCCGGATCTCCCTTTTACCTTCTTGGAAGGCGGTGTCAGCTGGGGCTGTCAGCTCTTTTCCGACATGCTGAGCCACTTCGAAAAGCGCAACCGCTCAGCCATGTCGAATTACGATCCGTCCAACATAGACGTGCCACTCATGCTGGAACTTTTTGACCGCTATCCATCCGATCAGATGCAGCCCTTCCGATCGGACTTTGAGGCGACGCTTCGGCCGCTCACGGGATCCGGGGGGACCGTGTCTCTCGACGACGTAGACGATTTCAAGGAGTCGCTGATTACGTGCGACTCGGACATCATCGACATGTTCACCCGGCAGTTCCACTTCGGGTGCGAAGCCGATGACCCTCTCACATCGCTGGCCTTCCGGTCCGACCTCCTTCCCTCCGGGACCCGCATGAAGCCGATCTTTGCCTCCGACATAGGTCACTGGGACGTCCCCGATATGCGTCACGTCCTGGAGGAAGCCTGGGAGCTCGTCGAACACGGTCGCATCGATGAGGAACAGTTCCACGAATTCACCTGTACGAACGTCGCCACCATGCTCCAGTCGGTCAATCCAGACTTCTTCGCCGGTACTGTTATCGAACACGACCTCACCTCATTGCTGGGCGACCCCGCCGGAGTAGTTCCGACAACACACTCTGCGACGCCGATGCGACACGATGACTGAACGATTCATAAGCGACGCCGGTCAGCGCACCGGGGCGGAGTTGATGGGTGAAGGTGGCCCCGAGGCCTTTGAGGCAAACGCCCAGAGGTGGGTCACGAGGGTCGACGAGAGTTGGGCGCGCATCCTGAGCAATTTCGTCATAAACGGCATGTACAGCCGCGACGTTCTGCCCACCTCCACGCGGGAGCTCTGTGCGGTCGCAGCGCTTACCGTTCTTGCTCGCCCCGATGAGCTCGAGGCGCATATTCGTATGGCCCTGCGTACCAATCCACCCGACGAGGTGAGGGAGGTGATACTCCAGATGGCGGTCTACGGTGGCGTGCCTGCGGCGCTGGAAGGCATGAAGATCTTCGAGCGCACGCTTGAGGAGAACGGCCCGCACGCGCCAGTCTGAGCCGTCAGGCCCTGAGTCGACGAGATGTCAACCGGAGTGCCCGTCGAGGACGAGCAACGCGTCGTCTGCCTTAGTCCCTGAACATCAGGTGCTCGGCGGAGTGGCAGGAGTGAACCGGAAGAGCCTTTCGGCATTCCCTCGTTGGATCTTGTACTGCGTCTCTGGCGGGAAGCCGGAGAGAAGCTTCTTCGCCACGCCGATGCAGTCGGGCCAGGTCGTATCGCTGTGGGGGTAATCGGTCTCGAGCATCACGTTGTCCTCACCGATGATGTCGAGAGATCGCAGGCCGGAGGACTCCTCAATGAAGCAACCGAAGACATGGTCGCGGACCGTAGCTCGGACGTCCAGCTGGTCCAGGTTGGCCATCACCTGATTGGTTTCCACGGCGTTGTTGTAGAAGGCGGCCGATGTCTTCTTTGCCCAATGGCGCTGCTTGTCGATCACCTGCTCGGCCCGCTCGATGAAGTAGGGCATCCACCCGATGTTCCCCTCCGACAGGGCGATCTTGAGCCCGGGCATACGCTCGAAATAGTCGCTGAACACCCAGGCCAACATCGTTCCGGCCGCCCGAACGGCACCGAAGGTCAGGTTGGCCAAACCGGGCGCATCCGTCGAGATGACCGGCATGGTGGAAGACGATCCCACGTGCATGCACACGACACATCCGGTGTCCTGAGCAGCCGCCATGACCGGGTCCCAATACCGACTGGGGTCGTGGATGGTCGGAAGACCCAGAGGCTCGGGGTTCTCGGAGAACGCGAAGGCAGTAGCGCCCTTGGCCGCGCACCGCTCGATCTCCTTCGCCGCCGCAGGAGGATCCCAGAGCGGGATGATGATCAATGGGATGAAACGACCGGGAGCGGATCCACACCACTCATCGATCATCCAATCGTTGTACGCCCGCACGCAGAGGAGCGCGAGTTCTTTGTCGTCGGCCTCCCAGAAGATCTGACCACAAAAACGAGGGAACGACGGGAAACACAGCGAGCCGAGAATCCCGCCTCGGTCCATGTCCTTGACACGTTCGATCGGGTCGTACGCGCCGGGATGCATCTCCGAGTAAGGCACCGGGTCGGGTGAGAATTCCTCCTTGCGCTTCCCCACCGTGACAGACAATCCCGAGGTTGGGACCTTCTTGTCCTCGTATACCCAAGAATCGTCATCCAGTAGTCGAGGGCCGACATCTCGGTACCTGGAGGGGAGCCGATCGACCCATACGTTCGGAGGCTCGATCACATGATCATCGACCGATACCAGCCAATCCAACTCGGGTGCGTTTGCTTCCATAGCTCCCCTTTTCCGCATTGCTCGGTGGCACTCATTGTACGCCCCACAGAGGCGCGTGAGGACTCAGTTGACCCAGCACTAACGTGTCCGGCGTGCAGTCGCCGAGGTGGGAGGTAGTCCTCGAGGGTTACGGCCGGCTAGAGGGACCGTGCTTCGATTCGGTCGGAAACTTCTACTTTTCAGACATGCGGCCACCCGGGAAGGTCTACCGGCTGGATCCTGACGGCCGGGTTACTCCTTTGCTCACACGCGAACACGTCGGAGGCCTCATACCGCATGCGGCAGGGGGACTGGTGGCAACGGGCCACACGGTGGCACTGGTGCAACAGGACGGCGAAGAGAACACCTTGTTCGGACCCGTTGGCGGATGGGGATTCAACGACCTGACTACAGATGCAGCCGGAAACGTGTTCGTGGGCATGCACGGCGAGCGTCCGACGGCGGGGCCCCCGAAAATCAGTGCGTCTTTGTGGCGCATCGAGCAGGGTGGCCATTTCAGCCGCTGTTATGACGGCATCGGCCTGACCAACGGCCTTCGGGTATCACCCGAAGGGGACCGCCTTTACCACAACGACACAGTGGCGAAGGTCGTCTGGGTCAGCGACATCAACGAGGAAGGCATGCCGGTCAACCGCCGTCTCCATCACGAACTTCAGCACGGCACGCCGGATGGTATGGCGATGGACGAAGCGGGATGTGTATGGGTCGCGGCGATCACCGCCGGCAAGTTGGTTCGCATCACTCCAGACGGTAACGAGGACTACACCCTCGACGCCCCGAGCAAGTGGGTGGCGTCCGTGTGCTTCGGCGGCGCCGACGGCCTTGACCTGTACATCGTGACTTTCGGAGGTGAGCCCTACGATCCCGAGCGGTCCGGCGGGGTGTACCGGACACGGGTCAGCGTGGCCGGAGCCCGCTCGTACCCCGCTCAAATCTGACTCCATCTTGTTGGCCAGTCCCCACGTCACCGACGGGCGCCGCGGAAAGCGGGAACGGTCAGGCGTGTCCCTGGACTCTCAGGCGCCCGCCAAAGGCAGTTTGTGTGGTGGCCACTTCTCCGGGGGATCCACATAATCCGTCTTGTAGAACGTGTGGGCGCGGAAATCGGCGATGGAGGCCCCCTCTGGTCCGGCCCAGAACGAGTACGGCGTGCCCGCGCTGCGATAGACCCCCTCGCCGGCCTTCAACACCCGGTTTCCATGGTGCACTTCACCTTCGATGATGAATTCTATGTAGTCCACGTCATGGCGATGGGTCGGCAGGAGTGTGCCCGGAGCCAACGTGATGATTGTCAAGCTCAACCCGTCAGTGTCGGGATTGGAGACCATGATCTTGCGGCCCGCTCGCCCGGAAAAGTACCCCACCCCTCCAGGGGGCCGGCTGGCGCCCGTGGGGTCGGGATCAAGAGGGGCGATCTTCTCGTCTTCCGAACTGTGCCGCACGTCGAAAAAGACAGAGCGGTGTTTCTTAGGCGCCTGCATCACACCTTCCCTTCTTCCTATGCGCTGCGATTAGCGCTCGCGAACTGTGGTGTTACTGGTGTGCCGTCCCGAACGTATGACGATCCCGGGCGAATCACCCGTGGGATTGCCGTCGGTGAGCGCCTGAACACCATTGACCAACACGGTCTTGACCCCGATGGGATCGGCCAGCAGGCGCTTGTTGTCGCCCGGAAGATCGAATGCGGTCCGGGTTGGCGACGACCCCACGGTCTCGGGATCGAAGAGGACCAGGTCGGCCTGGAAGCCCTCGGCGATACGGCCGCGGCCGGTGAGCCCGAACAGCCGGGCGGGAACGTCGCTCATCAACTGGACCGCTCTCGGCATGCTCACGAGGCGACGGCCGCGGAGGCAATCAGCGAGGAACCGCGTCGGGTAGGCGGAACCGAGCATCCGATCCAGGTGGGCCCCTGCGTCCGAGCCGCCGAGCAGGACGTCGGCATCCGCCCACAGCTCCTGGCGCAGCTTCCAATCGGCGTCGCTGTCGGAGCCGGGCATCGGCCACAGCACGGTGCGGAGTTCGTCGGCGGCGACAATATCTACGATCGTCGTGAAGGGATCCTCGCCCTTCTCGGCAGCGATCTGCCCGACGACGCGGTGGCGATACGGCTCGTTCACCTCGCTGAAAACGTCCCCGATCATGTAGTTGGAGAAGTCAGCCAGGCGCTCGAGTATGGATCCCTTAGCCGACGCCAGCATGCGTCCCCTGACCTCCGGGTCGCGCAGGCGGCGGATCCGCTCGGGCACCTCTATGTTCAGGATGTCCCGCCAACCGGGGATGATCCACAGGGCACAGTACGTGAGAAAACTCATGTTCTGGTCGGCGAAGACCGGCATGGTCAAGGCCACCACCCGGCCGCCCACCTCCCGGGCACGCCGCGAAGGTCCGAGCTGGTGCTCGACACGCTCGGCCTCGGCGGCACTCGCCGAGAGCACATTCCAGTTGAGGGGACTGTTGGCCAGCCTGCTCATCTTGGCAAGGAACTCGACCTCATCGTCGTTGAACCGGCCGATACACCCCTCGGTGATCAGCTCCAGTGACGTCCCATCCCGGTCGGCAAGCACCCCGCACAGACGCAGCAGCTCGACCTCGGAGGCCCAGCGGCTCGGCACCGGTTGCCCCTCGCCGTCGATATGGGTCGACGACCGCGACGTCGACAGGCCGAGGCCGCCCTCGTCCACTGATTGTTCGAACAACGTGACAATCCGCTCCAGCTCTTCGGGCGTGGCCTCCCTGGCGAAATCTTCCCCCATGACATAACGCCGCAATGCGGAATGGCCCACCATGAAGCCAGCGTTCACGGCGATTGAACCGTCCAGGGCATCCAAGTACTCTCCGAAGGAGTCCCAACTCCATGGCACACCGAGCTCGAGCGCCGTCAATGGCATGCCCTCGACCTGCGCCATCATCCGCCGGGTGTAGTCAGCGTCCCGATCCTTCAAGGGAGCCAGGGTAAATCCGCAATTGCCACCGATCACCGTCGTCACGCCGTGCCAGACCGACGGGGTTGCCAATGGATCCCAGAACAATTGAGCGTCATAGTGGGTGTGCGGATCGACAAAACCCGGGCTGACCACGAGTCCGTCCGCATCCAACGTTTTCACGGCCGCCTCATCGATCGACCCGATCGCAACCACCCGACCCCCGTGCACCGCGACGTCCGCTCTTAGCGGGTCCGACCCGCTACCGTCCACAACGAGCCCGCCCCTGATCACCAAATCGATCATGCCCGTTGACCCCCTTACGATGCGGTTGACAGTGCGGGCTGACAACTCCAGTTGAAGAGGCGCTCGGCGTTGCGCACCGTGATCATCTCAGCTTCGTCTGCGGGGACGTCCGCGAACAGCTCATCCACGATCTTCTGAGTGTTGGGCCACACGCAGCTGGAATGCGGATAGTCGCACTCCCAGAGGATCCGATCGATACCGATGTCATGGCGGACCCGGAGCCCATAAGGCTCCTCGATCAGGCAGAACCACATGTTCTTACGGCAGATGTCGGAAGGCAGAACATCGTCGGTCCCGCTCCAGTACTTGTGTCGTTTGTACATCCGGTCTGCGCGTTCGAGGGCACCGGGGACCCAGTTGATCCCACCCTCCGAGTAGACGATCTTGATATCCGGGAACTTGCGGGGCACGGGGCTGTACATCATCCCTAAGGCGTGCGTGATGGTCGGTACGAATCCGAGAGCGACATTCAGGCTGGGGTTCGCTTCAGGAGGCGTGTAGGGTCGCCAACCGCTCGAGCCAATGTGCATACAGACGGCCGTACCCGACTGCTCGCAGATGTCCCATACCGGATCCCAAAAGCTGTCGTAGTAGGAGGGCAAACCCAAGAGGCTGGTCTCTTCCGGGATTGAGATGGCGCGGAGACCTCTGTCGAGATTCCGCTCTATCTCCTTGGCAGCCAAGGTTGAATCCCAGAGCTGAACGATGGCCATAGGTATGAACATCTCCGGAGCGGCCGCACACCACTCGTCGAACATGAAGTCGTTCCACGCCTGCACACAGACGTCTGCCAGCTGGCGGTCCTTGAACTCGGGGAAGAGAGCCCCTCCAAAGCGTGGCAGAGTCGGGAAATTGAGGCTCGCCATGATTCCCTCCGCCCGGAGATCCTCGGCGCGAGCCTTGGGGTCGTAGCAACCCGGGATCATGTCGCAGAATCGCACCGGATCGAAACTCCACTCCTCTTCCGGCTTTCCTGCGACTGCATTCAGACCGATCGTCGGCATTTTGGTGCCCTCGACCACCCAAAATTCCATCTCACCGTCGTCGACCACATGGGGGGCGTCCTCGAGGAACTTTCGCGGCACCCGTTTGGACCAGACATCTGCCGGCTCGACAATGTGATCGTCAGCGCTAAAGAGTGTCCTCACGTTATGTTGCCTCCCTTATTGAGGGTTGTTCATCACCCTCAGCGGTCCATGGACCCGACCCCCGAGAAGAGACGCCTTGCGAGACTACCTCGGTTCACCGGGTGTCCGCCCTGGTCGGTCAGCCCTCGGCGCTCCGGGACGGAGCGTAGGCCCAGTTCGGTCACTCGAGACCGTCGGCTTCGAGGTTCCCGAGCTCGTCGTCGGGCGATACGAGGCGCAGCTCCATGCTCGCCGGCCCAGCGCTCTCCATGTGATCGCCGACGTCGCAATGGAGCAATCCCCACTGCCGATTTAGGGTCGGTCGACACGACGCGCAGGACGCCCTCGCTTCACTGCGGCAAACCTTTTAGATGGTCACGCGTGAAGCCCCAGGGAGAGTGCACCGTCACCCCGCCGTCCACGGCCAGTGTCTGACCAGTGACGCGAGCGGCAAGATCTGAACAAAGGAAGAGGACTGCATTGGCAATGTCACGGGCGCGTGGGGCAGCGAGAGGGTTTATCCCGTTCACGTCATATTCACCTTCGGGCTGATCCTCGTTGCCACCTCCTACGTTGCCTGGCGCGACCGCATTCACCCGGATGCCCCAGTGGCCGTACTCATCAGCGAAGGTTCTGACGAGAGAGATCACTCCCGCTTTCGCTGCGCCGTAGTGAAGATGGAACGCCGACGCGCCGATCCCGTCAACGGACGCGAGGGCGGCCAGCGCTCCCCCGGTACCTTGCTCGATCATCCGCCCACCGGCGGAGCGGAAGAGGTAGAAGACGTGTGTGAGGTTGTTGGCGATGATGTAATCCCAATCCTGATCGGTCGTCTTGTGGGCTTCCTCCCAGACGGTCCTCCCGATGATGTCAACGCAGACGTCGATCCCGCCCAGTTGCGCGACGGCTTCGTCCAGCGCCCGCTCGACCTGGGCGGAATCGGTCATGTCGGCGACAATCGGAAAGGCCTTCCCACCCGCCTCCGCTATGGCGTCTACGGTGCCTTGGGCCCGCCCCTCGTCGATGTCGATGCACGCAACTGTCGCGCCTGCTTCGGCAAATCGCAGGGAGGTCAGTCGCCCGTGCCCGGCCCGTTCTGGGATGTAACCGGCACCGGATACCACCACTCGCTTGCCACTCAGTCCGAGATCAATCACTTGAGTCCTCCAATCATCACGGTCATGACGTTACTCCTCCGCACTGCGACCTTTTCGAAGTCGGGCCAAGCGAAATTCCGACTCAACGTTGGGTATCGTTGGGCGTTCCAGGGCGATGGGCGCCCCATTCATGCCCGGATGGAACTCGCACCACCTCGGGCTCGGGAATACCTCACGCCAGCTCGTGGTCAGGAGGCTCGCGATAGGGGCCGGCGAGGTGGCCGCCATCCACCGGGATGGCCGCCCCGGTGACGTAGCTGGACTCATCGCTCGCCAGAAACAACACGACGGAGGCCACTTCCTCGGGAAGCCCCATGCGTCGGATCGGTTGGAACTGCATCAGCCTTTCGAGTCGAGGACGGGCCGGGCTGTCCGGCCCTCCCAGCATCGGCGTGTCGATCACGCCCGGATGGACGGAGTTGACCCTGACCCCCAAGGGGCCAAGTTCGATCGCCGCTGCCTTGGTCATCCCGGTGACCGCGAACTTGCTGGCGACATAGCTCGTCATGCCGAGCATGCCGGCCAGTCCGTCGATCGACGAAATGTTGATGATAGAGCCGTTGCCGCTCGCCACAAGCGCCCGTTTGGCGCACCGCATGCCGTAGTAGACGCCGTTGAGATTGACGTCGATGATCTGGGTGTGTTCCTCGAGCGCCATTCCGTCGAGGGTCCCCACGGCGCCTATGCCGGCGTTGTTGACGAGGACGTGCAGTCCACCGAACCGCTCTACCGCGGAGGCCACCGCTCGGTCCCACTGTTCAGGAGATCGGACGTCGAGCGGCTGGAAGAGGGCTTGATCCTCCAACTCTTCCGCTAACGCTTCTCCCTCATCTACGCGAACGTCACAGATCACGACCTTCGCACCCTCCGCTGCGAACAGACGCGCCTCGGCCTCCCCCTGGCCGCGGGACCCACCCGAAATGAGAGCTACCTTGCCGTCCAGACGTGCACCCACAAATCCCCCCTCGGATCACATTGCCTTTACCAAGTTTGCTCGGCCACCGTAACCATAAGCCCGCACACCGTCTGGATCGCCTGGACCGCTATGGTGGCGAGAATGTCTCCAGGACGGAGGACGGGATGTGGTGGCGGTGGTGAACTGCTTCCGATTCCTCGGGGGCTGAGCATGGGGCCCGTGTCGTCATGATCGTCGACGCGCATCAGCATGTCGGCGACCTGGCCGACGCCCTCTCGTACGACGGTCGGGAACCCACCCGACAACCCGATGTTGAAGAAGACGCCGAAGCTCGCCTTGTCCACATGGATGCGCTGGGGGTCAGATGGGCCGTACTACAGCCTTCACATGGCTACACGAGATCGGATGGCCTGGCCGACACGCAAAGGGTGAACGACCAGATGACGCGCTATCGCGACTACGCCCCGGATCGCTTCTGCGTGCTGGGTACGACTGAGCCGATGCACGGCCAGCGGGGTGTGGAGGAGGTCGACCGCCTGCATCATTTGGGTCTGAAGGGCGTAGCTTGGCACCATCGGTTCCAGGGATGTTTCATCGACAGCAGGTGGATGTGGCCCACCCTCGAGCGGATGACTGCGCTTGGGCTCGTACCGCTCGTACACGTAAATGCAGAGTCGAGCATGGAAGCTCATTGGCGGCTGCAACGTCTGGCCGTCGACTTTCCCAACCTCACCTTCTTGGCCATGGACGGCTTATGGACCTATGAGCGAGCGCGACACGCGATGATCACGGCTACGACGACCCCGAACGTGATCTGGGACATGGGTGGGCCGGTGTGCTACATATCAGCCGAGGAGTGGGTGGAACGCAACGGCTCCACGACGCTTTGCTTCAGCACGGGCACCAGCTACGGTCCACATGGGCCGGTGAGCAAGCCCCCTCTCCTTTCAATGCTTCAGGCGGCTGTCATGTCGGAGGAAGATCGAAACAACATCCTGGGAGGTAACGTCGCCCGCGCATTCAACCTCACGCCATGAGTGCCGTTTGCGGTCTGCCCGGTCATCCACGGCAATGCGGTACTAAAACACGCTGATGCCGTCGAGGGCGCGCTCGCGACGCGAGAGGGCCCGAAGCACGGTGAGGTCCCCGTGCACCGAACGGGACCCATCGACGAGCGCGTCGACAGCGGTCGTAAGCGCCAGCGCGGGAGGTGCGTTGACGAGCCCCACGCTGCAGGCCAGATCGTCGCTATGCACGATCAGTTCGACGACCCGTGTCGCCAGGTACGCAGAAAAGGAAAGGCTGTGTCCCCCCACGTCCATCGCGGCAGGCAGTCCACGCTGCAGCAGACCTTCGACGCGTCGAGTCCTGTCGTCGTAGGCGCGGTGGACATCCTCCCACCCC
>Ga0307374_10005629_pt1 | contig 20181 bp, 19 predicted proteins | sample OX3MG_FD_202532 | JGI IMG/M metagenome (GOLD analysis project Ga0307374, IMG submission 202532) | Soil microbial communities from Risofladan, Vaasa, Finland - OX-3 | ecosystem: Environmental > Terrestrial > Soil > Coastal area > Acid sulfate soil | place: Finland: Risofladan, Vaasa | collected...
GTCCTGCACCTCAAACGATGGCGCGGAATCGCTACCCGATACGCAAAACGAGCCGATTCCTTCCTCGCCGCCGTGCAGATCAGATGTCTCATGCTGTGGGTCAATATCTCGTGACGACACTACCTAGTAAAAAGTAACTTCTTTCATCGGATAATGTTTCCGGTTGCGCGTCCACAAGGCCGCCTCATTCTGGACGGCTGCTGCGGCAATCAACGCGTCTGGAAGTTCAACACCATGACTCTTCCGATAATGCCGCAAATAATCGCCTGCCAGCTTTCCCGTTTCCTCATCGGACGCAGCGCATCGTAACGAACGAAACAATCTCGTGAGCACATCATGCTCATGCGGCAACGCCCCCGCCCATAGCTCCGCCGCCGACACCGGGGAATACATCACGTCGATCTCCGATTCAGTCAGTGTCAGCCACGCGGAAATCAACTTGCCGTCCCGATGGCGGGACACCTCGATCAAAACATCGGAATCAACCACAACGGTCATTGCTTATGGAGTCTCTCGATCCGATCGCTCTTGCGAAGCTCTCTCAGGTACTTCTCCGTGTCCTGGACATCCTCCCGGCCTGCCCGCAGTCCCACAAGAGCTCGCATCGCGCTGCGCCGCTCTTCAACGTCACCCAAATACCGCTCGCGTGCAGCCTGCCGCACCAGGTCCGACACAGTCGTGTTCCGGCTGCGCGCCTCACGGTGGAGCACGCTCCACAAGGTCTCATCGAGATAGAGCTGGGTCCGCCTCATGATGTATACTATACATCAGTGCTGGAAACATCGGGCGGAATCTTTCACTATAGCGAGGGTCATGTGTTTGACCAGCTAGTGGAACTTGCCCGTGGCATTCTTGAGGATGGCAGGTTAAGGGGATGATGGCTAATGACGTGAACACCGCGATCAATGACATATTGCATCAGCGCGTTTGGGGCGTAGAAATAGCCATTGGTACCCGGCTTTCCATGGAGTTTGGCGATGAGGTGCTGATGCCAGGACATAGGCGGCCACATGGGAAATGGCATCTTCTTCTTATGGATTGCTATTGGAGAATTGAGGATGGTAGCTCAATTGTTGTTGGATCAGATGACAGCGACTTAATGGTGGGCATTCAGGGTCTTGATTTAGGCAAGGTGAACAAAATTCAACTCCTACCGCCGACGAGCGATCTACAAATCGTATTCGAGAATAATCTTCGCCTTATCACTTTTTTGACGCATTCGAGGGTCACGCCGAATTCGAGGCAGTGGTACCTTTATTGTCCTGACGACTTTGTCTGGTCCGCAGAGGGAGGGGGACGTGTGATCTGCAAGAATCGTTATGAATCGTGACATCCGCAGCCGCACAACCTTCAGATCGGCAAACCCCTTGAAGAAAGCCCGTTTCAAACAATCGCGCATTCGGCCGACCACCGCCGCCTCCGGCCCCATCTTCGCCATCGTGGGACGCCCCAATGTCGGCAAATCCACGCTGTTCAACCGGCTCACACGCTCGCGCCGCTCCATTGTCGGCGACGAGCCAGGCATCACCCGCGACCGCATCTACGGCGAGGTCCAATGGGCCGGCCATACCGCGCGCATTGTCGATACCGGCGGCATCGTCCCCGACGATGAAGCGCTTATCCCCGCCGAAATCTACCTTCAGGCGCAGACCGCCCTTGAAGAGGCTGACGCCATTGTAATGGTCGTCGATGGACGCACCGAGCTGGCCTCGCCCGACATCGACCTCGCGCGCCTGCTCGTGCGCTCCGGCAAGCCCATCTTTCTTGCCGTTAACAAAATCGATGTAGACGCACTCGACGCTGGCGCGGAAAACTTTCGCCGCCTCGGCATCCGCAACCTTGTCCCTATCTCCGCCGAACATGGACGCGGCATCGGCAATCTCCTCGACGATGTCTTCGCCGTTCTCACCTTCCCCGAAACAGAAGAAGAACCGGAAGCTCCCGCCACCGAACTGGCCGACGAAACTCCGGCGCCCACGGAAGAGCATCTGCACCGCACCCACGGCGAATTTCACCAGCATGAGACGCGCCTCGCCATCATCGGGCGACCCAACGTCGGCAAGTCGACGCTGCTCAACGCGCTCACCGGCAGCAGCCGCGCCATTGTTTCGCCCGTTGCCGGAACCACCCGCGACGCCGTTGACGAGGTCATCGACTATCAGGGCAAAACCCTTCGCATCATTGACACCGCCGGCATCCGCCGTAAAGGCAAGACCCACCTCATGGCGGAAAAGCTCTCCGTCGTCATGGCCCGCCGTCATCTTGAGGCAGCCGATGTCTCCCTGCTCATCATTGACGCTACCGAAGGCGTCACGGCCTCCGACGCTACCATCGGCGGCTACGCGCATGAGAGTGGGCGGTCCGTCATCATCGTCGTCAACAAGTGGGACCTGGTCACCACCGGCCGCACCGACGGCAAGCCGCCTGCGGATCGCAAAATCTTCGAGGAGCAGCTACGCCACCATCTCAAATACCTCAGCTACGCGCCGGTCGTCTTTCTCTCCGCCGTAGAGGCAAAGCAGGGCAGCCACAGCCTGAATCGACTGCTCGATGCCGCCATTCGCGTCGCCGAGGAACGCCGCAAGCGCGTCTCCACAGGACAGATGAACCGCTTCCTCGAACGCGTCGACTTCCAGCGCGCCGGAGTTCCCCTGTCCAAACGGATGCGCATTTTTTACATGACGCAGGCCGCCGTCGCCCCGCCTACCTTTGTCCTGTTTACTGACCGCGACGTCAAGCTGCACTTCTCATTTGAGCGCTTCCTCGAAAATCAAATCCGCGAATCCTTCGGATTCGAAGGCTCCCCCATCTGGTTCAAGGTGAAGCCCCGCAACAAAAAACACGCGGAGTAGAAATCGCATCATGACGCACATCCGCCCGGCCACATCCACCGATATTCCGTTCATGTTCGCCCTTGTCCGCGAGCTGGCAGAGTACGAGCGCGAACCGCACTCCGTACAAACCACAGAGGAGCAACTGCTGCGCGACGGCTTCGGCGCGGAGCGATACTTCGACTGCCTCATTGCCGAAGTGGACGGCACACCCGCCGCATTCGCGCTGTTTTTCCCCATCTACTCCACCTGGCAGGGCCGCAGCATCCATCTTGAAGACCTCTTCGTGCGCCCCGCGTATCGCGGGCACGGCATCGGCAAGGCGCTTCTGCGCCGCGTGGCCGCCATCGCCGTCGAGCGCGGCTGCGCGCGCCTGCAGTGGGACGTGCTCGAGTGGAACCAGCCCGCCATCAACTTCTATCGCAGCCTCAACGCCGAGATGCTCGACGACTGGCGCCGCATGCGCGTCACGGGCGCAGCCCTCACTGCACTCGCAGGAAACCCGGAATGAAGATTCGCGTCATCGGCGGAGGTCTCGCCGGCCCGGAAGCCGCGCTTATTGCGGCCCGCCGCGGCTGCGAGGTCGATCTCTACGAGATGCGCCCGGTACGCAACACGCCCGCGCATGAAACCGCGAACTTCGGCGAACTCGTCTGCTCCAACTCGCTCAAGTCGGAGAGCGAAAACACCGCGCCCTGGCTGCTAAAACAAGAAATGCGCCGCGCCCACTCACCACTGCTGCAATGCGCCGACGCCAGCGCCGTTCCTGCCGGACACGCCCTCGCCGTCGATCGTGTCGAGTTCTCCCGCCTCATCCATGCGGCCATCGAGTCCGAGCCCCGCATCCGCATCCACCGCGAAGAAGTTACGCAACTCGATCCCGAAGACGGCCTCACCATCCTCGCCAGCGGCCCGCTTACATCCTCCGCCCTGTCCGCCGAAATCGCCCGCCTCACCGGCAGCGAGCACCTCGCCTTCTACGACTCCATCAGCCCCATCGTCGAGGCCGACTCCATCGATATGGACCGCGTCTACTTTGCCGCGCGCTACGACAAAGGCACCGCCGACTACATCAACTGCCCCATGAGCAAAGAGGAGTACGACCGCTTTTACGACGCGCTCGTCTCCGCCGAACAGGTCAAGGAAAAAGAATGGGAGAAGCTCGACTACTTCGAGGGCTGCCTGCCCATTGAGGAGCTGGCCCGTCGCGGACGCGACACGCCGCGCTTCGGCCCCATGAAGCCCGTCGGCCTGCGCGACCCGCGCACCGGAAAAATTCCCTGGGCAGTCGTGCAGTTGCGCTGCGAAAACCTCCGCGCCGACTCCTACAACCTCGTCGGCTTCCAGAACCACCTCAAATACGGCGAGCAGGCCCGCATCCTGCGCCTCATTCCCGGCCTCGAAAACGCAAAGTTCCTGCGCTACGGCCAGATCCACCGCAACACCTACATCAACGCACCGCGCGTCCTCACGCCCACGCTGCAAATGCGCGACCACCCCAACATCTTCTTCGCCGGCCAGCTCTCCGGCGTCGAAGGCTACACCGAATCCATCGCCACCGGCCTGCTCGCCGGGCTATTCGCCTCCGCCATCGCCCACGATCAGCAGCCCATTCCCGCACCGCGCCAAACCGCCCTCGGCTCGCTCACGCACTACATCACCCACGCCGAAGGCAAACGCTTCGACCCGGCCAACATAACCTTCGACCTGCTTGTGCCTCTCGAAGAAGAAACCCGCCGCAAAATCCGTGACAAGCGCGAGCGTCACCGCATCCAGTGTGAGCGCGCGCTTGCGGAGTTCGACTCCTGGTGGGCGGAGCAAGCGCAATAAGTCAAACCCTCAAAACGCCCCGAAACCCCCGCGCGGCATAATACGATTCCGCGCCGTTGTGATACACAAAAACTCGATCGAAGCGCCGGTCGCCAAAAATCGCTCCGCCAAGTTTCCTCACGCCAGAAGGCGTCTTCAGCCAGCTCGAAGTCTTCAAATCGAATTCTCCAAGCTTCTGCAACTCCCTGTATTCGTCTTCCGTTAAAAGCTCAACGCCCATAGCCGCCGCCATATTCACGGCGCTATCTTTCGGCTTGAATTCCTTCCTCGCCTGGAGCGCTTCGTGGTCGTAGCAAAGGCTTCTGCGGCCCTTGGGGCTTTCCGCCGAGCAATCGAAAAAGAGAAATTCGCCCGACTTTTTGTCGTGGCCCACAACATCCGGCTCGCCGCCGGTTCCTTCCATCTCGCCCAGCGACCACAGCTTCCCGGGATTCGCCTCCAACCTCCCTCGCACTTTGTCCCACGCCATACCTTGATGATGGCTCATATGTTTCTCAAAACGAGCTTTCAACACCTTCAGCAAATCATCCCGTTTTCCCGCTGGCAATTCATGCTTGCCGCGGATTTTATTCTTGTCAGTCATGGGTCGTTAGTTTAACGCAACCGTAGCTACACTTTCTTGTATGCTTCAACCGTGATTCTTCGCCCCGGCCAACAGGAGGACGAAGAACGTCGAGTCAGGCAGGCGCCGTAAGGCGCGTCCGCCCGTGTGGCGAACACTTTCGCAAGACCACTTTCCGCCGCTTCCGCCAGTCCTCATTCAGCCCAATCAGCTCCCACGGAACCTCCGCCGACAGGTGCCGAAGAATCGTATCCGTAGAAGGATGAATCCGCAGGCTGGGCGCAACCAGATACAGCAGCGGCACGTGTTCTGACAGCTCCATACGCGAAAAATATCCGTGCTTCTGAAACGCACCTTCGCGATGCAGTTGCCGCACCCGCGCCCAGTAGTCCAGCGCCTGGAACGGCAGGTGCATATCATCGTCGGCCTTCAATTCCAGCACAGCCAGCCGTCCACCGCGCGTCACCGTCAGCAGATCCAGCATGCCCCGGTCGCCCGCCGCAAAGGCTGGAACCTGCGCGTACACTATCTCCGCGCAAATCGAAGGCTCAATCTCCGCGATGTCGCGCCGCAGCTCGCACTCCAGCCACCGCTCCGGCTGCAGCCGGTACAGCGGATCGCGCCTGCTTCCACCCGCATGCCGCCGCTCGAACAGCCGCTGCATCAACTCACGGAACAGTGTCTCGGTCTCCTCGGTCAGCGGAGTTTCATTCGTCCCCGCGCCGAACGTGATCTCGTCTTCGCGCGCGAATGATCCCCGCGCATAGCCCGACCGGATGCACGCAAACTCCAGCCCATGCAGCAGAAATGCAATCTCTGCCGCAGACCGTGCCCGAACCTCCGTTGCCGCCCGCATCCCCGGCTTCAGCAATCCCAGCACGCGCTCCACTGCGGCGTTGCTTCGCTCCAGCGCCGCCTGTGGGTTGAACGCATGCACCAGGTGCAACTGCAAATTCCCGCAATCGCCAACATCAACCCTCTGCAGTTGCTCTGCGCGCTCGTCCAGCTCGTACAGCTCCCACTTGGCAATTCTCTGGTTCAGCCACGCCATGCGCGCCCGCACGGTCTGCGCTGTTCCTTTCGGAACCACCACCTTCAGCCCTTCGTACAGCCGCCGCCCACCGGCATGCTCCCGGCAATACACCAGCCACAACACGCCCAGCGTCAGCACGCCATCCACCGTGCTCTGCGGCTCTTCGGCGTTCACCCCGATCACCGCCCACGCCGACGTTCCTTTCAGCAGCATCCCGCGCGAATATGCCGGACCAAAGCTGTTCTCCAGGTCCGCCGCCGTGCGCAACCCATCCAGCTTCCAGTCAGCAAACGCCCGCGTCAGCACCCGGTCCAGCATGCGCAAATATCGTTTCCTGGTGCTTTCGCGCGACGTCGGCGAGCGCCGGTCACGGTTGGACATCAGCTCCAGCACCTGCGGCTTGCTCTGCCCAAAGCGCCGTACCTCCACCCGCAGCGAGTCCTTCCGTACCTTCAGCCCGCACACCGTGCGGACAAGGTTCCGCTCGTCCGACCAAAGGTGCAGCAAGCAACGGTCCTGTTGTGTGGTGATAGAGAAATGCGCCGAGGCCATGTCGAACAGCGCATGGCCATCTTCCAGCACAGCCGCCCGCGGATACTCGGCGAAAAACTCTTCCAGTGCGCGGGCCAACTCCACAGCGGAACTTTCGTTGGCAGCGACAGCCATCGCCTCAATCACCAGACCTGTCTCATAAATGGTTTTGTATCAGGGCACGACAATGGTTTTGTATCAGGGCACGACTTTAGTCGTGCCGTAAATCACTGAACATCAAGGCGGGCTTTAGCCCCTGAGGGTATGCTGTTCCCCCACTGAATGTTTATGTGCCCAGGCGTCGCGCCCGCAAGTAAATTAGTCCCAGCCCTTACTCTTTCGTAACTCCATAATGTGCGCCACGTGGTGCCGCGCGTGCCACTCGTACAGCGCCAGCGTCTGCAGCAGGGTTACACGTCCGCGCTCCTCGTGCTGATACCCGCGCTCCCAGTCCGCCTCGCTCAGCGTGCGGAACAGCGCCACCCAGCGCCGGTGCAGCGGCTCCAATAGCTCCAGCGATACCTCAACCGGCAGCTTTGAGTCGGCCAGCATCGCCCATTGCTTCTCGTCATAGCCCTTTACCACCGGCCAGTCTTCGGTCAGCGCCAGCCGCGTGCGGATGTACGCATTCATGTGGCTGTCGGCAACGTGATGCACAACCTGGCGCACCGTCCACCCGCCTTCGCGGTACGGCGTGTCCAGTTGTTCGTCGCTCAGCCCATAGACTGCCGAACGCAGGTTCTCCGGCAGTGCTGCCAGCGAGGCGATGTAGTGCGGAACATTCGTCGCGTCAATCGACTCAGGACGCGGAGGCGGGCCAATGGGGTAGCGAGGATCAGCAACAGTATTTGCCATACTAAAAGTGATAGCACGCCCGACCGCAGCCCGTCACGCCTCGAATCTTCACCACTCCGGCACTGCCGCCGCGCGATTGCATGGCCCTTTCCCCTGAACCCACCCCTTGAGCCTAAAATCAACTCAGACTCATCCAATACCCAGGACGCCATGACAACTCCGCCGCCCAATACCCAGCACCACAAGAAATACTTCTTCGACAAATTCGGCATCACCGAGCGCCTCCTCGAGCGCTGCCTCGGCGAGGCCCTTTCTGCCGGGGGCGACTACGCCGACCTCTACTTCGAGTCCATCGCCTCCACCTCCATCGGCGTCGATGAATCCATCGTGAAGTCCGCCAGCCAGGGCGTCAGCGCCGGCTGCGGAATCCGCGTCCTCAGCGGCGAGCGCACCGGCTACGCCTACACCGACGACCTCTCTGCCGAGCGCCTGCTCCACGCCGCGCGCACCGCCGCGCTCATCGCCAGCGGCCCGGCCAAGCAGCCCGTCGCCGGATTCACCGAGACCAAAACCCCCAGCCTCTACCCCGCCCCTGCCGTCGATCTCGACACTGATCTCTCCACCAAACTCGACCTGGTCATGCGCGCCGACCGCGCCGCCCGTGCCTACGATCCGCGCATCACACAGGTTCGCGCCGGCTACTCTGACGAGCTGCGCCGCATCCTCATCGCCGCGTCCGATGGCACCTACGCCAGCGACACCCAGCCCCTCGCCCGCCTCAGCGTCTTCGTCCTCGCCAAAGACGGTGACCAAACTACCCGCGGAACCTCCGGCGGCGGCGGCCGCGTCGAAATCGACTTCTTTCAGACCGAAAAAACTCCCGAGCACTTTGCCGAAGATGCCGCCCGTCAGGCCATCCTGCAGCTCGGCGCCGTCGCCGCACCCGCCGGAGAAATGGAAGTCGTCCTCGGCCCCGGATGGCCCGGAGTCCTTCTGCACGAAGCCGTCGGCCACGGCCTCGAAGCCGACTTCAACCGCCGCAAAACCTCAGCCTTCACCGGCCTCATCGGCCGCCAGGTCGCCAGCTCCAAGGTCACCGTCGTCGACAACGGAATCATGCCCAACCGTCGCGGCTCCCTCAACGTCGATGATGAAGGCTCCGCCACGCAGGAAACCGTCCTCATCGAAAACGGCATCCTCAAAACCTACCTCAGCGACAAGCTCTCCTCGCGCCTCATGAACATGCCCCACACCGGCAACGGACGCCGCGAGAGCTACCAGCAAATCCCCATGCCGCGCATGACCAACACCTACATGCTCGCCGGCGACGACGCGCCCGAGGACATCCTGCGCAGCGTCAAGCGCGGCCTCTACGCCGTCAACTTCGGCGGAGGCTCGGTCGACATCGTCAGCGGCAAGTTCGTCTTCTCCGCCAGCGAGGCCTACCTCATCGAAGACGGCAAAATCACCGCCCCCGTCCGCGACGCCACCCTCATCGGCAACGGCCCCGAAGCCCTCAAATACGTCTCCATGGTCGGCAACGACCTCCAACTCGACGAAGGCATCGGAACCTGCGGCAAAGACGGCCAAAGCGTCCCCGTCGGCGTCGGCATGCCCACCGTAAAGCTAGACCGCATGACCGTAGGCGGTACCGGCCGATGAGCACAGCAGCCCTCCTCACCACCGACCTCCTCACCCTAGCCACCGACATCGTAGCCCGCGCCCTCAAAGCCGGAGCCGACGACGCCGAAGTGACCATCCGCGAAGGCGACGAATTCTCCACCACCGTCCGCATGGGACAGGTGGAAACCCTCAAGGAGTCCGGCTCGCGCGGCATGGGCCTGCGCGTCCTCGTCGCCGGCAACAACGGATACCGCGTCGCCAGCACCTCCACCAGCGACTTCACCTCCGAAGGCATCGCCCACCTCGTCAACGGAGCCATCGCTCTCGCCCGCGTCACCTCCGAGGACCCCTTCGCCGGCCTCGCCGACGCCAGCGAATTCGGCCAGCTCGAAGGCGACCTGCAGCTCTTCCACGAGGACGTCTACTCGCTGCCCACCGCCGAACGCATCGAGTACGCCCGCCGCGCCGAGGCCGCCGCGCTCGCCCCCGGTGCTTCCACAACAGACACCCGCATCACCAACAGCGACGGAGGCTCCTTCGACGCCGCCACCGGCCGCAAAGTCTTCGCCAACTCCCGCGGATTCTCCGGCGAGTACCGCGCCTCCTCCTGCTCCATCTCCGTCAGCCCCATCGCCCTCGGCTCCAAAGGCGAAATGCAGCGCGACTACTGGTACACCTACGCCCGCGCCCTCAAAAATCTCGACTCACCGGAATCCGTCGGCGAAGAAGCCGCGCGCCGCACCCTCCGCCGCCTCGACGCCCGCCGCGTAAAAACCCAGCAGGTCCCGCTCGTCTTCTCGCCCGAAGTCTCCCGCTCCCTCATCGGAGCCATCTTCAACGCCGCCAGCGGCGACAGCATCTATCGCGGAGCCTCCTTCTTCACCGGCAAGCTCGGCCAGCAGGTCGCCGCGCCCTCCGTCACCGTCGTCGACGACGGAACCCTCATCGGCGGCCTCGGCACCTCGCCCTTCGACGGCGAAGGCCTGCCCTCCCGCCGCAACGTCATCGTCGAAAACGGCGTCCTCGTCCACTACATGCTCAACACCTACACCGCGCGCAAACTCGGAATGAAGTCCACCGCCAACGCCTCCCGGGGATTAGCCGGAAACCCCGGCATCGGCGCCAATAACCTCTTCCTCGTCGCCGGAACGCAGTCGCCCGACGAAATTCTCCGCGACATCCCCTCCGGCCTCTACGTCACCGAGCTCATGGGCCAGGGCATCAACATGGTCACCGGAGACTACTCGCGCGGCGCATCCGGCCTCTGGATCGAAAACGGCCAGCTCACCTACCCCGTGCAGGAGATCACCGTCGCCGGCAACCTCAAAGACATGTTCCAGAACATCACCGCCATCGCCAACGACCTCATCTTCCGAGGCTCCGTAGCCTCACCCACATTGCGCATCGACGGCATGACCATCGCCGGAGAATAGCGCTCTGCTGCTTCCGCATTACCGGTCGCCCGGGAGCGACCCAAAAGGCTCTGAAGGTTAGTCCACGAATTGCTTCTCACATGCCGACTTATCATTACTAATCGGCCGTCAAGGAGTGACTTGGCGATATGGCATCAACCCAGAAGCACCTCTGACGAGAAGCGCGTTTGTCGTATCCTTCCGAGGAAGTGATAAATAATGTTCATCGCTAACTTAATGTGAAAGCGGGTTCGCTAGGGGTGACGCGAGCTTGAGGAGCATCGCATGGCACAAGACTTTACAGTGGCAATCATAGGCTGTGGAACGGCGCTCGTAGTTGCTGTTGGTGGGTGGATTGCTTCATTCAGGCTTGCCGCAAAAGGCAGGCAAGTTTCTAGACTTGAAGAGAAAATTGCACGTCTTGAACGGGATTACAGAGCACGCATTGCGGTTGAGAAGGTAGCATGCAGACGAATAGCAGGGCTTACTGGTGTTACCGAGCGCGCAGCTATGCTCCAGATCCGCAATCAAACCCAGCAAGAGACAGGTTTGCGACCGCGCTTTACGCCTCGCGATGTGAAGGAACGGTAGGATCGAGACTCGGTCGTATCCCCATCGGGAACGAGAGGTTGGCCGGGTGCCCCATGTCTCGCTTCTGAGACATGGGAGAGCAAGCTTTTTAGCCGCCGGGTGCCCCATCCTACGCGCAGTTTCATCGCGCGTAGGGTGGGAAAGATCGAATCCTCCCCAACCAATCTCTCGCCTCGCGCCAGCGAGGCCCCGGTGGAAGCACAGGGCTTTAGCCCTGTGAAAAAACCCGCGCCAAAGGCGCGCACCGCACTGCCGGTAGGCCGGAGTGGAGTCGCCAGACGGAACGACCCACGGATAGACGAATGTAGACCGGCCCCGAAGGGGTCGCACCTTGTCCGCGCGCCAAAATGCCGCCGAAGGCGTGCTGACCAGCTATCCTGTCAAGAGGGAAATCGTATAAGTCTCACGTTTTGAACAATTTAGATATGCATGTAATTTCTCTCAAACTGCTAAAATAAGAAGAGAGAGAAATAAGCGAATTTTTGCGAAGGGCGCGGCCACAGGCTGCGCCCTTCGCATTTACCAGGCCACGCGCTCGACCGCCCAGCGAACCGCTGGCGACCGGGCGCTCTCGATCTTTGTTTTCTATATCTTGCATTTTTTGTGTACAGGAGAATCTCCATGGCGACGCCCGTCCCTCTTTGCACCCACGTCAAACCCTCCGGAGCCACCTGCGGTTCCCCCGCCGTCTCCGGAACCGCGCTCTGCTACCACCACTCCGCCGTCAAATCCGCGCTCGCCAAGGTCGTCCCCCTCAATCAGGAGCCCTATGGGACCCACTCGCCCATTCCCTTCGTCTTCCCCGAGGACCGCGCCTCGATCCAGATCAACTTCTTCCTGCTACTCAAGGCCTTCAATGAGAAGCGCATCGACCAGCGCACCGCCACCATCATGCATCGCATGCTCCGCGCCATGTCCGCCAACCTGGGCGCAAAGCCCCTCACCGAAGACCGGGTGGAAGCGACTGCGCCCCCCACTTCCGCCCCCAGCACGGCTCCCAGTACGGCACCCGTCGAGCCCATTCGCAGCGACAATACCGCCGGAAATGTTTCCCCCAGTCAAGAACAGCCCGCACCGCGCTCGACGAGCGAAGTCCAGAAGACGGCGCCGGGCACATCGCAGTATCCCCCTCTTCCGGGATCCAGCCACGGCCCCACCCGCCCGTCCATCGATCCTTCCTCGGTATTCTCAGCGGTGTGTCCAGTTCCCCATGCACCCGCGTATCCCCTCAACCAAACCGATCAGAGACACATGGGCGCTTTATCCCCGGAAGGACAGCGCATTCTATCGATGTTCAGCTCTCAACCAGACTGATTCGACCCCGCGCAGCACGTATGGGCCGATCTGCCGCCTTGCACTAAGGCACTACAATCGGCATCAAAGTAGTGCTAATATTCGCACATGGGAGACTGCCTATGCGTACTACGATTGCGCTTGACGACGACTTGATCAGGGAAGCCGAGGCCTACACCGGGATTAAAGAGAAAGCAGCGCTTGTAAAAGAAGCCCTCACGCGGCTCGTCCGCAGTGAGGCTGCCCGGCGGCTGGCAGCTCTCGGAGGGAGCGATCCAACGGCCGAAGCCGCGCCGCGGCACAGAGTGATCGAGTGATTCTCGTTGACACCTCGGTCTGGATTGACCATCTGCGAAGCGCCGAAGTGAAGCTGCAGGAGCTTCTTCTGAGTGAGGACGTCGCTACTCATCCGCTCATTCGTCTGGAACTGGCCTTGGGTTCCATCGCTAACAGGGACGTGGTGCTGGCCGACTTGGCCCGGTTACCCCAGGTTCCGGTCGCGAAAACCGAAGAGTTGTTCGGCTTGGTCGAGCTTCGGAAGCTATACCGAAGAGGAATCGGCATTACCGATCTTCATCTGGTCGCCTCTGCCCTCTTCGATAAGTCGATCTCGATCTGGACCAGAGACCGGCGACTGGGAGAGATTGCAGACGAACTTGGGCTCCGGATTACGATTGCCTGAGATGGCCTTTGACAGGACATCCAGTGCGGTCATCGTCGTTCGCGGTGACCACAAATCGCCGCCACGTCTGAAGACGCCTGTACCCTCGCCCTTGCACCCTATACCCTAAGAAAGGATGTTCTCCCACTCCGTCCAATTCGACCCCGCGCACCCCGCATGGGCCGATCTGCCCACGCAGTGCGCCGTCTTCGCCCTCTTCGGCCCCGACCCCAACGCCGAGCCGTACATCAGCCGCACGCCCAACCTCCGCAACCGCCTGCGCCGCCTGCTCGACCCGCGACCGGATCAATCGAAGCGCCTGCGCCTCGCCCAAAGCGTCACCCGCATCGAATACGCGCTCACCGGCTCCGAATTTGAAGCCTGGCTTCTCCTTTACGCGGCATCCCTCGCAGCCTTCGGAGACCGCGCCCGCAAGCGCCTCCATCTGCGCAACCCCGTACTGCTGCGCATGTCCATGGAGAACGCCTACCCGCGCGTATATGTAACCAATAGAGTTACAAAAAAGGCCTACGAACACCTCTTTGGCCCTTGGCCCTCGCGCGTGGCTGCGGAAAACGCACTCGAAGCCATGCTCAACCTCTTCCTGCTGCGCCGCTGCGTCGACGAGCTCCACCCCGACCCAACCTTCCCCGGCTGCGTCTACTCGGAGATGAAGAAATGCCTCGCCCCCTGCTTCAAGGGATGCAGCGACCAGCGCTACGCCGAAGAGGCAACCGCCGTCCACGCCTTCCTCGCCACGCACGGCCAAAGCCTCATCGACGACCTCGCCCACCAGCGCGACGAAGCTTCCACAGCCCTCGACTTCGAGCGCGCCGCCGAGCTCCACGCCCGCCTCTCGAAAGTCGAATCCGCCGCTGCGCTCATGCCGCCCGCCGTCCACTCGCTCGACCACCTCAGCGGCCTCATCATCCAGCCCGCCGCCGAGCCCGACCAGGTCGCGCTGTTCCTGCTGACACGCGGCACCATCGCCGGACCCATCCCCTACTCCGTCGCCGGCATGCGCCTGCACAACGAGCAGTCCGGCTCATCCTCGCTCTTCGCGCAGCCCGTCGCCATCCAGCCCGTTCCGCTCGACGAAGCCGGAGCACCAGCCGTCAAGCTCGCCGCCCGCGATGAATTGGAGTCACGATTAGACGAAGCGCTCACCGCACTCAAGGCCATGGCTGGAACGCCTTTTGTGAGTGGCTTTGTATCAGGGCACGGCGAAGAGGGCTTTGTATCAGGGCACGGCTTTAGCCGTGCCGAAAACCCGCCCCTGAAAAGAGGGGCTTTAGCCCCTGGGAGTCTCTTCCCAAGCCCCAAAGGCACCCAGCAGACCGCCGACCATCTCAGCCTCTTCGCCCGCTGGTACTATCGCCCGCAGGCCAAACGAATCGGAGAAGTCTGCTTCACCCAGCCCGATGGAGAGCTGCCGAAGAAGGCCATCCTCCGCGCCATCTCCCGCGTATACCGGCAGAGCTTGCCACCTGCCGAGCCTAGTAGTACAGGTACTTCCGCCACTTCTGGTCCGAGTGGCCAATCATCCGCATAATGTGCCGGCTCGTATGCAGTGAGAACGGTCTCGGCTCCCGCAGCAGCTTTATGTCCTTTAGCTCATGCAGCAGTTGATTGCCCTTCCTGCGGTTGCAGCTGTGGCAGCACGCCACCAGGTTCTCCCAGGTCGAGAGCCCCCCGCGCGAGCGCGGAATCACATGGTCCAGCGTCAGCTCCGACGCGTGCAGCACAACGGCGCAGTACTGGCACATGTTGCGGTCGCGCAGCAGTATGTTCTTCCGCGACAGAGCCCGTGTCTGGTGGGGAATCCTGCGGTACTCAAGCAGCCGGATCACCGACGGCATCGGTATCCGCACCCGCGCCGCGTGCAGCATCGCGCCCTGCTCTTCTTCCGTGCGCGCCACGCCCTTCAGCACCAGCACCAGCGCCCGCCGCGCGCCGCAAATGTTGATCGGTTCATACGACGCATTCAGCACCAGAACCGGCGTCTGCAAGGCCGAGTTAAAGCGCACACGCGGCTCCGGAGTCTCCGCGTGCGTGAGCGTGAGGCATTTGGCGAGCGACTTCTGCTTGCGAGCATGGACTGATGCTTTACCGAGCGACATTCTCTCCCCCGTCGTTACGTTCCTTACTGAATTGCCTTGCCTCCATCCCACATAGCCACATCCTCTTGCATCGGCGTGTCTGCCGCCGTGCGCAAGGTAGGCACAAACTGGATCTCATGCCGTTGCGCGCGCGCCACCGTGGCCACCCACACCCGCGCCGCTCCCGCCTTCTTCAGCGCCGCGGAGCAGGCCCGCGCCGTCGCGCCCGTCGTGTAGATATCGTCGATCAGCAGCACATCGCGCCCACGCAACCGCTCCGGCTTCGGAGTAGAAAAAACGCCGCGCAAATTCCGGCGGCGCTCATGCAGCGTAAGTCCGGCCTGGCTTTCCGTCGAGCGGCGGCGCATCAGCGCCTTCGGGGCAAGCTCGCCACTCCACTCTGGACGCAGCCTTCGCATGGCCGCGCACACCGCGCGCGCCAGCAACTCCGCCTGGTTGAACCCCCGCTCGCGCCGCTTGCCCTCAAACAGCGGCACCGGAACCACCACCATCTTTGCCGGAAGCCCTTCCATCGCCGCCACCTGCTGTGCCAGCAAAGCACCCAGCCGCAGCGCCACCGGCTCCAGCCCGTCATACTTCAGCAGATGCAGCAGCGACCGCATCGTGTCGGTATACAGCCCATGCGCCACCGCGCACTCAAACTCCGGCAGAACCATCCGGCACGGACGGCAATACGCCTCGCTACCCTCGCCAAAGTCAGATACGCCCAGGCTCTCGCCGCAGCGCTCGCATAAAGGACCAGATTGTTCGGGAAGTTTGTTCCAGCAGGATTGGCAAACGGGAACGCGGCTGAAGGCGGCAAGAGGGTCGCCGCAAACTCTACAGTCCGCGGGAAACAGAACGGAGGAAAGGCTGTCCCCGGTACTTCGAAGCACGCGAACCACTGCACGCCACGCCGTCGTCTGGCTAGGCTCAGGATTCAGCGTCATCAAGTCACTTCGACTGGAGAAGGCGCACCTCGCTCCCTTTTGTCTTTTGAGAAGTTTGACGTGCCGGACGCGCCCACTCCGGCGCTCCATTTGCCAGAAGTATACGGCCATTGTGGAAATTCTGCCAGTGCCATCTTGCATCGCATCTTGCCCCAGTTGTCCACCCGGTCAAAAAGCGATTTGCACGTCCCGCGGCTGGCAATTATGATCCCACATGACGCGAAACATCTGATCTCGCGTTCTCTAGCGACTTTTTATCTGCGGCTTAGAGCCAACCGCTGGTGATTGCATAGAACAAAATGGCGGTATTTTTTCGCACCCGCGGTTGCGGAGGCGATCATTGGCGGCATTGACAGGCAGCTGTCCGAATTTCTTTCTTATGGTGATTGCCTGCGTCCATCGGAAATAAACAGGCAAGCAGGTATAGCAGCAAAATAGGAGATTCCAGCACGCATGGCCGTTCATCTTGTAAACCCCAGCGACAATTCATTTGGAACAGCGGTGATCACACCACGCTGGCTTTTTGTACTGGCCGCCGCAACGCCGCAATCCATGGGAGATCCCATTCTGGTGGATGAGTCCCTGGAGCAGTTGGATGAGACCACCATCCGGAGCGGAGACGTGGTCGGCATCAGCGTGCATACGGGCAATGCTCTGCGAGGATACGCGGTCGGAAGACTCGCACACGAGCGGGGCGCCAAAGTGGTGTACGGCGGCATTCACGCAACGCTGTTTCCTGAGGAGCCGTTCGAGCGCGGCGCGGCGGACGCCGTCGTCAAGGGTGATGGAGATCTGGTCTGGAGCCGGGTGCTCGGCGACCTCAAAGCGGGGAGTGCGCAGCGGATATACGAAGGCGGAAAGATCGAAGGAGAAGAGTTCCTGCCCGCGCGCTGGGATTTGATGCAGGCCGACAAGTACATGTGGGCCTCGGTGCAGACGATCCGCGGATGCCCCAAGCATTGCTCGTTCTGCTCGGTCTGGCGTACCGATGGCCAAAAACCACGGCAGCGGTCATTTGAGAAAGTGATCGACGAGATCATCGACCTGAGGCGAAAAGGCTTTCGGTTTATCGCCCTGGCGGATGACAACTTCTATCCGGTTACGCTCACCGATCTGCGCCTTGCGCGCGAGCAGAACAACCAGGAGAAGCTGGAGTCGTTGATGCAAATCCGCAGCGAGCGATTCTCTCTGATGGCCGAGTTGGCCAAGCTGCCCAAAGACATGGTCTTCTTTACTCAAATCACCATGGAGTCCGCCGAGGATGCTGAATATCTGGATGCCATGCGCCGCGCCAACATCAAAGGGGCTCTCGTAGGCGTGGAAGCGGTAACACCCGAAGGACTGAAAGCCGTCTATAAGGACTTCAACTTCTCCGGCGACCGGCTGGTCGAGCAATTGCAAATGTTCCGCAAACACGGAATCCACGTGCTGGGTTCGTTTATCTTCGGCCTTCCAACCGATAAGCCCTCCACCTTTGATGCCACGGTGAATCTGGCCCTTAAGGCGGGCGTGACCTTCGCCCAGTTTGTCATGATGACGCCGTTCCCGGGAACCGTGGACTTTATCCGGTGGGAGAAGGAGCAGGCCGAGAACCCTGAAATGGTCGACGGGACGCCGATCACGCGGTACTGGCTCATCCCAACGGCGATCCGGCCAAAAATGTTTACCCCCCACCCGATCATGAGCTCGGACGAGATACGGGAGCGTACGCAAAAGGTCTGGGACCGCTTCTACACCTTTGGTTCGGTCTGGAAAAGATCTTCCTGCACTCGGAGTCTGCGGTCTCGACTGGCATTCGTGCTGCTGTCAAAGCTCTACCGGCAGATGTATGCCGGCACCGGAATCTCAACCGACAGCGCACGGCGAAAAAAGGCAAAGCGGTGGGCTCGATGGACCGCCCGCCAGGCACGCAAAGTATTCCGGGCTAAGCCCATGCCGGAATTGGCGTACCCCAAATGGGAACCACGGCCGTCGCGACTCACGCAATTGACCGCCGCGTCCATAAAATCTTCGCGCTAAACCGCGGTCCGTTTCCAGGCTTGCTGTCCTCGAAGGGGCTGGGAGCTTGGAATGCCGCGTCAAAAACCTACTTCATCTCGCCTTGGAAGCCGGCCTCTACCAAATCCTCCAGATTCTCAGTGTTACTCTCTTCGAGAAAGCGCCTATATTACAGGCACTTCAGAGCATCGACTCTTCATCCGACTTACCCGATTCCAGCAACCAACTGAATCTGTTCGCCTTATAGTCAGAGAGTAGTGTCCAGAGCCATTCATCGGAGATACTAAGTCTGCTTTCTCATCCTTTCGGCAGTTCCGAATATTGGGCGGCTCCGTGCTGCCGCTGCCGCGCCTGTTTCAAGGCCTGTTCGGCGGCATTCACCTCTGAATCATGCCCTCCAATATCGCGAAAGACATCGACCGCATACCCGATCAATACGGGATTGCCGCTCACTGCCCATTGGCGTGCCTCCCCGAGACCGGCGTTAGGATCGCGCCCCAACACGCGCTTGATCTTGTCGCGTTCCATTTCGAGCGCCGCCATAACTGCCTCCTCTGCCTGAGGCGTTTTCGCTATCGCCTTATCGAGTCCAGGCAAAACCTGCTGATCGTAAAATTCAGGAAAATCCTGGCTTGCCGGTACGTACTTCTCACCTTGCACACGATACACCTGCGGCCACACTGGACCGGCCCCGAGTCTACCCTCGGAATCGAGATACGAGCTTACAATGATTTCCTTCTTCCCGTCGCCATTCAGGTCCCGAATCGACGATTCGAATGTCTTCTTCTTGCCGCCCACGTAAACTTCCCTACTTACTAAGCTGGCCTCGCCTAAGAGCACCTGAGAGCTATCCTGCCACTCGATGTTGACATGGGAAACAGCAGCACCCCATGTGGTAAATACAAGCTCGCATCCTCCATCCCCTGCCAAATCGACCCATCGGAACTCCATAAGTTCAAGAGGATTCAGACCGGCCATACCTCTTGACTCCAGAATTTTGCTTACGAAGGCGGCAACCTCCGCTTTATCTGATCTGCCAAGCTCTGCAGCTCTGCAGCCCTGCAGAGCTATATCACCGATTTGTGCGCCACCAACGGCGCAGGTACAGCACAGGGCGAGGACGAGAGTAATCAACGGCGCGCTTTTTGTCACTTCATTCCCTCAAAGTGGCTCCTACTGCCTCAACGGTTGGGTTGTGGGATGCTGGTGATGGAATGCCTCTATCTCTGCCTGCTTGGCGGCTCGCGCCTCGGCCTCATGTCCCGGAATATCGTGAAACACACAGTATGCGTTATAGATCATATCTGGGTTGCCGCTCTTCGCCCATTGGCGCGCCTTTTTAAGCCCGGCCCGGGGGTCGAGCCCAAGAAAACGAAGAATCTTGTCCCGCTGCATCTCCAGCGTCGCCACGCCAAGCTCGAGATACCGCGGGGACAACATGCGCTCCTCCTTGTCCAGCTTTGCATTCAGTTGAGGCAGGACTTCACGGTTATAAAAATCGTAAATGCCCGGAAAATCCCTGGTCGCCGGGACATACTTTTCGCCCTTAAGGCGATACACCTTCGGCCACTCAGGTGTTGGACCACCTCCCCGCCGGCCTGCGGGATCCAGATAGGAATACACCACCACCTCCTTCTTGCCGTCTCCGTTGATATCGGTAACTCCATTCCTGTAGCTCATCTCGCCACTCAGCGCCTGCGCACTGATTTCGCCTGAACTCTCCATCCAGTAGATTGTGGTCCAAGACGTAGCTGGCCAGTAGGTGCCCACTACCAGCTCAGACCTGCCATCACCGGCGAGATCTAGGAACTCGTTGAAATTCGCTGCGTCGTAGCGTCTTTCCTAGCGATTTGCGCTTCTTCCCGGATGAAATCTGTTTGCAATGCAGGTCTGGCCAGTGTTTATAGGGTGTTGCAGGGCTTTCGGAAGCGATCCCGAGGGCCGCATTCGCTGTTCAGGCGCACTGCTCCCT
>Ga0307374_10005630_pt1 | contig 20181 bp, 25 predicted proteins | sample OX3MG_FD_202532 | JGI IMG/M metagenome (GOLD analysis project Ga0307374, IMG submission 202532) | Soil microbial communities from Risofladan, Vaasa, Finland - OX-3 | ecosystem: Environmental > Terrestrial > Soil > Coastal area > Acid sulfate soil | place: Finland: Risofladan, Vaasa | collected...
GCATCGTCGGACTCGTCCTGGCCGTCGTCTACCTGGCCGCAATCCGCCCGAGGTTGGCGGCCGTGATGCGGTGATGCCCCGCTAGCCTAGGCACCCATGTTCGACGGCCTGTCCTCCCGCCTGGAGAGCATCTCCACCCGGTTGCGGGGCAAGGGCCGTATTTCCGAGGAAGACCTGGACGAGGCGATCGGGGACATCCGCACCGCGTTGCTCGAGGCGGACGTCGAGCTCAGCGTCACCCGGCGCTTCACCGATGGCATACGCCTACGGGTCAGTGCGGAGTCCCTGTCGAAGAGCTTGACCCCGGGTCAGCAGGTTGTCCGGGCGGTCCACGAGGAGCTCGTCGGCGTGCTCGGCGGCGAGACCTTGAAGCTCTCCTACGCCTCGCGGCCGCCCACCGTCATCCTCATGGCGGGTCTGCAGGGCTCGGGCAAGACGACCGCCTCGGCCAAGCTCGCGCTCTGGTGGAAGCAGCAGGGCCGCAACCCGATCCTCGTCGGGGCCGACCTGCAACGCCCCGCCGCCGTGGAGCAGCTGCGCATCCTGGGCGAACAGGCGGGCGTCACGGTGTTCAGCGAGCCGACCGACCCGGTCAAGGCGGCCAAGGCCGGCCTGGGAGAGGCCCAGCGCCTCGGCAAGGACATCTGCATCATCGATACAGCCGGCCGCCTCACCATTGACGCCGAGCTGATGGAGGAGATCCGCGGCATTTCCGCCGCCACCGAGCCGCACTACACGTTCCTCGTCATTGACGCCATGATCGGCCAGGACGCCGTCGCCACGGCCAAGGCCTTCCACGAGGCCCTCGAGCTCGACGCCGTGATCCTCTCCAAGCTCGACGGCGACGCCCGCGGCGGCGCGGCACTGTCGGTCAAGGGCGTCGTCGGCAAGCCGATCGCCTTCGCCAGCACCGGCGAGCGCTTGAGCGATTTCGACCTCTTCCACCCCGACCGCATGGCCGACCGCATCCTCGGCATGGGCGACGTGATGAGCCTGATTGAGCAGGCCGAGCGCACCATGGACTCCGACGAGGTTGCCCGCGGTGCAGCTCGCCTCATGCAGGGCCACTTCACCCTGGAGGACTTTCTCAGCCAGCTCCGGCAGGTGAAGAAGATGGGCTCGCTGGGCGGGCTCATGCGTCTCATGCCCGGCATGAACAAGGAGATGCGTGAGGCGGCCGGCCAGATTGACGACGGCGAGGTGGCCAAGGTCGAGGCGATCGTCTGCTCCATGACATCGGCCGAGCGCGACGACGTGAACATCCTCGACGGCTCCCGGCGCAGCCGCATCGCACGGGGCTCGGGCACGAGCATTCAGGACGTGAACTCGCTGCTCAAGCAGTTCAAGGAGATGCAGAAAATGATGAAGGGGATGGTCTCGGGCAACCTGCCGAACCTCCCGGGCATGCCCAATATGGGGGGCCGCGCCGCCCGCAAACTGGCCCAACAGGCGGCTGGCGCCGGCGGGCCGGATTTCGACATGCTCTCCCAGCTCATGGGGGAATCGGGCCTCCCTGACGTCGCGGCGCTCACCCCGGTCCAGCCCGTCCGACCCGTGGTCAGCGTCAATAAAGGCACCAAGAAGAAGAAAAAGGGAGGCAGGGTGACCCCGCCGAAAGACCGGTAGGGGCGCCATCTGCCAGAATGGGCGCTCAACATTCTTTGATGGAGGAATTCTTTCGTGGCAGTGAAGCTCCGCCTCGTGCGGATGGGTAAGAAGAAGCAGCCGACCTACCGGGTCGTCGCCGCGGACAGCCGGTCGCCCCGTGACGGTCGTTTCCTTGAGATTGTGGGCACCTACGCGCCCCGTGGCTCGTCGACCGCCGAGCCGGATGCCGTGATCAAGATCGACAACGAGAAGGCCGTGAAGTGGCTGGTCAATGGCGCCCAGCCGACGGACCGGGTCGAGCGACTGCTCAAGACGTCGGGCGCCTGGGACGAGTTCACGGCGGCCAGGGTCAAGTGACCGACTTGTACGAAGCGGGTGACATCAACCAGGTCAGCGGTGCGTCCGATGACAACGACATTGAGGACGAGTACGAAGAGGACAACGAGGACGCTGAACTCGACGGCGGTACGTCGCTCGCTGTGCTCAGTTACCTGGCTCGCTCACTCTCCAACGATCCCGACGCCGTGATCATCAATACGGAGGAGCGCCGCGGCGGGGTTCGCCTCAGCCTCCACGTCGCCCCCGACGACATGGGACGCGTGATCGGGCGCCGCGGCAGGACCGCGCAGGCGATCCGCACGCTGGTCAACGTGGCCGGTGCCAAGGACGGCATTTCGGCCAGCGTGGACATCGTCGACGACTGAGCTCCTCAAGGTCGGCCGGGTCACCAAGGCCCACGGACTGCGCGGCGAGGTGGTCGTGCAGCTCTGGACCGAACTCGCCGAGCGGTTGGATCCCGGTACCGTGCTCACGACGGCACGCGGCCCGCTCTCGGTGGAGGCCTCCCGGGTCTTCGGCGACCGCTGGATCGTCCAGTTCGAAGGCGTTCTGGACCGCACCGCGGCCGAACGTCTCCGCGGCATTGAGCTCGAGGCCGAGGCCGTCGAAGTCCCCGGCACGCTCTGGGTGCACGAGCTCATCGGCACCGCCGTGCGCGACGTGCACGGCACCGACCTCGGTACCGTCGCCGCGGTCGAGGCCAACCCCGCCAGCGATCTCCTCGTCCTGGAGGGCGGCGGGCTGATACCGCTGCGCTTCGTGACCGACGACACGGCGCCGGATGGGGCGCTCATCGTGGACATCCCCGACGGCCTGCTCGACCCGTGAGGGTCTCCGTCCTCACCATCTTCCCCGAGGCGGTCGCCGGCTATTGCCGCACCTCCATCCTCGGGCGGGCCCAGGACTCGGGCGCCTTCACCGTCGAGGTGCACGACCTGCGCGACGGCGCAGAGGACGCGCGCCGCACCGTGGACGACAGCCCCTTCGGCGGCGGGGCCGGCATGGTGCTGATGCCCGAACCCACCTTCCGAGCCGTCGAGGCGCTCGAGGCGGCGGGACGCCTACCGAGGCCGCTGTTCCTCCTCGCCCCCGGAGGCCGGCCGTTCGACCAGGCGGTCGCCCGTGAGCTGGCCGCGCTGCCCGACGGGTTCTCGCTGCTGTGCGGCCGCTACGAGGGCGTGGACCACCGGGTCAGCGACCACCTGGTCGATGGGGAGCTCTCGGTGGGGGACTTCGTGCTGGCGGGCGGCGAGCTCGCCGCGCTGGTCGTGGTGGAGGCGGTCGCCCGTCTGCTGCCCGCGGTGCTCGGGAACGAGGACTCAGCCCTCGACGAGAGTTTCTCCGACGGGCTGCTCGAGTACCCCCACTACACCCGACCGGCGGCGTTCCGCGGGTGGGAGGTGCCCGAGGTCCTGCGTTCGGGTGACCACGCCGCCGTGGCGGCCTGGCGCAGGAAGCAGGCGCTGCTCCGGACGGCCGAACGGCGCCCGGACCTCCTGGACCGCCTGGTCAGGGCCGCCGCGCTGTCCGATGCCGACGTGCGGGTGCTGGCCGAGCACGGCTACGATGTCCCGTCCGGCACACGCCCGGAGCCACGTAAGGACGCCCCTCATGCACCCGACTGAAACGATCGACCGCGACAGCCTGCGCTCGGACATCCCCGACTTCCGGCCCGGCGACACCGTCAAGGTGCACGTGCGCGTCGTGGAGGGCACCCGTGAGCGGATCCAGGTCTTCCAGGGCGCGGTCATGCGGCGTCAGGGTGGGGGTGTGCGCGAGACCTTCACTGTGCGCAAGGTCAGCTTCGGTGTCGGTGTTGAGCGGACCTTCCCGGTCCACTCGCCGACCATCGCGAAGATTGAGGTTGCCTCGCTGGGTGATGTGCGGCGGGCCAAGCTCTACTACCTGCGGGAGCGCTCGGGGAAGGCGGCCAAAATCAAGGAGCGTCGGACTGCCAAGCCGTAGCTCGCGGCGATGGGTTCCTTGACGTGAGCGAGGAAGATCTCGAGCGCTACGAGGCCGAGATCGAGTTGGGCCTCGTGCAGGAGTACAGAGCCGTCCTCCCGGTCTTCGCCTATGTGATCGAGACCGAGCGGCGCTTCTATCTCGCCAACGAGGTGTCGTTGAACGTGCGGTCCGACACCACTCCCGCCTGTATTGAGCTTGAGCTGCATGACGCGTGGGTGTGGGACATGTACCGCCCGGCCCGCTTCGTCCCCTCCGTGCGCGTCGTCACGTTCCGCGACGTGAACATTGAGCGACTGCCCGAGCAGGAGCTCTAGCCCGGCGCGCTCAGTCTTTTCTGTTGGAGATACGCCGGGCCAGCCACAGCTTGAATTGTTCCCACCGGGTCTGCATCGGGGCGCTTGCCATGACGTCGACGGTACACCGGACAGCATCACCTGGTGCGAAACCCGTCAGGCCGGTGGAGTGAAGTCCGATTCCCGCCAGACAACGCGCCGCGATTCCTTCACCCTGGTGGCATGTCATCATCGATTCCCGCACCACTTGCATCCGCCGCGGCTGCCGTGCTCACGTCATTCCCTCCAAGCCTGTCGCTCGTCGGGCGAACCGGGTTGCCCGCGTCCCGGGAACTCGAGGCGTTCCTGGCGGCCTTGGCCACGGTGCCGGCCGACGCCCCTACTGCATGCAATGGGTGGACGGCTCACGAGCTCGTCGCCCATGTTGCGGCGGGGAGCCAAGAGATGGGCCGACTGATTGAGGCACGCCTCGCGCACGGACCGGATACTGACATCGGACCGACGCGGGAGTTCGAGGAACGAGAAGCACCGTTTCGGGCCATGGCCGACCGCCGCCTGCGCCGGCAGTTCGTGGTGGAGGGCTTTGCGCTGACCGACGCCATCTTGCGCCTACGGTCCGCCGGACCGGGATTCACGGTCACCTTCACCGGGTGGGACATGTCGGTTGACGAGATGATCCTCCACGGGAAGAGCGAACTGACTCTCCACCGATGGGACCTGGTCGGGACCGATGACCTCTCGCGTCAACTCCTGAGCCGCCCTGAGTTCATGACGCACGGTAAGAAGGTCCTGGCGCGCATGGGCCTGTCCGAGGCGGCCGCTGTGTCGCACGCTGGCCCAGAGAATGACCCCGTTGCAGCGCTCCTTCGTTTGTGGGGTCGCGATCCATCGCCATAGGACCGCGACAAAGCTTCGTTGCGGGCCGGTCAGCCGTCGGGCGGTGCCCTATGGTCTTGGTATGCAAGCCGCGGTCACACTCCACATCAACGCACCACCGGACAGAGTCTGGGGGCTCATCAGTGACATCACCAAAATGGGCGAGTACAGCCCCGAGGTGATGGAGGCCGAATGGATTGATGGCGCCACCGGTCCACAAATCGGCGCGATGTACCGGGGCCACGTGAAGCGCAACGAGAACTGGCCGTTCCTCTACTGGACGACATGCAGGATCACTGAATGCGTGCCCAGCGAGGTTTTCGAGTTCGCGGTCGTCATGCGGGACCGCCCGGTGAACACCTGGCGTTACGAGTTCCGCGCCACCGACGATGGAGGAACCGACGTCACTGAGTCATTCGACCTCGGCGACAACCTCTTCACGAAGATCTGGCGGCCCCTCGGCGGGATCCTGCGGGAGCGCCGCAATGCGCGCGACATGTTGCGCACCCTCGAACGAGTCAAGGCGGTCGCGGAGCGCCCATAGGGCGCCCTCCACCCGGCGGGCTGGGATGAAGGGCTATCCGGCAGCGAGCCGTGCAGACAGGATGTCCCTCCACCCGCTGGGGCTCAGCGCATAATTCGCCACAGCTCCGGAGGAGAAGAAGCGAAAGGACCGCGTCCAGGCCAGGGTGGCCAGGGCGGCAATGACCAGGGGGATGGCGGCGCGCAGGTCGTATATCAATGAACTGGTGGCCTTCGTCTCCGAGAATGACGGCGCCAAGCCAAGCGTGGCGTGAACGGAGAACCAAGAAGAAGGCAACAGACTGTCACGGGGCCCGACCGTTCCCAGTCGTGGAGCACACGCCCAACCCGATGCAAGCCCGAGCCCGGGGACAGGCCGGTGAGGAAGCGACCGCCGTCTGGTACGTGGCGAACGGCTACATCGTCCTCGCCCGCAACTGGCGCACGAGGGCCGGCGAGATCGACCTGGTGTGTGCGTTGCCCGACAAGAGTCAACTGGTTGTGTGCGAGGTCAAGTCACGCCGGACCGACCACCTGGGCGCACCGGCCGAGGCGGTCACGCCGGCCAAGCAGGCCCGCCTCCGCCGCCTGGCCGCCGCCTACCTCCTCACGTCACCCGTTCGCTACGGCGAGGTGCGCTTCGACGTGGCCTGCGTGCTCGGCTCCACCCTCAGCGTGATTGAAGGTGCGTTTTGAAAGCGGTTTCCCCTAGGGTCAACGGATATGGAAACCCTGATCGTCGAACGCAAGGATGGCGTCGTCACCGTCACGATGAACCGCCCCGAACGCAAGAACGCCGCCAATGGCGTCATGCTCGGCGAGTTGCTCGAGACCTTCTACGAAGTCGAGCGCACCGACGACGACCGCGTGATGGTGCTGACCGGCGCTGGCGGGTCGTTCTGCTCTGGGGCCGACCTGTCGGACCCCAAAGGCCCGGCATCGGCCGGAGCGGACCAGCACTTCCTCAACCGCATGCGTCGTTTGGGCGACGTGGCGCTCGCCCTGCACCGGATCACCAAGCCCACCATCGCCAAGGTGGACGGATTCGCCGTCGGCGCGGGCTTGTCGCTCGCACTCGGCTGCGATCTCATCGTCTGCACCGATCAGGCCAAACTCTCCATGATCTTCTCCCGCCGCGGCCTGGCCCTCGACAACGGCGCGTCCTGGCTCCTGCCGCGGCTGGTCGGCATGGCCAAGGCCAAGGAGATCGCACTCTTCGGCGGGATGTGGAGCGGCGCCGACGCTCTCGCCATGGGGCTGGTCAACCGGGTCGTCCCGGTCGGCGAGGTCGACGCCTTCGTGGACGACTGGGCCTCCACCCTGGCCGCCGGGCCACCGCTGGCACTGTCGATGACCAAGACGCTCCTGCACGCCTCCTGGCAGGCCACCATGGAACAAGCGGTCGAAGACGAAGCCCGTTGCCAGGCGGTCAATTTCTCGACCCAGGACACCGCAGAGGCCATGGCCGCGTTCGCCCAGAAGCGGGAGCCCAAATTCATCGGGCGTTGAATAGAGTAGAGACGTGCTCAACGGTGTCCAGGGAATGATCGGCGACACCGCCCTCGTGACCAAGGCCATTGAGGGCGAGCATCACCCTGGGCGGATCCGGGCCCGCGGCGAGGAGTGGTTCGCCATCCCGCTGGACCCGGCGGGCGTAATTCCTGTCGGGACCAACGTGGTCGTGGCTGACGTCGAGCGCGGCCTGCTCGTCGTGTACGTCGCCGACAGCTGAAGGCCGTCTACAGGTAGAGAAGGAGCACCATGCTGGGATCGGCAGGCGAGGTCATCGGGATTGTCGTGGCGGTTTTCGTCGTCGGTGGAGGCGCTGTGACGTTCTTCCTCTCCCGCTGCATCAAAATCGTCCAGCAGGGCAGTGTCGGGGTGGTGAAGCGGCTCGGGAGATTCGAGTCGGTGGATCAACCCGGCATGCGCGTTTTGCGACCGTTCGTCGACAGAATGGAAAAGGTCGACATGCGCGAGTTCCCCATGACCGGGGACCAGCAGTCGGTCATCACCAAGGACAACGTGTCCATATGGGTGAGCGCCACCATCTTCTGCCAGGTCATTGACGTGAAGTCCGCGCTCTTCGAGATAAACGACTACCAGCTGGCGGTCGACCAGCTGTCCCGTACCGCCTTGCGTGCCGTCTTCGGCGAGCTCACGCTCGACCAGGCGCTGTCCGAGCGCGAGACGATCAACAGCCGCATGCAGGACCACATGGCCGACGCCACGCTGAAGTGGGGCGTACGTCTGAACCGGATTGAGATCCTCGACATCACGCCACCGGCCAACGTCGTGCAGGCCATGTCCGAGCAGAAGGAGGCCGAGCAGCACAAACGGGCCGCCATCCTCAAGTCCGAGGGCGAGCAGCAGGCCGCCATCAACAGTGCCGGCGGCCGCCAGCAGGCCAACGTGCTCGAAGCCCAGGGCGCCAAGCAGGCCGCCATCCTGCGCGCCGAGGCGGAAATGAAGGTGCTGGAGCTGAACGCTGAAGGCGAGAAGAAGGCGCTCCAACTGCGCGGCGAGGGCGAGGCCGCCCGCCTCACCTCGCTCGATACAGCGGAGATCCACCCGCGCACCCTCGCCGTCCTGCAGCTGCGCGCCCTCCAGGAGATCGCCGCGTCGAACAACGCGAAGGTGGTCGTGCCTTACGAGGCCACGAGCCTGATGGGAGCGGCCGAGGTTCTCCTCTCCACGCTCCGCACGGCGGCACCCGACTCCTCCGACTCAACCGACAACCCCACCCCGCAGCTGCCGCAGACACCCGCGCCGTAACCTCGGCTCCCACGCGCTCGGGACGCGCGCGAGTACCGCGTCCCCATCCATCGTTCGTCGTTTTCACCGAACGGAGGGCGCATGCTCGCCGCCATTTCCGCCGCCACGCTGACCGGTGCCGTCGGCCGTCCCGTCTCCGTCGAAGTCCACGTCTCGAACGGGCTGCCGGGCTTCACCATCGTCGGCCTGCCCGATGCCGCCGTGCGCGAGTCGCGCGATCGCGTCCGGGCCGCGCTCCTCTCCAGCGGCCTGGCCTGGCCGCTGCGTCGGGTGACGGTCAACCTCGCGCCGTCGGGTGTGCGCAAGGGCGGGTCCGGCCTCGACCTGGCGATCGCCGTCGGGGTGCTCGTGGCCACCGGGGAGCTGCCCGCCGCGGCCACCGAAGGGATCGCCTTCTGCGGCGAGCTCGGGCTCAACGGTTCCCTGCGCCACGTCCCCGGCATGATCGCCCTCGCCGACGCCACCACGCCCCTGCAGCTGGTGGTGCCCCTCGGGTGTATGCGGGAGGCCTCCCTCGTGCGGGGCGCCGACGTCCACGGGGTCGCGTCCCTGGCCGACCTGGCCTGTATCCTGCGCGGCCACGCCGAGTGGCCACCGGTCCCCGCGGCTCCGCCCCCTACGACCGACCTTCCCGGACCTGACCTGCGCGACGTCCGGGGCCAGGTGTTCGGCCGCCGCGCGCTGGAGGTGGCCGCCGCGGGAGGGCACCATCTGCTCATGGTCGGCCCGCCGGGGTCGGGCAAGACCATGCTGGCCGAGCGCCTGCCCGGCCTCCTCGGCCCGCTCACCCCGTCGGAGTCGCTCACCGTCACCCGCGTGCACTCCGCGGCCGGATACTCCCTCCCTGAGGGCGTGCTGGTCACGCGTCCACCCTTCCGGGCCCCGCACCACCTCGCCTCCATCGTGTCGCTTATCGGTGGGGGGAGCTGGTCGCTGCGACCCGGCGAGATCAGCCTGGCCTCCTATGGCGTGCTCTTCCTGGACGAGATGGGGGAGTTCCCCGTGGCCGCTCTCGAGGCCCTGCGTCAGCCGCTGGAAGAGGGCGTGATCCGGGTGAGCCGGGCGGGGGGCACCGTCACCTTCCCGGCCCATTTCCTGCTCGTGGCGGCCATGAACCCCTGCCCCTGCGGTGAAGGCGTCCGCCCCGGTGCCTGCCGGTGCACCGTGGCCGCCAAGGCCCGCTACAACCGCCGCATTTCCGCCCCTCTGCTCGACCGCTTCGACCTCGTGGTCCCCCTGGCCCGTCCCGAGCCCGAGGAGTTGCTGGCCGACGAGCCGGCGGAGTCCTCGGCCGTGGTGGCCGCCCGTGTGGCCGCCGCCCGAGCCCGCGCCGCCGCCCGGGGTGGCGACGACCCGCCGATCCACCCCGACGGGGCCCGCCTCCTGGCCGCCCGGCTCCGTGAGGGGGCCCTGAGCGCTCGCGGATTGCACAAGGTGACGCGGGTCGCGCGCACGGTGGCCGACCTGCTGGGTGCCGACGAGGTGTCCGAGGAGCACGTCGCCACCGCGGTGAACCTCCGTAAGGCCCGGGCGCTGGTGACGGCATGACGGCCCGGCCCCAGACCGATTTGCCCGAAGAGGCCTACGCGGCCGCGCTGGCCTCGGTGCCCGACCTGGGCCCGGCCACCCTGCGCAGTCTCCTGGCCACCGAAGCCCCGTCGGTTGCGTGGTCCCGCTCAGCGCTCCCCGGTGACGTCGCACGGATCTGGCAGCAGCACGAGGAAGCCGGCGTCGACGTCTGCCTCGCCACCGACGCGGCGTACCCCGAGCGCCTGCACGGCGACCCCGAGGCTCCGGCGGTGCTGTTCTCCAGGGGCGACATCTCCGCGCTCAACCGCTATCCCACCGTGGCCATCGTCGGCACCCGCAGCCCGACCCGCTACGGGATCGGCGTGGCCGCCCACTTCGCGGCCGAGCTGGCCGCCATGGGCATCAGCGTGGTTTCGGGCCTGGCGCTCGGGATCGACGGTGCAGCCCACGAGGGAGCGTGTGCCGCGGGCGCGCCGCCGGTGGCGGTGGTGGCCGGTGGGCTCAGCCATCCCTACCCACGCCAGAATGCCCGCCTCTGGGAGCGGGTGGCGTCGCTGGGTGTCGTGCTGTCGGAGTCACCCGTCGGCATCCCGACGGAGAAGTGGCGCTTTCCGGTGCGCAACCGGCTGCTCGCCGCGCTGAGCGATGTGGTCGTCGTGGTCGAGAGCCACCATCACGGCGGGGCGCTCTACACGGTGCACGCCGCGGGCGATCGCGGCATCCCGGTTGGCGCGGTGCCCGGCTCCATCCGCAGCCCGGCATCGGCCGGGACGAACCGCCTGCTGGCCGAGGGTTGTTTCCCGGTGTGCGACGTGGCCGACATCACCATGGCGTTGTCCTTGACCGGCGCCGCCATCGCACCAGCTCGGTCGCGGACGTCATCGTCGGTGCCGACCTTCGAGGGAGCTGACCGGGAGATCTACGACCTGCTCAGCCAGGACCCCCGTCCCCTCGACTGGTTGGCCCGGCGGTCCGGCTGGGACCTTCCCGCGCTCTGCGGCGCCCTGGAGCGCTTGGCCGCCGGCCGGTTGGCCCAAGACGTCGGGGGGTGGTGGGAGAGGACGTAGTGTGCGACGCCGTGGAAGGCCTGTTCCTCAACGAGCCGAGCTTCGCCGAGCTGACCGCGGCGGCTACGAGGGCGGCCATCGACGGCCTCGACGTCGTCTTCCTCTCCGACGGGCCACTGGGCGATCCCATCACGCTGGCCGCCGCGCTCAGCGCGGTGACGGCCGGGATCCTGCTGGGCGTGCGCACCACGCTGCGAGCGCACCCCGCCATGGTGGCCCGGGAGATGACGACGCTGGACCACGTGTCGAGCGGGCGCGCCCTCCTGGCCTTCGTCCCACCCTTCTCCGGCGCGACTACCGAGGGCGTCGCCCTCTGCCGGGCGATGTTCCGGGACGGGACGGCCGTGAGCGCCGGCCCGCACTACCCGGTGCCCGGCGCGGTGAACCTGCCGCGGCCGCTCACGCCGGCCGGCCCGCCCATCGCCTTGGACGCGACCGGGAGCGACACCCCGGTTCCTTCCCTCGTCGCCCTCTGTGACCTGGTGCTTGTGCCCGCCGGCTCCCCACCCCTCGCCGCGCTGCCTGCCGGGGTCCGGGTGTGCCAGATTCATACCGCGTGAGCGACCCCAGCCCGACAGCCGTCACCGGACGCCACCTGCCGGCGCTCAACGGGCTACGGGCGCTGGCCGTCCTCGGGGTCATGGGGTACCACCTGCAGCTGGGCTGGGCGTCAGGCGGCTACCTGGGTGTCGACCTGTTCTTCGTCCTGTCGGGCTTCCTCATCACCACCCTGCTGCTGGAGGAGTGGGTGCCGACCGGCCGCATCAACCTCCGGAACTTCTGGGCGCGACGGGCCCGGCGCCTCCTGCCAGCCCTCTTCCTGGTGCTGATCGCCCTGGCGCTCTACCTCGTTCTCAACGCCCGCCTCGCCGGCCCCGGAGCGAACGGGCTGATCGACCTCCCGGCCCTGCGCGGCGATGCCCTGGCCACCCTCTTCTACGTGGCCAACTGGCACGCCGTGTACGCGCACCAGTCCTATTTCGCCCAGTTCTCCTCGCTCTCCCCGCTGCAGCACACGTGGTCGCTCGCCATTGAGGAGCAGTTCTACCTGGTCTGGCCTCCATTCCTCCTCGCCCTGATGGCCCGGGCCCGCCGATCGTGGCGCCAGGTTGGGCTCTTCACCGCCGTCGCGGTAGGTGTCCTGTCCGCCGGCCTGATGGCGCTCCTCTACCACCCGGGTTCGGATCCCACACGGGTGTACTACGGGACCGACACCCGGCTGTTCGACCTCATGGCCGGCGCCACCGTGGCCTTCCTCGCCGCGTCCCGCCCCCAGCCCAACGCGCGGGCCCGCCGGGCGCTGCACGCCGCCGCTCCCGCCGCCCTCGCCGCCCTCGGCGTGTTCTGGGTGGTTTCGGGCACGACGCAAGACCTGCCCCGCAACTTCATGTTCGAGGGCGGCTTCCTCCTCTGCGCGGTGTTGGGGGCCGTCGTCGTGGCCGACGCGCGCCTGGTGGAACAGGGTCGCATGAGCAAAGCCCTCTCCTCGCCGCCGCTGCGCTACCTCGGCACCATTTCCTACGGCATCTACCTGTGGCACTGGCCGATCTTCGTCTACCTCAACGGCACTCGCACCGGCCTCTCCACCTTCCCTCTCGACGTGCTCCGGGTCACGCTGACCCTCGCGGTTGCCGCCGCGAGCTACCACCTGGTCGAGCACCCGCTGCGCCGGGCCACGCTGCGTGGTTGGACGCGTCGCTGGCTCGCCCCGCTCGCCGGGGCGACAACGGCGGTGGTCCTGGTGGTGGCCACCGTCCCGGCGGTGGCCGACCCCAGCCCGGTGGCAGGCACCTCGCACCAGAGCGTGCCGAAGGGCCAGGCGAATGTGCCCGGTTCCGGCGGGTTCCAGAGCCAGGTCCCGATACAGCTCCTGCCCGGCACGACGGTGTCGGCAAGCCGGCCGCTGCGCATCATGCTGCTCGGTGACTCTGTTATGCACGACGCCTCCTACGGCATCACGGCTGCGCTCGCCGCCACGGGGGAGGGGTACGTCCATACCAACACGATCAACGGGTTCGGCTTGACCACCGCGACGAACTGGCCGACATCGCTGCCGAACCTCATCCGTGAGAACCAACCCGACCTGATCGTCGCCACGTGGAGTTGGGATCAGGACGGACCCACGATGCCCAACGCCCTCCACCAACCGAGCGCGTATTTAGCGCTGCTGCGGCGGGCGATCGCCACCATGCTCACTCCCGGCAACGGCGTGGCCGGCATCATCTTCACCCAGTTCCCGCTGTCGGGGAACATTCCCGCGGCCAACCGGACCGACTTCACGCTCTACAACAAGGCGCGGCTGGCCGGGCTCAATGCCTGGAACACCATCGCCGCCCGCATGCCGTCGTACTTCCCGGGTCGGGTCATGTACCTTCCGGTTGGCTCCTCCGTCCTCCTCAACGGCCACTACTCGGCCTGGCTCCCGCCGGCGGGGGACCCCCACGCCCCGAGCACGCAGTGGACGCGGGTGCGCAAGCTCGACAACGTGCATTTCTGTCCCGAAGGCAGTGCCCGCTACGCGAATGCGCTCCTGACCGACCTGACGGCCATTTTCAAGTTGACCACTGCCGCCCCTTCGTGGCCCAACGGCGCGTGGACGAGCGACCCCGACTTCAACAACCCACCCGGCGCCTGCCCGGCCGACCACCCACCAAGCGGGCGGTGACGAGCGCCGTACACTGACTGCCGTGACGAGCACCAGGGTGGAATCCGACAGCATGGGCGCGATCGACGTCCCGACCGACCGCTACTGGGGAGCGCAGACGGCGCGCTCCCTGCACCACTTCGACATCGGACTCGAGACGATGCCCCTACCGCTCGTGCGTGCCTTCGGCATTCTCAAAGGCGCGTCGGCCAAGGTCAACCGGGAGCTCGGGAAGCTGGACCCCGCGCTGGCCGACCTCATTGAGCAGGCGTCGGCCGAAGTGGCCGACGGGAAGCTCGACGACCACTTCCCGCTGCACATTTGGCAGACCGGCAGCGGTACGCAGACCAACATGAACGCCAACGAGGTCATCTCCAACCGGGCCATTGAGTTGAGCGGCGGCCATATGGGCTCCAAGAAGCCGATCCACCCCAACGACCACGTCAACATGTCGCAGTCGTCCAACGACACGTTCCCGACGGCCATGCACATTGCCGCAGTCGAGGAGATCGTCCACCGGCTCCTCCCGTCGGTCGCCGCGCTGCGGGATGCCCTCCATGCCAAGGAGGAGGAGTACGCGGGCGTCACGAAGATCGGCCGTACCCACCTGATGGACGCGGTGCCGCTGACGCTCGGCCAGGAATTTTCCGGCTACGTTGCGCAGCTCACCGCCGACATAGAGCGGATCACGTCGACCCTGCCGGGCGTGTACGAGCTGGCGGCCGGTGGCTCGGCCGTGGGAACGGGCCTCAACACGCACCCCGAGTTCGGCCAGCGCGTCGCCGCCGAGATCGCCGCCATGACCGGGCTGCCCTTTGTCACGGCGCCGAACAAGTTTGCCGCGCTGGCCGCCCACGACGCCCTGGTCTTCACGCACGGCGCGCTGCGCACCCTGGCGGTGTCGCTGACCAAGATCGCCGACGACGTGCGCTGGCTCGGGTCCGGGCCGCGCAGCGGCCTAGGCGAGCTCGCCCTGCCCGAGAACGAGCCCGGCTCGTCCATCATGCCGGGCAAGGTCAACCCCACACAGAGCGAGGCCATGATCATGGTGGGGATCCAGGTGCTCGGGAATGATGCGGCCGTCGCCTTCGCCGGCAGCCGCGGCAACCTTGAGCTCAACGTGTGCAAGCCGGTGATCATCTACAACGTGATGCAATCGATCGGCCTGCTCACCGACACCTGCCGCACGTTCCGTGAGTTCTGCGTCAACGGGCTGCAGCCGGACTTCGCGCAGATTCAGCGACATCTCAACAACTCCCTCATGCTGGTCACCGCGCTCGCACCGAGCATCGGCTACGACAAGGCGGCCGAGGTGGCGAAGAAGGCCCACAAGGAGGGCGTGACCCTGCGCGAGGCCGCCCTGGCGCTCGGCTACCTGACAGGCGAGCAATTCGACGCCGCCGTCCGTCCCGAGGACATGACCCACCCGTGAACGAGCCTGTCCTCCCCGCCGCCGAAGTGGACGCCGCCCTGGAAGAGCAGGGCCTCCAATGGGAGCGTCACGAACAGGAGTTGGTGACGACCGTCAAGCTGGCCGACTTCGCCCGCGCCCTTGAGTTCGTCAATGCCGTCGGTGCGGCCGCCGAGGCGGCCAACCACCACCCCGACATCGATATCCGCTGGAACACGGTGACCCTGACGCTCGCCACGCACAGCGCGGGCGGGCTCACCGTGCTCGACCTCGCGCTCGCCGCGGCTATTGACCGCCTGCGCCCAAGCCGCGAGCTGTAGTTCAGCTAGGGAGCCGGTTCGAGTAATTGCTGGCGCAGGAGAGCCACCACGGCGTCGGCCACGCCGATCCGGGCCGCGTACGCCTCCACCGATCCGTCGCGCTCCCGCAGATGCGCCAACAGGGCGACCATGTGGTCCGGCTCGACCGAGAACGCCTCCGTCGCGTTCTCAATGGCTTCCTTGCCGTCGGGGTACTTGAGGATGAGTTTGGCCCGCAGCCGGGCCATCGCCTCGCCGCTCAGGGCGTAGTCGCGCACCACCGTCTCTTCGGGCACGCCGACCAGGGACAGCACCAGCGCGGCCAGCAAACCGGTGCGATCCTTGCCGGCCGTGCAATGGAAGACGGCGGGTTGAGCCTCGGGAGCGGTCAGGGCGTCCAAAGCTTTGACGATCTGCAAACTGGCGTCTTCGAGCATGTCCTTGTAGAAGGTGCCGAGGAATCCGGGCTGGCGTTCGAATTCCTCAGGATGGGGCAGCTCGTCAATGAACGGCGTGTGATGGAACGCCACGGGGTGCGCATCGGTGTCGAAGCGGCTGGACTCGACCTCATAGCCAGAGCGCAGGTCCACCACGGTGCGGATGCCGAGCTCGCGCATGATGTCGAGATCCGGCTCTGTCAGCTCGCCCAGCCCGTCGGCTCGGAAGAGCACCCGCCAGCGCGTGCGACGTCCGTCGGTTGTGGCGTACCCGCCCAGGTCACGGAAGTTGACCGCGCCTTCCAGCACGATCATCCGGTCCACTGTCACGTGACGGGCATGTCCCACATGGGGAACCAGCGGGAGAGGTCTGACTCCACCGGCAGGTCGTCGCCCAGCATGGTGCGGATCCGCAACTCCAGCTCGGTGTCGCGCCGCTCCTTGGCGGCGTCAACCGGTGCGAAGGGATAAAAGGTGCCCCGCTTGAAGAGGTACACGAGGAAGAACGGCTTGGCGTCGCTCGCCGCGTCGGTGCCCGGCACGAAGCCGAACACCGAGCACAGCAGCTGGGGCCCCCAGCCGGCGTCCGAGAGCGTCGAGTTCGCCATGTGGGCCTGCGTCACCAGATCGTCGAGCTCGGGCTTGCTGAGCAGGAGCCAGCCGTAGCCGAAGGAGTCCTGGGCCTGGGTGAACCCTTCACCGACGAGCTTGCCCACCTCAACCTGCAGGTCCTCGGAGCCCTGGCCCGAAGGTGGCTTCCAGCACACCCCCGCGTGGCCCGAGGAGACGAGGCCACCGGCACTCTGCAGGGTGAGCGCCGCCGTTGGCAGCGCGAACAGCGCGTCGAGGTTCGCCTTGACCGGCTTGGTACGGCCGAGCAGCGTGTCGAAGAGACCCACCGTCAGGGTGAGCGGATCAGCCGGCTTGGCCGAGCTGGCGCTCCAGGTCGGCCAGCTGGGCGAGACGGCGCTCGAGGGTGGGATGGGTGCGGAACAGGTTGCCGAGGCTGAAGCCGCCGCCCTGGTCCTGCGCGCCGATCGCCGGGGCGAAGAAGAAGGCGTTGAACGGTTGCGCTGAGCGCAGGTCCTTGGTGGGGATCCGGCCCACCTCACCGGTGATTTTGACGAGGGCGGACGCGAGCAGGGACGGCCGTCCGATGAGGATCGCCCCGGAACGGTCGGCGGCCAGCTCCCGGTAGCGGGAGAGCGCCATGGTCAGCAGGAAGCTCAAGAAGTACACCACGATCGACACGAGCATGATGACCATCTCAATCAGTGCCAGCTGCCCGCCGCTGTTGTTGTTGTTGCTCCGCCCGCCGCCGAAGAGCTCGGAGTAGAACATCACCCGCGTGAGCAGCCCGGCCAGCATGCCGAGCCCGCTGGCAATCGTCATGACCGCGACATCACGGTGGGCGACGTGGGAGATCTCGTGGGCCAGCACGGCTTCAATCTCGGGCTCTTCGAGCCGACGCAGCAGTCCTGTGGTGGCGCACACCACGGCAGCTTTGGGGCTCCGCCCGGTGGCGAACGCGTTCGGCATGTCCGTGTCGGCAATGGCCACCCGCGGCTTGGGCATGTCGGCCAGCGCGCAGAGACGATCGATCACGCCGTGCAGCTCGGGCGCCTCCTCGGGCGTCACCTCCTTCGCGTGCATGGCGAACATGGCGATCTTGTCGCTGAAGTAGTACTGGCCGAACAGAAGCGCCACGCCGATGAGCAGGACGAGCACCAGGCTGTGCAGGAACACGAACAACACGCCGACCAGAACGGCGTAGAGAACGACGACGAGGAACCCCGTCGTCAGCATGCGTGCGGTCAGGCCGTGGTCGGCCTTGATGTTGCGCGACAGCGCCATTAGGTGCTTGTGCCTCCAGTACCGCCTTGGTCCGCCGCGGGAAGTGCTGCCGCCTCCGGCGAGGCCGCGCTGCTTCCCAGCTCGGCTTTCATGGCGGCCAACTCGTTGTCGACCTGATTGGTGGACGTCACCTTGTCCAGTTCCTTCTGAATGTCGTCGACCGGGGTGCTGAGGTCGTTCAGCGCCCCCGAAGCCAGGAGCTCGTCAATGGCCCCGGCCCGGGCCTGCATGCTCGCGATCTTGTCCTGCGCCCGTTGCATGGCGGCGCCGGAGCTGCCCAGGGAGTTCGAAATGCCGGAGACGGCCTCGCCGACCTTGGTCTGCGCCTCGGCGGCGGTGTAGCTCGCCTTGAGCGTCTCCTTCTTGGTGCGGAACTGCTCCACACGGGACTGGAGTTGCTGCGAGGTGTCGACGAGCTTCTGTTCCTGCTCGGTAATTTGGTCATGCTGGGTCTTGAGCTCGCCGAGCTGCTCGCCCAGTGCCGCCCGTCGGGCCAGGGCCTCCCGGGCCAGATCCTCATTGCCCTGCTGGAGGGCGGCCTTGGCCTGGCCCTGCAGCTTGTCGGCCTGTTGCTGCAACCCCTGAGCCTGCAACTCAATGCGCTTACGTGCGGTCGCCACATCGGCCACGCCGCGACGGACCTTCTGCAGCTGCTCCAGCTGCTTCTCGTAGGAGAGGTCCAAAGTGTCACGGGGGTCCTCTGCCTTGTCCAGGACCTTGTTCGCCTTGGCCTGGAAGATCGACTTGATCCGCTGCCACGTGCCTGCCATGGGGATGAGCATAAGGCCCAAAACGGGGCAGGGGGCAACGGCGAGAGGAACGGGGGGCTACCGCTAAGGTCACCGCCGTGCCTGATCGTCTCTGCCTGCTCTCCGTGCACGCTCATCCCGATGACGAGGCGTCGAAGGGCGCGTCGACCGTGGCCCGGTATCACGCCGAGGGGGTCCGCACCGTCCTGGTCTGCTGTACCGGCGGCGAGGAGGGGGACATCCTCAATCCGGCGATGGACACGCCCGAGGTCCGGGCGGATATCGGGCGTGTGCGAATGGCGGAACTAAAGGCGGCCACTGACATCATCGGGTATGACGAGACCGTGATGCTCGGCTACCGCGATTCGGGGATGCCGGGGTCCGAGGCGAACGCGCGGCCCGAGTGCTTCGCCAACGCGCCTCTCGACGAGGCGGTCGAGCGCCTGGTCGCCGTGATCCGGCGCGAGCGGCCGCAGGTCGTCCTCACGTATCCCGACGAGCAGACGGAGTACCCGCACCCTGACCATCTGCGGGTGCACGAGATCTCGCTTGTGGCGTTCGACGCGGCCGGCGACCCTCTTCGCTTCCCCGACGCCGGCGCCCCGTTCACCCCGTCCAAGCTTTATTACTCGGTGTGGCCGGCCGAGCGGTTTCGGCAGATTCATGCCAAGTTCGAGGAGCTCGGGCTTGAGTCGCCCTTCGACGAGAAGTGGCTGGCCCGGCTGACGAGGGACGAGCCGTCAACCACCAACATCGACATTCAGGGCTTCCAGCACGTGCGCGGTGATGCGTTGAAGGCGCACGCCACCCAGGTCGACCCCAACTCGGTCTTCTGGTTCGGGTTGCCGCCCGAGGTGATGAAAGACATCTTCCCGCTCGACGTGTTCCGCCTGGCCCAGAGCCGGGTCGGGTCGATTGAGGTGGAGGAGGACGACTTGTTCGCCGGGGTGCGCGTCCCGGTCTGAATCAGCCCGGAGCGCCCAGGAACCCGAGGTGGACCAGGCCTGCACTCTGAGCCAACACGAGCGCCACGGCTAGCGCCAGGGCTCCGAGCAACACAACGGTGGCCGCTGAACGCAGCGTGAACTGGCGACGCTCTCGCCGGCGCTGCGCCGCCCGCAGAGTCGGCTCGACCTGAGGTGCACGCGCTGGCGCCACGGTGGCCGGCCGGCGTCGTGGCGCGGGAGATGCCGTAGCGGTGTTCGGACGAGGAGGAGCCTCCGGGAAGGCTTCGGGAGTGGCGGCCGCCATGTCTGGAATCTCCTCAATGGTCCACGCCGCAGCCGACGCGCTCGTTCGGGCCTTTCGCGGACCTTTCCGCGCGGCGGGAGCCGGTGTCGGGGTCGTCCGTCGCTCGGCCATGAATTCGGAATCGACCTCGGCTGCAACAGACTCCTCGGGCCAGACGAGGTCGGCGCCTTCGTCAATCGGGGCCTCACCGAGATCAACCGTGCTCTCGGCCCGGGCAGGCGCCACCGGTTCGGCGGCGACCTCCTCGGTCGGCCAGACCAGGTCCGGGAGACCCTCCAGCGGGGGACCGCTCGGCCATACGAGCGTCCCGTCCACCTCAGCCTCCTCGGTTTCCGCGCCGGCTGGACCTGCACCGAGATCGACCTCGAAGTCCGGATCACGCTCCGGGGTGAAGGCCTTCGTCACGACATCTTCGAACGTCGATGGCCGCTCGAGAGTAACCGGAGCCTCCGGCTCGGCGGCAACCGGTGCTTCGGCCACGACCATCTCTACCTCGACCACCACCACCTCGACCTCGACCACCTCGACCTTCGGCTCGACCTCTATGTTGGCCTCGGC
>Ga0307374_10005631_pt1 | contig 20171 bp, 20 predicted proteins | sample OX3MG_FD_202532 | JGI IMG/M metagenome (GOLD analysis project Ga0307374, IMG submission 202532) | Soil microbial communities from Risofladan, Vaasa, Finland - OX-3 | ecosystem: Environmental > Terrestrial > Soil > Coastal area > Acid sulfate soil | place: Finland: Risofladan, Vaasa | collected...
TCTCGGCGACAAACGCGCGCACGCCAATGTTCTGCAATCCGACCGCGTTCAGCATTCCACCAGCGGTCTCGCACAGCCGCGGCGCCGGCGCTCCCGCGAGAGGCCGGGCGGACAGTCCCTTCACTACGATTCCGCCGAGGGAATTCAAATCGACCAAATGGGCGAATTCGATGCCATAGCCAAAAGTTCCGCTGGCAGCAATTACAGGGTTGGAAAGAAGGAGGGATCCGATACGGACGCTGAGGTCAACGTCCGTGGGCCGCCGGACGCTAGCGGGCAGGCTCACCGCGAAGGAGTCTACCACGCGCCGCCCTGCCCGCGCCACCCATACCGCGAGCTACCCGAAGAAGCGAAAATTCTTCCAGAACTCGGGCCAGCTTTGGCGCGGACCGCGACAGACAAAAATGTCAGGATGGTCGCGCGTTTCTTCGTTTTCGATCCCGTAACGGTTCCATGTGTGCGCCACCAGTTTGCACGATGCGAGATTGTTCGTTACAAAGCGGCGTGACAACCCCAGGACGATCAGAGTCTCCGGAGGTGGATCGCCATAGCCGCGCTCCCAAAACGAATTCGTGCCACTGATCGCCGCTGGCAATCCATAGCGCGGGCCATATAAATCCACGGCTCCCGCCTCACCGTAATTTCCGGCAAGAATTCCCAGCCGTGCGCGATCTTCCGTTGGCAACGAGTCGCGAATTTGCGCCACGGTACCGACCAGCTCCTGCCAGCCAATCTCTTCCCGTAAATCGCCATTGATCCCGACGGCCATCTTCCACCACGCGGAGTTGACGGGCGCAATCGGCAGCGTCACGGTCGCGACGATGGCGATATCTGCCGCCAGCGCCGTCCAAGCGAGCGCCCGCAAAACGACTACCCATCGCGGCCACTTGATTCGCAACGACGCCAGCCATCGCTCGCCCCCCACACTCCCCGCGGCATACAACATGGGATACGCCGCTGCCAGGTAGTAGCCGCGCCCCTTGGCGACCACGAACAGGAGCAACGGCACCACGTACATCCAGCCCAGGGCGCGAAATCTTCTCTCTGTTCGCGAGAACAAGCAGAAGGAAAGCCCCGTCATCCAAAGCGGAAATGCGAATAGCGTAATGTTGATCTGGTCGGGAAGAAATCCTTTCGTCCGGCCAATACGAATATCGCGCGCGTGAATATGCCGCAGGAAATCCACCGACACAAAACCATGCCGCGCCTCCCAAATCAGGTTCGGCAGGAAAATCAGCAGCGACGCGGCAACGCCGTACCACAACCATTTGCTCTTGAGATACCGCCGGAGATCCGTGAGCAGCACGGCCGCCACAATGCCCGCCACGAAAAAAACCATGCCGTATTTCGCCATCATTCCCAGCCCGATCGCGCTCCCGATGGCCACCCACCATCGCGGATCATTCGACGTGAGCAGGCGAACGACGAAGTAGGCCGTCAGCACCCAGCACAAGTAGTCAAACGACACATATTGCATCAGCGCGCCGCCGGCGATGCAAAAGGGAATGGCCGCTGCTGCAACCAGTTGAGCCCATCGGCGTCCGCCTATCTCGCGCGCCATCAGGCCCGTCAGCACAACGGCCGCCGCTTCCGCCGACGCAGCGAAGAATCGAAAACCTGCCAGGGAAGTCCCAAAAAGCAACAGCGACAATCGGCCAAAAAACGGCGTCATCGGCGGATAGGCCACGTAGCCCCACGCGAGGTGACGCGCGTCGTCGAGCGTGGCCAGTTCGTCGCGATGAAATCCGTAACGCCCGCCGGTAATCACATGCGCGGCCAAAGTTGCCAGCGCTACATAAATCAGAACGGCCACATCGCTCGACCAAACTGAACTCCGCGCAGCAGAAGTTGCGTCAGTCGAATTTGCGTCGTCGTTTCTGTGGGTTTGTGAATGCACAGTGAAAGCCGAACCCCTTTACGGCGGAATCCGTATAACGAACAGCCTGCGCATTATACAATCTCGCGCCCACCCGTCAGAATTCCTTCTCTGTGTTACGATAGGTTGTCCTATGCGCATCATCGAGAAGCGCCAGCTCATGTCTGCGGACGAAATTCGCCGCACCCTCGAACGTTTGGCGCATGAAATCGTCGAGAAATCCGGCGGCGCAAAGGATCTCGCGCTCATCGGAGTTCGCCGCCGCGGCATTCCGCTCGCCGAACGTCTTGCGAAATCGATCCGTGCTTCCTCCGAGGCAGAAATTCCCGTGGGCACGCTTGACATCACTCTTTATCGTGACGATCTTTCCACCGTCGCGCCGCAACCTGTCGTTCAATCGAGCGAAATTCCTTTCCCCGTCGACGATCGAGACATTCTTCTCGTCGATGACGTTCTCTATACCGGCCGCACCGTGCGCGCCGCAATGAACGGCCTTTTCGATCTTGGCCGCCCGCGCCGCATCCGCCTGTGCGTGCTGATTGACCGCGGCCATCGCGAGTTGCCCGTCGAGGCCAGTTTCATCGGCCGCACCATCGAAACGACCGCCGCCGAAATTATCGAAGTTCGCCTGAACGAAATCGACCACGAAGAGCGCGTCATGGTTATGGACCGTGTTGACTGATAATTCGTGCAAATACTCCTTTCCGTGTCATCCCGAACGGAGTGAGGGATCTGCTTTTTCTTTAATCTCAGGCAGCACACAGATTCCAAAGACAAATCCCATTTGCACCTGAGGGAGATTGTGCCGCATCGTTTCCGCCATCTACTGGCCATTGAGCCGCTAACTCGCGAGCAGATCACCTTCCTTCTCGATCAGGCGAAGCCTTTCCAGGAATTCCAGCGCTACCCCCTAAAAAAACTCGCCACTCTGCGCGGCAAGACGGTCGCGCTCGCCTTTTTTGAAAACTCCACCCGCACGCGCATCAGTTTTTCGACTGCCGCATCGCGCCTCGGCGCCGACCAGATGAATTTGCAGGCCGAATCCTCGAGCTTGAAAAAAGGCGAATCGCTCAGCGACACGGTCCGCACGCTCGAAGCCATGAAGCCCGACGCCATCGTCATCCGCCACGGCGCGTCCGGCGCCGCGGAATTCATTTCCACGCGCGTCGACGTGCCTGTCATCAATGCTGGCGACGGCACCCACGAGCATCCCACGCAGGCGCTCCTCGATGCGCTTACCATTCGCGGCCGCGCCGGCGCTCTCGACAATTGCAACATCACCATCATCGGCGACATTCTGCACAGCCGCGTCGCGCGCTCCAACATTCATCTCCTCTCGAAATTCGGCGCGCGCATCACACTGTGCGGCCCCGCCATGTGGCTGCCGCGCGAACTCGAATCCCTCGCGCCCGGCATTCGCCGCCTTCCGCGCCTCGAAGAGGCCCTCGAAGGCGCCGACGTCATCATGGCGCTTCGCATCCAGCAGGAGCGTCTGCACGAGCCTTCGCTTTCCGCCGACGAATATATTTTGCGTTACCAACTCACGCCTGCGCGCGTCCGCCTTGCGAACCCCAACGCCATCGTCTTGCATCCCGGCCCGATGATTCGCGGCCTCGAAATCGATCCGTCTGTCGCCGACAGCTTGCAATCCTGCATTCTCGAGCAGGTCACCAACGGCCTCGCCGTGCGCATGGCCATTCTTTTCGAACTCATCGCGGCCTCTGCCGAGCCGCAAGAACAATCAAAGGAACCTCCGCATGCTGCTCATTAAAAACGGCCGCGTTCTCGATCCGGCCTCGAAAACCGACGCGCGCCTCGACATCCTCATCGACAAAAGCCGCATCGCCAAACTCGCGGCCGGAATTTCCGCCGCCGACGCCATCATCCTCGATGCCGCCAATTGCATCGTTGCTCCCGGCTTTATCGACCTCCATTGCCATCTCCGCGAACCCGGCGGCGAAATCTCCGAAACCATCGAATCCGGCGCGCAATCCGCCGCGCGCGGAGGCTTCACCGCGATTTGCCCCATGCCCAACACGCAGCCTGTCAACGACAATGCTTCCGTCACGCGCTCCATCATGGAACGCGCTGCCGCCGTCGCTCCCGTGCGCGTTTGGCCCATCGGCGCTGCTTCGAAAGAAAGCAAAGGCGAGCAGCTTGCCGACATCGCCGCAATGCAGCAAGCCGGAATCGTCGCCGTCAGCGACGACGGTCGCCCCGTCGCCACCGCGCGCCTACTCCGTCAAGTGATGGATTATTGCGGCCCGCTCGGTTTGCCTGTGATTGACCACTGCGAAGATTCATCCCTCGCCGCGGGAGGCGTGATGCGCGAAGGCCCCCGCTCGATTCGCCTCGGCTTGAAAGGCATGCCCGCCGCCGCCGAATCGATTTGCGCGGGACGCGACATCGAAGTTGCTGCGCTCACCGGCGGGCGCCTGCACATCGCTCATCTCTCCACGCGTGGCTCGCTCGAACATGTTCGCGAAGCCAAGCGCCGCGGCCTCGCGGTCACATGTGAAGTTACGCCGCATCACTTCACTCTCATCGACGAGGACGTCCAATACGACTCGCGCTTCAAAATGAATCCGCCGCTCGCTTCGCGCGACGATCGCGACGCCCTTCTCGAAGGCCTCGCCGACGGCACCGTTGACGCCATCGCTACCGACCACGCCCCGCATCATCCCGCCAGTAAAGACGTCGAATTCGACCGCGCGCCCTTCGGCATCACTGGCTTTGAAACCGCCGTCGCTCTCGCCCTCGGCGAGCTCGTCCATACCAATCGCATTTCGCTCATGCGCATGGTGGAATTATTTACCACGGGCCCGGCGCGCGTCCTTGGACTCAGCCAAAAGACGGAACGCAAACTCGCGGAGGGCAGCGCCGCCGACATTACAATTTTCTCCGCCGACCGCGCCTGGACTTACCGCGCCGCGGAATCCCCCAGCCGCTCGCGCAACACGCCCTTTGACAACCGCAATTTCCGCGGCGGCCCCATAGCCACCATCGTCGCTGGCAAAATCGCCTACCGCGCGTAGTATTTTTCTTCTGGCCACGCAGGACATTTTGGGCCGAGCTCCTCCTCCGAATGGAAACTGCGCCTCGATAATTTCTGGATTTTCCACCGGGAATTGCGACAATTATTGACTTGAAACCACTGACGAGCGTTCGATACCGCCGCCCATTTCATCTGTTGCCCCTGATTCTGATTGCGGCGCTGATGGCTGTCTCTGCGGCGGCTCAGCAACCACAACCGGCCACCTCTTCTCCGCCCGCTCAACAAACTCCCAAAACGCAGGCCTCGGGCAATCAGGCAAAAAAGAAGAAAAGCAACCTGGAGAAGCAAACCGGAACCGTCAACGACCGCATATTCGAGGTGATGCCCAATTACGGGACGGTTGAAACCACCCTCGCGCTTCCGCCCATTTCAAGCGGCCAGAAGTTCAGGCTCGCCACCGCCGGAGTGACTGACTACTTCACCTACCCGTTCATCGGTTTTCTGGCCGCCCTGGACCAGGCAAACGATTCTCCTAAATCGTGGGGACAGGGATGGGGCGCGTACGGAAAACGCTACGGAGCGTCTTACGCCGACAACGGAATCGGCACTTACATGACCACGGCTATTTTCCCAAGTCTCCTGCATGAAGATCCGCGCTACTACCAGATGAAAAAAGGCGGCTTCTCCCATCGCGCGTACTATTCGCTTAACCGGCTTTTCGTGGCGCGCACGGATTCAGGGCACTCGCGATTCAATTATTCGGAGATTATTGGCAATGCGGCTGCCGCGGGAATCTCCAATATTTACCATGCGCCGGAAGATCGCACGCTCTCGCGAAATTTGGGCACGTGGGGAATGCTGATTATGTGGGATGGAGTGTCCAACGAGATGAAGGAATTCTGGCCAGATATTCGCCGCAAGGTATTTCACAAGGCAGCTCCCTAACGCATCTTTGTCATCCCGAGCAACGCGAGGGATCTGCAGCTTCTTCTGTTATGGAGTGCGGCGGCCTGCCTACCGCAGACAGGCTCGGTGCTGCTTTCGTTGGCGTGACGGGCTTTATATTCTGCGAGCCTTAATAATTTGGGCGCTGCGCCGTCCTCCTCGTCGATGTATTTCGCACGTGCGAACCTCACTCGAGGTTGCTTTTCAAAAACGCCAGCGACAGCGCCCACGCCTGCTCCGCCGCCGCTTTGTTATAACTCCCCCGCGCGTCGCAAAAAAATGCATGATCCGCATCCGCGAATTCCATGCTTGCAAACGTCTTGTGCGCATCGCGCAACGCGTCTCCCACGGCCTGCCGCTGCTCCGGCCCAATATGCTTGTCCAGCCCGCCCCAGAACATAAAAATCGGCGCATGCAAATCCTTCGTCCGTCCGAGCAATCCTGCTCCGCGCGCGCTTGGCGCAATTCCGCCACCGTAAAACGAAATCGCCGCGCGCACCGGCAAAATCAAATCCGCCAGAAACGACACGCGCCCGCCCATGCAAAATCCAACACACGCGACGCGTTGCGCATCAACCGCGCTGTTCCGCAGCAGCGCGTCATGCGCCGCGCGAATATCCGCTTCCAGCCCTTCATCCTTCAGCGCCGCCACGTGCGGCATCACCGACGGAAAATCGTCGTAGCGTCCTTCGAATCCCGGCGGTGCTGTGCGGTGAAACAATTCCGGCGCAATCGCCGCATAACCTTGCTTCGCGAATCGCTGCGTCACGTCGCGGATATGCTCGTTCACGCCAAACGCCTCCTGGAACACGAGCATGCCGGGCAGCTTGGTGCCTCGCTCCGGCTGCGCAATAAAGGCGCGCATAGTCGTCCCATCAACCACCTTCAACGTCACAAATTCTGTTTTCACTCCAGCCATCGGTTGCTCCCCGTGCGACAACATTTATCTTATTCCTTTGGGAGCACGCATGTGGGGTCAAAAATTCCTATGTAGCCCAGCATGTCTGGGCATGCCGTCTCGAAGAAATAGTTAGTCTCTTGTGGTTCGCAGCCTCACAGCGGAGGAAAAAGCGCGCACGGAGCTGCCATTTCAAAGCTCCGCTCGCAGTTTGAACGAGGGCCCGCATTTTCGTTCTGAGCTACATCATCTGAAATTCAGTTGCGACGGATGTTCCGCGAACCGCAACGGCGTCGCGAACGAAACCGGCTGCCTAGTTTCATCGCGATGAGGGATTCGCAGGCGGCTGGCCTTTGCTCGCCGGCGGAACAATTCCATTCATCCGCAGGTACTCCACCATTTGCCCATAATGGTCGAACGCGTGCGTGCACCCAAAGCTGGCCAGCGCCAGCCGCGTATTGAAATACGGTAATGGCGGGTGGTTGATTGGAGTCACCGCATTCCGTGTCGTGATCGTCGCAAAGGCTTTGTGGCCCAGCGCGAACGAATCGCGCAAGTATTTCACAATCTGCTCTTTGGTTTGAACCGAATCGGGACCGTTCGCCTCTTCATCGAAGGCGACGCCCGGCGGCAGAGCCTGACCGAGAATCGCGCTGTAATAAGCAAAATTCACCGTCGCCACGTGCTTCACTTCTTGTGCGAACGTCCTCACGCCCTTGAAATCTCCGTTTGTCGGCGCGAACGAGTACTTATCCGCCGGCATCGCCTCGGCCGCCGACACAAATTCGTGCTCCACAATGCCGAGCTGCTGGTTCATCACCGACGCGACAGTTGGCGGCGCCGCGGCGGGCTTCTTCTGTTGTTGTGCCGGTGCTGTAGCGGCGAACGCTAGCAATCCCACTGCCACTACCAGGAATCCCGCTGCTGTTTTCATTTTTTTCGCCCCTGGAATTTTCGCACCACGAACAAGCCCGCCCCACTTCGCTACACCATCTGAAATTCAGTAGTCACCGGAGTGCCGCGCACCACGGACTGCGTCACCGGCGAGCCATCCACCGCTAGTTTCCAGATTTCGCGCAGCGTGGCCTCATTTGCATCCGCGCGCACAAACAGTTTCGCCTTGATCCCGCGGTACCCCGGATTGCCCTTATCGTCGTGTCCTGCCCATTTCAATATATTGTCGAAATGCGCTTCGAGCGCAATTTCCATGTCGTGGATTTTCACTCCGCGCTTCGTCGCATTCAGCACGAAGCCCACCGTCATGCACGCGCCAATCGCCGACAGAAGCTGCTCGTGTGCGCTCGCCGCCAGATCGGTCGCATCGAGCGCACCCGGTTCGTCCATTTCCACGGCATGATTCCGCATGTACGCTTTCGCGCGAAACCCGCTCTGCCACGTCACCCGCGATTTCCACGGCCCGCTCACCGTCTGGCATACTTCCGCCTGCTTCATCGACTCGAGAATCTCCTTGATCTTTTGTGGCCGCAACCCGTTCAGTTTTTCTTCCGATGATTTCGCTTCCGTCATGTTCTCCTCCTTACTGCATCGCTGACGTAGCAGGGCGGCATTCATGCCCGCCTTGGCTTTATCGCTGGCCACTAACCACTGCTTTAATATGCCGCTGCCTTGCCCTGAAATTCCTCTCGGGGCTGCTTTGCCGCCATTTTTCGCGTCGCAATCTCCGCCGTGTTCACAAGTCGAGATGCTTCTCCACCCAGCCTACGGATACAATTCGGAACAAAGCCATTCCCCTTTGGATGTCTTATGCCCTGCTGAGATTCGCATTTTCCGCCGGACGCCCGCGCGGCGCACGCAGTGGATGCCAATTGCTGCCCGCATTGTAAAGCAACCTCGCCCCAAAGTCACATCTTGTAGCTCATCTCCCACCACCGCGCCGTTTGCCGGGCCAATTGCAACTTGCCGTTGACCAGAGTATGTTTTTCATTCAAGGAGGCAACAATGGCCGTCAAGCACATCCGGATTTTGCAGACAATTTGTGCCGTCGCTTTTCTGGCAATTTCCGCCACGGCCCTCGCCACAAACCCTCCGGACGTTCCGTCCGTCGACGGCGGCATCGGTACCTGCCGCGCGGATTTTACCGTCAAAGACGGCGCAAACAAACCCATCTACAACGCACAGATCGAAGTGTTGATTCGCTACGGCTTCATGAACATGCGCAAAACCGATTTACAGGTTGGCACAAATAGCGACGGCAAGGCCCGCTTCACCGGCCTGCCCAACTTCGCTAAGAAGCCCCTCGAGTTCCACATCAAGAGCGGCACTGTATCAAAAACCATCACCGACGATCCCAACACAAATTGCAACGCCTCCTACGACGTCACCCTCACCGTCCACTAGGCACTTATCTCCCATCCTGCTTGCCCTGACGAAGGAAGGGAGCGGATTCTGCGAAACGCACGTTTTCCGCGAGGCGCTTTTTTGGCGCTCCGGATGCTTCTACGCAGGGTGGGAATTCTAGGCCATTAGTACCTTGCCCCTTTGCGCATTCCTGTCCTTCGGCACCGCAACTTTTCCGTCCGCCATGCGTTAAATTAGCAGCAGAGGTCGAAGCCCATGAAACAGCTTCTCAGAGTGGCGATACTTTTTTTTGCGGCATTTTTCGCGCTGTTTCTCGTCGCGCGCCTCCACGGCAAGAATCAATCGCAATCGCAGACCCAAACGCAGTCGCAAGCGTCATCCGACACGGGCAGCATGTCCCAAATGGATATGCCTTCCATGCAGCGCGAGGCCGCCGCGAATCCCGCCGCCCGCGCCGCGAACGACGACATGTCGGACATGTCCGGTATGCACATGGACATGAACCCGCACATGTTCATGACCGCTTTGCGCCCCACGAACGCCGCCGATCAGGCCCGCGCCGCCCAAATCCTCGCCACCCTCCGGCCCGCCATCGCAAAATACAAGGACTACCATGTCGCGCTCGCCGACGGCTTCAAGATTTTCCTGCCCAACGTCCCGCAGCGGCATTACCACTTCACGAATCGGCGCTACGCCCTCGAGGCCCAATTTGCCTTCAACCCCGCGCGCCCCACTTCACTTCTTTATAAGAAAGTTCCCGGCGGCTACGAACTCGAAGGCGCCATGTACACCGCGCCCAAAAGATTCACCGAAGACCAGCTTAACGAACGCATCCCGCTCAGCGTCGCGCGCTGGCACAAACACGTCAACTTCTGCATGCCGCCAAAAGGGACTCCGCCCGCGCAAGTCAACCGGAAAGAGTTCGGCCTCGGCGGCTCCATTTCTACCGAACAAGCCTGCTCCGCTGCTGGCGGCCGCTGGTTCCCGGAAATTTTCAACTGGATGGTCCACGTCTACCCCTACGAATCCAACCCCGCCAAAATCTGGGCCCACTGACCCGCAGCGAAACCCAGCATTCCTTCATGCATTGGACATCAGCGCTGCCGTTGTGTGTCCCACACAAACCGCGATAAGCTTCCGCATTCTTGATGCTCGCACCCGCCCAATTTCTCGCGCCACTGCTCGCTGACGTCCACTGGCTCCCCATCGCCATTTTCATCGTCACCTACGTGCTGATCGCGGTCGAAAGCGGCCGCGGCAGCCATCTCGACCGCACCGCGGCGGCCTTTTGTGGCGCGGTGGCCATGGTGCTCGTGGGAGTCGTCTCGCTCGACGGCGCGTATCGCGCAGTCAGTTGGGACACGATCATTTTCCTCCTCGGCATCATGATCCTCGTTGCGCATTTCCAAATCTCACATTTCTTTGACTGGATCGCCATCCACGTCGCTGCGCTCGCACGCACGCGCTTTCAACTCCTCGTGCTGCTAATCTTCACCGCGGGAATCCTCTCCGCGTTTTTCGTCAACGACACCATCTGCCTCATCTTCACGCCCATCGTTCTCGCCATCACCGACCGTTTGCATCTCCCGAAACTCCCGTATCTCGTCGCGCTCGCCACTTCCTCGAACATCGGCTCCGTGATGTCCGTCACCGGGAATCCACAGAACGCGCTTGTCGGCGTCACCGCGCATTTCACTTTTCTCGACTTCTTATTTCATCTCGCGCCTGTCGCGCTTGTGGGTCTTGTTCTCGACGTCGCCATCCTGGCAATTTTCTTCCGCCGCCAACTCGCAGACGCCGCGCCGCTCGAAGGACATCCTGAAACCATCCCCGTCGCGCTGGACCGCACGCTGCTCATCAAATGCGGAATCGCCGCAGCGCTCGTCCTCGTCCTGTGGACCATGAATTTTTCGTTCCCTCTCGCCGCCGCGGCTGTCGGCGCGTTCATGCTCATCATCGGACGCGTCAAGTCCGAAAGCATTCATCACCGGATAAATTGGGAGCTGCTTCTTTTCTTCGCGTCGCTCTTCGTCGTCATGCAAGGATTCGAAAACTCCGGCGCGGTCGCTTACCTCATTCATTTTTTTGAGCCGGGACTCAACGGCGGCGTCATTTCGCAACTTTTCGCCGTCAGCGGAACGATGCTCGTGCTTTCCAATCTTGTCAGCAACGTGCCCGCCGTGCTGCTCGTCAGACCGGTCATCGCGACGCTCCCGAACAGTCACTTTGTCTGGCTCGCGGTGGCGAGTACCAGCACATTGGCGGGCAACGCCACGCCCATCAGCTCCGTCGCGAATTTAATCGTTCTGCAGCTCGCGGCGCGACGCACAAAAATCACATTCTGGGAATTCGTGCGCGTCGGCCTCATCGTCACCGTCGTCACAACCCTCGCCGCCATCGCCATCCTCGCCCTCGAAGCCCATCTTTTCCCGCATCCCTAAAAGCCGCGGCACAAAAACAAAAACGCGGCGCGAATACAATTCACGCCGCGTCTCCCTGCATTAGTCATTCCGAGCGGATGCAACCAGCGTCCAGCGAGGAATCTGTTTTTATTCTTCGCTAATTCGCTCGCCTACTTCTTCGCCGCCGCGTAATTCTGGTTGATCTGCTCCCAGTTGACGACGTTCCACCATGCCTCGATATATTCCGGCCGGCGATTCTGGTATTTCAAGTAGTATGCATGCTCCCAAACGTCGATTCCCATCACTGGTTTTGCCCCGCTCATCAGCGGATTATCCTGATTCGGCGTCGATTCGATTCCCAGCTTGCCGCCCTTAATCTGCAGCCACGCCCAGCCGGAGCCAAAGCGCTTCGTCGCCGCCTCATTGAATTTCGTTTTGAATTCGTTGAAGCTCCCAAACGTCGACTTGATCGCCTCCGCGATTTCGCCTTTCGGCTCGCCGCCTCCGCCCTTCTTCATGATTTTCCAGAAGAGCGAATGATTCGCGTGCCCGCCGCCATTGTTGCGCACGGCGGTGCGGATATTTTCCGGGACGCTATCGATCTTGCTGATCAGCGCCTCCACCGACAGCTTGGACAGATCGGCGTGGCCTTCCAGCGCGGCGTTCAAATTCTTGACGTACGCTCCGTGGTGCTTGTCGTGATGAATTTCCATCGTTTTCGCGTCGATGTACGGTTCGAGCGCGTCGAACGAATACGGCAGCGGCGGCACCGTATACGGAGCAGCCTGCGCGGTTCCTTGAGCTTCTGTCATTTCTTCCTCCTCAAATTGCTTTCGTGCCTCATAATTATACCCCCGCTGGGTGCGGCGGCGTAAAGTACGCAATTTCCCTTACAATCGGCGCAGCGCAAAACGAAAACGAATAGGAGCGAAACATGCCAACCACCGCCCATCTTGAAAAGCACTTCACTTCCACGGCCGCGGTTCGCGACATCGTCATCGGCATGGCCGACGGCTTGACCGTTCCTTTCGCTCTCGCCGCCGGACTCACGGGCCTCGCGATGGCCTCCACCAGCATCGTCGTCACCGCGGGACTCGCCGAAATCGTCGCCGGCTCGATCGCCATGGGACTCGGCGGCTACCTCGCCGCCAAAACCGACTCCGAGCATTACGCCTCCGAGCGCCGCCGCGAAATCGAGGAGACCGTCGAAATCCCCGACCAGGAGCAAGAGGAAGTCGCGAAAGTTTTTCGCGGCTACGGCCTCGCCGACGAGCACGTGCAGCCCGTCGTCAACGCCATCTGCTCCGACCAAAAGCGCTGGGTCGACTTCATGATGCGCTTCGAGCTCGGCCTCGAAGAGCCGGAAGCTTCGCGCGCCGGTCGCAGCGCCGTCACCATCGCCGCGTCCTACATCGTCGGCGGACTGATTCCGCTCACTCCTTACATGCTCGTCGGCCAGATTTTCACCGCGCTGTCGGTTTCCGTCGGCGTCACGCTGTTCGCCCTCCTGATTTTCGGCTTCATCAAAGCGCGATTCACCGACGTCGCTCCCTGGCGCGGCGCTTTGCAGACCGCTCTCGTTGGCGGCCTCGCCGCCGCCGCCGCTTTCTTCCTCGCCCACCTCGTCAACCTGCGTTGACGCCCCACCTCGTCCTCGCACCTGTAGCGCAGAGCTTCGCACTTTGAAGTTCTGCGGCTCTTGCTCTGTACGCCGTTTCGGGTGCCACACCGGATAAATGAAACTCATTACCGATCAAGAAAATGTAAGTAGTTAATTTTAAGGCAGTTGCGCTTGTGGGACTGTGCATTCCATTACCGATCAAGGTTTCAGGCTGGAGAAGGGATTTTGCCGATTTTAGGGCGCCTTTTGGTCTGCTATACGCCGCTCGTGTCATCGAATTTTCGCTCTGAAAAGGCTAGCACGGTGCGGGCGGCGAGGCTAGTGGTGGTGGCTGTGGAGAATCTTCCGCCCTGGCGGGTGCCCCATCCTGAGCGCCCGTGAATTTTGGGCGCGAAGGGTGGGGTTTTTGACTTGCGTTTCTGCTCTTGATTGTCATCCCGAACCCGGTCGCCAGCATTTGGCGACCGGTGTGAGGGATCTGCTTTTGCCGTTACTCGCCACTAGCCACCGCTTGTCCCCCCCTCGATACCACTTGATCAACGCCCCGATTCGATCAACGATCCGATCCGTCTTGAGCCAATCTTGACCCAAATGACCCGCGCCGCAAATCCATCGCCGCCCGCAACGGAATCCGTGTCGCCATTGCCCGCGCCTGCTCGCCTAGGCGAGCCTGTTTTTCACGACCCAAAACATCACATCAAAATCTACCAGGGCGACTGCCTCGAAATCCTCTCTGCGCTTCCCGAATCCTGCGTCGACCTAATCTTCGCCGACCCTCCTTATTTCCTTTCCAACGGCGGCATCACCTGCCACGCCGGCAAAATGGTCAGCGTCAACAAAGGCGCATGGGACCGCTCCCGCGGCGCCGCTGAAAATCATGAATTCAATCGCGCATGGCTCGCCGCCTGCCAACGCGTCCTCAAACCCGACGGCTCCATTTGGGTCAGCGGCACCAGCCACGTGATTCATTCCGTCGGCTTCGCCATGCAGCAACTCGGTTTCAAATTGCTCAACGACATTTCCTGGGTCAAGCCCAATCCGCCTCCCAACCTCTCCTGCCGCTACTTCACCCACGCCACGGAGACGATTATCTGGGCCGCGCGCGACAAAAAGTCCCGCCACAAATTCAATTACAAATTGATGAAGCAGATGAATGCCGGCCGCCAGATGAAAAGCGTCTGGGAAATCCTGCCTCCCGCCGCCGAGGAAAAGCGCTTCGGCAAGCATCCCGCGCAAAAGCCCCTCGCCCTCATCGAACGCATCCTCCTCGCCTCCTCCAACGAAGGCGACCTAGTCCTCGACCCCTTCCTCGGCTCCGGCACGGTTCTCGTGGCGGCACTTCGCGTTCAGCGCCGCGTCATGGGATGCGAGCTGGAACTGCAATCACTGTCGCTTTCCTTGCGTCGCATCTGTTCCGAACTGGTACAGGTCGATATTTCTGTCTCGTGCGTCCAGTTTTCCCTTGATCTGTTTCCCGATCCTATGGATCGATCAAATAACACAAATATGAGCGGCCCCATCAGCGCGAAACTCGTTCGACGTGAGCGAAACTATTATTTCGTCGGCTCTTCGCGCCGCGAAGTCATCTACTCCGCCCTCGCCGATTCTCTCGAAGAAGCCTGGCGCAAATTCACCCTCAGCTCCCAGAGCACAACCGAAGTAATTTTCATTATCAAGACGGAAACAGAGATTTATCTGAAGGATAGAACGTGATCTAATCCCCGCGTGCAACTCGAACTTCCCCGCGTGGGTCTCGAAGGTTATAAAAGCAATTCCCAGCGCGCCCGCATCGCCACCGAAGCATGGGCCACGAAAAATCTATATTGTCTGAATTGCGCTTCTGACGAGCTTTCCTGCTCTCCGCCAAACACAGCCGCCGTCGATTACGTCTGCCCCAACTGCGACGCCTCATTTCAACTCAAAGCGCAGTCGCATTCATTCGGCAGCAAGATTCTGGACGCCGCATACGCAACCATGCTGCAAAAAATCCGCGAAGATGAAACTCCAAACCTCGTCGCTCTCCATTACGAACGTGACTTGTGGAGGGTGCGGAACATCTTTTTTGTTCCACACTTCGCATTTTCGATTTCCGCTATCGAGAAGCGCCCGCCGCTCGCGCCGACCGCGCGCCGGGCTGGATGGGTTGGCTGCAACATCCTGCTGGAGAAAATCCCATCGGACGCCCGCATCCCCCTCGTCGTAGACGGCAAACCAGCAAATCCATCGCTAGCGCGAAAACAATACGCAAAGGTCCGTCCGCTCTCGAAACTGCGCCCCGAAATGCGCGGCTGGACGCTCGACGTCCTCAACCTCCTCCGCTCGCTCGGCAAACAAACTTTCACTCTCGCCGACGCATACACTCTCGAACCCCATCTCGCCTCGCTCCATCCCGCCAACCGCCACGTCCGCGACAAAATCCGCCAGCAGCTCCAGATTTTGCGCGACCTCGGCCTCCTCCATTTCCTCTCCCCCGGCCACTACCGCCTGAATTCGTAGGGGCGCTGCTTGCTGCGCCCGCGCGACCCCCGCGGGTCGCGTTTTGACTTCTATAACCACACTAGAACGCTAACCACTTAATATATAATCCCTCACATGTCCGTTTACTCGGTTTCCTCGCGCCGTTCTATCCGTCTTCGACGTTACACCTACTCCCAATCAGGGCACTATTTCTTCACCCTCTGCGTCGTAGGCCACAGATCCACTCTCGGGCAGGTTGTCGATTTCGAAATGCAATGTAATCGCGCTGGCGACACTGTGCGGTCTGTGTGGCTTGAACTTCCTCTGCGGTTTCCTGCGATCCAGCTCGACGCTTTTGTTGTAATGCCAAATCACGTCCACGGAATTCTATTCTTCCGGCCGCTCGCGGCCGCGGGCGCAGCAAGCAGCGCCCCTACGAAATCTCCTCTAACACTCGGATTGGTTTTACGCGCCTTCAAATCTCTCTCTGCGGCAGCCGTCAATCGGACACTCCATCGCGCCAGGCCCGTCTGGCAACGGAATTACTACGAACATATCGTGCGTAGCGCCAAGGACCTCGACGCCGTCCGCCTCTACATCGCCCAAAATCCCATGCAATGGCTCAACGATCGAGAAAATCCTGAAGCCCGCTCACGCCGTTCGTAGGGGCGCTGCCTGTGTAGGAAGAGCCTAGCCTGTCCTTCAATGCCGTTCGTAGGGGCGCTGCTTGTTTACCCTGACGAAGCAAGGGCTGCGCCCATCGACTGCCCGCTGCGGCGGGCGCTCCACGAGTCGCGCTGTCATGTGGCTGCGCTCGGCGTGCCATCCTGAACCTCTGGTGCGAAGCTCAGGATGGGGCACCCGTTAGGACGAAGCATTTTCCACAGTCACCACGGCTAGCGTCGCCGTCCGCATCGTGCTAGCCTTTTCCGAGCGAAAATTCGATGACGCGCCCGGCGTACCACAGACCAAAAAGCGCCCTAAAACCGCCAAAAACTCCGCGAAAAACCCAATCCTTGATCGGTAATGAAGTGCACAGTCGCGTTTTCATAAGCCCCATAAAATCAAACGTTTGCATTTTCTTGATCGGTAATGAATTCAGGTTGTTGCAACGTCGGACCGACCCCCGCTCCCGTCACTGTTTCTCCCGCCATCCCCCTCACCTTTCGCCCGGCTGTTCCCCTCACTCTTCATCGGACAACGTTTGGCGAAAACTTTTCGTTAAGGTATCCTCTTTGCCCATGATTGATTTGAATTATTTTCGCGAGCATCTGGACGACGTCGAGCGCATGTTGCGCAACCGCAACGCTCGCCTCGACCTCGACGCCTTCCGCAAACTCGACGCCGAGCGCCGCCAGCGCATCACTTCCGTCGAGCGCCTGAAGGCCGAGCGCAACAAGGGCAGCGAGGAAGTCGGACGGCTGAAGAAGTCCGGCCAGGACGCGGCCGCGCTCATGTCGCGCATGAAGCAAATCGCCGACGAAATAAAGCAAGAAGACGAAAAAATCGTCGGGCTCGACGAAAAGCTGCGCGACTTCATGCTCTCCGTCCCGAATATTCCGCACAGCTCGGTTCCCGTCGGCAGCGGCGCGGAAGGCAACGTGGAAGTCCGCCGCTGGGGCGCGCCGCCGAAATTCGATTTCGCGCCCAAGCCGCATTGGGAACTGGGCGAAGCGCTGGGGATTTTGGATCTCGAGCGCGCGGTAAAAATCGCCGGCACGCGTTTCGCTCTTTATCGCGGAGCCGGCGCGCGCCTCGAACGCGCCCTCGCGAATTTCTTTCTCGACGTGCACACGCGCGAGCAGGACTACACCGAAGTGCTGCCGCCCTTCATCGTCAACACAGCGTCACTGATCGCCGATGGGAAACTCCCGAAATTCGCCGGTGATATGTTTCATCTCGAAAACACCGATCTGTGGCTCACCACCACGGCGGAAACCGAATTGACGAATCTCCATCGCGACGAAACGCTCGACGATGCGTTGCTCCCGATCAAAGTTTGCGCGTGGACTGCCTGCTTCCGCTCCGAGGCGGGCGCCGCCGGAAAAGACACGCGCGGAATCAAGCGCCAGCACCAATTTCAAAAAGTCGAGATGTTCAAGTTCACGCGGCCCGAGGAAAGTTACGACGAACTCGAAAAATTGGTGCGCGACGCGGAAGATTTATTGCAGCAGCTTGGCCTGCACTACCGTGTGATGCAGCTTTGCACCGGCGACATGGGATTCGCTTCTTCGAAAACGTACGACATCGAAGTCTGGGTGCCCTCGTCAAAAGAATTCATGGAGATTTCCAGCTGCTCGAATTGCGAAGCCTTTCAAGCTCGTCGGGCGGGGATTCGTTACAAGCCCAAGGGCGGCCCGAAAAATCAAAAGTCCGAATTCGTGCACACGCTCAACGGCTCAGGCCTGCCGACAGGCCGCACCTGGATCGCCGTCATCGAAAATTTTCAGCAAGCCGACGGCTCCATCGTGATTCCCGAAGTCTTGCGCCGCTACATGGGAGAAGACCGAATTTCGTCGCGCGAGTAAATTACAAAACGGGAGAAATAGAAGCGAAAAAATAAAATGAGGTGGAAATGAAAAAGGCGCGGCCTCTGAACAATTCCCAACTCAGGAGCGCCGCGCCTTGAAAAAAACAACCGCGAAATTTACATGCTGCCTGTCGCGGCCTTGATGCTCTCCACCTTGATCGAGCCGTCCTTGTCCACGTCGCCCGTCAGCGTAACTTCGCTGCCGATCGCTGCGTCCGTCACGGCGTCCTGGTTCGAAATCGGATAGACTTTCTGCGTCTTGGTGTTCACGAACACATACTTGTCGCCCTTTTTAACGCATGCTCTGGTGCAGTCTGCTTTTGCGGCGCTCGCGTCTTTTGCTCCGCACATACTGTCACTGATCCAGCCCGTCCACGTATGCGACTTCGCATTCGCGGTCGATGCCAGGCCAAAAGTAAACAGCATCGCGGCGGCGAGGCCGAGAACATTCGTAAGCTTCTTCATGTAAATCCTCCCTGTGAATTGTGAGGCTGTTGCTGGGCTTCCGCCGGCTTTCATCCCCGCCAACGGTGCTCCCCGTGTCGCTAGGAGTACGCGGGGGCCAGTGGGTTTGGATGCCGGAGAATGGGTTTAAGGTCGTCGCTATTCAAAAATTAACGCACGTACTAAAGTGTCCCAACAAGCACCTTCGGGCCGGTCGGCGCGGACTTGCCGCCCTTTGGTTCCACAGTCACGCAGAACCATTTACAATCCATCCCTGTCGGCACTTTCGCCACCGGCATTTGGCCGTTGTGCGCCGCTGCGGGCATGAACACGCCCGCGCTCACAGGGTTGCCTGTCACCGGGACGGCCCACATCTGATACACCTTGTCAGGCGGCGGTTCAGGCAAATCAGCGGAATAGCACATCATTCCCATGCGCGGATTATATTTCACGTAACCCCACGCTTTCGGCATCGCAGGCGTGGCGTTCAGCTTCACGGTCATCGTGTCTTGTGCCGCCAGCACATTAACCAGCGCTTGCGCGTGCTCGGTTTGCGCTTGATAAGTCTGGGTCACTTGCTGGATATGCTGCAATTGATTGTCGAGCCGGCGGTCGCTGATCCATAGAAATACCGTCGCGACGGCAAGCGCAAGCGCCGCAGGCGCCCAAATCGTGTTCCACCAGCGAACGGGCAGCCGCGTCTCGCGAATCCGAACCGGCGCGGCATCGCCCGATTTTTCCGCGCGCACTTTTTCGAGCAGCCGCTGCTTCACAACGCCGGGAGGACTTTGCTCCGGCGCAGCAAGAGCAAGCAGCGCAACGCGGCCGCGCGCCTCCGCGAGTTTTCGCGCGCATTCCGGACACGCATCGATGTGCGCCAGGATCGACGCCGACTCTTCGCTGGGGAATACGCCGAGCGCGAAAAGTTCGAATTCTTCTGCGCGAATTGGATGACCGTTCGTCATGCGAGTGCCTGTTTCAAAATTTCCACCGCGGAGCGAATCCGCGTTTTCACCGTACCCAGTGGCGTGCTCAGATGTTCCGCAATTTCGCTGTGCGTCATGCCTTCGAAGTAGGCCAGCTCGATGGCTTCGCGCTGGCCGTCCGGCATTCTGCTGAGAATTGTTTTTACGCGCCCAAGCAATTGATTTTGCGCCGCGGCCGTCTCCAGATTGCACGGCAGCACGACGCTGTTCTCGGTAAGTTCTTCGTCGTCGCGGCTGCTCCGGCGGCGCAAACGCGAAATGGAACGGTTGCGCGCGGCGACCAAAAGCCATCCGGGCAGTGAACCGCGCGCGGGATCGAATTTTTCCGCCGTGCGCCACACTTGATGGAAGAGATCTTGCAAGACTTCCTCTGCCGCGCCCGAATCGCGAAGAATGCGGGTGGCTTCCGCAAACACCAAACCGCTGTATCGGTCGTAGAGCGCAGCGAGCGCTAGTTCGTCCTTCTGGACGATTCGCTCGAGCAGCGACCAATCCGAATCACTCCGCGGTTCAGCGCCTTGCGCTCGACTCACATTCCCTCAGCTGCTCTTACTCGAATTACGCAATTCGTGCTACAACCGGATGTAATTAACAAACACCAGTCTTTCTCAGGCTCGCGACGCAAAATGCGTCCGCACAGAGTAGCCTTCCCGTGGCGCAGGGGTCAAATCGTGCTCCGGGCGCAGCCACAGTTCGGG
>Ga0307374_10005632_pt1 | contig 20169 bp, 26 predicted proteins | sample OX3MG_FD_202532 | JGI IMG/M metagenome (GOLD analysis project Ga0307374, IMG submission 202532) | Soil microbial communities from Risofladan, Vaasa, Finland - OX-3 | ecosystem: Environmental > Terrestrial > Soil > Coastal area > Acid sulfate soil | place: Finland: Risofladan, Vaasa | collected...
AAGCGGCGCTGGACAAGTACGCGTTTGAGCGCGACGCCTATCTGCAGCGCCGGCGCAGCCTGATCGACCGAGGTCAGACTCCGCGCGAGCGCCCGCCCTCGCAGGCCCCTGAGGGGCAGCCGCACGCCGATGCCAGCCCGGGCGCAGCGCCGGCGGTGCCCCCGCGCAGCGCGGCGGTCTACGAGCCGCGGGTGCCCGAGCACTATCAGGCGGTGCTGGCGACGGAGCACGGAGGCTGAGGATGCGGCACGCGGTGAAGGTTGTGGCGTTCCTGCTGGGTTGGGCCACGCTGCTTGTCGTCTGGCCGGGGGCCGCGGCGGCTGCGCCGATGACCCCGCCTGACGTGCTGGTCAAGGAGGTGACCCAGGACGTGGTGGGCATCGTGGCCAAGGACAAGGACATCCAGGCCGGCAACACGCAGAAGGTGATCGACCTGGTCGAGCAGAGGGTGCTGCCGCACTTCAACTTCACCGACATGACGGCCCTGGCGCTGGGGATGAATTGGCCCAAGGCGAATGCCGAGCAGAAAAAGCGCCTCACCGCCGAGTTTCGCACGCTGCTGGTGCGCACCTACGCCAGCGCGCTGGCGGACTACCGCGACCAGAGGTTCGAGTATCTGCCGTTGCACGCCAGTGCGACGGACACCGACGTGACGGTCCGGGTGAGGGTGCTGCAGTCGGGGGCGCAACCGGTGAGCATCGACTACACGATGGAGAAGATGCCGGGGGGCTGGCAGGTCTACGACGTGGTGGTGGGCGGGGTGAGCCTGGTGTCGAACTACCGCACCCAGTTCAGCAACGAGGTGCGCGAGCACGGCATCGATGGGTTGATCGCGAGCCTGCACGCCAAGAACGAGACGCTGGCGAAGCAGACCCCCGGCGGGGCGCAGAAAAAGTGATCCGCCGCGATGGCGATTGCGTCCACGTCGACGGGCCGGTCACGCTCGCCAACGTCACGCGCGTGCTGCAGGCGGGCTACGTCGAGCTGCGGGCGGGCGCGCGGGTGATCGACCTCGCCGAGGTCACGGAGCTCGATTCCTCGCTGCTCGCGGCGCTGCTCGCCTGGCTGCGCGAGGCACGGCACCGCAAAGCGGAACTGGTCTTCGCCCATCTTCCCGAGGGTCTCACCACCATCGCGCGGCTGTACGGCGTGTCCGAGTTGCTCCCGCAAGACCCGGCGAGCCGCTGAGCCGGCGTTTCTCAGCGCGCGCCGCCAGCCACCGGCGCACGCCACGCATACATGACTGCAGCGATCGACGTCCGCGAGGTGCACAAGCGCTATGGCGGCGTGCGGGCGCTTGCCGGCGTGAGCCTGTCCATCGCGCAGGGTGAGTTCTTCGGCCTGCTGGGGCCGAATGGGGCTGGCAAGACCACCCTGATCAGCGTTATCGCCGGGCTGGCGCGCGCCGATTCCGGGCAGGTCCGCGTCCTGGGCGCGGACGTCATCGGCGAGTACCGGCGCGCCCGGAGCGTGCTCGGCGTGGTGCCGCAGGAGCTGGTGTTCGATCCCTTTTTCACCGTGCGCGAGACCCTGCGCATCCAGTCCGGCTACTTCGGCCTGCGGCGCAACGACGCGTGGATCGACGAGATCCTGCATCACCTTGACCTGCAGGCGAAGGCCGAAGTCAACATGCGCGCCCTGTCCGGTGGCATGAAGCGGCGCGTGCTGGTCGCCCAGGCGCTGGTCCACAAGCCGCCGGTGATCGTCCTGGACGAGCCGACCGCCGGCGTCGACGTGGAGATGCGCCAGGGGTTGTGGCAGTTCGTGCGCCGCCTGAACCGCGACGGCCACACGATCGTGCTTACCACCCATTACCTGGAGGAAGCGCAGCAGTTGTGCAGCCGCCTGGCCATGATGAAGGCGGGGCGCGTCGTGGCGCTCGACTCCACGCACAACCTGCTGCAGAAGTTCTCCGGGCTCGATCTCAAGCTGCGTCTGGACGGCGACGCGCCGCCCGAGGACCTGGCGGGCTGGGTGCTGGGGCGGGACGGCGATTGCCTGACCCTGCGGCTGCGCGAATATGCCGAGCTCGAGGACGTGCTCATGCGCCTGCGCCGGGCCGGGGTGACGGTTCGCGAGCTCGAGCTGCAGCCGCCGGATCTGGAGGAAGTGTTCATGCGCGTGATGGGGCGCAGCTGATGACCGGCTTCGTGACGCTGCTGAAAAAGGAGCTGCTGCGCTTCTGGAAGGTGAGCTTCCAGACCGTGGCGGCGCCGATCGTCACCTCGATGCTCTACCTGCTGATTTTCTCGCATGCGCTCGCCGCGCACGTGCACGTGCGTGGCGGCGTGCGCTACACGGTGTTCCTGGTGCCGGGACTGGCGATGATGAGCATGTTGCAGAACGCGTTCGCCAACAGCTCCTCGAGCCTGATCCAGTCCAAGATCACCGGCAGCATCGTGTTCATCCTGTTCTCGCCGCTTTCGTACCTCGAGCTGTTCTGCGCCTACGTGCTCGCCTCGATGACGCGCGGTCTGGTGGTCGGGCTCGGCGTGCTGGCCGTGGCGGCCTGGTTCGTGGACCTGCCGCTGCGTGCGCCGTTTTGGGCGCTCGCGTTCGCATTGCTCGGCAGCGCAATCCTGGCCGCGCTCGGCCTGGTCGCTGGCATCTGGGCGGACAAGTTCGACCAGCTGGCGGGCTTCCAGAACTTCCTCATCATGCCCCTCACGTTCCTCTCCGGCGTGTTCTACTCGATCCATTCGCTGCCGGCGTTCTGGGCGTCGCTGTCGCACCTGAACCCGTTTTTCTACATGATTGACGGCTTTCGCTACGGTTTCTTCGGAGCCTCGGATGCGCCGCCGCTGATCAGCCTCGCGGTGGTGGGGGGGAGCTTCGTCGCGCTGTGCGCGCTGACTCTCGGGCTACTCAAGACTGGCTACAAGCTGCGCTATTGAGATAGGGTGCCGAAATGGTGGATGCGGAAAGCGTGAAACAGGGCATCGAAGCCGGCCTCGCGTGCGAGCACGTCGAGGTGATCGGCGACGGGCGGCATTTCCAGGCACTGGTGGTGTCGGGCGAGTTCGAGGGCCTCAACCGGGTGCGGCGCCATCAGCGGGTGTACGCGGCCCTGGGCGAGCGCATGCGCGAGGAGATTCATGCCCTGTCGATGCGCACCCTGACGCCCGAAGAGTGGCGCGCCGGTGGATAAGCTGCGCATCAGCGGCGGCGTGCCGCTCGCGGGAGAGGTCGCGATCTCGGGCGCGAAGAATGCAGCGCTGCCGATCATGGCGGCGACCCTGCTTGCGCCAGGCGTTCACCGACTGCGCAACGTGCCGCGACTGCGCGACACGCAAACCTTCGCTCGCGTGCTCGAGTTGCTTGGCGCCAAGATTTCGTTCGATGGCAACCTGCTCACGATCGACACGCACACGGTCAAGTCGGTGGAGGCGCCCTACGAGCTGGTGAAGACCATGCGCGCCAGCATCTACGTGCTCGGGCCGCTGCTGGCGCGCTTCGGCCAGGCCCGGGTCTCGCTGCCCGGAGGGTGCGCCTGGGGGCCGCGGCCGGTCAATCTGCACCTGACGGGGTTGCAGGCGATGGGCGCGAAGCTCGATATCGAGCATGGCTACATCGTGGCCCGCGACGTGAAGCTAAGGGGCGCGACGGTGAGCTTTGACGTGGTTTCGGTGGGCGCTACGGCGCAGCTCGTGATGGCTGCGGTACTCGCGCAAGGCACGACCGTGCTGGAGAACGTGGCCATCGAGCCCGACGTGACCGCGCTGGGCGAGGCGCTGGTGGCGTGCGGTGCGCGCATCGAAGGGCTGGGTTCTCGGCGTCTGACGATTCACGGCGTGAGCGCCTTGCGCCCGATCGACGCCACGATCATTCCGGACCGCATCGAGGCGGCGACGTTTGCGGCAGCAGCGGCGATGACCGGCGGCCGCATCCGGCTGCTCGGCGTCGTGCCGGAGCATTTCGAGGCCGCGCTGCACAAGCTGGAAGAAGCCGGCTGCGCGGTCGAGCGCGGCGTGGATACGGTGGCCGTCTCCGGCCCAGCGCGTCCCAGCGCGGTCAACGTGGTGACGCAGCCATTTCCGGGGTTCCCTACGGATATGCAGGCGCAGATGATCGCTGTCTGCGCAATCGCCGAAGGCACGAGCGTGGTCGAAGACACGATCTACCACGACCGCTTTACACACGTGCAGGAGCTGGCGCGCATGGGGGCGCGCATCGAGCTGAAGGGTAACGTCGCGGTGGTAAACGGCGTGCGGCACCTCTCGGGAGCGCAAGTGATGGCCACCGATCTGCGCGCCTCGGCGAGCCTGGTGATCGCGGCGCTCGCCGCCGAGGGTGAGACGCTGATCGACCGGATCTACCATCTGGACCGCGGCTACGAGGCCCTGGAGCGCAAGCTCTCGGCACTCGGTGCGCGCGTGGCGCGCGTGCGCTGAGGCGTGCGGGCGCGGGCCGGCGTTGCGGTAAAATCGCGCGGCATCCAGTCTGAGCACGTCGCGCCGTGGCCCGGTCGTTCGAGCCGGGCGCGACGCCACTCTCCCCAGGGGCATTGTCGTTTCGGCACCGAGCATGGACGTCATCGGCATCGCGCTGTCAAAGGGACGGATCCTCGAGGAGACCGCGCCCCTGCTTGCGCGCGTCGGCGTCCGCCCGAAGGACGACCCGGAGCGCACGCGCAAGCTGGTGGTGGAGACCGAGCGGCCCGGGGTCCGGCTGATCATCGTGCGCGCATCCGACGCGCCGACCTACGTGCAGTACGGCGCCGCCGACCTCGGCATCGCGGGCAAGGACGTGCTGCGCGAGCATGGCGGAGCGGGTCTATATCAGCCGCTCGATCTGGGCATCGCCGTCTGCCGCATGATGGTGGCGGTGCGCAAGGACTTCGATTACGAGGCGGCAGTGCGCCAGGGCGCGCGGCTGCGCATCGCGACCAAGTACGTGCAGATCACGCGCGAGCACTTCGCCGCCAAGGGAGTGCACGTCGACCCGATCCGGCTGTACGGCTCCATGGAGCTGGCGCCGATCGTCGGGCTGGCGGACGCGATCGTGGATCTGGTGTCCAGCGGCAACACGCTGCGCGCGAACAATTTGGTGCCGGTGGAGGAGATCATGCCGGTTTCGGCGCGGCTGATCGTCAACCAGGCGGCGCTCAAGTTCAAGCGCGCGCGGTTGCAGCCGCTGATCGAGGCCTTCGCCGACGCCGCGAGGCGCACGCGATGAAGCTGCGCCGGCTCGCTACCCGCTCGCCCGGCTTCGACGCCGAGCTGGCGGGGCTCACGCGCTACGAGGCGGCGCAGGACGAGGCGGTCGAGTCCGCGGTGCGCGCCATCATCGCCGAGGTGCGGCGCCGCGGCGATGCGGCGCTGCTCGAGTTCACGCGCCGATTCGACGGCGTGACGGCGGTTTCCATGACCGAGCTGGAGATCCCCAGGAGCGATCTCGACGCGGCGCTCGCGGCGCTCGGCGCAGAGCAGGCGGGCGCCCTGCGCGAGGCGGCGGCGCGCGTGCGCCGCTACCATGAGCGGCAGCTGTCGCAGTCCTGGCAGTACGAGGAGCCCGACGGCACCGTGCTCGGTCAGCGGGTGACGGCGCTCGAGCGCGTGGGGTTGTACGTGCCCGGGGGCAAGGCCGCCTACCCGTCTTCGGTGCTGATGAACGCGATTCCGGCCAAGGTCGCGGGCGTCGCGGAGCTGGTCATGGTGACCCCTACCCCGGGCGGCGGCCGCAATCCGCTGGTGCTCGCGGCGGCGGCGCTCGCGGGGGTGGACCGGGTGATCGCGGTCGGCGGCGCACAGGCCGTGGCCGCCCTCGCCTACGGCACCGAGTCGGTGCCGCGCGTCGACAAGATTGTCGGTCCGGGCAACGTCTACGTCGCGGCCGCGAAACGCCAGGTGTTCGGTCAGGTCGGTATCGACATGATCGCCGGGCCTTCCGAGATCCTGGTGATCGGCGACGGCAGCACGCCCGCCGACTGGGTGGCGATGGACCTGTGCTCGCAGGCCGAGCACGACGAGGCGGCGCAGGCGATTCTCGTGTCGCCGGATGCCGCATATCTGGACGCGGTGCAGGCGAGCATCGAGCGCCAGCTTCCCGCCATGCCGCGGCGGGAGGTGATCGGGGCCTCGCTCGGTGCGCGCGGTGCGCTGATCGAGACGCGCGACCTCGAAGAGGCTTGCGAGATCGCCAACCGCGTGGCACCCGAGCATCTGGAGCTGTCGGTGGCTGAGCCGCAGGCCTGGCTCGGGCGGCTGCGCCACGCCGGGGCGATCTTTCTCGGACGCTGGAGCTCCGAGGCGCTGGGTGATTACTGCGCCGGGCCGAATCACGTGCTGCCGACTTCGGGCACCGCGCGCTTTTCCTCGCCGCTCGGCGTATACGACTTCCAGAAGCGCTCGAGCCTGATCGGCATCTCGCGCGCCGGCGCCGCCACGCTCGGGCGCGTCGCGTCCGTGCTCGCGCGGGGTGAGGGTCTGCAGGCGCACGCGCGCTCGGCCGAGTACCGCATCTCCGGGAAGTGACCGGCATGGCGCTGACGCCCGAACAACTCGTGCGCCCGGAAATTCTCGCGCTCAAGCCCTACCACGTGGCGCCGAGCGAAGGCATGGTCAAGCTCGACGCGATGGAGAATCCCTACCCGTTGCCCGAGGCGCTGCGGCGCGGGCTGGGCGAGGCGCTCGCGGGCGTCGAGCTGAACCGCTACCCCGATCCCGCCGGCGGGAGGCTGCGCGAGCTGCTTGCGCGCAAGATGCAGGTTCCGGCCGGCATGCAGCTGCTGCTGGGAAACGGCTCGGACGACCTGATCCAGATGGTCACCGTTGCGCTTGCGCGCCCGGGCGCGGTGATGATGTATCCGGCCCCCACTTTCGTCATGTACGGCATGAACGCGGTCCTGTCGGGGATGCGCGCGGTGAGCGTGCCGACGCGAGAGGATTTCTCGCTCGATCGCGACGCCTTCCTGGCCGAGATGGCGCGCCACAAGCCGGCGCTGGTGTTCATCGCCTACCCGAACAATCCGACCGGCGTGCTGTACCGCGAGCAGGACGTGCTCGCGATCCTGCACGCGGCGCAAGGGGTGGTTGTGCTCGACGAGGCCTACCACGTGTTCGCCCGCAAGAGCTTCATGCCGCGGCTCGCCGAGTTTCCGAACCTGGTGGTGATGCGCACGGTGTCCAAGCTCGGCCTGGCGGGCATCCGGCTCGGCTATCTGGCCGCCGCGCCGGGCTGGGTCGAGCAGTTCAACAAGGTGCGCCAGGCGTACAACGTGAACGTGCTCACCCAGGCCGCCGCGCTGTACGTGCTCGAGCGCCTCGAGGTACTCGAGGCGCAGGCGGTGCGCGTCCTGGAGGACCGTGCGCAGCTCGGCACGGCGCTGGCGGCCCTGCGCGGGGTCAGCGTGTTTCCGACCGAGGCCAACTTCTTCATGATCCGTGTGGCGGACGCAGACCGCACCTACGAGGCGCTGCGCCGCCAGGGCGTCCTGGTGCGCAACCTGAACAGCCCCGCGCTGCCCGGCTGCCTGCGTGTGACCGTGGGCACGGCGGAGGAAAACCGTATACTGCTCACTGCATTGCGTGAGGCGCTGTGAAACCGGGCATGCGTAGCGCGGAAGTCGTGCGCAACACCAAGGAGACGCAGATCCGCGTCCGGGTCACCCTGGACGGGACCGGCGTGGCGAAGCTCGCCACGGGGATCGCGTTCCTCGAGCACATGCTCGACCAGGTCGCGCGCCACGGCATGCTCGACCTCGAGATCGAGGCCAAGGGCGACCTGCACATCGATGCGCATCACACGGTCGAGGACATCGGCATCGCGTTCGGCCAGGCGTTCGCGAAGGCGCTCGGCGACAGGGCGGGAGTGCGCCGCTACGGTCATGCCTACGTGCCGCTGGACGAAGCGCTGTCGCGGGTGGTGGTCGACCTGTCCGGGCGCCCGGGGCTCGAATACCACGTCGCGTTCACGCGCGCGATGATCGGCGAGTTCGACGTCGACCTGGTGCACGAGTTCTTCCAGGGCTTCGTCAATCACGCGCTGGTGACCCTGCACATCGACAACCTGCGCGGCCTCAACGCACACCACCAATGCGAAACGGTGTTCAAGGCCTTCGCGCGCGCGCTGCGCGCGGCCGTGGAGCCCGATCCGCGTTCCGCAGGGGTGGTGCCCTCCACCAAGGGGTTACTGTAAGAACCACGATGCGTTGCGGTGCGGCACTTCGCGCCGCCCTCTAACGCGAAACGCCGGGATAAGCGGCAGCTCGAGTTCGCTGGCATGGCCGTCACATGAAGATCGCGGTCGTCGATTACGGCATGGGCAACCTGCGCTCGGTGTCGAAGGCGCTTGAGCACGTCGCGCCGCAGGCGAGCGTGCTGGTGAGCGCGGATCCCGAGGCCATCGCCGCGGCCGAGCGCGTCGTCGTGCCGGGCCAGGGCGCGATGCCGGACTGCATGCGCGAGCTCGGCGCGCGCGGCCTGATCGATGCGGTCAAGCAGGCGGCTGCGGCCAAGCCATTTCTCGGCATCTGCATCGGGCTGCAGATGCTGTTCGAGCGCAGCGAGGAAGGCGACGTGCGCGGGCTGGGCGTGCTCACGGGGACCGTGCGGCGCTTTCCCGAGCCGCTCGTGGACCGCGCCACCGGCGCGCGGCTCAAGGTGCCGCACATGGGCTGGAACGAGGTGCGCCAGACGCGCCCCCACGCGCTGTGGCGCGACATTGCGGACCGGACCCGCTTCTACTTCGTGCACAGCTACTATGCAGACGAGAGCGACCCCGGCGCGCGCAGCGGACACACGGAATACGGAGTGGACTTTACCTGCGCGGTTGCGCGGGATAACATGTTTGGCGTACAGTTTCACCCTGAAAAAAGCCAAGCCGCCGGCCTGACCCTGCTGCGCAACTTCGTGACTTGGCGACCCTGATTCCCCGCGTGCGCTGCCGAGGATCCGACCTCCCGAACGCCCTTCGCATGCCGCGAGCGCGCTGAAACGCTGGGCCTCGGCGCGCCCTGCCAACCTGCACATGCTGATCATTCCGGCCATCGACATCAAGGACGGGCGCTGCGTCCGCCTGAAGCAGGGCGACATGAGCACCGCGACGGTGTTCTCGGAAGACCCGGTGTCCATGGCGCGGCACTGGGCCGGCGAGGGCGCGCGGCGGCTGCACATCGTCGACCTGAACGGCGCGGTCGCGGGCCGGCCGCGCAACGAGAAGGTCATGCGCGAGATGATCGCCGCGGTCGGCGAGGGCACCCCGATCGAGCTCGGCGGCGGCATCCGTGATCTCGACACGATCGAGCGCTATCTGGATGCGGGCGTGGCTTACGTCATCATCGGCACGGCGGCGGTGAAGAACCCGGGCTTCGTGCAAGATGCGTGCTACGCGTTCCCGGGCCGCATCATCGTGGGGCTCGACGCCAAGGATGGCAAGGTGGCGGTCGAAGGCTGGTCGAAGATGACCGGGCACGACGTGGTGGACCTCGCGAAGAAGTACGAGGACTACGGCGTGGAGGCGCTGATCTACACCGACATCGGGCGCGACGGCATGATGACCGGCGTGAACATCGAGGCCACGTTGAGGCTGGCACAGAGCATCAAAATCCCGATCATCGCCTCGGGCGGGCTGAACAGCGTCAAGGATGTGCAGGCGGTGTGCGCCACGCTGGTGCCCGAAGGGATTGTCGGCGCGATCGCGGGGCGCGCGCTTTACGAGGGCAAGCTCGATTTCAAGAAGGCCCAGGTCGCCGCCAACAAGGCGGCGGGGGAACCGTAAGAGCTACGCTGCGCGGCCGCGCGAGGCGCGCCAATCCTTTGATCAACCCGTTTCCGATGGGCCTTGCCAAGCGCGTGATTCCCTGTCTTGACGTCACCGGCGGCCGAGTGGTGAAGGGGGTCAGTTTTGTCGGCCTGCGCGACGCCGGCGATCCGGTCGAGATCGCGGCGCGCTACGATGCGGACGGCGCCGACGAGCTCGCGTTCCTCGACATCACCGCCAGCTCCGACGGGCGCGACATCATCCTGCACGTCATCGAGGCGGTCGCGGCGCAGGTGTTCATTCCGCTCACCGTCGGCGGTGGCGTGCGCAAGGTCGAGGACGTGCGCCGGCTGCTGAACGCCGGCGCGGACAAGGTGTCGATCAACACGGCCGCAGTGCAGAATCCCGAGTTGGTGCACGAGGCCTCCGGCAAGGTCGGCAACCAGTGCATCGTGGTGGCGATCGACGCCAAGCGCCGGGACGACGGCGCCGGCTGGGAGGTTTACACGCATGGCGGCCGCAATCCGACCGGGCTCGACGCGGTGCGATGGGCGCAGCGCATGGAGGCCGCCGGCGCTGGGGAGATTCTGCTCACCAGCATGGATCGCGACGGCACGCGCGAGGGGTTCGATCTTGCGCTTACTCGCGCCGTCGCGGACGCAGTCGGAGTGCCAGTGATTGCCTCGGGTGGCGTGGGCAGCCTGGAGCACCTGGCGCAGGGCGTGCTGCAGGGCCGTGCCGATGCGGTGCTGGCGGCGAGCATCTTCCACTTCGGCGAGTGCACGGTGCGCCAGGCCAAGGAGCACATGCGCGCGCGCGGCATCGAGGTGCGACTGTGAACCGGGAAAAAGAGCTCGATCTCGCCGAGTGGTTCAACCAGGTGCGCTGGAACGACCTCGGGCTGGCGCCGGTAGTGACGCAGGACAGCGCCAGCGGTCGCGTGCTCACGCTCGCCTGGATGAACCGCGCTGCGCTCGCCGAGACCGCGCGTAGCGGCGAGGCGGTGTACTGGTCGCGCTCGCGCGGCCGGCTGTGGCGCAAGGGCGAGCAGTCGGGGCACGTGCAGAAGGTGCTCGAGGTGCGGCTCGACTGCGATGCCGACGCGATCCTGCTCAAGGTCGAGCAGGTGGGCGGCATCGCCTGCCACACCGGGCGCGAGAGCTGCTTCTTCCGCAAACTCGAAAATGGGAGGTGGGTGACGACCGATCCGGTGCTCAAGGATCCTTCGCTCATCTACGGCAAGTCATGAAGCGTGGACTGTACGAGACGCTGGAGCGGATCGCCGCCACCATCGAGCAGCGCAAGGCGGGCGACCCGGCGAAGTCCTACGTCGCGCGCCTGCTCCTCGGGGGCGATGACGCGCTGCTGAAGAAAATCGGCGAGGAAGCGACCGAGACCGTGCTGGCGGCGAAAGGCGGCGACAGGCTGCACTTGGTGCGCGAGACCGCGGATCTGTGGTTCCACTGCCTGATCATGCTGGCGCGCTACGGCCTGGGACCGGCCGACGTGCTCGCCGAGCTGCACCGGCGCGAGGGCATCTCCGGCATCGACGAGAAGGCCACGCGGGAAGCGGAGTGACCGAGATGCAGGACTGCCTTTTCTGCAGGATCGTGCGCGGCGAGATCCCCTCGAAAAAGGTCTACGAGGACGATGACATCCTCGCCTTCCACGACATCCGGCCACAGGGCGCGGTGCACTTTCTGATCATCCCCAAGGCGCACGTGGACAGCCTGTACGAGGCTGATATGACTCACCAGCGTGTGCTGGGCAAGATGCTGGCGCTCGCCGGGGAGCTGGCGCGCAAGGAAGGCGCGCGGGACGGGTTTCGCACCATTATCAACACCGGTCGCGTGGGCAATCAGGAGGTGTATCATCTGCACATCCATGTGATCTCCGGTCCGGAGCCGCTCGGGCCGATGATCCAGCGCAAGAGACAGGAGGTTTGAGATGGGCGGACTCAGCATCTGGCACTGGCTGATCGTGCTGGTGATCGTCATGCTGATTTTCGGTACCAAGAAGCTGCGCAACATCGGCGCCGATCTCGGCGGGGCGGTGCGCGGGTTCAAGGACGGCATGCGCGAGGGCACTGCTGCTGCGGAAGGCGCGCCGCCGCAGGTCACCGGCAAGACCGTTGAAGGCGAGGTGAGAGAGAAGACCGAGACCAAGGCCTGAGCGGCCTGGTTCGGCCGGGTTCCTCGCTCGGCAGGGCGCCCGCGGCCGGGCGCCCTTTTTGTTCTCTAGGGTTTTCTAGGCACTGTGTTCGACATCGGATTTTCCGAGCTGCTGGTGATCGCCGTGGTCGCGCTGATCGTGATCGGGCCGGAACGCCTGCCGAGCGTGGCGCGCACGGTTGGACACCTGCTCGGCCGGCTGCAGCGCTACGTCGCCGACGTGAAGGCGGACATCAACCGCGAAATCGAGCTCGACGAGCTGCGCAAAATGCGCGACTCGTTCAAGGAGGCGGCGACCGAGGTCGAATCGACGGTCCGCAAGGAGTTTGCCAAGACCGAACAGGACCTCAATCAGACGGTAGCCGAGGCGGTGGCGGCCGATGATGTGCCGGCAGCGACGGCGAGCGCGCCAGAGGCCGCGCCGGCACTTCAGGTGTCCGGGGCCGCATCGGCGCCGCAGGTGGCCGACGCCGCGCCAGTGCCGCACGCCCCCGAGAGCGGACATAAAGCAGCGCTCCCCGAGAGCCGCTGAGCGGCGATGAGCCTCGAGGAATCCTTTCTCTCCCACCTCATCGAGCTACGGACCCGGCTGATCCGCGCCGTTGCGGCCGTGCTGGTGCTGTTCGTGGTGCTGTTCATCTGGCCGGGCTCGGGCAACATCTACGATTTTCTCGCCGCCCCCCTGATGCACGCGCTGCCGCAGGGATCGAAGATGATCGCCACCGGGGTCGTGACGCCGTTCATCGTGCCGCTGAAGCTGACCGCGCTGGCCGCGTTCATTCTGGCGCTGCCCTACGTGCTCTATCAGGTCTGGGCATTCATCGCTCCGGGGCTGTACGAGCACGAGAAGAAATTCGCGCTGCCGCTGGTGATCGGCAGCACGTTCCTGTTTTTCACCGGGGTGGCGTTCTGCTACTACATCGTCTTCGGACGGGTGTTCCACTTCATCAACATGTTCGCCCCGAAGGCAATTACGCCGGCGCCGGACATCGAGAACTACCTGAACTTCGTCATCACCATGTTTCTCGCTTTCGGCGCCGCCTTCGAGGTCCCGATCGTGGTGATCGTGCTGGTGAGGGTGGGCATCGTGAGCGTCGAGAAGCTCGCGGCCGCGCGCCCCTACGTGATCGTCGGCGTGTTCGTGTTGGCCGCCGTGATCACGCCGCCCGACGCGCTGTCGCAGCTCATGCTCGCGATCCCGATGTGCCTGCTGTTCGAGGTCGGGCTGCTGTTGGCGCGTCTCGTGGCCAAGCGCGCCGAGCAAGCCCGCAATGAAGAACCTCCGCTAAGCGACGCCGAGATGGAGCGCGAGCTCGATCGCTGATGCTGTTCAGCCGGCGAGGAGGCGCTCCACGAGATCGAGCTGTTCCGGCACATTGAGTGCAGGGGCGTGGCCGCAGTTCGGGATCGTCACCACGACCGCGCGCGCGCCCCGCGTGCGCATTTCGTCGGCGGTCTCGCGCAGCAGGAGATCGGAAGCCTCGTCGCGCAGGCACAGCGTTGGCACGTCGATGCGATCGTAGGCGCCCCACAGGTCGTAGTCGTGCGGGTGGTCTCGAACTGGAGGACCATCTTCGGATCGTAGTGCGGCGTGAGCTTGCCCTCGAGCGTGCGCCGCAGCGAGGTCTCCGCGAGCCGCAGCCATTGATTGTCGGACAGCCATCCATAGGGCTTGTACACGGTGCGAAAGTACTGCTCCAGCTCGCTCACGCGCTCGAACTGCGGCGGGCTGCCCGCATAGGCGCGGATGCGCTTCACCGCCGCCTCGCCGAGGCGCGGGCCGATGTCGTTCAGAACCAGCCTGCGGACCCTTCCCGCGAGCGTTCCCGCCGCGAGGTGCATGCCGAGCGCACCCCCCATGGAAGTTCCGATCCAATGCGCCTCGCGCACGCCGAGCTGGTCGAGCAGGCGTGCCGCCGTCGACGAGCTTGAACTTGCCGTCGCGGCCCTTGCGCTCCGCGCCGGTATAAGCGCCCGGCGCGACGCCGAAGAACTTCGCCTCGAGCAGGGTCTCCGGAACCGCAGCAAGGTTGACGCCGATAAACGGCTTGTCGGCGCGCGCGGACGCGGCGTGAATCGCGTGCGCCAGCAGCTCCTTTGCGGTGCCGGCCTCGCCCAGCAGCAACACATTGCTCTCGGCCTGCGCTGCGCGGCGCGCCTGGCGCTTGGCCTCGAGCGCCGCAGGGCTGGAGCCGATGAAGCTCGCGACGTTGTACTTGGGCCGGCGACGGGCGGCGAGCTCCTTCCTGGCGGCATCCAGTTCGTGCTGCAGCTTGGCGAACTTCGCGATCAGCGGCTGCAGCGTCGTTTCGGGGTGATCAAACAGCACCATGCCCAGCACACCGATCACCTCCTCCGACTCGTCACGCAGCGGAATGCGGCTGACCACGAACGTGCCTGCCTTGTTGGTCAGCAGGTCCACCAGGATTGGCTTGCCGGACTCGCGCACGCGGCGCATGAGCGTGTTCGGCACCACTTCCTCGACCGGTCGGCCGACGAAATCGACGGCTTTCTCGAAGCCGAGCGCCGGCAGAAACTTCTTGTAGCTCTCGTTGATCCATGCCACGCGACCCGACCTGTCGACGAGCATCATGCGCTGACTCATGCGCGAGAACAGATCGAACATCGAGCGCGCCGCCAGCTTGAGGATGCTCACCGCGTCGCGCGGCAGCGCGCCCGGCTTCGGCAATTTCCCGCCCTGCGCGCTCACCGGTCGCGCGGCTGCGGCTTGGGGCGGCGCCCGACCACCACCGCGACCTCGAGAGCGCGCCCGCGACGCTTGAGCTTCAGCTGGGCTTTGCTGCCGGGCTTCAGCGCGGCCACCAGATTGAGCATGCTCTGCGGGTCGAGCACCGGCTTGGCGTTGATCGTCAGCAGAACGTCGCCAGGTTCGACGCCGGCCCGGTCGGCCGGTCCGCTCTTCAGCACGCCCGCGATGATCACCCCCTTGAGGTCCTCCAGCTTGAACGCCTGCGCCAGCTCCGGGGTGGCTTGCTGGGCTTCGACCCCGATCCAGCCGCGCGTGACGCTGCCCGTCCGGATGATTTGCTCCATCACCATCCTGGCGGTCGAGGCGGGAATGGCGAAGCCGATGCCCATCGATCCTCCGGTGCGCGAGTAGATCGCGGTGTTGATGCCGACCAGCTCGCCGCGAGCGTCGATCAGTGCGCCGCCCGAGTTGCCCGGGTTGATCGCGGCATCGGTCTGGATGAAGTTCTCGAACGTGTTGATGTGCAGGCCGCTGCGCCCGAGGGCCGAGACGATGCCGGAGGTCACCGTCTGGCCGACTCCGAAGGGGTTGCCGATCGCGAGCACGACGTCGCCCACGCGCAGGTTCTCGGAGGAGCCGAACGTGATCGCTTTCAGCTTGCCGTCGTCGACGTGCAGCACCGCCAGATCGGTGTCGGGGTCGGTGCCCACGATCCTCGCGAGCAGGGTCTTGCCGTCGGGCAGCGCGACCTCGATCTCGTCGGCCGCCTCGACCACGTGCTCATTGGTAAGGATGTAGCCCGCCGAGCTGACGATCACGCCGGAGCCGAGGCTTACCGAGCGCTGCGTGTCGTCCGGAACTTGGTCGCCGAAGAATCGCCTGAACAGCGGATCATCGAAAAACGGATGCAGCGGGGCGCGCGTCTCCTTCGACGTGAAGACGTTCACCACCGACGGCATCGCCCGCCTGACCGCCTCGTGGTAGGAGTCGGCCGCAGGTGCCCCGTCCGCGCGCGGCGCGGACCGCGGCGCGGACTGCAGCACCTCGACGGGGCGGCCAAGGCGGGCCGGCAGCCATTCCGGCTTGAGGGTGGAGAGCACGAACAGCACGGCCACGCATACTGTCGCGGCCTGCGAAAAAATGAGCCACAGCCTGTACATGGCGCATTCAATCTACCATACGCACTGCAGCAAAAAGCCCGTCCGGCTGCGCGTGGCTGACGCGAGGCAATGCGATCCGGCGCGCTGTCCAGACTTGCCCCCGAATGACGTGCGCAATGTGCGGGCGGGGCACCGGCGGCGGTACGCTTCGGGCTCGGATGCCGCTTTACCGAGCGGCCCCAGGCTGTCTGACGATGACAGAATTTGGCCAAAAACTCCCTTAAATTGAAACACTTGGGCGCGGAATCGTGGACAGGGCACGCGCGCGTCGCTACAATTAGCTCTTTTTTCCGCAGCCCAGCCCTTCTGATTCGGATGCAACTCCATGAGTGATAAAGAAAAAATCGACAAGACGCGGCGCAACCTCCTGGTTGCCACCTCCGTGGCGGGCGGCGCGGCGACGGTCGGTGCAGCGGTTCCTTTCGTCGCCAGCATGTGGCCTTCGGAGCGTGCCAAGGCAGCCGGCGCGCCGGTGGACGTCGACATCTCGCGGCTGCGGCCCGGCGAGCTGCGCACCTACGCGTGGCGCCGCCAGCCGGTGTGGGTGTTCAGGCGCACCCCGGACATGCTGCAGGACATCAAGAAGGACGACGGGGTGGTGTCCGACCCCACGTCCGAGGTTCTACATCAGCCGGCCTATGCGAAGAACGAGTACCGCTCGAGAACGCCGGAGCTGGCGGTGATCATCGGCGTGTGCACCCACCTCGGCTGCACGCCCATCGAAAAGCCGGCGAGCGACAAGGCCGATATGGGAGCGGCGTGGAACGGCGGCTTCTACTGCCCCTGCCACGGCTCGATGTATGACTTCGCGGGGCGCGTGTACAAGGGCGTGCCGGCACCGACCAACCTTTGGATCCCGCGTTACATGCACCTGTCGGACAACAAGATTGTCATTGGTAAAGACGAACAAGGGGAGGCGTAAGCGATGGCTTCTCGCATGACCGCGCTGTGGGACTGGATCGATTCGCGCATGCCGACGCTCGGCGAGGAGTACCGCAAGCACCTGAGCGAGTACTACGCGCCGAAGAACTTCAACTTCTGGTACTACTTCGGCTCGCTGGCGCTGCTGGTGCTGGTGATCCAGATCGTCTCGGGCATTTTCCTTACGATGAATTACAAGCCCGACGCGGCGCTCGCGTTCGGCTCGGTCGAATACATCATGCGCGATGTCAGCGGAGGCTGGATCATCCGCTACATCCACTCGACCGGGGCGTCGGCGTTCTTCATCGTCGTCTATCTGCACATGTTCCGCGGCCTGCTGTACGGATCGCACCGCCAGCCGCGCGAGCTGGTGTGGATCTTCGGCATGCTCATCTACCTGTCGCTCATGGCGGAGGCGTTCTTCGGCTACCTGCTGCCCTGGGGGCAGATGTCGTACTGGGGCGCACAGGTAATCGTGAACCTGTTCAACGCGATCCCGTTCATCGGGCCGGATGTTTCTCTGTGGATCCGGGGCGACTACGTGGTGTCGGACGCGACCCTCAACCGTTTCTTCGCCTTCCACGTGATCGCGATTCCGCTGGTGCTGCTCGCGCTGGTGGTGGTGCACCTGCTTGCGCTGCACGACGTAGGCTCGAACAATCCGGACGGCATCGAGATCAAGAAGAAGAAGGACGCCAACGGCCGTCCGCTCGACGGCATCCCGTTCCACCCCTACTACACGGTGAAGGACATCGTCGGCGTGGTCGTGTTTCTCGCGATCTTCGCCTTCGTAGTGTTCTTCGTGCCGAACGGGGGCGGCCACTTCTTGGAGAGCAACAACTTCCTCCCGGCCAACCCGCTGCAGACGCCGCCGGAGATCGCGCCGGTGTGGTACTTCACGCCGTACTACTCGATCCTGCGGGCGGTGCCGCCGATGTTCGACTCGCAGTTTCCCGGGGTGCTCGCGATGGGTGGTGCGGTGCTGATCTTCTTTTTCCTGCCCTGGCTCGATCGCAGTCCGGTGAAATCGATCCGCTACCGTGGGCCTCTGTTCAAAATCGCGCTCACCGTGTTCGTCGTGTCCTTCTTCGTTCTGGGCTATCTCGGCACGGTGCCGACCAACGCCTGGGGTCAGTTCGGTCCCTGGCTCGGCAACGCGCAGCGTTGCACCGTGATCGCACGGATCTTCGGCGCACTGTACTTCCTGTTCTTCTTCCTGATGCCCTGGTACACGGCGCGCGACAAGACCAAGCCCGTGCCCGAGCGGGTCACGATGCACTGAGGTGAGGCCAAAAGACCATGAAGAAACTGCTCATCGCACTGCTGCTCGCGCCGATCGCCGGCATGCTGATCGCCGGCCCGGCGTTCGCAGCGGAGGAGGGCTATCCGCTCGATCACGCGCCGATCGACCGGAGCGACTTGGTGAGCCTGCAGGCGGGCGCCCGCACGTTCGTGAACTACTGCCTCAGCTGCCACAGCGCGCATTTCATGCGCTACAACCGGCTGGAGGAGCTCAGGCTTACGCCGCAGGAGATCGAGGACAACCTCATGTTGGCTTCCGACAAGATCGGCAGCACCATGAAGGTGGCGATGTCTCCTAAGGACGGCAAGAAGTGGTTTGCGGTCGCGCCACCCGATCTATCGGTGATCGCGCGGGCGCGCGGCGCGGACTGGCTGTACACCTACCTGCGCACCTTCTACCGTGACCCGAAGTCCGCCACCGGATGGAACAACGCCGTGTTCCCGCACGTCGGCATGCCGCACGTGCTCTGGACGCTGCAGGGCGAGCGCGCGCTGGAGACCAAGACGGTCAAGCAGGAAGGGGAGAGCAAGGTCGAGTACCAGTGGACTCAGCTCACGCCGGGCGCGCTCACCGAGCCTCAGTACGACGCTACGGTGCGAGACCTGGTCAACTATCTAGTCTACATGAGCGAGCCGGCGGAGCTGGTACGCAGGCGCATCGGCGTGGTGGTGCTGTTCGTGCTGGGCATCCTGTTCGTGCTTACCTACCTGCTCAAGCGGGAGTACTGGAAAGACGTGAAGTAAGAACGACGCCGCATTGGGGCGCGCTCGAGAACTGCGATGCGTGGCGGCGCGCAATAAGCCTGCGCTGCAACGCGGGAGTGTTGGCAAGGGCCCCGGGGGGTCGAAATTGCATGGCCGGTCGGCGCCGCCCTCCGGCCTTCTTCTCTGTTAGGTAACGCGCCATGATGCAACTATATTCTGGGACCACCTGTCCCTTCAGCCACCGCTGCCGGTTCGTGCTCTACGAGAAGGGCATGGATTTCCAGGTGATCGACGTCGACCTGTACAACAAGCCGGAAGACATCGCAGTAATGAACCCGTACAACCGGCTGCCGGTGCTGGTCGAGCGCGACCTCGTGCTCTACGAGTCGAACATCATCAACGAGTACATTGACGAGCGCTTCCCGCACCCGCAGCTGATGCCGGCCGACCCGGTGATGCGCGCGCGCGCGCGCCTGATGCTGTTCAACATGGAAGTCGAGTTGTTCTCGCAGATCGAGGCGCTCGAGTCGGGCAAGGATAAGCAGATCGAGCGCGCCAGGCAGCAGGTCGCCGACAGGCTGGTGGAGCTGGCGCCGATCTTCACCAAGACCAAGCACATGCTGGGTGACGACTTCACCATGCTCGACGTGGCGATTGCGCCGCTGCTGTGGCGCCTCGACCACTACGGTATCCGGCTGGGCAAGGCCGCCGCGCCGCTGATGAAATACGCCGAGCGCATCTTCTCGCGGCCCGCTTTCATCGAGGCGTTGACGCCGTCCGAGAAGGTGATGCGCAAGTGACCCTCCCGCTCCGTCGCCGGGAGCGGAAGCGGGGATGAAGGTGGAGCCGACCGAGATCCCGACCAAGCCGTACCTGCTGCGCGCCCTGTACGAATGGTGCGCGGACAACGGCTACACACCGCACCTAGCGGTGAAGGTGGATGCGCGCAGCCAGGTGCCGTCGGAGTACGTGCGCAATGGCGAGATCACCCTCAACATTTCGCCGGGCGCCGTGCACAAGCTGCAGATGGGCAACGAGCTGATCGAGTTCTCGGCGCGCTTCGGCGGCGTGGCGCGCCAGATCTCGGTGCCGGTGGCGAACGTGTTCGCGCTCTATGCGCGCGAAACCGGCCACGGCATGACCTTCGAGATCGACCCGGCGAAGCCGCCGCTGCAGTCGCAGGCCGAGAGTGAACCTTCGGTCGAGGCGCTGCCTGCGCCGACGAAGTCGCCCGAGCCGCCCAAGCCGGGCGGCCGGCCGCCGCTGCGCCGGATCAAATAGGCGTGTCGCGCGCTGGCGACGGCGCCTTCTATAATCCTTCGCGTGCCGGCTTAGCTCAGCTGGTAGAGCAGCGGTTTTGTAAACCGAAGGTCGCGGGTTCGATTCCTGCAGCCGGCACCAGTCTCTACAAGCACTTACGCCTGCTTTGACTCCGCCACACTCGCGCCCTGTGACGCGTTTGTGCCGCCCCCGATCAACCCGTCTACGGTCGCGGCGTACC
>Ga0307374_10005634_pt1 | contig 20165 bp, 23 predicted proteins | sample OX3MG_FD_202532 | JGI IMG/M metagenome (GOLD analysis project Ga0307374, IMG submission 202532) | Soil microbial communities from Risofladan, Vaasa, Finland - OX-3 | ecosystem: Environmental > Terrestrial > Soil > Coastal area > Acid sulfate soil | place: Finland: Risofladan, Vaasa | collected...
ATGTTCCTCAGCGAACCCCTCAAGCGAGGAGAGAGAACACTCTTTCTATCATAGAGAGTGTTCTTTCTACTGATACCCTCCTAAGGCATGCTTGAAACCCACCGCCAACCGGCCGAGACGGGGGTCAGCGCCCGCGAGCGGATTCTCGATGCCGCCTACGAGCTGTTCTCGCGACGCGGCATCCAAGCAGTTGGGGTCAACGAGGTGACTGAGCGCGCGGGCGTCGCGATCGCGACGCTGTACCGGCACTTCCCCTCCAAGGACGAGCTCGTGCTCGCGTTCCTCGACCTCCGCGAAGAGCGCTGGACCAAAGACATCATTGAAGCTGGGGCCATGCGTCGCGGCTCGAACCCCGAGGAGCGACTACTCGCCATCTTCGATGTACTCGACGAGTGGTTCCATCGCGACGACTTCGAGGCGGGCTCGTTCATCAAGGTACTGCTCGAACTCGGCCCTGACCATCCCGCAGGCGGCGCCAGCGTTCGGCATCTCGAGCAGATCCGCGCGATCGTACGCCGCTTAGCCGGGGAAGCCGGCCTGCGCGATATCGATTCGTTCGCGCACTCGTGGCACATCCTCATGGAGGGCTCGATCGTCGTAGCAGCCGAGGGCGACGCGCAAGCCGCGCGGCGAGGCAAGGCGATGGCACGCCAGCTCATCGATCAGTACCGATAGCGCTTCCGCGCTCGAGTGGAATGATTCCCCGAAGTGGATGATCAACGCAAGCGCCGTATGGCGGAGAACGAGGCCCTGGCACGACGCATCAACGACAGGATCGAGTATCAGCGTCCACGCAACGGAGAGTCAGCCGACACCTTCATATGCGAGTGCGTCCGCGTGGATTGCGGTGGCGCACTGGACCTCTCGATCGGGGAGTACGCACGCGTGCGATCCCATCCGCGCCGGTTCGTCGTGCTTCCAGGGCATGAGGAACCGGCCGTCGAGTCGACTGTCGAGGTCTACCCCGGTTATGTCGTGGTCGAAAAGCGCGGCGAGGCGGGACGGATCGCGGAAGTCGACGCGAGCGGCTAGCCACAACTCGCACTCGGGGGTGTTCACCCGGTGAGCGATCACGGTCTCCACGCTGCCGAGGATCCTCGCGGTCTCCGTCTCTCCGCCCATGCCCTCCACAACCTGCGGCGCCAACACCAACGAGGTGTTGAAGCCTCTGGCCTTCTCCACCCGTGCGGCCATCGAGGCAGACTGCGCCAGGGTCAAGGTCGATATATGCCATCTGGCAGATGTAGTGAGGACGTGACGCTCCTATGTTGGCTGCAGCCCAAAGCGGGCGACCGTCAATGAGCAAATGAGAGGACACACGATGAGCACGAACCCTCAGGAACTGGCGTTGCAGTACGGCCAAGCGTGGGCCAGCCGCGACCCCGATGCGATCGTCGCCCTACACACCGAGGACTCGGTATTCCATCTGCACAACATCACTCAGCCGGCGTGCGGTCGCGCCGCTGTTAGAGAGGCGATCGCGGACGCGTTCGAGCAGTCGCCTGACCTGAGTTTCGAGCGCATGCGCGTCGTGTTCGGCGCGGAGCACTTCGTGACCGAGTACGAGATGAGCGGCACCGCCGACGGCAAACGCTTCGTGTGCGATGGCGCCGATGTCTTCACGCTGCGAGACGGCCTGATCGCGCGCAAGGACTCCTATGTGGACTGGCTGTCCTTTCAACGCCAGGTCGGCATCGACCCGGCCGTTGTTAGCTAGCACCCCGACTGTCCACGATCATGCAAATTAAGACACCCATGTGCGGCGGGTCACGCCGCACATGGGTCTTGACGACTGCGGTGGCGCCATGACAGACTTTGGCCAGGGGCTGGCGCTTGGCCGTCCGCTTATCTGGGGGCCTGTGGAGGGAGATCAGACAGCGACGTTCGCGCTACCGGCTGGCACGGTCACCTTTCTGCTGAGCGACATTGAGGGCTCTACGCGGCTGTGGCAGGACGAGCCCGAGGGGATGGCCGTGGCGGTCCCCGAGCACTACGCGCTCCTGGGGGAGGCTGTGGCGCGTCACGGGGGCGTGCGGCCGGTTGAGCAGGGCGAGGGGGACAGCATCGTCGCGGCCTTCTCGCGCGGCTCGGATGCGGCGGCGGCGGCACTCGAGATCCAGCGTTGCATGCGCACCCATGAGTGGCCAGACGGTCCGGTGTTGCGGGTGCGCGTCGCGCTGCACACCGCTGAGGCCCAGCTACGCGACGAAGGTAACTATTTCGGGCTGGCGCTGAGCCGCTGTGCGCGTCTGCGCGAGCTCGCGCATGGTGGGCAGGTGCTGGTGTCGAGGGCTACGCACGATCTGGTGGTCGACCGCCTGCCCGCAGGTGCGCGGTTGGTGGATCGTGGTGTGCATCGTCTGCGCGACCTCGGCCGCCGCGAGCACGTGCACGAGCTTCTGGACGACGATGACCCGCAGGAGTTTCCGGCGCTGCGATCGCTCGATGTGCTCCCCAACAATCTTCCTGACCAGCTCACCAGTTTCGTCGGGCGCGTCGGCGAGCTGCGGGAGATCCAGGCGGCGCTGGATAGCACAAGGCTTTTGACGCTAACCGGGGCGGGCGGGTGCGGGAAGACTCGGCTGGCGCTGCAGAGCGCCGCCGACACTGTTGATCGCCATCTCGACGGCAGCTGGTGGGTGGAGCTTGCGCCGCTCGTCTCCTCAGAGCAGATTGGGCCGGCACTGGCCGCGGCGATCGGTGTTCGCCCGCTGCCGGGGCAGACGGCGCTGGACGCGGCCGTCTCGCATCTGGCTGGCCGTCGCGCGCTGGTCGTCCTTGACAACTGCGAGCACTTGCTCGAGCCGAGCGCCGCCGTGGCGGAGGCCGTGCTGCGCGCCGGTCCCGCAGTCGTGGTTCTTGCCACGAGCCGAGCGCCTCTGGGTGTCGCTGGTGAGACCAACTGGCGGGTGCCGTCGCTCTCGCTCCCGGCTGAGCGCGCGCACGAGCCCGTGGGGGCGCTCGCGCAGTCCGATGCGGTCCGGCTGTTCATCGAGCGCGCGCTGAAGGTGCGGCCCAACTTCGCGATCACGAATGACAACGCGCCCTCTGTGGCTGGGATCTGCCACGCGCTGGATGGCATCCCGCTCGCGATCGAGCTCGCCGCCGCGCGTGTGCGGCTGATGGCCGTGGAGGAGATCGCGGCGGCGCTTACGGACCGCTTTCGCCTGTTGACGGGCGGGACGCGCAGCGCGCTGCCACGGCAGCAGACGCTGCGAGCATCGGTCGACTGGAGCTATGAGCTGCTGAGCGGGGACGAGCGCACGCTGCTGCGCCGTCTCGCGGTGTTCATCGGCGGCTGGACACTTGACCTGGCCGAGAACGTGACCGCCGGCGACCAACTGGATCGCTACGCGGTACTCGACGTGCTCAGCTCGCTGGTCGACAAGTCGCTTGTTCTCGTCGAGGACCGCGAACGGAGCACCCGCTATCGCTTGTTGGAGACGGTGCGCCAGTACGCGCTTGACCATCTCGCACAATCTCCCGAAGCGCCGACCCTGCGCGACCGCCACCGCGACGCGCTGCTGGCCCTCGCCGAACGTGTCGAGACGCATCTCGTCACCGTCGATCAGCATCGGTGGCTGCGGACGCTTGCGGCCGAGGATGCAAACCTGACCCAGGCGCTGGAGCACGCCACCCAGACCGATCCCGGCAAGGCACTGCGGCTGGCTGTCGCGCTCACGTTCTACTGGAAGCTGCAGGGGCGTTTTGTGGCCGCCGAGACCGGATACGCGCACGCGCTCGACGCAGCGGGCACGGATGCTCCGCTGCGTGCGCGGGCGTTGTGGGGGCGCGCTTACCTGCTGGCCTACGCCGGGGGTTATGAGGAGGCGCTCGAGTACGCGCAGGCGGCGCTGGAGCTCGCCGAAGCAGCCGGCGATCGCTCGACGATGGCACGAGCGCTGGATGCGCTGGGCACGGTCACGCTGTTCGCCGACCCGCAGGCAACCAGGCCGGGGCAGGAACGATCCGTAGCGCTGGCACGGGAGAGCGGTGACGACTGGTGTCTTGCTGACGCAACCCAGATCCTGGCCTTCACTTACGCCATCGAGGGCCGGCAGGATGAGGCTCTTGCGGTAGCCGAAGGGGTCCTTCCCCTGATCGAACGGATGGGATACCGTGAGTTCCTGGCGTGGCACTGGTTCCTCGCGGCAATGGGCGAGTTCGAATCCGCCAACTGGCCGGCCTGTGAGGCCCACTGCGAGCGGGCGATCACTGCGGCGCGCGAAGTGGGAGAGCCAGTGAGCGAGGGCCACGCGCAGGTGTATTTGGCCTACACCGACCTGCTGCACGGGCGCCTCGAGCAGGCACTGGAGCGGCTAGCGGCGGCGAACGAGCGCGCGGTCACAGCCGGGGCAGGCATGGCGGCCGGCGCGCTGGGATACATGCTCGCGTGGGCCGAGGCGGCAAACGGCGGACATGCCGCAGCACTCGAGCGCCTCGATCCGCTGATCGCAACGGGGCTCGACGGCGGCTACATGCTCTCCTTCGCACTGCATGTCCAGGCAGACATCATGCGCACCCAGGGCGAGCGCGAGCAGGCGGCGAGCACCGCTCGCCAAGCGCTCGAGGTGGCCGAGCGCACAGGGGCGTCTTGGGTGATAGCGATGGCCACCTTGTGTCTGGGATGCCTCTCACTGGACACGGAGCGGTGGACTGAAGCCGACAGCCACGTGCATCACGCACTCCAGGAGATCGAGGCCCGCGGCTTGGTTGCACTGATCCCCGACGCGCTCGAGCTGCTCGCCGAGGTCGCCACAGGCCTGCACAGCAATCACGAGGCGGGCCGCCTCCTCGGCGCGGCCACCCAGGCACGCGAGCACCACGAACTGGCGCGCTCAGCGGGGCACGCAGAGAGGGTCGCGGCGCTGGAACAGACCCTCCGGGAGCGCCTCGATACCGGGGAGCTAGACGCTGCTCTCACCGAGGGGCAAGCGCTGGACCCGTTCGAAGCGGTCGCCTGGGCCCGCCGTGCTCGCGGTGAGCGTAAGCGGCCACCCGGCGGGTGGGAGAGCCTGACCCCGACCGAGCTAGAGGTCGCGCGTCACGCCGCCAATGGCCTGACCAACCCCCAGATCGGCGAACGGATGTTCATCTCCCGGGGCACCGTCAAGACCCACCTCTCACACATCTACGCAAAGCTCGACGTGCGCAACCGCTCCGAGCTCGCCTCGCTGGTTACGCGACGAGAGCCGCGTTAACCGTCCGCTTGAATTCACGGATTTCAAGTCAACGAATGGGCCGTTGTCGAACGGTCACGCTAGCGTGACCGGCGTCCCTCGACGTCGATCGCGATGTCGATGGGAGCGATCACGGGGTCGCAGTTGCAGTTCTTCATGTACGGACCCTCGAGACGCCAGTCAGCCATAGCGTTGCCTCCTCGATAGCTTGGGTTGCCCAGCCGGCACTATTGCGTTACGGTCGATCGCGCAATGGCATCCGCCGTGCAACGTCCTGTCGCGCGACGCCCAGCTGCGCGATTTCAGGTTGGCGTCCTTATGTCGCTGCTGGGGCTGGCCGTCCTCGCCTGGCTTCTGACGCATGAACGCATGCTTGGCATGGACGCCGGTCCCGGCACGGACCCCGGGAGTCTCGGCTTCTACGTCGTGTCGTGGGTCGTGATGATGAGCGCAATGATGTTCCCTTCGATCGTGCCGATGGTGATGACGTTCGGCTTCGTACAGCGCCGCCAGCGCGATCGCGGGACGATCGATCGCGCCGTCTCCTCATGGGTGTTCGTGACCGGATATCTCCTGACATGGACGGCGTTCGGGGTGTTGGCGTACGGCCTCTATACCGGCGTGCGCTCGCTCTCGATCCCCGAGCTCTCGTGGCATCGAGGCGGACCCTATCTCGCCGGAGGCGTGCTGCTGGCGGCTGCGGTCTACCAGCTCACGCCCATCAAGGACGCCTGCCTGCGCCGCTGTCGCGGACCGCTTGACTTCGTGCTCACCCACTGGCGTGATGGCCCCGCGGGAGCACTCCACATGGGCGTCGTGCACGGCGCGTGGTGCGTCGGCTGCTGCTGGGCGTTGATGGCCGCGCTGTTTGCTCTCGGGGTGATGAGCCTGACCTGGATGCTCGCCATCGCCGGGCTGATTGCGGTCGAGAAGCTGTTGCCCTGGCGAGAGTTCGCCAACCGCCTAGTTGCTATCACACTGGTCGTGCTTGCTTTGGGTGTCTCGCTCGCGCCGCGGGACGTACCCGGTCTCATACTGCCCGGCTCCCCACAAGCCAAAGCGGCAATGCACACGATGTCCGGGATGCACCCGGCGGGCGAAGCTATGCCGAAGCATCAAATGGCGCCGATGAATCAGAAATAGGTCATAGAGTGCTGGGATGGGCGTTCGCCCAAGCTTGACCGGAGTGGGAGGTTTGCTCACAAACCGTGAGCAAATTGCCGTGGGGCACCGTTCTGGACGAGGCGCATGTACCGCGCCCGGTCGTAAACTTCGGACGGTGTTGCGGCTCATCACGATCCCGATCAGTCATTACTGTGAGAAGGCGCGGTGGGCATGAGTCGATGTGTCCCCCGCTAGCGGGATCACGCACTCAGCGCATACCAGCAATAGAGGCCGACACCACCAGTGTCGGCATTCAGCCGGGCCTGCAGGTGGCGGGTGGCTTCGCACGCGCCGCGGGAAAGACCGTGCCGAGCAGGCCGCGAATAGTCGCCGCAGCGATATTCATCTGGTCGAAGTAGTCGCGCCACACCACTATCTCCCCATCGCGAACGTCAAAGCGCCCGCACACCCAGAACTGGATGCGCAGCCGACCCCACTTCAGCACGTCCGTACGCTCGGTCAACACGGACGACCCATCGGCCGAGATCAGGTGCACGTAGACCTCGAACCCCGTGCCCACCCGGTTCATCGCCTGAAACAACCTCCGTACACGCTCACGGCCGTGGATGGTCGGCAGTCCCTTGTTTTCGTACTCCACGTCCACCGCCAAGAGCGCCACCGCCCCATCGACATCTCCCAAGCGAAGGAGGTCCAAGAAACGCTCGACCACCAGCGTGGGAGTGAAACCGGCCGCCGGTTGGCTGGCTTGTTCCTCCGTGACCTCGCTTACAGGCTCACGCATAGCTGTAAGCATAGGTGACGCCTGTCACGCGCGACCGCGCCGTCACGCCCGGGTGCCCACCGCGAGCAGATACTCCTGCTCGAAGCGTGCCTGCTCGGGCGTGCCGCGGTTCCACTCGTCACAGAACCCATTCACCGCATCGATGAACTCCGCCTCTTGGTCGTTCTTGCGCGCATTCGCCTGCGCGGCGATCGTCGGGCCGTACTTGGCCTTGAAGTGCTCGCCGTAGTCGTGCGGATGCTCGAAGGCCGTGATCGTCAGGTCCTCTCGCCTCATGGTGCCGAAGTCGACGCGTGAGCCGAACAGCTCCTTCACGTGGTCCTCGCCACCCCACAGGGGGGGAGATTGCGCCCCGGGCGGAGGCGTCGGGGCAAACGGACCCATCGTCCGAAACAGTGAGCCGATCATGCCCTCCGGCGTCCAATTCAGCATTCCGATCGTGCCGCCCGGACGACATACCCGGACCAGCTCGTCGGCGACATCCTGGTGGTGGGGCGCGAACATCGCGCCGATGGACGACATGACGACGTCAAACGACGCGTCCCCGAAAGGCAGGTGCTCAGCGTCCGCCTCGACCCACTCCAGGGCGAGCCCCTCGGCGTCCGCGTGGCGACGGCCCGCCTCGAGGAGCTCGGGCGTGAGGTCGCTGGCAGTGACCTTCGCACCGGTCTGGGCGGCGGGTATTGCGGCGTTGCCGGTCCCGGCGGCGACGTCGAGGACACTCATCCCGGGGCCGATGCCGCACGCCTGCACGAGCCTCGGGCCCAAAGGTAGGAGGAACGTCTCGACCATCGACGGGTAGTCGCCCGATGCCCACATCGCGCGGTGGCGGGCCTTCAGCTCAGTGTCCGACACAGTAGACGACAAACAATCCCCCTTTTTGTTGACATACCGATCGTACTCGCATAGATACGGGCTTCAGCCAACGTTACTGGTTCCCGGCAGCTCGCTTGCTCTGCCTCCTTGCCGCTTTTGCGATTCCGCGGGCTTCGGCTCGCATGAGTCGCAGGTGTCCGCTGAGGTCGTCCCCGTTCCGGCGGCCGTCTGACAGCCACGTAGCGCCCCGGCGCGACGGGCGGCGGCTGATCCTCACCGACTGGGGCGAGCTGACGCTGATCGAGCGGACCGCCGCGGAGACCGTCTCGACGCCGGTGACCCGCGAGCAGGTGCCGTGGCTGCTGGCCGAGCGCCTGGAGCTGCCCGGCTTCGAGCTCGACGCGGCCGGGCGCGTGACCCGCCCACAGCTAGGCTGAGGCGATGGCCCCCGCACGGCTGTGGCTCTGACGGCGGTCCGGCTCGCGGCGTTCGCCGCGTGGCTGCGGCGGAAGTCCGACCCCCACCGGCCCATGAGGACGAAAGGGCGGAGCCTGAGACACGATCGACGTTATGGTCCGTCTCGTGAGCGCCGTGGGTGAGACCATCGAGAATCCCGTCAATGGCGAGCGGATCACGTGGATCGAGACGGCCGAGACCACGGCAGGCGAGCTGCTCTCGCTCGACCTATCCCTCCGTCCGGGCGCGGCTGTGGCGGCCGAACATCGGCACATGCGCCAGGAGGAGCGTTTCAGGGTGGACGTGGGAAGCATCGGGCTTGGTGTCGAAGGCGCAGAGCGCACGGTCTCAGAAGGGGAAGAAGTGACGGTTCCGGCCGGTGTCCCGCACCGCTGGTGGAACGGGGGAACGGTGGAGGCAAAAGTGCATGTCGAGCTCAGACCGGCTCTCGACACCCAGACGTTCTTTGAGACGTTCTTCGGCCTCGCCCGAGACGGCAAGACCAACGACAAGGGCATCCCGGGCCTGCTCCAGATCGCCGTCGCCTACCGTGACCTCGGCGACTCCTGTCCGACCCTCGCCAAACCGCCTGCATTCGTCCAGCGGATCAGCTCGGCATTGCTGGCCCCGATCGGGAGATCCGTGGGTCGCCGGGCCGTCTACGCCAGGTACAGCCCGGGGCACACGGGTCTGGCCACGCGCCCGCGTGGGCGCTGAATCTCCTAGCCAACCCGGACGCCGAAGTGCAAATCCGTAGTGAGCAGCGGCGGGTGCGCGCACGGGTTACCGAGGGCGATGAGCGCGCGAAGTTGTGGAGCCGGATGAATGACGAGTATCGCGGCTTTGACAAATACCGCGAGCGGACTAACCGCGAGATAAAAGTATTCCTGCTGGAGCCTTGCTGACCCGTCGGCCGACGGACAGAAGCCCGCTACATTCCTGAGCGCCCAGCGGCAGAACCAAACGTCACCTGAGCGTAGACTCGTTCTCGTGCAGCCACCGCAAACGCAGTACGTCGAGCGAGACGGGACCACGATCGCCTACCAGGTTGTGGGCGACGGTCCGGTCGACGTTCTCATCTCCCACGGATTCGCTACCCACCTTGATCTCCAGTGGGCGGACCCGGGGCTCTCGCGCTTTCTGTCTCGTTTTGCCTCGTTCGCGCGGTTGATCATGTACGACAAGCCGGGCACGGGCCTCTCAGACCCGGTCCCGCAGGTGCCCACTCTTGAGGAGCGCGTCGCCGACATCGAGGCGGTCCTTGACGCGGCAGGCTCTGAGCGTGCCGTGCTGTTCGGCCTTTCCGAGGGTGGCCCCACATCGGTTCTACTGGCCGCAATGCGGCCGCAGCGGATCACTTCGTTGATCCTTTTCGGCTCGTTCGCGTGCACTCCTTGGGCTGCGCCCGGAGACTTTACAGCTGAGCAGCTCGAGCGTGTGAACCGCATTCGTAGTCAGGTGCACGAGGTGATTGAGCACTGGGGCGATGGGGGCAGGCTGATGGAGGTCTTCGCCCCAAGTGTGACTTTGAACGAATCGCAGAAGCGCTCGTTCGGGATATACGCACGGGCCGCAGGAAGCCCGCGCATGGCCCGGGCGCTCATCGAGGTTGTCGAGCAGATCGATATACGCGACGTGCTGCCGTCAGTGCGCGTGCCGACACTGGTGATGCACGCGAAGGACGACCGCGTGATTCCGTTTGAGGGTGGCCAAGGGCTGGCGGAGGGCATCCCCGGGGCGCGCCTGGTCACGTTCCCAAGCGCAGACCATGCCTACTGGCTCATCGACGGGCTCCTCGATGAGATCGAGCGGTTCGTCACCGGCGCGGTAAGTCGCACCGAGCCGAACCGGGTGTTGACGAGCGTCCTGTTCACAGACATCGTGGGGTCGACGACGCGTGCGGCAGAGCTCGGCGACCGTGCCTGGCGTGAGTTGCTCGAGCGTCACGACGAGCTGGTCGAGCACACGGTTTCCGAACACGGCGGCCGGGTCGTCAAGCACATCGGCGATGGGGCGCTCTCGGCGTTCGACGGGCCGGCGATGGCGATGCGATGTGCTGAGGCGCTGAACGAGGGAATCGCAGAGCTCGGCATACAGCTGCGCAGCGGTATCCACACCGGCGAGTGCGAGCTAATCGGAGAGGACCTCGGCGGCTTGGCCGTCCACATCGGCGCTCGCGTTGGCGCGCTCGCGGGCCCGGGCGAGATCGTCGTCTCCTCAACCGTCAAGGAGCTCGTCGTCGGCTCAGACATGCAGTTCACCGATCGCGGCGAGCACGAGCTGAAGGGCGTCCCAGGCTCGTGGCACCTCTACACACTTGGAAAGCAGCGCACGCCACTGTCCGAACTAGATGGGGCGGCGGCGTACATGCGTCGCTCAGATCGCATCGCCGTCACGCTCGCGCGCCGGATGCCGCGGGCGATGCGCCTCGCCGGGCAGCTCACGAGCCGCGGGAGCACCCCAGCATAGACGGCGCCCTCAAGCACAAGCCACTCGGAACTCTGAGGGCTAGCCCATCTCGGCGATGCGGATGCCGCGCCTCTCTAGGCCAGGTGTGAGCTCTGAGAGGTCAAAGACATCCTCGACACTGAGTACACCCGTTGGACTCTCGCCCTTGTCCCGTCGCGCCAAAAGATTCTCGGCCATCACGGCAGTCGCGTCCGCGGTCATCGCGAAGTTGCCCCTGCCCATCACGGCAGTGGCCGCCAAACGACGACCGTCGCGCAATACCGCACAGACGTGGCACTGCGGCTTGGCCACAGTGCTGGCGGCACGACGGTCGGAGCCCACCGTGAAGAGCGCGAGTGGCAGCTTTGACAGCAGCCCAAGAGAGTTCAGCGCCAAGGTCGATGCGTTCACTGCTCTCTCAAGGGTGTACCCGTAGAAGCGCACGGGAAGCCGCTGCGACACATCACCGAAGAGCCCAGGGCCGATATCCGCATGCCTGAACTCGATACACCGCCGCCGCCCGAACGGCTCGGGGAACTCAACCATCGCCGTGGGATGGCGGCCCGCGCTTGTCAAACCGGGATAGGAGAACTCTTCAGCGGTGGCTCGTCCGGTCGGCTCGAGCACAGAGAAAGTGCCCGCACCTTCCAAACAATCTGTCTCGGGGTACTTGATGAGCAGATCCTTCAGAACCAGATTGGTGATCCCCGGCCCCAAGCCGACATCGGTCACGACAAGACCCTTTGCTCCCTCTCCAAGCGCTTTCACCTGTGAGCGCTCAGACGGCGTGATCATCAGCGAGAACATCGCACCGCCATTACGCAAGACCAGTCGCTCTACCGTGCGGCGTGAGTCGTTGACCATCGAGATCACGAGATCCGCGTCCGCGCAATCCTCGGGAATCGAGTCGACCTTGTCGAGATCGATGAGCCGGAAGTCAGAGGCACTCTCTGGACGCCGTCCAGCGCGAATCACGTCAAACCCAGCATTGCGCAGAGCCGGCACGCAGAGCCGCCCCAGCGCACCCTGCGCACCAATTACCAACACCTTACGCGCCCCCCGGCTCACCGCACGCACCCTACCAAGCCGTTTTATGCCTTCAACAGGGTCGGCATGAGAAAACCCCATCTCCTCAAAGAGTAGATCCATCACCGAATTCCGGAGCTCGGGAGCATCCTGGGAAGGTGTCTGGGAGGCACGTACGGGCAGCGGAATACGGAGGGCTGGTGCCCGGTGGATCTGGATCTTCATCGCCTTGCCGTGACTGATCAGGTACGCGGCACCTGGCTTCAGGGATCGGACCTCGTTCGGTCGATCGTCAACTGGTGTTCGGACATGGGCCCTCCTCCAAGGGCAGCAGGGCTGTCTCGCCGCTCGTTGGTCCGGGACACGGTCCGCCGTAGCCACGCGGGAACATGAAACTGTAGATGGCTAGCGAATCCCTACCGGGCGCAAACAGCCCGGACAGGCCCACATCGGCTGCCTCGCCACCCGGCCAGGCGCCGGGAAACACTGACCGAGTTTATTACTCAGGACATGAGGCGTGTCAGACGTCGAGCTTGAGCTTCAGCTCACATGCGTCCACGGAGGCACGGGCGCCAGGTGTGTCAGAAGCATCCATCGCGGTCATCACCTTCGCGGCTGCCTCCATGTCCTCGGCCGTCGCGAAGCTCTGGAGGACCACCGCAGTCCCCTGCTCCTCGTCGAACAGCACCTTCAAGCCTGTGGCGGGCACGCCGGGCGGCGGTCCGTCGGACTCTTTGATGCGCGCCAGCGTCTTTTCCAATCGCTCGGCGCTCACGTCGGTGAATCTCACGACACGTACGTACATGTGACGAACCTCCTCCGTTTGGTAGGCAAACATACTCCGAAGTAGTGGCAAGCGGAGAGGACGTACGTTACGCAAACCCCGTGGTCGTGCGGGCGGAGCCGCTGAGCTTGGTGTAGCCGACGGCGCTGCTTCCACCAGACCGTCAGGAACGCGATAGCCCCTGCCAGTGCCACCCTCTTGAGGTTCATAAAGCGAGGCGCACTATCCGGGAAGATCATACGCCTCCGTCGCCGGGAAGCTGACGCTGGAGCGATGTGTGTGCGGCGTTCAGGCCGTGGTCACGGCGACAGTTGCGGATCGCCGAGTACTTGCGCGAGCATGGCCATTATGTGTGCGCGTGTTGCGGGCCAGAGCGGGTCGGGGTCGGCCTCTCCGGCGAGTCCCAGGAGCGCTAGCCCGCGCATGGTTGACTGCCCTGACACGATGAGTGGAATGAGCTCGGGCCTGTCGGCGTGCTCTGGGAAGAGGATTGGCGCGGCCATCGCGTTCAAACGGCTCGCTTCGTCAGGCGGCACAGCGATGTGCTGCAGTAGCTCTGGGTCGGTGCGCGCCCCGATTCCCAGCTCGATGAGCGCCGTGAACAGCGGCCCGGTGTAGATACGCCACATGCGGTCGAGCAGGAGTTCGTGACGCTTTCGGCTCGAGCGGATAGTCGGTAGTCCCTCCGCGAACATGTCGCTCATCGATTTGGCTCTGATGTAACCAACCAGCTCGCCAAGCAGCGCTGCCTTGGACTCAAAGTGGTGCTGTAGCGCGCCGGGGCTCACGCCGGCGCGCTTGGCTATGCGCCGCGTCGTGGTCTTCGCATAGCCGTACTCGACGAGGCAGCCGATCGCGGCGTCCAGCAGAGCCGTGTGCGTGGCCGCCCGGCGCTCAGCCTGGGTACGGCGCTCGTGTTTCTTGGCTGAGGCGGGGGAGGCGATCGCCTGAGTATCGCGCGCCAGCGTCGCGTGACGCGAAGTGCGGCCCGAGCCGTACTAAACATTCCATACGGCTGAAATGTAGTAGCTTGTGACAGATGGCGGAGGAATTGCTTGCGTTGGGCCGCGAATGGCTCGCCGCGACGGGTGAGATCAGCCGTTTCACCGGCAACATCTTGCGTGATGTGTGGGGGTTGCGCGTATTCCGCTTCTTTGGTGAGGCGCTGCGCCAGTCGGGGATCTTGATCATTTCCTCGACGCTGATCATCTGGGCGCTGATGTTCATCCTCGGCCTGGAGTGCGGCATTGAGGGCGCGTACTTCACCGAGGCCTCCGGCGCGCCGGCCTACTCAGGGGTGTTCAGCGCATGGTGTGACCTGCGGGAGATCACTCCGTACGCGTTCGGTTACATGATGGCCGCGAAGGTCGGTACGGGGATCGTGGCTGAGCTCGGCGCGATGCGCATCAGCGACGAGATCGACGCTTTGGAGGTCATGGGTATCGACTCGATGACCTTCCTGTGCGGCACACGCCTCTTGGCGGCCTGGCTGGTACTGCCATTCATGTACCTGGCCGGGATCGGGGCAGCCTTCCTCGCCTCCTACATCGCGGTCGTCCAGCAGGTCGGTTATGTGTCTTCGGGTGGCTATCTGTTGATCTTCTGGCAATTCCAAGCACCACCGGACTTCTTATACAGCCTCGTCAAGGCAATGTTCATGGCCACAGCGATCGTGCTCGTCGGCTGCTACTACGGCTACAACGCCAGCGGCGGTCCGGTCGGTGTAGGCAGAGCCACAGCCAAGTCGATGGTGCTCAACATCGTGCTCGTACACATAATCGGAATGCTCGGCACACAAATCTTCTGGGGCACCAACGCACGAGCCCCAATCGGAGGCTAAAGCTGGGGACCGACGGTAAAAAGTGGTCTTGGTGTCTTTACCGCGCTGTTTCTGAGTGACCAACGCTGTTGGCATCGCAGAAACCCGTCAATCCCACCCCCGCTCGCGACGAGCAGCGCTGACCTGAGCACCGAACAGACCCGCCAGCTTCATCTCTCGCAGGCGGTTACCAAGCGGTCACGGCCAGCGTGCTTGGCTGCCTGGAGCGCGCGGTCTGCGCGTGCGAGCAGGGACTCCGCGGACTCCGATCCGTCCCACGTCGCGATGCCGCCGGATACGGTCTGCCCGTCGGGCGTGACCGTGCGCAGACGCTCGACGACATCGGAAGCGCCAGCAGGCGGGCAATCCGGCAGGATCACGATGAACTCCTCCCCACCGTAACGGCCAATGAAGTCGCTCTGGCGGATCTCGATCCGCCACGCCGCAGCGGCATCGCGCAACAGCACGTCGCCAGCGGAATGCCCATAGCGATCGTTGTAGTCCTTGAAGCGATCGATGTCGAGCATCGCAATAGTTACCTGGTAGCCCATCCGCCTGGCGCGAGCCAGCTCGCGGCGGATCTCCTCGTCCAACGCCCGCCGGTTCGCGAGCCCGGTCAGCTCGTCGGTCCGGGCCATCGCCTCCACCCGCGCGAGCAGCGCCTCTCGCCCGGACTCCACCGGGGACGCGTTGAGGTCGTTACGGAAGCCGGCGTCCGGGACCAGGCGCCGCGCCGCTGTCCGCACGAGGATCGCCTCGGCGACGAGAGCCTCATCGACCGCGTACTGCGAGTCGCTCACAAGCTCTTGGAGCAGGCGTATCCGCTGTCGCATACCGATCAACCTCTGTATCGGCACCGCCAGCGACAGAGAGCCCTTCGCCGGGGTCACTGGACGAGCGTATGAAATCGCGCAAGACGTGAAGGAACCCGAGGAATGCCACCGACGGCAACCGGCCGGTCAAGACATAGACGGCGCAACGAACCCGCACCGTTCGGCCTACCGCGTGTTAGCGGGTGAGACCTACGGAGTCTGGAGATTGTGGACCGGGAACTCCTTCACGTCCGGCGGGTTGGGGAACCCACGGTCGCCAAGGCTCTGAAGGCATTGGCCCGCGGTCCCAAATCAGCGCCTTGGGTCCTGGACAGTCGATCTACGTGACGGATGCTGGCGGCGATACTCTCCAAACGTGAGCCCCGGCCCTGCTCTGCCACGGTGAGCAGCGAGAGAAATTGGAGCTTCGGATGGCACCTCGAATAAATCGCAGCGACGAAGGCGTCAGGCACACAACCTTGCACGGCCATGACGTGGCCTACCGTCAAGCGGGCAGCGGCCCCGTCGTGGTGCTCGTCCACGGGATCACGTCCAGCTCGGCGACCTGGGAGCGAGTGATGCCTCGCCTCGCCGAGCGCTTTACCGTGATAGCCCCCGACTTGGCGGGTCATGGCGAGTCGGCCAAGCCTAGAGGCGATTATTCACTCGGCGCGCACGCGAGCAGCCTGCGTGATCTGCTGCTCGCCCACGGACACGAGCGGGCAACCTTTGTGGGGCACTCACTCGGCGGAGGGATCGCGATGCAGTTCTCCTACCAATTCCCCGAGCGCTGCGAGCGGCTCGTGCTGGTTGACAGCGGCGGCCTTGGCCGCGACGTCAACTGGCTGCTTCGGGCCGCAACGCTTCCCGGCTCCGAGCTCGTGCTTCCCTTTCTCGCGGCAACCCGCCTGCTCGACGCCGGCGCGCGCGCCGGCGGCTTGCTCGGCCGGCTAGGACTGGGCCTCGGGACAGATCTGCAGGAGATAGCTCGCGGGCACTCGACGCTGTCCGACAGCGCCGCCCGTGCCGCCTTCGTCCACACGCTTCGCTCGGTCGTCGAGCCTGGCGGCCAGCGCGTCGACGCCTCGAACCGGCTCTACCTGGCCGAACATCTCCCGTTCCTGCTGATCTGGGGCGAGCGCGACTCCATCATCCCCATCTCCCACGGACATGCGACCCACGAGCGGATGGCAAACAGTCGCCTAGAGGTGTTCCCGCGTTCAGGCCACTTTCCCCAGCTCGACGAGCCCGAGCGTTTCCTCGACGTGCTCATCGAGTTCATCAACTCGACCGAGCCAGCCGCGCTAGGCGCGAACAGCCGTCGCTGATCAGTCCTGAGTTACTCCGAGCTAGTGCCCATCTTTTCGCGGCAGCCGCGCGGCCGCCATCGGCCGCTATCGGCTCACGGTGCGCGCGCTGCGCGCGCTTCCGAGACCCCAGGAGACGATCCGCTCCGGGTAGACGCGGATGATCGCCTCGAGCTCTTCGACCGCTTCTGCCCGGCCGCGAACCTCCACCGCACGGGGCCGCCACGGGTTCATGCTGGCCAGGTCGTCGATGACGACCGCGGCCCGTCCTCACCTTCTCCCGATGCGCGCACACCCCCTCCTACTCCTACGGGTCGGCTGATGAACGCGGCGGGATCCTGCTCCTCCCCCGGACCGGCGCCGGCGATCACCTCGAGCGCCCGGGCGCCGAGCAGCCCGGGGTCGCCCGGCCCGGCGCCGACGAGGTAGACGCATCCCTGCCCCGCGGCCCCGTCCGTCGCGCCCGTCGCGTCCCGCTCAGCGGCCATCGCCCGCCGCCTCCCGAGCGCTCGCCAGCAGCTCCACCGCGCCGAAGCGCTCTGCTCCGCGGCCGCTCCCTGCGCGCTCGAAGCGCTCTCCCTGCCGGCGCTCAAGCGCGAACCTCGCAAGCCGCGGCATCCCTTCGCCTGAGGCAAAGGAACCGGCGCGCCGGAAATCCGCGGGTCTGCATCACGGCTCGATCGGCAGGACCTCAGAGAGGCCCGTGAGCTCTAGCACGCGCCGCACGACGACGGTGGGGTTGCGTAGCGTCACGGCGTCAACGTTCTTGGTGGCGCTGACGAGCACGGCGATACCGGCACTGTCCATGAACCGCAGCTCGGAGAGATCGAAGATGAGCCGCACAGGCCCTTCGGCTGTGATCGCGGCCACAGCCTTCTCCAGCGAGCCGGCGCCAGCGATGTCAAGCTCACCGGAGAGCGTGATAATCGGATCTCCCGTCGGATCGAGATGCGTATAGATCACGAACTCAGCAGCCGGATCGCTCTCTAGCTCAGCCATTGAACCCCCAGTATCGCGGTATCGTCTTGGTGGTCCTCGGAGGTGAGCTCACGCGCGAGCTTGCTCACGAGATCTTCGAGGGAAAGCCGAGGGCCGATGGCCGCGTCGCGCAACCTTGCAAGCCCTATGTCGAGAACCTCTCCTCGGCGCTCCACCAACCCATCGGTGAAAGCTATCAGCGTGGCGTTAGGCGCCACTGAGACGGTCCTCTCCTGATATCGCGCGTCGTTGCTGACGCCGACGGCCGGGCCAACGTCGAGCTCGACAAACTGGCCACCCTCACCGTCTATCAGCAACGGCGGGAGGTGCCCGGCGCTGGCCACGGTCATCTGATGAGCGTCCACGTTGATCAGCGCGCAGAGGACGGTCGCCATGTAGGTGTGTGGTTTGCTGTTGACGAAGTCCGAGAGCGTGGCGAGCACCCTCGCTGGACGGGACCCCAGAGCCGCATAGGCCAGTGCGGCATGTCGCAAAGAGGCCATCGTTGTGGCAGCGCTGAGCCCGTGGCCGGAGACATCGCCGACTAGGAGCAGTACCCGGCCCTCGCCAGCGTCGAGGATGTCATACCAGTCACCGCCAATGTCCACCCCGGAAGCGGCCGGTATGTAGCGTGCGTTGACCTCCAGACCATCGACCGATGGCAGTGTGTCGGGAAGCAGGGCATGCTGAAGCGTTTGGGAGATACCGCGCTGTTCGGTATACATATCCCGGTTTTCCGCGGCCACCCGGTCAAGAATGCCCGCGAGATCCTCAGCACGTTGGCGATCGTGTGCGAGACGATCGGTCATCCATGCCACCGCCAGGGTCACCAACAGACCCGCGAGGGCGATGATCCAAGGCAGGTCTTTGAAGAACGTGCCACCGAGCGAGCCATTCGGGCTCACCACGACCGTGAACACCCCTGCGCCGAACGGGACCACGTCGGAAGCCTGGCGACCCTTGATCGGCAGGTCCTTGACACTGGTTACCAAGATGTCGCCGCTGCGCCGGGAGTGACCCAGATACAGCGCGTAGTTGAGATCGGAGAATGCCGAGTTCTTCTCCAGTTTCGAGCGTCTGTTCGCGGGCAGCGGGTTTTCCGCGTAGACCGCGAACCCGTGTGCACGGCCGGGGGCGCTGAAGTCAAAGCCGAGCGCTGGATGCGGGGAGTTGAGAAAGCTCGTGAGGTTCAAGACGCCAGATCGGGTGGAATGTGTAAAGAACTGCTTGGCCCTGTTCGGCATCGACTCGAGCGCAGGAGTCCCGCCGAGCACGGCGCTCGGCTTAAGGTGCGAGGTCCCCAGGGGCCACAGTGAGACCGAGGAGAACTGGCGTCCGGCGCCAACATAGGGCGCCATGAACGCGCGAAACTTCTGAGCGCTGCCGCCCGTGGCATCGGCCAGCTCGGCGGCCGACGCGAGCGGCGTCTGAATCGATGGGACCGTGGCTGCCAGCACCAGGCTCAGCTCCCGCACCCGGAGCTTCAGCAACCGTCGCTCGTTGCGGTTGTATACCGCTAGGGACGTCAGCACCAGCGCGGCCGTCACGACCAGCCCAACCAGCAGCGCAGTCACCGCCACCCAGGATGGCCGCCAGCGCCACTCGGATGGGCTAGAGGCCTTAGCAGCAGCGTCTGATCCCTGCTGACCTTCGCGCCCGGAGTGGGGACCGGCTCCCCGATGAGAAGTAATCACCCAGCCACCAACCAGTGCCAGACCGTAGTGAGCATCGTCCGCTTCACCCGCCGGCAGCTTATCCGAGCGCAAGCATCGGCCGAAGAGCCGCGCGCCGATCCGCGGAATCGCGACACCCCAACGGCTAAGTCCGCGCGACATCCGTCCATCAACGGCGCCAAAGGGCCGCCGGTGACAAGAATTAAGCCCACGTTCAGGTACGAAGTGCAACAGTGTCCGAGGGAGGACATGACCCCGATCCCGAGGAGGGAGTTATGCCCAGAATCATCGTCACGACGGACCCCACCGATCAACGCGACGCGACGGCCAACGAGGGCGACACGGCGGTGCTGCTCGACGAGCGCGTCTACTCTCTGCATCTCTGTGACGACCATGCCGCTGAGCAGTTGATCGAGCGACTCGCATGGGCAGTCAGCGACGCCGAGGACTCGCAGCGCTCGCTGCACCGCTGACGGACAATCCACCTGAGCGGCCTGCGCAGCAGCGCGGGCCGCTCGGTGAGAGCTCACACCGCTGCGGCCGGACGCGGCGGGCTGCTGGCGGCGGAGCCACACACGAGCGTGGGCTGTAGCTCAGAATAGACCTGATGCGAGGTCGAGCCCAGCAAGCAATGTCGCGTCTCGCGGCGCTCGTCGGAGTCGTCCTTGGCCTCATGCTGGTCGCTGGCTGCGGCTCCACCCAAACGACAACGACAACGGTCACCGACCAGGCGGCCGTTGCTTCAGTGCCCGCGGCACCAACCCCGACGCAGAGCAAGCCCGCGCCGGGCGGCAGCGCCCCGACCACGCCAACCGTGCCGGTCACACCGCCTGCTGTTGTCGTGCCGAGACCGCACATCATCTGGGACCCGATCCCGTTCGGACCCGAACGAAAGGCGCAGATGGTCGCCTATGCCCGGAGGCACTACGGGAGCTTTATGACACCCACGTACAAGCTCGT
>Ga0307374_10005636_pt1 | contig 20159 bp, 15 predicted proteins | sample OX3MG_FD_202532 | JGI IMG/M metagenome (GOLD analysis project Ga0307374, IMG submission 202532) | Soil microbial communities from Risofladan, Vaasa, Finland - OX-3 | ecosystem: Environmental > Terrestrial > Soil > Coastal area > Acid sulfate soil | place: Finland: Risofladan, Vaasa | collected...
ATGAATTGTCCTCGTCCCGCTTCCGCCTCTCTTTGGAATTTCATACACTTTGTACTCATGTGAGGCAGTGCGAGCAAGACTTTGCACGAAATTTACGGGGACTCCAATTTCCGCAGCCATTCGCTCCACGATCATTCAGTTCCTCGAACTTCGCTAAGGATCGCTCTGGCTTCCGGAACTTTGAGCAGAACCGATACGTGAGCAGCTCGTTGGCTGCTGAGATTCAAAAGACGAACGTGGTGAAACGGGTGGTCGGTTGCGTCCGGCAGCGCCGGCGAATAATACCTCTCACTTTTACCGTCCGCGTCGAGCGTTTTGACTCTCAGCAAGTCCATAGCTGTGGCCAATCCGACTAGAGTCGGCACATTGATCGCGCTCGACAGTATCGAGGGAGCGATGCGCCCAAGATAATATTCGATCATCTCAATGGTCGCCGGATGTATAACGGCGATCAGATCGCAGAGAAAAAACAGCAGATGCTTTGGACTAGCAGCCAAATCGGCTACTACCTTCACGGTTTGAGATTTCGGAATTCGCGCGATACGATCTTCGATTTCTGCGACCGCTTCAAGAATTTGCGAAAAGGCAACGTAGATCGTCGGTTTAAAATCTGACACTGCATCAATCCAGCGCAGCGGGCCGGTCGCGATAAACGATGATTCGCGTTCATATCTTCCGTCAACAATCGGTAACAGTTTCTTACGCAAGGGCTCGCTAAGCGAGAAGGCTCCTAACTCCGCGCAGGTGCCCGGGCTCTCTACTATAATGATGACGAGGTCGGCAAGTTCAGCGAGGTCAGATTCCATTTTGAGCGCGCCGTGTTCGACGCGGGACGCGATTTGTTCCCACACGCGCTCGGCATAAAATAGACTTACGCCAGGAACATGTTTCTTTAGGTAGTCTCGAAGGGTGTCACGAACACTACTGCCGGCACCGCCGCACAGAAATATCACAGGTGACAACCGGCGGAATCGGTAGGGAGCCACACACAAATACTGTATCAGCGCCTCGCGAGTAGCGATATACCCGGGATGCTCAAGCCACGTTCCCACGGCTCCTACTTTGAGCGGACCCCGAAGCGACTCGTCGCTTCGGGGCAGAATCTGTGACAATAAGTTCGGCTTGGCTAAACACCAGGCACAGACGCCTAAAGGCTGACGGCTGCACATGCTAGGAGCGTGCGGCTATCCTAATCAGCCGACCTTGCGTCGACAAGGATATATTTGGCAACTTATAATTGTTCGATGGGGAACCTACAAGGGTCCCGGGATAGCCTTGGGTCGAGATGCTCTATCGTGGCGCGGCGCCCTCCGACGTAGCGAAGGTTCTTGGCGACACAATCGCGACAGTCGAGCAACACTATGCGCCGTTCGCTCCCGAGCTTCGGGAGCGGGTTCGCCGGATTATGGAGTCCGTTCCTGCGGAAAGCGTCGCAAAGTTGGGCACGATTTGGGCACAATCGGGAGCAAAAACATCGCAAGCCCAATAAAATCAGCGGATGAGCCTGTAAGCCGGATTCTGTCCGCTGCACAGCGCGCGTTCGATTCGCAACTTAACTCGAATCGGTGCGCACAACGCGGCGCGGCGATCATTCCTCTAGGTCCCGGATCGCTCCGGGACTCCAGCAGCCTACCCGAGGGTCGCAGATCGCATTTTTTCAAATGCAATCATACGGGCCGGGCCGGCCCTCCCCTCCTATTTGGCCTTGCTCCACGCGGGGTTTTCCGTGCCCCCGGCATTGCTGACGGGGCGGTGGGCTCTTACCCCACCTTTTCACCCTTACCAAATGCGCTTTGCCGAAACTGGCAAGCTCCGCGGTTTCCCGCAAGCCTGCCGCCGAGGCCGAAGCCGCACCGGCGGTTTATTTTCTGTGGCACTTTCCGTAGCCGCGTCCCTGGCGCGAGCTTACGCCCGCAAAACCTCAAGGACCGGCCCCCTGGCGTTACCAGGCGCGTTGCCCCATCGTGGCCGGCTCTTGCGAGTTCGCCACGACCGGAGTCCGGACTTTCCTCCCGTCCCGGCACGCATGCCGGAACCGGCGATCACCCGGCTCACCCGCTAACCGCAATTATACCGCGAATGCCTGATTTCCTTCGCGCGCGGTAAGTGCTTGGATTGCTTCGTATGCGTAGCGATCGGCAACAGAACCGCGGCTCCAGGCGTTTCGCTGCGATCCGGCGGGGACTCGCGTGGAATACGATTCTGGCGCTTGCTTGCGTGACCGCAGCTTACGCCGCGCCGCCTGGCAAGCAGGACGCGAAAAAGCTCTCTAGGTACACGGCAATTGTCGTGGAAGCTTTCACGGTACAACAGAGCGCGGCAACCAAAGATTTCCCCATCGGACTCGAATCGGCGCTGCAGAGCGACGCCGTATCGAAATTGCGGGCAGCTTCACTATTCGACGCGGTGATCAACGCGGCCCCGGCTCCCGCCGCTGAGTCTGGCGAGGTGGCTCCGCTCGATCTGCGAGTGAACGCGGCGCAGCCGATCGCGCCCAATTCAGCCGCCGTCGCCGCGCAGTAGTGAACCTTCCGCATGAATGCCTCCGTCGCCCATGCGATTAGGAACCGGGGCTATTTCGACGCCAGCAGCTTTTCGAATTGGGCTTCGTCGAGGATGGGGACGCCGAGAGATTTTGCTTTATCGAACTTCGATCCGGGATCGCCGCCGACGACCACGTAGTTCGTTTTCTTGCTGACGGTCGATCCGGCCTTGCCGCCATGCGACGCGACCAGCGCTTCGGCTTCCTCGCGCGAGCGCTTCGTCAGCGTGCCGGTGAAGACAAACGTCATGCCCGCAAATTTGGCGCTCTTCGGCGCGGCCCGCTCTTCCTTCATCACCACGCCGACGGCTCGCAGACGGTCGATCAGCTTGCGGTTGGCGTTTTCGGAGAAAAATTCGCGCACGCCCTCGGCGATCTTCGGGCCAATTTCGCCCACTTCCACCAATTCCTCTTCGCTCGCGTCGCGCAATTTTTCCATCGAGCCGAAATGCGCGGCCAGCAGTTGCGCCGTGCGTTCGCCAACGAAGGGAATGCCGATGGCATAGATAAGCCGCGCCAATCCCGCTTTTTTACTGGCCTCGATTTCATCGAGCAAATTCTGCGCCGATTTTTCGGCCATGCGTTCCAGATTCGAAAGCGTCTCCGGATCGAGCTTGTAGAGAGCGGCGAAATCGTGCACCAGTTTGTGCTCGATCAGCTGATCCACGATCTTTTCACCCAGCCCGTCGATATTCATGGCGTGGCGGCTGGCAAAATGCAGCATCGATTCGCGCCGCCGTGCCGGGCAGGAAACGTTGACGCAGCGATACGCCACTTCGCCTTCCCGCCGGTGAACGCGCGTGCCGCACACGGGACATTTCTCCGGCATGTGGAATTCCTTTTCTTCCTTGCCGTGCTTCACCACTTTCAGCACGTGCGGGATCACTTCGCCGGCGCGTTCTACCAGCACCGTGTCCCCGGCGTGCACGCCGAGCCGCGCAACTTCGTCCATGTTGTGCAGCGTCGATTTCGTAACCGTCACGCCGCCGATCTGCACCGGCTCGAAGATCGCGAACGGCGTCAACACGCCGGTGCGTCCGACGCTCACCTGAATCTCGCGCACCACCGTGGTTTCCTGATGCGCCGGGTATTTGTACGCCAGCGCCCAACGCGGCGCTTTGGACGTGAACCCCAGCTCATTCTGCAGCGAAATTTCGTCCACTTTGATGACGATGCCGTCAATTTCGTAAGCCAGCTTTTCGCGCTTCGATTCCCAGCTGTTGATGTAGCGCTCCACTTCCTCGAGCGAATGGCACAGCTTCCAATCATCGCTGGCCTTGAAGTGCAGCGTCTTCAGCGCTTCGAGCGATTCCGAAAGGCGCTTCTTCGCCGCGCGCCCATCGACCAGCAGGTAATAGGCAAAAAAGTCCAGCTTGCGCGACGCGGTGATGCGCGAGTCCAGCACGCGAATGGATCCCGCCGCCGCATTGCGCGGATTGGCGAAAATCTTGCCGCCCTGCTCTTCCTGCTGCCGGTTCATCTCCTGAAACGCCTTGCGCGTCATAATCGCTTCGCCGCGCACTTCGAAATTGACAGGCAGACCAACCTTTTTCAGCAGCGCCGGATCGACGTTCAGCGGAATGCTGCGAATCGTTTTGACGTTGGGCGTCACGTCCTCGCCGGTAACTCCATCACCTCGGGTGACGCCGCGCACCAGCCGCCCGCCTTCGTAAACCAGCGACATGCTCAGGCCGTCGAATTTGTGCTCCGCGATGTAATCCACTTTTTCGCGCCCGGTGGTCTCGCGCACGCGCCGGTCGAAATCGCGCAGCGCCTCGACGGAAAAAGCATTGTCCAGGCTGACCATCGGCGTGGTGTGTCGCACTTCCTGAAATCCCGCGCGCGCCGCGCCTCCCACACGCTGCGTCGGTGAATCGGGAGTGACCAGATCGGGATGCTGCGCTTCCAGCTCTTTTAGCTGGTTCATCAGCCGATCGAAAGCGGCATCCGAAATTTCCGGGTTATCCGCCACGTAATAGAGGTATTCGTGGCGGCGAATCTCTTCGCGCAGCTGTTCGATTTCCTTGGAAGCTTCGCGGGAATGGGACGTCTTCGTGGAAGCCATGCGCGACCTCGGGCGTCGAAACTTCACGGCATCCGCCTCACAGAGGCGGGGTCAGCTCAAGCGCCGAGTAGTATACAATGCCCTGCTAGAGTGCGCCTTCAGGACCAAACCCGTGCCGAACGCGATTAAGGACGCCCTGCTCATCTACAATCCGACCAGCGGCCGGCGCCGCAGCCGCCGCTTCGCGGAGATCGAGCGGGCCGTACGCATCCTGAAGGAAGCCGGGATAACCACCGAGCTTGCGCCCACATACGCGCCCAATAGCGCCACCCAGATCGCCCGGCGCGCCTCCGAGGACCGCCGCGGCATGGTGATCGCCTGCGGCGGCGACGGCACCATCAACGAAGTTGTGAACGGCCTCGCCGGCACCCAGACTCCGATGGCCCTGCTGCCCGCAGGCACCGCGAATATTTTGGCGAAGGAGCTGCGCATCCCGTGGGACATTCCCCACGCCGCGCGCCTGATTCCGAATGCCACGGTGCGCCGCATCGCGCTGGGGCTGGCAGTCCCGCTCAACGGCAATCATTCCGAAGCCATGCCACGCGAGGGCCGCTATTTCCTTTCCGTAGGCGGCGCGGGGCCCGACGGCGCCATCGTCAACGGCGTCCACGCAGGACTGAAAAAGCGCGCCGGAATTGTGGCCTACTGGTGGGAGGGCCTTCGCCAGCTACTCAGCTACAATTTCGCCGAAATGCGCATCGATTCGCATGGCCAGGAGCGGCGCGCCACCATTATCGTTGTCGGCCGGACGAAGCATTACGGCGGCCCATTCAAAATCACCACCGGCGCCGACTTGTTCGAAGACAGCTTCGAAATCCTCACGTATTCGAAGCGCAGCCGCCTGGCGTATGCGCTGTGCCTCCCGGCGCTTTGGATGGGCCAGCTGCGCAAGCGCGAGGGCATCGCGGCGTGGAAAGCGCAGCATTCCACTTGCGAGCCGGCCGGAGCGCATCCGGTTTACGCTCAAGTGGACGGCGAACCCGTGGGAGCTCTGCCACTCTCATTTCGCATCGTGCCGGACGCGCTTTCGCTACTTACGCCCGCGGAGTAGTGGGACTTCGCGGCCGTTCGCAAATATTTCATGGAACCGTTTACGCACGCCTTCACGTCGCTGGCGCTCGCTAAATCGGGCGAACGCTGGCTTCCGCGCTTCGGCATCGCCATGCTGGTGGCCGCGGGCGTTGCTCCCGATCTCGATTACGCCAGCTATTTCGCCGGCCCAGGCGCGTTTTTAACTCTGCACCGCACCCTGTTCCATTCGCTCCTCGACGGGGCTGCGCTGGCGTGCGCGCTCGCTTTCGGATTTTACATCCTCGATAAAAAATGGCCGCGTTCGCACGTGGCGCAGGACAAAACCTACCCGCCGCCCGCGCTTTTCCCTGCGCTCGCTGTCTGCGCCATCGGTGTCGCCGGAAATATTTTGCTGGACGTTTGCAGTGGCGAAGGCGTGCAGCTACTTTGGCCATTTCGTCCCGGCTGGTATCGCTGGAATCTGGACGGCAATCTCGATCCCTGGCTGCTGCTGATTCTGGTCGCGGGCTTGCTGCTGCCGCTGCTGTTCCGCCTGGTGAATGAGGAAGTGGGCGTTCGCAGCAAAGGGCGAGGCAACTCTCGCGCAGCCATCGTCACGCTGATTGTGGTGGCCGCGTATTTCGGATGGCGTGCGCATCTTCACGGCGAGGCGGTCGATCTGCTGATGTCGCATGAATTCCACGGCCACATCGCTCTTTCGGCGGAGGCGTTTCCTGATGCGTCCGCGCCTTTCGACTGGCGGGGCGTCGCCGTTACGGACAACACCGTCGAGGAAATGGACGTGCCGCTCGGCCCCGGCGGCGATTTCGATCCCGATCGCAGCCGAACCTATTTCAAACCCGACGATTCCCCCGCCCTCGAAGCCGGACGCAAAACCGCGGTTGCCCGGAAATTTCTTCGCTACGCCGCCATGCCCTTCGCCAGCGTCGTGCAACTTGAGGACGGGTATCGCTTCGAAATTCACGACCTCCGCTTCGCTTCCGACGATTTCGACGCCGCCAATATTTTCGTGCGCGTCGATTTCGACAGCCACTTGCATATCCGCAGTCAGGAATTTCTCTTCGCTTCCTCGCCGAATCCGTAGAGCAGCTAAACGTGTGAGCGCGGCCCGCGGGACATCCACCGCCCCGCAATGTAGAGAATCGCCAAGCTCGCGAAGACCGACCCGGCCAGTAGTGTTTCATGCGACAGCGCGTAGCGCAGAATCACTGGCCCGTAGCGAACCGCCAACATTCCTTCGGCGAAATAGCGCAGGCTTCGTCCCAGCATCAGCGCAATCACGAACGTCCGCAACGGCACTTGAAAGACACCGTCGGCCAGCACGAATACCTTAAATGGAAACGGCGGAGGCAAAATCGCCGGCACAAAGGTGCTTATGAACGCATTGCGCTGCACCCATGCGCGAATCCTGTCCGCGCCGCCGCGCGCGTGCCGATGGAAATACGCTTCTCCCCCTTTTTTCGCCAGCAGATAAAGCCAGATGCAGCCCGCCAGCGAACCGATCGCCGCCATGAAGCAGTAATACGGCATGCGTGCGGGGCGCTGAATCGAGCTTTCGATCACCAACGCATCCGTCACGAACGGGAAAGACAAAATCGAGGAGTCTAAAAACGCAACTACGAAGACACCGCCGCCTCCCAATACCGCGACGAGCTTCTGGAGCCAATGCGGCAACTTCACGGCCTGCATGTTGAGGAAAAATCCTCCGTCGAATCGCGCCGATTGTAGCAGAATTTTTCACGCGCACTCCCGAAGAACGCGCGGTATCAAATTGCTCATTCGCGCACACTCAGATAAAATTCCGGCTTGAGCAATTTTCCTCCAACGTCCCAGCTCCTTTCCGGATTGAACGAGCGCCAGCGCGAAGCCGTGCTTTCGACCGATGGCCCGCTGCTCGTTCTCGCAGGCGCCGGCACGGGCAAAACGCGCGTAATCACCTACCGCGCCGCCTATCTGATCGAACGCGGCGTGCCGCCGGGCGCGATTCTGGCGGTTACCTTCACCAACAAAGCGGCTGACGTTATGAAGCAGCGCATTGCCGATCTGCTGCGCTCGGTCGGCAGCGACGCTGCGGACATGTGGGTATCCACATTTCACAGCTTTTGCGCGCGCCTGCTGCGCCGCGAATCGAAATACCTCGGTCTGCCCCGCGATTTCGCCATTTACGACGACGACGATCAGACCGCCGCCGTCAAGCGCGCCCTAATGCAGCTCGATTTTTCCACCGAAGATTACCCGCCGCGCAGCATCCGCGCGCAAATCAGCCACGCGAAAAACCACGGTATCTCTGCGGATGACATGGCCTCGCAAGCGTCGCAATCCGGCGATCGCGACCGGCAGGACGTGGCGAAACTGTATGCCGCCTATGAAGAGATTCTCCGCCGCGGTGCCGCTGTCGATTTCGACGATCTGCTCCTGCTGGCCGTGAAGATTCTCCGCGAGCATCCTGACGCGCGCGCCGCGTGGAACCAACGTTTTCAGTACGTAATGGTCGACGAATTTCAGGACACCAACAGCGCGCAGGAGGAGTTGGTGCGCCTGCTCGCTGGCTCGCGGAAAAATGTCTGCGTCGTGGGCGACGAAGATCAGTCGATTTACGGATGGCGCGGCGCGCAAGCGGGAAACCTGAAGCGCTTCACGCAGGATTTTCCCAACGCGAAGATAATCCGTCTGGAAGAAAATTACCGCTCCACGCAGACGATCCTTGATGCGGCTGCCGCCGTAGTGCAAAACAACACCGAGCGCCTGGGTAAGGATCTGCGCTCGATGGCCGGCGCCGGCGCTCCTCTAAAATTTTACGAGGCCACCGATTCATCCGCCGAGGCCGATTACATCTGCGGCCAGATCGCCTCGATATCCCGAGAAGATTCCAGCGCGCATGTGGCCGTGCTCTATCGCACTGGGGCCCAATCGCGCGCATTCGAAGAAGTTTTGCGCCGTTTCGGCATTCGCCATCGCGTAGTCGGCGGATTCAGCTTCTACGAACGCGCCGAAGTGCGCAATGCCCTCGCGTACGTGCGGCTGCTGTTTCATCCCGAGGACAATATCGCGCTGCTGCGCGTGCTCAACGTGCCGCCGCGCGGCATCGGCGCCGCAACCGTCGCGGCGCTCGAATCGCGCGCCCGCGAAATGGGCAAATCGCTGTGGGACGCGATCGCTTCCGGCGAGCTCGCATCCGGTAAGAAATTCCCGTCGTCGCTAAAATCGTTTTACGAAATGATGGAAGCGCTGCGCGAAGAGTGCCGCGAGCTGCCGCCCGCCACGATGATCGAGCGCGTGCTGGACCGCACCGGCTACCTCGGCTGGGTCGAGCAGCAGGACAACCTGGAGCACACTTCGCGTGCCGATAATTTGCGCGAGCTTTCCAACGCCATGGCCGAAGCCACCGAGCAGGGTCAAACTCTGGAAGACCTGCTCGACCATGCCGCGCTGGTCAGCGATTCCGATCAATACGATGAGGCCGCGACCGTCTCGCTGATGACGTTGCACAGCGCCAAAGGCCTGGAATTCGACTCCGTGTTTCTCGCGGGCCTGGAAGAGGGCTTGCTGCCGCACAGCCGCTCGTTCAACACCAACGCGGAAATCGAAGAGGAGCGCCGCCTGTTTTACGTGGGCATGACGCGCGCGAAAAAGTCGCTGGTTATCTCGCGCGCCGTCTATCGCCGCACCTATGGCGAAGAGCGCTTGCGCGCCTCGCTCCCGTCGCGCTTTCTGGCGGAAATTCCCGCCGATCTGATCGAAGCCGCCGCCGGTTCGCAATCGGAACCCGGCGAAACCCGCCGCTACGAGCCCGATCCGGAATTTTCTTCCGGCTACGATTACACTCGGGCGAAATCTGCGTACGGGTGGAACAACAACGGACGGCCAGCGGCCTCGCGCCCGTATGGGCGATCATCGGCGCCAGCCGCAAAACCGGTCACTTCGCCAATCAGGTCAAAAGATCCGCTGGTTGGCAAGCGCGTCCGCCACCCGAAATACGGACTCGGCACCATCATCGAAGTCGATGGCGAAGGCGAAGATCGCCGCCTCACCGTCAGCTTCCAGGATTACGGCCCCAAAAAGCTCATCGAACGCTACGCCCATCTTCAACTCGCGTAAGCGGCACGTTTTTCGCCCCGCGCTCCGTCCGGCGACGCTACTCCTCCCATGTCATTCTGAGGACGAACAGCCCGATTTCCGCGCCTTTCACTCTGATCGCGCGGACCTCGGGCGATTTTGTGAGGAAGAAGAATCTCGGCGCCGGAACGGCGGTCAGCACTCGGTTCGTATGATCTGCGTTGCGCGGACGCGCCGCGCATTGTAGAGTTCCCTAAGCCGGCGCGCGGAAAGGTGCCGATTGGATCCACAGCTTTTCCGTACCAAGAGCATCGACCAGCTCATTTCAGACTCTGAACGGCCGGAAAAGCGGCTGCAAAAGTCGCTCGGCTGGCTGAGCCTGACCGCTCTTGGCGTTGGCGCGATCATCGGCAGCGGAATTTTCGTGCTCACCGGCACAGCCGCAGCGGGTGAATCGGTCGAGTTCCCTTCCATCCTGAAGGCGCCGCTGCTTTCCGTCCTGCTGCACGGCCGGCACGCGATTGGCATCAACGGACGCCCTGGAGCCGGTCCAGCCATCGCGCTTTCGTTTCTGATCGTGGCAGTCGTCTGCGGGTTGGCGGGACTGTGCTACGCCGAGCTTGCCTCGATGATTCCCATCGCCGGTAGCGCCTACACGTACACGTACGCGACGCTCGGCGAACTGATCGCCTGGGTAATCGGCTGGGACTTGATCCTCGAATATGCCGTCTCGAACATGGCCGTCGCCGTGGGATTCTCGGCGTATATCAACAGCTTGCTCAATTCGTTCGGACTGCGCCTGCCCGCCGTGCTCAGTACGCCTGCCTACTCGCCGGAAACCGGATGGGCGCTGCATTTCAACATTATGGGCTTCGTAATCGTCATGCTGCTCACCGTTCTGCTGGTGGTCGGCATCCGCGAATCCTCGGGCGCGAACAACATCATGGTCGGCATCAAGCTGCTGGCCATCATCGTGTTCTGCATTGCCGCCAGCAAATACATTCATACCTCGAACTGGACGCCCTTTGCGCCGAACGGATTCCAGGGCGTGCTCACCGGCGGCGCGATCGTATTCTTCACCTACATCGGCTTCGATTCCGTTTCCACCGCTGCCGAAGAATGCAAGGATCCCAAACGCGATCTGCCCATCGGCATTCTGATTTCGCTCTTCGTCTGCGCGTTTTTCTACATCGCCGTCGCGCTGGTGCTCACCGGCATCCAGCACTGGTCCACGCTCGATAACGCCGCTCCCGTGGCCCACGCCCTCGAAGCTATCGGCCTCAACGGCGTGAATCGCTGGGTCACCGCCGGCGCGCTGATGGGCATGATTTCGTCGATTCTCGTTTTTCAGCTGGGACAGGCACGCGTCTGGTTCGCCATGTCGCGCGATGGCCTTCTGCCCAGCGCCTTTTCCCGCGTCCACAAAAGATTCCGCACGCCGGACGTGGCCACCTGGGTTGCTGGAATCGTGGTCGCCATCCCAGCCGGAATTTTCGACATCGGCACGCTGGCCGATCTTTCCAATATCGGCACGCTCTTCGCGTTTATTCTCGTTTCGATCGCCGTGCTGATTCTCCGCAAAAGGCAGCCGGACCGCCCGCGCGCCTTTCGCGTTCCCGGCAGCCCTTGGGTGCCCATCGCATCGGTCGTTTGCTGCTTCGTGCTAATGGCCAGCCTCACCGTGGAAAACTGGCTGCGCTTTTTCATCTGGCTGCTGATCGGACTGTGCCTGTACGCCTGCTATGGCCATCGCCATAGTGCACTCAACTCGGATAAGATCGTCGCCACTCCGCAGGGAGGCATTTCCTGATGTTTCGCCGAGCTTGGGTGAGCCTGCTGGCTCTGGTCTTTGTGTTCGCCCCGTGCGCGTTCGGCTGGGGACCCAACGCCGAGCGCATCGTCACCAACAAAGCCGTCGATACCCTGCCCCCAGAGATGGGAACTTTCTTCGACGCCAATCGCCGCTTTTTCGTTCAACACGTCACCGATTCCGACTTGACCGCGAACTCCGATTCCGCCGATCGACGCAACAACTTCATCGCTCTCGACCATTACGGCGCGTTTCCGTTCGCGGCGCTCCCTCGCAATTATGCCGACGCGGTGCGCAAATATGGCAAGCGCACCATCGACAAGTACGGGCTGCTACCTTGGCAGGTCGGCGTATGGAGCCAAAAGCTCACCGATGACCTGCAATCGCACGATTGGCAAAACGCAAAGTTAGCCGCAGCGGTTCTGGCGCACTACGTCGCCGCGGCGCACGATCCTTTCAACACCTCCATCGATGGCGACGGCTCGCTTTCCGATCAGCCCGGAGTGAATCTGCGCTTCGGCCACGGCCTGGTTGACCGCTATCAGCTTTTCTTTTTCGTAAAGCCCAACGAATCTACTTTCATCAAAGATCCCACCGACCACGCGTTCGAGATGGCCCTCAGCGCTCACGCCTGGCTCGAAAACATTCTCAACGCCGATCGCCTCGCCCATCAGGGCCTCGCCGCTTACTCCGACGACTACTACGACCGTTTCTACGCGCAGGCCGGCGCCATCCTGATCCGCCAGCTCTCCGATGCGTCCACCGACATCGGCTCCTACTGGATGACCGCCTGGATCAACGCCGGCCGCCCGCAGCTGCCCTCGAAGTAACGCGATGACGCAGCCGTTTCCAGCGCATTCGCCAACGGTCGTCGATTTGCTTCCCAAAGCAGAGCTGCATCTTCATCTCGAAGGCGCAATCCGTCCGGGAACCTGCGTCGAACTCGCCGCCCGCCACGGCGCGGAGATCAGCCTCGAAAAAGTCGCAGCGCGGTATCAATTCACAGATTTCGCGGGTTTCATCGAAACTTTCAAATGGGTCACATCGCTGTTGCGCGATCCCGAGGACTACGCCGTCATCACCCGCAATCTGCTCGAAGATCTGGTGCGCCAAAACGTCGTCTATGCCGAAATTACCGTTTCCGCCGGAGTGATGCTCCTCCGAAATCAGAGCATCGAGGCGAATTTCGCTGCGATTCACGAAGCGGCCCAGAGCGTCCGCTACAGCCGCGTACGCACCGCCTGGATTCTCGATTGCGTCCGCCAATTCGGCGCCGATCCGGCCATGCAAGTTGCACGCGCTGCCGTGCAACTCCAAAACGCGGGAGTGGTGGCATTCGGCATGGGCGGCGACGAACTCTCCGTCGCCGCCGCAAATTTCCGCTCCGCTTTCGATTTCGCGCGCGCCCAAGGGCTGCGCCTCGTCTGCCACGCTGGAGAAATCGGGGGCCCCGAATCCGTCCGCGAAGCCGTGGAAATTCTCAGCGCCGAACGCATCGGTCACGGCATCGCCATCATGCACGATCCCGCGCTCGCCGAATCGCTCGCCGCAGGCCGCATCGTGCTCGAAAATTGCCTCACCAGCAATCTCGCCACCGGCGCGCTCGCGAAACAAACGGGCAATCCGCGCGCCACGCTCGCCGAACATCCTCTGAAAAAACTTCTCAATGCCGGCTCGCTAATCACTCTTTCCACCGACGACCCCGGCATGTTCTCCACCGACCTACTCACCGAATATTCGCGCGCCGCGTCTCTCGGCCTTTCACCGCAGCAGCTCCTCAGCCTCGCCGAACAAAGCTTCGCCGCCGCTTTCCTGCCTCCCATCGACAAGCGCAGTTATCTCGAAATTTTTCGCGCCGCCGCCAAATCCGCCGCCCTGCTATAATTTGCTCTCAAGGTTTGAACGTAGCGCCGCGGCATTCAGCGCGGCACGTTTGGCGGTTCACATTGGCAATCGACACGTACGCGAAGCGTTGTCATCCCGACAGAGGCCGCTTTTCGGCCGACGAGGGATCTGCTTTGGTTTTGTAGCACCAGTTCAGCGTGAAGGCACGCCAGGCGTCAGCCAGTATTCGCCGCCGGTTATGTAGCGGCGACCTTCAGGTCGGCGCAGTCCGGCATCGCCCGACTAGCACCACGCGCCGCAGCTCCGTCGCGCCAATCGCGAGCAGCAGCGGTGAAACAAAGGAGCCCCATGAAAGCCCACGTCTGGGTCATGCCTAAGCCCACCGTCCTCGATCCCCAGGGACAAACCATCCAGCGCGCGCTCTCGTCGCTCGGCTTCGCCAAAATCCAGGAAGTGCGCCAGGGCAAATTCTTCGTCCTCGAACTCGACGGACTCACCCGCGATGAAGCCACTCAGCAGGTCGAACGCATCGCCAAAGAAGTCCTCACCAATCCGGTGATCGAGCAATTCCGCTTCGAAATCGTCGATTAGTTGATCAAAGCCGCGGCGCAGACTCTTTCACTAGCGCCATTTCATGTTTCAATTAGAAGGCGAAAAAAAAACTGGAGCCAAATTTCTCGCCTTGGCTCCAGCTTTCTCTCGCTGCTATGTCGCTAATGCGCTTCTAAACGCCTTACCGCCCGTCCTCGTCGTGCGAATAATCGCCGTACGCAGTAGGCGCGAACGCCACGCCGCGCACCACCTCGCCATATCGCGCCGCTCGGACGATCTGAAATTGCTCAAACCGGCCGCCCATTGGATCGAACCCGCGTCCGTTGCTCGAAGGCAGCGTGGTCGCGTTCAGGACGTCGGTAACCTTCATCAGCTTGTTCGGATCGGCGCCCTGATCGCCGCTGGCGCTTACCGTCGACGTCACCACGTAAATCGTCGCGGTGCCGTCGTGATTCACTTGCCCCGTCAAGTTGCGGCAGCCGTCGGTGGCCGGATTCAGCGCGCTCGGATAGTTCGGCACGCTGTACGGCACGCCGATATTGAGCCCGCTCTGCAGCACGTAGTCTATCTGCCACGTGCCATTCACTTTGGACCATTTCTGCAATCCGCCATCCTGCAGCGCTTCCGGACCAGCCACATTCCCGTTCACCGGCGTCTCCAAATTACCGTCACCCTCGTCGCAAACATACAGGGTCGTATCGTTCGCGAACCACATGCCAAAGGGATACAGCACGCCAGTGGAACTGCCAGCCAGCGTCGTCGGGAGTCCCACCGGAATCGTGATCGGCACATTCAGCAATTTGCCGCTCGGCGCGTTTGACGGTGTCGGCAGCACTCCCGCTTGCCCAACCTGATAGATCGTGTTGATGCCGTTGCCACCGCTGCCTTTGGCCACGTACAGCGTGTTGTTGTAAATGGCAACCGAGCGGAAGTTGTTGTCCTTCCCCGCCTTGTCCACTTGCCCGCTGTACTGTGGCAGCTGTCCGATCTCGAAATCGCCAATCTTCTGATAAGCCGGAGCCTCTCCCGGAACTGCGTACTCGACGCCAGTTGAGTTCACCAACTCCTGGCCGACCACCGTGGTCAAAAGTTGCTTCTTCGAAATGTTCCCGTTGTTGTCATTTCCGGCCATGTAGTACGCGCCGTCGCCCTTGATCACCGCGCGGCCATTGTCGCCGCTGTACGCGTTCGTATCCGTGATTTGGACGTGCCCGAATGCATCCACCTCCGCCACGGCGCGGTAATACTGCCCCACATCCTGGTTGGTGGGGTCAATCAATCCAGGCGTGTTCGAGTTGGAAATATCCAGTTGGTTCGCCGCAGTCACGTATCCGGGCCCACCCACATAGCCCAAGAACGTGATCGACTTGCCGTCGGTCGAAAGACTCAGCGCCAGTTCGGATTTCGATTCGAAGCTGGTCATGATCTCGTCGCTAGGCACCGGCAGCGTCTGCAGCCATTGGCCGTCTGAAGTGATGTTGTCCAGAAAAATCGGCGTGCTAACGGCGAAGCTTCCGTCAGACGAGTCGTTCTCGAAAACCGTTGGATACGTGCCGTCCACAATCGCATCACCGCAGGTCACACTCTGCGTCGTCGTGCCGCCGCCAATCAGGTCCAGCGTTACGGCGGGATTCGCCACGCAGTTCGGTGGCAGCAACTCGCCCGGCGTCACCGTGCTCGCGGTGCCCTCGTAAACGCTGCGGCTCACCACCTAGGTCCCGGGGACGAATTGAAAATGATCGCCATGGTCCCGGCCGTGACCGTGATCTTGGCCATCGGCCTTCGCCTTGCTCACCAGTGATCCCGCCGTTAACGCGGCGGCGATCGCAAGCGCCAGTCCTGCTGAAAGCAGAATTTTCCTCATGTATGTGCGCTCCCACGCATCTGGGGCCCGTCGCAATCGCCGCCTATAGAAAGGCTCGGCTAGCTGCTTGCGCACCAAAGCCCGAAAACACTCCGCCCACTCGGACGGCAATGAATCGGCTCTGCTACGTTCGGATGCCCACGCGCCGCACACACTCGCACATCGCCAAATTCCCTTGGTTACTCCCCGGTGAAAACTCCATGAATCGCCAGCGTCACGCGCGAGAAGCGTCGACCGGCCTGCGCAGTGATTGAATGGAATCGCTGCAAGTGTCGCGAAAACTCGAATGACGTTAACCCGCGAACGCGAATACGTTGTCAACCCAGATTTCCTATTTGAACTTTTCTTACAAACCTTCGGAAGTTCGGCGGCATCAGTGTTTATGCGGGTTTGGTTGCGGTGAGGACGGCTTGGAGGTGCATACCCAGTGGGTGAGAAACAAAATCAGCCTTTTCAGCTCCCTTTCAATGCTTCTTTGAAGGTCGATTTCCAAGGGTCGCGTGTCACTTCAGACGGCGGCCTGGTTCTCGTGCGGGAATTGGATGAGCGGTTGGGACTCAGCGAACTTATCGAACATCACTTGACCGACTCTCGGGGGAAGAACACGCAGTTGCCGCTCGCGAACCTGTTGCGGCAGTCGGTGTACAGCCGCCTGGCGGGATACGAAGACGTGAACGACGCGGAGCGCCTCTCCCAAGACCCCACACTGCGGCTGATCGGTTCCGAAAAGATCTGGGAGCGTGGCGCAGCCCTCACGTCCCGACTCCAGTCGTTCGAAACTGAAGTGCTAGCGCGAGACGAGAACCTTGCTGGTCTAGAAGCGATCAATCGGGGACTGATCGCTCAGGCGGAAGCCATCGATTCCTCGCAGCGGGTTGTGCTGGACATGGACAGCACCGAGATCCAGGTCTACGGACAACAGGAGTTCAGCGCCTACAACGGCCATTTCGAGTCCACCTGCTATCACCCGCTGCTGTTGTTCAATGGCGAGGGGGACTGTCTGGCGGCCAAACTGCGGCCGGGTAATGTGCACAGTGCCGAGGACTGGGAAGAACTGTTGCTGCCGGAAATTGAGCGCCAACAAGTACTCCGCAAAGAAGTGGTGTTTCGAGCCGATGCCGCTTTTGCCAAGCCGGAGATCTACGAGGCCCTGGAGGAGCGGGGCGTGAAGTATGCCATCCGCATCCCGGCGAACGACAGCCTGGAGCGGGACATCGCGGAGTTGTTGACGCGGCCGATAGGAAGGCCCAGTCATAAACCCGTGGTCTGGTACAAGGGCTTTCTCTACCAAGCGGCGAGTTGGAAGACCGCACGACCAGTCGTGGCGAAGGTGGAGTTCCATTTCGGGGAGTTGTTCGCCCGAGTCGGATTCATCGTGACCAACCTGGGGACGGACAGTCGGGCTGTGGTCCGTTTCTACAACAAGCGAGGCACGGCGGAGCAGTGGATTAAAGAGGGCAAGCAGGCGGTGAAGATGACGCGGCTGAGCTGCCATCATTTCCGGTCCAATGAGGTACGACTCTGGCTGAGCGTGTTGGCCTACAACCTGGGGAACCTGTGGCGGCGGCTGGTGCCGCCGAAGAGAATCGACCACTGGTCGCTGACGAGCTTGCAGCAACGGCTGGTGAAAACAGGGGGACGCCTGATCAAGCACGCCCGATATTACTGGCTGCTGCTGGCGGAGAGTCACCTCACGCGGCGGTTGTTTGGAAGCATGCTGCGAAGGATTGCGGCGCCCCCTTCACCAGCAGGATAGGCGAGCCGTAGACCGAAACAGATTTCGGTGCTGAGCGAGACTGGAGAAGGAAAAGTGTTTGAGGAATGGGTGGGAGAAGCGTTAGTTTTTGGCTTTGAGATTTTGCCGCAGCCGTCGGAAAGGCTCTGCACTCAGGAATTCGGCTGGAGCATTGCATGTTGACGGGGTTGGGTATATGTTGTCGGTCGGCCGGGAAGTCAAAATGGAAATCCCGGTTGAATGGATTTAACCGGTTTTCATCCCCTACGCCGCTCCCGCCCCCGGAGTGGTACAATATTAAGTCAGAGTTTTGCCGTTGCTTCCTCGTTGCGCCGCATCGCTGGGCCAAATCATTGCTGGACCAAATTCACTCTGGGGGGAAACTTAATGAAAGCCATAATTCGCACGATAAATGGAAACAAGCCGGACTCGCCACTCGAACACAGGGCAATCGGTCATGATAATTTCTTTGTTGCGGTGCTGCCGCTGATCCTGGCTATGGGCCTGCTGTGGTGGCCTTTCGGCGGAGCGCACAAAGTCATCATGACGGCTGCGTCAACCGTTCCCAGCGCCAAAGGGACTGTGTATGTCAGTCACGACCAAAACAAAAACACCAAGGTCGACATGAAGGTTCACGACCTCGCGCATCCCAGCGCGTTGACGCCGGTCGAAAGTGTTTACGTCGTCTGGATCCAGGCCAACGGCCACTCGCCGGAAAATGAGGGCGAGTTGCGTGTGGATAACAACCTGAACGGCGAGTTTAAGACCCCCAGCCCATATAAACAGTTCACGATCTTCGTCACAGCCGAGAAATCAGTTCAGGTGCGCGCACCCGAAGGCCAGCAAGTTCTGACCGCTGCTGTCGCCCAATAGCGCGGGATCACAAGCTCCGGGACAATTGCCGTTTTGGTGAGAGGCCTTGGCACGGCGGGGATTTTTCTCCACCGCGACCGTCGCCTTCCCTTGCGCGAGTTTTAGAGTCTGTGTTGCGGCTCCAGAATCTTTTTGTGGGATTAACACTACTCGATGTTTAGCGCCATAGGGTCAATGCCTGTTAAGAGGGACCGGTGTTCTGCGGAATCGAGGCTGATGGACTGGCGGGGCATCGCGTTGGGCGGGGGGGGAATCAAACGCGCGCTGATTCCCGGTCAATTCGTGCAACTCGATGATCGATAGCCGTTGAATTCGAACAGCACATATGCAACTCTACTATCTGGCAAACTTCCGCCCGCCGTCGTCACGCGGGTAAGGACGATTCGCCTCTGGTAGCGCCGGCGATTTTGCTTGGTGGGCACCCGATCTTTCGCACTCTCGGTGAAGGGCGGGGCTTTTGCTAGCTTTGTCGGCGACAGGCAGCAGCCCGGATTGGAAAGGAGCAGGGGCCATATGGCCAAGGACCTCCGAAGGTCCACAAGCCAGCCAGTTTCAGGAACCGAAGCCCCTCCGTCGCACGATTCTACCCGGAACAGTCACTCGAGTAGAAACCATCGTAAGTTACTGAAAACATTAACCAGCACACCTGCCTACCCGGAACGTCCCGGCGCACACAAATTTTCGCTTGGCCTTCGCTTGCGGCGCTGCTCCCAGTTCGCCACGCGTGGCGGATTCTTTGGGAAACGATCCATTCCTCGAATCGTCCGGCTCGCCCCGCCTGTGCTACGCTTATCCTCCCGCGCCCTTCGGCGGCAGCCGCGAAGCGGGTCGCGCCTTTTAGGGGGTCGGAGCTTCAGCTCCGACATTCTAAGACCGGCTTATCAGGGGCTTCAGCCCCTGAGGAAACTCTGGCTGTCTCGCGTACCGACGGGCGACCCAATTCGCCCACGAAAGAGGTTCTACTGACATGTGCGGCATCGTTGGCTACATCGGTCCCAAGCGAGTGGTTCCCCTGATCCTTGACGGTCTGCGCCGCCTGGAATATCGCGGCTACGATTCCGCCGGCATCGCCGTGGTCGGCCAAAACGGCAAACTCGAAATCCGCCGCGCCTCCGGCAAGCTGCGCAACCTGGAAGAATCGATCAAGGTTACTCCGCTCGATGGCCTCTACGGCATCGGCCACACGCGCTGGGCCACTCACGGCCGCCCCACCGAGGAAAACGCCCACCCGCACCGCGACTGCACCGGCGAAATCGTCGTCGTCCACAACGGCATCATCGAAAATTACGTCGAGCTCAAATCGCAGCTGACTGCCGAGGGCCACAAATTCGTCACCGAGACGGACACCGAGATCATCGCCCACCTGCTCGAAAAGCTCTCGAAGAACTCGACGCTCGAAGAAGCCGTATTGAAAGCCGTGAAGCTGATGGGCGGCGCCTACGCGCTGGTGGCCATCTCCGCGCGCGATCCGCAAAAAATCGTTGCCGCGCGAATGGGACCGCCGATCGTCGTGGGCATCGGCGAGGGTGAATTTTTCGTCGCGAGCGACATTCCCGCGATCATCGAGCACACGCGCAACGTCTTTTTCCTCGGCGACGGAGAAATCGCCGTGGTCACGCCGCAGGGCGTGAAACTTTTCAACTTTGAAAGCCAGCCCATCAGCCGTCCCACGCAGCGCATCACCTGGGATCCCATCCAGGCTGAAAAGGGCGGCTTCAAGCATTTCATGCAGAAGGAAATTTTCGAGCAGCCGCGCGCCGTCCGCGACACGCTGCTCGGCCGCAT
>Ga0307374_10005639_pt1 | contig 20153 bp, 20 predicted proteins | sample OX3MG_FD_202532 | JGI IMG/M metagenome (GOLD analysis project Ga0307374, IMG submission 202532) | Soil microbial communities from Risofladan, Vaasa, Finland - OX-3 | ecosystem: Environmental > Terrestrial > Soil > Coastal area > Acid sulfate soil | place: Finland: Risofladan, Vaasa | collected...
GCGCGTCTCAAGAAGACGCTCGCCATCGTCGCGACCTTCGTCAATTACGATACGCTCTACCTGGGCGGCGGCAACGCGATGCGCATCGACTTCAAGCTGCCCGAAAACGTCAAAATTGCTGCCAACGTGAATGGCATTACCGGCGGCTTCCACCTCTGGGACTCGGCGCTCGACGAGCTTTTCGAGCCGATCGTCCGCCGCGGCGCAGGGTCGCGGCAGGGCTGACGCCCGCAACCTTTGGCCCTCGCGGTCGTTATAGCTGACGACCGGATGAATGTTCCTTCATGGGGACCGGTCTCCTGCGAGCGGCGCAAGCCGCTCGGTCTGCGAGGGAGAACGACGCCATGCTCTATTGGGCCGCGGTTTTCTTTATCATTGCGCTGGTTGCGGGGCTGTTGGGATTCACCGGCATCTCGGTTGCGACCGCCGAAATCGCAAAGCTGCTGTTTTTCATCTTCCTGGTGCTGTTCGTGGTCTCGTTGATCGCCTCGATGGTGACGCGCGGCCCGTCGTCGCCGCCATAAGCGGTGCGGTCGTGTGGCGAGGTCCGCTTGACTTTCCGCCCCTGAGCGACACCATCGGCCGATAACCAAGCGCGGCGCGGGAACGGGAAGCCGCGGCAGTATGTTTGGAAAGCACGCGTATTTGTTTGGCAGGAGGCGACATGGCAACCGCGACCACCGGCGCCGACACGGATCTCGAGCAGATCGTCAAGGACATCCAAGCGCTCAAGAAAGACTTGGCGCGCTTGATGGAGCACGTCAAATCGGGTGCGGCGGAGACCGTGAGCGATGAGGCGTCGCGCCTCTATGGCACGATCGCCGCGGAAGGACAGCGCCATGCCGCCGCGCTGGCGCAATCGGTCGAGGAAAAGCCGCTCGCCAGCGTGCTGATCGCGTTTGCCATCGGATTTGTCGGCGGCCGCATCCTGCTGCGCTGAGCAGACGCAATGGCCGCTGCCGAAGAGATCATCAAGCTCGCCGCGCGCGTGGCCTTCCAGCAGCTCGGGTCGCCCTATCGCGCGGCGCTCGAGCGGCGCATCGGCGGCGTCGTGGCCTGCGGGGCGCTCGCAATCATTGTGGGGCTGGCCGGCATCGGTTGCGGCGTGGCCGCGCTGTGGCTCTGGCTTTCGCCGATCCTCGGGTCGGCCGAGGCCGCGCTGGTTGCGACCGCGGTACTGCTGCTCGCCGCATTCATTCTGGGCTTTGCGACGGCGCAATTCGCGCGCCGCTCGCCATCACCCGCCTTGCCCGATCTGCTCGACGCCAAGGCGATCGGCGACCTGGCGCAAAAACATATTCCCGAATTGGTGATTGCTGCGGCGATCGGCGGCCTGGTCCTCGGCTTGCGGCGGCGATCGCCGCCGAAGTAGCGACGCCTCACTGCGCCGCGCGATGATCCGCGGGGCCTTTGCGCAGCGACAAATTATGCGCGGTGTTGATCAATCCGACATGCGAGAAAGCTTGCGGGAAATTGCCCAGCATCCGGCCGCTGGCCGGATCGTATTCTTCGGCCAGCAAGCCGACGTCGTTGCGGATCGCCAGTAGCCGCTCGAAAATCGCGCGCGCTTCGCTGTCGCGCCCCATCAAGGCGAAATTATCGGCGAGCCAGAACGAGCAGATCAAAAACGTGCCCTCATTGTGCGGCAATCCGTCCGGCGCATCCTCCGGGCGATAGCGCAGCACGAAGCCGTCGGCCATGAGATCGCGTGCCACCGCCTCGGCGGTTCGCACCACGCGCGGATCGTCGGGCGGCAGGAAGCCGACCAGCGGCACGCGCAGCAGCGCGGCATCGAGTGCCTTGCCGTCATATTCCTGGACGAACACGCCGCGGTCGGAATCGACGCCGCGCGCGCAGATTTCGCGGTGAATCTCGTCGCGCAGGGCGCTCCATCGCGCCACCGGACCTTGCAGCCCAAATCGCTGGGCTGATTTGACGCCGCGATCGAACGCGACCCAGGCCATCACGGCCGAATGGGTATTGCGCCGCTCCCGCCCGCGAATTTCCCAAATGCCGGAATCCGGAAGCTGCCAATGCGTCTCGAGGAATTCGAGCAGCTTTGCCTGCACGTTCTGCGCGTCGTCCTCGGGCTCGATGCCGTGAAGCTGCGCCGAATAGAACGCGTCCATGATTTCGCCGAAGATGTCGGTCTGGCGCTGCGTGTGGGCGGCATTGCCGACCCGCACCGGGCGGCTGCCGGCATAGCCGCCGAGCTGCGGCAGCTCGTATTCGGGCAGGCGGCGCTCGCCCGCGAGGCCGTACATCACCTGGACCTCGCTGGGCGAGCCGGCGACCGCGCGCAGCAGCCATTCGCGCCACGCCTGCGCCTCTTCGTCATAGCCCGACAGCAGCAGCGCATAGAGGGTGAAGGTTGCGTCGCGCAGCCAGCAGAAGCGGTAATCCCAATTGCGGACGCCGCCGATCTTCTCGGGCAGCGAGGTCGTGGGCGCGGCGACGATGCCGCCGGTCGGGTGATAGGTCAGCGCCTTGAGCGTCAAGAGCGAGCGCAGCTCGGCATCGCGCCATTCGCCTTTTGCCGTATAGTGACCGCTCCATCGCCGCCAATGCTCGGTGGTTTCCGCCAGCGCCGCCATCGCGTCATAGGCTGCCGGCTCGGTCCGGTGCGAGGGATACCAGCTCAAGGCGCACGGGATCGTTTCGCCGGCATGGATCGTGAATTCGGCGACCGTCGTATTGTCGCGGCCTTCCAGCGGCAGCGGCGTGCGCACCAGCAAGGCATCGGGTCCGGCAATTGCACTGAGGCCGTCTTCGCGTCGCCTGATCCAGGGAACGATGCTGCCGTAATCGAATCGGAAGATCATCTCCATCGCCATCTTCACAACGCCTTGCTCGCCCTGGATCACGCGCACGACGTCGATCCGCTGCGTATCGGCGGCCAGCGGAATGAAATCGATGACGAGAACCGTGCCGGTCGCGGTGCGAAAGCGGGTCTCGAGCACCAAGGTTTCGGGGCGATAGCGGCGCTCGACGGCAACGCTGCCGTCGGCCGGCGCAATCAGCCAGCGGCCGTTCTTGGGCGCGCCGACCAAGGCGGCAAAACAGGCCGGCGAATCAAATCGCGGCACCGACAGCCAGTCGATCGAGCCGTTGCGCCCAACCAGCGCCGCGGTCATGCAATTGCCGATCAGGGCATAGTCTTCAATGCGCTGCGCGCTCATGCCGCCTGCTTCCATGTCAGCTTAACGAGACCGGCTTCCCCGCGGTTCCGAACCCTGCGTCCCGCTTTCGCGAGTCGGCGACGACATGGAACCCCGCCGACGCCGAGAGGGTTGCTACCGATGAGTGGGCGCATGTCCCGTGAACACACCGGAAATTCGGAGGATGACATGGAGCCGGCGATCGAAGTTTCCGAAACGCAGGCCAAGCAAGGCGTGACGTTGGGCCGGATGCGCTACGTGCTGGCGATCTCGTTGGCGCTTGCGGTGGTGGCGATGGTGCTTGTCTTTATCCTGTGATGCCCGGCCGCGAGCCCGCGGCGGACACGGCTCGCCTTGAGAACATCGGGACAATAAGGCTTTTTTATGGCTTTTGCGGCCGTGGCGGCGGTTGGCAGTTTCGCCGATTTTCGCGTCGTCGCCTTTATGATAGCGTGCCGCCAATGACGATTCTTCGCGACCCCTCGGACCAAGGCTTCGACGAGCGCAAGGGTGCCGTTGCCGCGCGCGCCGCCCAGGCGCGGCTTCGGGCGCTCGATGCGATGTTGGGCGGCGTTGCTCACGATCTCAACAACGCGCTGTCGGTCGTGCTGATGAATCTCGACGTCATGCAGCAGGATCCGGCACTGACGGGCAAGCATGCGCGACGCATCGACGGCATGCTGGATGCCATGACGAACGCGTCCGCCTTGGTTCGCCATCTGCTCAATTTTTCCCATTCCCGCCGACCGGAGCCCGAAGTCGTCAGCGTTGCCGACGCGTTGCCGCCGTTGATCGAATTGGTGCAGGTGGCGGCGGGCAGGAAAGTCGACATCGTGACCGAGCCGGGAGAGACCGGACCGTGTTGCGCGCTGGTCGATGTCGCCGGCTTCGAGGTGGCGGTGGTTCACGCGGCCCTGCAACTCGCCGAGGCGATGCCCCGCGGCGGCATTCTGACGTTCAGCCTCGGCCAGGGCGAGCCGCCGGGCGAGCAAATCGTCCTGACGCTCGAAGCCGCGCCGCGCAATCCGCTGGCGGCCGAGGAGGAGCGCGATCATCATCTCGATCTCGAGATCGTCGAGCATTTCGCCCAGGACGCGCAGGGGCGCGTGACCAGCTCCGCGGCCGGCGCAAACGGTTACCGGATCGCGATTTATCTTCCCGCCTCGTCGGAAATCACGACCCTTTAGACCGGTACCCGACACGCCAGCCCTGCGGAACGAATCATGGCAGGGTGCGTTGCCATCATAGGGATTTCCCGCCGCCGCCGCTCGCTGCGGGGCGATGGATAGATGGTCGGTGTGTGCACGGAAATGACACGCGAAAACCGCGACAGCGGCGAGATCTTGGAAGGGCACGAGACCGTTCTCGTCGTCGAAGACAACGATCTCGTGCTCGAGCTCGTGGTCGAAATGATGACCGATTTGGGCTATTGCGTGTTGACGGCGATGGACGCGCGATCGGCGCTCGGCATTATCGATCATGATGAGCGCATTCAGCTTTTGTTTACCGATGTGATGATGCCCGATCACATGAACGGCATCGATCTTGCGCGCGCGGCGCGGCGGCGCCGCCCTCAGCTCAAAGTGCTGCTGACCTCGGGTTATGCCGGCTTCGACCCTGGCGGCGGCCACGCCGCGACAGAATTTCCCCTGCTCGCCAAGCCCTATCGTCGGGCCGAGCTGGCAAAGCGCGTGCGCGCCACGCTCGACGCCGCGTGAGCGCGGCGGTGGCCGTCACGGCGGCAGGGTTTGTGCGACCACAAGCGCGGTCGCGGCGAGACGCAGATCGCCTGAGGATGCGCCCAGATCGAGGCGATAGGTACCCGGTTTGATGTCCCAATGTTGGTGCCGGTCGTCGAACTGCGCGAGCAGGCGCGGGTCGACCGCGACGCGGATGCGCCGGCTTTCGCCCGGCGCGAGCGCGACCTTGCTCCATCCGACCAGCCGGGTCGCATTGCCTTTCGCACCCGGCACAGTGGCGTAAAGCTGAGGGATGTCGGCGCCCGGGCGTTGGCCGTCATTGGTGACGGTGAAGCTTGCCGTGATGGTTTTGCCGCCGGTGAGACGCAGATCGCGGTAGCGAAAATGCGTGTAGGAAAGCCCGAAGCCGAACGGATAAAGCGGCGTCAGGTGGCGCGCGCCGAACCATTTGTAGCCGACCGCCGCGCCTTCGTTGTAATCGACCGTGAACGGCGTGTTCCAGGGAACGTGGCGACCGGGGATTTCAGGCCGCGGCAATTGATCGGCGCTCGCCGGAAAGGTCAGCGGTAGGCGGCCTGACGGATCGACCGCTCCGAACAGGATATTCGCAATCGCCGCACCGCCGCGTGCGCCCGGATACCACGCTTCGAGGATCGCGCCGACCCGATCGCGCCAGGGCATCGTCACCGGATCCCCGGTTTCCAGGACGACCACGGTTCGCGGGTTCGCGGCGGCGACCGCGGCGATTAGCCGGTCCTGATCGTCCGGCAGCGACAGGGTCTGGGAATCGCGGCCCTCGAGCTCCCATTGGGTTGCGAACACGATCGCGACCTCGGCCGCTCGGGCCGCCCGCACGGCAGCGTCTCGGTCGTCGCCCGCGACGAAGGCGATATGCGCCGCCGGCGCCTGCGCGGCGATCGCGCGCAACGGCGATGACGGATCGAAGACCATCGCAGCGGGCGTGGCGCTATGCGCGTCGGGATATTCGATCCGTAGGGCTGGACCGCCGAGCGGGACGACTTGCGACGAGCCACCGCCCGACAACACGCCGACATCGGCATGTCCGCCGATCACGGCGATGCTGCGAATCTGCGATGACAGCGGCAACAAATTGGCTTGATTGCGCAGCAGCACGATGCCTTCTTCCTCGGCGCGCTGTGCCACACGCGCGTCGCCCTCGACATCGAGCGGCGCCACCGCCGGCGGGTGGTCGATCACGCCTTTGGCGAACATCGTGCGCAGAATGCGATGTGCCATCTGGTCGAGGCGCTTGCTCGGCAGCGCGCCTTCGGCGAAAGCGATGCCGAGAGGTTTGCCGAAAAAGGCCCGCGAGTCCCAATCCGCGCCGGATTCCTGATCGAGCCCCGCGCGCGCGGCCGTCACTGTCGAATGAACCGCGCCCCAATCCGACATCACCCAGCCGCGAAAGCCCCATTCCCGCCGCAGCACCCGATCGAGCAGTTCTCCGTCCTCGCAGGCATGCACGCGATCGATCATGTTGTAGGCGCACATCACGGCGCCCGGCCGGCCCTGCTCGATGGCGATTTCGAACGCGAGCAGATCGGATTCGCGCAACGCCGCGGGATCGATCTGCGCATCGAGGACGGTGCGGTTGGTTTCCTGGTCGTTGAGCGCGAAATGCTTGAGGGTGGAGATGACGTGCTGATCTTGAATGCCGCGGATCGAGGCGCCGACCATCATTCCCGCCAGCAGAGGATCCTCGCCGGCATATTCGAAATTGCGGCCGGCGCGCGGATCGCGCGCCAGATTGACGGCACCGGCGAGCAGCACGTTAAAGCCCATGCGCCGCGCTTCCTGCCCAATCATCGCGCCGTTGGCATAGGCGATGCTCGGATTCCAGCTCGCGGCGGTGGCAAGCCCCGACGGCAGAGCCGTCGCCTCGTCGTTCTTGCGGACGGCATCGCCTTGCTGCGCGACAGCGACGCCGAGCTCGGCATTCGATTCCCGCAGTGCCGGGATGCCGAGCCGCGCCACGCCGGGAACGAAGCCGGCAGGGCCGAATGCGTCGCCTTGCGGTCGCCGGCTGGTGCCGAGAACCAAGCGAAGCTTCTCATCCCTGGTCATCTGCGCCTGCGCCAGATCGGCGCGCGCGTCCGGCGTCAGCGACCGGTTCATCCAGGCCGGGGTTTGCGCAATGGCGACACCGCTCCCGATCGCCAGGAGCGATAATGCGGTCACGACCATAACGAGCGGCTTCGGTATCATCCCGCGGGAATTCTTAGCGGCGACTACGCGCAATGTGAATCGGTTTTCGCGGGCGACGCAGAATTCACTTGAAACCATGATAGCGGTCCGGTCCTTATGGCCGGATCGTCGGGCGAGGGGAAACGCGAGCATGCAGACGGATATCGTATCGGCGACGACGCCGCGCCGCGCGCTGGTCGCGCTGGTGGTGACGCTGTTCTTCATCTGGGGCTTCGCGACCGTGCTGGTCGATACCCTGGTCCCGAAGCTCAAGGCGACCTTCGCGCTATCCTATGCCGAGGTAATGCTGACCCAGTTCTCGTTCTTTCTCGCCTATCTCGTGGTATCGCTGCCGGCCGGCCTCCTGATCGCGCGCATCGGCTACATCCACGGCATCATTGTCGGCCTGCTGCTGATGGCGGTGGGCTGCGTCCTGTTCGCGCCGGCGGCCTCGCTCGGGATTTTCCCGGGGTTCCTGCTGGCGCTGTTCGTGATGGCGGCGGGCATCACCATCCTCCAGGTCTCGGCCAATCCGCTGATCGCGATCCTCGGCACCCAAGAGACATCGCATAGCCGGCTGACCCTCGCGCAAGCCTTCAACTCGCTCGGCACCACCGTCGGTCCGTTTGTCGGCGCGGCTTTCATTCTCGCCGCCAACACGCCGCCGCCGAGCGATGCTGCCCCTGCACTGCTCGACGCCTATCGCCATGCGGAAGCGCAAGCCGTGCAGACGCCGTTTCTCGGCATCGCCTGCGTGCTGCTCGTGGTTGCAGCGAGCTTTTGGTGGTCGCGTCGCGCCGCCGCCAGCTTTCCCGATCAGCCCGAAATCGCCCGCCCGGCTTTGGCGCCGCTCCGGAAGCCGCGGCTGGCGCTCGGCGCCCTGTCGATCTTTCTCTATGTCGGCGCCGAGGTTTCGATCGGCAGTTTGCTGATCAACTACCTGATGCAAGCGAGCATCCTGAATGTCGATCCGGCGATGGCGGGGCGGCTCATCAGCCTTTATTGGGGCGGGGCGATGGTCGGACGCTTCCTCGGCTCGGCGGTGCTGCGGCGCGTCGCCGCCGGCAGCGTGCTGGTCGCTTGCGCGCTGGGCGCGGCGGCGCTCGCCGGCATCTCGGCCGCGACAATCGGCCTGGTCGCGGCGATTGCCGTGCTCGCGGTCGGCTTGTGCAACTCGATCATGTTTCCGACCATCTTCGCGCTCGCCATCGAGAATCTGGGCGACGAGACGCCGCAAGGCTCGGGCATTCTGTGCGTCGCGATCGTCGGCGGCGCGGTGGTGCCGGTCGCGACCGGCCTGGCCGCCGATGCCTTCGGTCTCGCCACCGCCTTGCTGGTGCCGGCGGCGTGCTATCTTTGGATCGCCGCCTATGGTGCGCTCGCGCGCTCCGGTATCCTCGATCCGAAAAAAGCGATCGAGGCGGCATGAAGCGGAATTGGCCGGCAACATCGTATCCGACCGCGATTGAGGATTCGCCATCATGACAAAACGCCCGCTCGACCGTTACGACTGCATCGGCATGGCATTGGTCGCCTTGGTGATCGCGCTATGGATCGCGCATTTCCTCTTGCCCAATACCGGTCCGGCGGCGCCGGTTTGACGCGATGAGCGAAACCGTTCTCGACCGGTTGCGCCGCCTCGATAGCTGCGCCGTCTCCGATGCGATGGATCGCCTCGGCCTGCCTGGCGCGGTGACCGGCATCGCGCCGCGCTCGGCGCGTCAGCGCATCGCCGGCCGCGTACGCACGGTAAAGCTCGAAGCGGCAAGGGGCCGCACCGCGACGCGGCATCTTTGCACCGCCGCGATCGAGGCGGCCGAGGCCGGAGACGTGATCGTGGTCGAGCAGAAGAGCGGTATCGACGCCGCCGGCTGGGGCGGCATCCTCTCGATCGGCGCGCAGGCGAAAGGCATTGCCGGCGTTATCGTCGACGGGCCGGCGCGCGATATCGACGAGGCGAGCGAGCTCGGCTTTCCGGTCTACGCGCGCTCGGCCACGGCGCGCACCGCGCGCGGCCGCATCATCGAGGTCGCGACCGGCGCGGCCGTGACCATCGGCGACATCACGGTGGTTCCGGGCGATTGCGCGCTCGCGGACAGCAGCGGCGTCGTCTTTATTCCGGCTGCCGAATTGGAGCGCGTGCTTGCCGAGGCCGAGCGGATCACCGCGCGCGAGGGCGCGATGGCGAAGGCCGCGCGTGCCGGCGACCCGATGAGCCAGGTGATGGGCGCCGATTACGAGCGCATGCTGAAGAAAGAGGCGTACTAAGCCTCTCTCCACGGGACGAGGGATTTTATTTTGGGGTTTCGTGGTCATGTCTAAGAACCCGTCGCCGGAAAGCCCGCTCGCCGGCACCACAGTCCTCGAGCTGGGTCAGTTCATCGCGGGACCTTTTGCGTCGCAGATCCTGGCGGATCTGGGCGCGCGCGTCATCAAGATCGAGCGGCCGGGCTCGGGCGATCCGTTCCGGCTCTACGTCACCGAGCCGAAGATCGCAGGCTACGGCCATAATTTCCTCGCCTTCAACCGCAACAAGGAAAGCGTCGCGGTCGATCTGCAGCGTCCGGAAGGGCTGGCGGTGGTGAGACGCCTCGCCGCGAAAGCCGATGTGGTCCTGGAAAATTTCCGGGCCGGCGTGCTCGAGCGACTGGGGCTCGGCTATGAGGCGATGCGCGCGATCAACCCGCGGCTCGTCTATTGCGCGATCTCGGGCTTTTCCGAGGATGGGCCCTATCGCGACCGGCCGGCCTTCGACACGGTGGGCCAGGCGCTGTCGGGCATGCTCTATCTCTTCACCGATCCGACCGATCCGCGCATGCGCGGACCCACGATCGCCGACCAGGCGACCGCGATGCAGGCCTCGAACGCGGTGCTTGCCGCGCTTTATGGCCGCGAGCGCAGCGGGGAGGGCGCGAAGATCGAGATCAGCATGATCGAGGCCGCGATCCATTTCATGCCGGATGCCTTCACCGCCTTGACCGAATCCGGCATCGACATGGGCTCGGAGACGCGCACCTCCTATTCGCATGCGTTCGTGCTGCGCTGCGCCGACGACAAGCTGCTCGCGATCCATGTCGGCGGGCCGGACCGGCTGTGGCAGGCGCTATGCGCCGCGGTCGACGATCCCCACATCGGCGCCAATCCGATATTCCAGAAGCGTCACAGCCGGATCGCGAATTACGCGGCGCTGATCGAGGCGATGCGGCCGGTGTTCATGAAGCGCCCGCGCGAAGAATGGCTGAAGCGCTTGGCCGATCGGGATGTCGCCAGCGCCGAGATCAACACCATCGCCGAGGCGATCGCCGATGCCGAGGTCGCGCATCTCGGCTTGTTCGAGAAGCGCGAGCGCCCCGGCTATGGCGCGATGACCATGCTGCGGCGGGCGCCGCGCATCAACGGCGCGCGCGAGCCGCAGCAGCTTATGCCGCCCTTGCTCGGCGAGCACACGGAATCCGTGCTGCGCGAATTCGGCCACGACGATGCCGCGCTGGCGAAGTTGCGCGAAGCGAAGATCATCTGATTTGCGACGTAATAGCTTTCTTCGTCACCCCGGCGGAAGCCGGGGTCCATCGCGCATTGCGCGGTTGAGGGATGGACCCCGGATCGCGCCGCTTTGCGGCTTGTCCGGGGTGACGAATAAAAAATGTCTCGCGTTACTTCCCCCGCAGCGCCGGCATCACATGGCGGGCGAACAGCTCGATCGAGCGCAAGCTCTCGTCGAGACTCATGTCGCCGAACACGAACTGCCCGACGAAATAATTGGAGCCGGTTGCTTCCATCTGGCTTCGCGCGATCTTGAGCACGGTTTCGGGCGAGCCGGCGAAGCCGCGGCTGTCTTCCTCGATCGCCTCGAAATTCGGCGGCCGGGGATGGACCCCGATGTAATTGTGCCGGCGGTGCAGATAGGTGAAGCTGTCGTGCCACCGGGTATAGGCGCGGCGTGCGATCGAGCGGGCCTGGTCGTCGGTTTCGGCGACGACGACGAAACGCCCAAGCCCCATCAGCGGCAGCGGCTTGTCCTTCTGCGCCTCGCGCCAGACGGCGCTGAAGCGGTCATAGCATTCGCGCGTCGGCGCGATCTGATCGAGCTCGATCACCTGCAGGCCGCGGCGCGCGGCGCGCTCGGCGCTGTCCGGCGCATGGACTCCGTACCAGATCGGCGGATAAGGCTTCTGGAACGGCTCGAGCGTCAGCGGAAAAGAGTCGATGTCGAAATACTTGCCGTGAAAGTCGAGGGTCGGCTGGGTCAGGCCTTTGATGATGGCATCGAGCGCCTCGGTGTAGATCGCCTGCGCCTCGTCGCCTTTCTCGCCAAAGAACGCAAGCTCGGTCGGCGAGGAGCCGCGGCCGAAGCCGATATCGAGCCGCCCGCGGCTCATCTGATCGAGCATGCAAATCTCCTCGATCATGCGCAGCGGATGATAGAGCGGCAGCGCATAGACCATCGGGCCGAAGCGCAGGCGCTTGGTGCGCTGCGCGACCGCGGCCAGGAAGACGCTCGGGCTCGGCGCCATGCCCAGCGGCGTCGCGTGATGCTCGGCGACGTGATAGCTGTGAAAGCCGAGGCGGTCGTAAGCCTCGATGATCTTGAGCCGCGATTCGTAAAAGTCGGCGAGCGCCAGATCGTTGCGGTCGAGATGGTCGAAAATACCGAATTCCATGGCGCGCCCGATGATTGTTTTGATGCTTCGACAGGCAGCTTATCAAATCCGCCGAGTCATGACAGTCTCGTCGTCGCGATCACGGAAGGAATCGGCGCGGCGGACGGCGCGGTCCAACCAGGCTGCGGCGAGCGGCCGGCTGGTCCTGCGCCGCGGGGAGCGTCGCTTGCCGCTCGGAACCGGCCTTGTTCCGCTGCGACGGATTGGGGAGAATGGCGCGGATAACGGCAGACAGCGCCCAGGGAGATAAAAATGCGCCGGGTTGGACGGAACAGCTACACGGAAATCTACTTTCGCGGCTGCAATCCGAGCTTCATCGAGACCACCGACGGCTATGTGATGATCGATTCGCCGCAGCAGCCGATGGACGCGCTGCGCTGGCGCGAGCAGATGGAGGAAAAGGCCCCCATCCGCTACCTCATCAACACCGAGCCGCATGGCGACCACATCGCCGGCAACGCCTATTTCAAAGGCGTCACGGTGGTCGGCCAGGTGAAGCTCCAGGAATGCTTCGAGCGCTACCTCAACGCCTTCGGCTCGATGGAAGACAAGCGCGAGCGCATGAAGCAATCCGATCCCGACAGCGTCTGGCTGGTCGGTCATCCGGATTTCCTCGATCCCAACAAGCCGACCGTGACCTTTACCGACCGCCTAACCTTGCAGCTCGGCAAGCACAGCTTCGAGATCATGCATCACGCCGGCCATACCGGGCCCCAAACCACGATCCATGTGCCCGAGGACGGCGTCGTCTTTACCGGCGACAACATCTTCCACAAATGCCGCACCTGGCTGCAGGAATGCGACCCCTGGGAATGGCTGGATTCGCTCAAGCGCATCGACGCGCTCGATGTCGAGACCATCGTTCCCGGCCACGGCGATCCTTGCGGCAAGGCCTATATCAAGGAGCAGGCGCAGATCGTCGAGAATTGGGTCGGGCTGGTCGAGCGTTTCGTCGATCGCGGCCTCTCGGTGGACGACGCCGTCAAGGAGCCGATCGCGGTCACCCAGCAGGACCCCTATCCGATCGGCCAGAATCTCTTCCCGCATGACGAGCGGCTGACCGGCTTGATCGTCAAAAATCTGCATCCGCGCGTTCTCGCCAAAAAACAGGCGCACACGGCGTAAAGCGCGCGCCGCGTCCACGGCGAAACTCAGGGAGGAAATCATGGGACAGTTCGCGCTCGGCCAATCGGTGCCGCGCACCGAAGACCCGCGGCTGTTGACCGGCCGCGGGCGCTACACCGACGATTTCGTGTTGCCGCGACAAGCGCATGGCTATGTCCTGCGCTCGCCGCACGCGCATGCCCGCATCCGCGGCGTCGATATCCGCGCAGCGCAGCAGATGCCCGGCGTGCTGGCGGTGCTGACGGGGGCGGATTGGGCGGCGGAGAAATTCGGCGCGATGCTGCCGGTGCTGCCGCGCAAGCGTCGCGACGGCTCGCCGATGTTCTTGCCGCCGCGTCCGTCGCTGGCGCATGAGCGGGCGATGCTGGTCGGCGATCCGGTTGCCTTCATCGTCGCCGAGACCGTCGATCTCGCCAAGGATGCGGCCGAGCGCATCGTTGTCGATTACGAGGCGCTGCCCGTGCTCACTGCGACCGCCGAGGCGCGCGGCGCCAATGCGCCGAAGCTCTGGGCGAATTGCGCCGACAATGAATGCTTCTTCTATACGATCGGCGACAAGGCGAAGGTCGATGCCGCGTTCGCGCGCGCGCATCATGTGACCAAGCTGAAGATGGTCTTCAACCGCATCACGGCGGCCACGATGGAGCCGCGCGGCTGCGTCGCCGATTACGACGATCGGCTCGACCGCTATACGCTTTATGTCGGGACCCAGCGCCCGCACGGCACGCGTGGCGATCTGGCGCGCAAGGTGTTCGGCAAATCCGAGATGCAGTTCCGCATTGTCGCCGGCGATGTCGGCGGCAGCTTCGGCATGAAGGGCAGCCATTTCCCGGAATACCAGCTCGCGCTTTGGGCATCGCAAAAACTCAACCGCCCGGTCAAGTGGATCAGTGAGCGCAGCGAGGGTCTTTTAAGCGACGATCACGACCGCGATCACATCGCCGAGGGCGAGCTCGCGCTCGACCAGGACGGCAAATTCCTCGGCATGCGCGTCTCTCAAATCTCGAACATCGGCGCGTTCATGGCGCCGGGCGGGGTGATCTCGCCGACCGCGCATTTGGGCGGCCTCGCCGGGACCTACACGACGCCGGCGATCTATGCCGAGGTGTCGGCGGTGTTCACCAACACCACCAGCATCGGGCCGTTCCGCGGCTCCGGTCGGCCCGAGGCGTCGTATATTTCCGAGCGGCTGATCGACAACGCCGCGCGCGAGCTGGGCATCGACCGCGCCGAGCTGCGCCGCCGCAACACCGTGCCGCCGAGCGCGATGCCGTTCAAAACCGGCCTCGTCTTCACCCTCGACAATGGCGAGTTCGAGAAGAATCTCGACATGGCGCTGCACATGGCGGGTTATGCCGATTTCGAGCGCCGCCGCGCCGAAGCCAAAGCGCGCGGCAAGCTGCGTGGCATCGGCTTTGCCAACATCATCGAGCAGACCTCGCAGACGATGGGCGAGACCGTGATGGTGAAGTTCGATCCAGGCGGCACCGTCACGGTGATTCCGGGCTCGATCTCGCACGGCCAGGGTCACGACACGATGTATAAGATCATCCTCAGCCAGAAGCTCGGCATCGATGCCGAGAACATCCGCGTGCAGATGTGCGACACCGACATGGCGCCCGATGGCGGGGGCACCTATGCCTCGCGCACGGCGGTGCTGGGCGGCAGCGCGGCGGTCATCGCGGCCGACAAGGTGATCGCCAAGGCGAAGAAGATCGCTGCCCATGCGATGGAAGCCGCCGAGGGCGATGTCGAATTTGCCGCCGGCCAGTTCCGCATCGTCGGCACCGACAAGGCGGTCGCGTGGAAAGACGTGGCGGCGGCCGCCTATATGGCGTCGCGCCTGCCCAAGGGCATCGAGACCGGGTTGTTCGAGACCGCGAGCTTCCATCCCGAGGTCCCGAATTTTCCCAATGGCTGCCACGTCTGCGAGGTCGAGATCGATCCCGAGACCGGCGCAGCCCAAGTGCTGCGCTATTGTGTCGTCGACGATGTCGGCACGGTGATTAACAGCCTGACGCTCGCCGGCCAGATTCACGGCGGCGTCGGCCAGGGCATCGGCCAGTGCTTCACCGAGCATCTGCGCTACGACCCACGCTCGGGGCAAATGCTGTCGGGCTCGTTCATGGATTACGGCATGCCGCGCGCCTCCGACATGTGCAATTTCGACACCGAGGAAAATCCGGTGCCGACCAAGACCAACCCGCTTGGCGTCAAAGGCGCGGGCGAGGCTGGCAATGTCGGCGCGCTCGCCGCGATCATGAACGCGGTGGTTGACGCGCTGGCGCCGGTCGGCGTCACCCATATCGACATGCCGGCCACGCCCGAGCGCGTGTGGCAAGCGATCCAAGCAGCGAGGAAATAGCCATGCCCCACGATCTTTCGGCCTTGAAGAGCGCGGTCGGCGCGTCGAGCCCGGTCGCGACCGAGGTGGCGACCGCAGGCCCCGTCGCCCGGCTCGCCGCGACTTTCGGCATCGCCAATCCGGCGACGAAACCGGGCGACGTGCTGCCGCCGGGTTGGGCCGATCTCTATTTCGGCTCGCTGCATCGGCCCGACAACATGCGCGCGGACGGCCAAGCGGCGAAAAGCGCGTGGATGCCCAGCATCCCGTTCAGCTTTATCCGCATCGGCGGCGATCGCACCGAATTCCTCGGCGATATTCGGATCGGCGACGAGTTGAAACGCTCGACCACGATCAAGGAAGTCACGGCCGCCGGCACTGCCGACGCGCCGATCCTGCGCATGCTCCAGCGCAGCGAGACCACCGGCCCGCACGGCCTCGCGATCGTCGAGGAGCGCGAATTCGTCTATTTCGACGGACACGGCCCGGCGACCGCGTCGGCGCCGAAATTGCCCGCGCCGGTGTGGCAGCGGCCGCTCGATCCGTCGCCGGTGCTGCTGTTCCGCTATTCGGCGCTGCGCTTCAACAGCCACCGCATCCATTATGACCGCAAATACGCGATGGAAGTGGAGGGCGCGCCGGGATTGATCGTGCAATCGTCGCTGCTCGGGCAGCTCCTGATCGAATTATGCCGCACCGAGATGCCGACCAAGCGCATCGCCGCGATCAGCCGCGCCAATCGCCAGATCGTCCACGATACCGGTCCCGTGACGCTGTGCGGCGCGCCGAGCGCCGACGGAAAATCCGCGACCGTCTGGGTGCTCGATCAGGCTGGCGTCCCGGCGCTGCATGGCGAGGTTGCGTTCGCAAACTGACCCTCTCCGCCCGCTTGGGGGGGGGAGAGGGTGGGCGCTGCGAAGCAGCGACCGGGTGAGTATGTTAGCAACACGATGAGGTTGTTGAGGGACACCTCACCCTCCCGCGCGCTGCGCGGGCCCCTCCCTCTCCCCACTTCGTGCGGAGAGGGGCTTTCTTACCGTTTCGCCTTATACGCGTCGGTCGCTGAGGCAGACGCCGAGCCCGCTTCCTGGCGATAGTCGCCGATGACCGCCGCCGTGGTCTGGTAGCTGGCGGCGCGCAGCGCGTTGGCGCGGCTGAAATGCGGCTTCACGAATTCGGCGATCAGCTCGAAGCTGCGTTGTTGCGCCGGCCACGGCGCGAGGTCGTTGCCGAACAGCAGCACCGCGCCGAAGCCGCCGAGCTTCTGGCGCACGCGCTCGATCTCGCGGATCGCGTCGTCGGGCGTGCCGATGATCGCGACCTGGGCGTCGATCGCGGCCTTGACGAGATCCTTGGTGTCGCGTGGGATCGCCGGCGGCGCCGGCACGATGTCGTGCGAGTAGTTGTTGAATTCTGGAAAGCCCCAGGCCGCATCGGCATAGGCTTTCTCGCGCGTCTCGGCGATGTGCATCATCAAGGTGATGCGCCATTTGCCGCGATCCGCGACATGGCCGTGCTTCTGGCACTCGGCTTCGTAGATGTGCCAGTTCGTCACGTGATGCTCGAGCACCGCGTCGCTCATCGGCCCCAAGGTCAGCAGCCCCAGCCCGTGCTTGCCTGCGGCAACGACGCCGGCCGGCGAGCGGATCGTGGTCACCGCCATTTCCATCATCGGCCGGCTGAAGCAGCCGACGCTGAGCTGTGCGTCGCGCAGATCGAACCAGTCGGTCTTGCGCGTCACCGTTTCGCCATGCATGAGATCGACGATGGTGTCGAGGCTTTCTTCCATCCGCCGGCGCAGCTCACCCACCGGAATGCCGATCATCTTCGCGTCGCTCGGCAGCGCGCCGGGGCCGACGCCGAACATGACGCGGCCGCGCGTCATGTGGTCGAGCTGCGCCATGGCCTCGGCGAGCATGAAGGGGTTGTAGTAAGGCAGCGACTTCACGCCGGTGCCGAGGCGGATGTATTTGGTGCGCTGCGCCGCGGCGGCGATCATCAGCTCTGGCGCGGCTACCATCTCCATCGCGCCCGAGTGATGCTCGCCATACCAGATCTCTTCATAGCCGAGCCGGTCGAGATGTTCGGTCAGCAGCAAATCGCGCTCGAAGGCGTAGGTCGGGTTGAGCTTGGCCGAATGGAACGGCGCGAAGAATAAGCCGAACCGCAGCGGTTCATCGTAAGCGAGCGCCATGTTTCCTCCCGTGGATCAATTCCGCACAGCCTAGCGCCAAACCGCTCAGCGCGCAGCCACCAGCCCGCGCGCCGCCGCGATTGCCGCGTCAAGAAACTGCCGCGTGTTGGCGCGGCGGTCGGTCAATTCCACGATGTCCTCGCCGGTCAAGATCGCGCCGATGAAATCCTGCGTGTGCCAATGACCGGGTAGCGGCAAAGACGGCGGCTTGTCCTCGGCTGGACGCGGCCAGGGGCTGACGTAAAAATAGGGCTGGGCGTAATAGCTGTCGCCCGGGCACATGCCGATGCCGATTGAAGCCGCGGTTTCGGCATCGCCGTCGCCCAAGGTCCAGAGCGTGGCGAGGTCGAAATGATGCGGCCAGCAACGCGGCTGGCTCGCTTCGCCGGTTGGCAGGCGGTCGTGGATCGCGCCCAAGGTCTCATCGGCGATCGCGAACCAGCGGGCGAGAGCAGCGAATTCGGCTTGATGCGGCGCGCAGGAATAGGCGGCGCCGTCGCCGACCGGATGAGCCGGGATCGCATAGGGCAAACTCGCGCCGCCGGGCAGCGCGAGGCCGGCGGAGGCGGCCAAGCGATCGAGCCACGCGCCGGCGCCGGCGTCGCGTTTGCCGTCGAGCGGGAACTGATCGGCGATGGCGCCGCCATGTAGGGCGATGAGTGTCATCGCTTCGATGCGTAGGCCGATGGACAGCGGTTCGCCGCTCGCGGCGCGCAGTTCATGCGAGACCAGCGCGGCATTGGTGCGATCCCAGCCGAGATTGGTCTGGCTGTCGCCCGGCATCGGGGCGAGATTGGCGCACGCCGCGCGCGTCGCCCATTGCACCGCGTGATGCGCCTGCAGCCGCGCCTCGCCGAGCGCGGCCGGCGCCACCGCGCCGAGATCATCCCAATCCTGTGCCATATGCCCTCGACCTTTGCGACATTCTTAGTCGCGCGCGGCGAAGCGCCGCAAGCGGCGATCGAGCCGCTCGAACAGCAAATCCGTCACGATCGCGAACAGGCCGACGACCAGCGCGCCTTGGATGACATAGGAGACCTTGCCGGTAACCAGCCCGCCGATGATCGGATTGCCGAGTGTCACCGCGCCGACGGTCGAGCCGATCGCTGCGGTGCCGATGTTGATGATGACCGCGATGCGGATGCCCGCGAGGATGGTCGGCGCCGCCAGCGGCAGCTCGACATCGCGCAAAAGCTCGAAACGGGTCAGCCCCATGCCGGTGCCGGCGTCGCGCACCGAATCCGGCACGCCGGCGAGCCCCGCCAACGTGTTCTTGAGGATCGGCAGGATGCCGTAGAGCGTCAGCGCGATCATCGTCGGCAACGGCCCGTAGCCGAAGGCTGGCACGGCGAGCGCCAGTACCGCGACCGGCGGAAAGGTCTGGCCGATGGTCGCGAGCGCTTCGAGCAACGGGCGGAATTCCGCGCCCCAGCGCCGTGTCGCGACGATGCCGAGCCCTACGCCAATCAGTGCCGCGATCAGGCTCGAAATCGCGACCAGCGCGGCGTGGGACAGGAATAGCGCGAGGAACGTGTCGTCGGCATAGATCGGCGGCACCGTCCCGGGGAACGCCCAGGCGAAGACCGGCCGCAGCAGCTTCATCCCGAGCGAAAAGAAGACCAAGAGCGGCAGCAGCCACAGCAACGGGTCGCGCAACAAATCGCGCCGGCTCATGATCGCGCCACCAGATCGCGCAATGCGATCGAGCCGACCGGCTTGCCCGCGTCGTCGCTGACCGGAAGCCGGTCGGCGCGGCGCAGCACCATTTGCGACAGCGCCTCGGACAAGCGCGCGTCGAGCGCCAACGGTGCCTCGCCTGGGACGGTCTCGGGATTCAGGCGATCGGCGACGCGCTCGAGCGCCAGCAGCTTCAGCCCCAGCGCGCTGCCGCCCATGAAATCGCGGACGAAATCATCGGCGGGCTTGGTCAGAAGATCGCTCGGCGTGCCGAATTGCACGAGCCGGCCGTCGCGCATGATCGCGATCGCATCGGCCATTTGCAGCGCCTCGTCGACGTCGTGGGTGACGAAAAGGATCGTCTTGCCAGTCGCCTTGTGGATGCGCGCCAGCTCGAGGCGCAGCGCCTCGCGCGTGATCGGATCGAGCGCGCCGAACGGCTCGTCCATCAGCAGAACGTCCGGATCGGCCGCCAATGCGCGGGCGACGCCGATGCGCTGTTGCTGGCCGCCCGAAAGCTGATGCGGATATTTCGCGCGCACCGCACCGGGATCGAGCCGGACCAGCGTCAGCAATTCCTCGATCCGCGCGCGGACGCGATCCTCCGGCCATTTCAGCAGCCGCGGCACGGTCGCAATGTTGTCGGCGATCGTCCAATGCGGGAACAGCCCGACCGATTGGATGGCATAGCCGATCCGCCGCCGCAGGCTCTCGACCGGGATGGTCGCGACATCTTCGCCGCCGAGGCGGATGGTGCCCGCGCTTGGCTCGATCAGCCGATTGATCATGCGCAAAGTGGTCGATTTGCCCGAGCCTGACGGGCCAACGAGCGCGCAAAACGCGCCTTCGGCAACCGCGAACGACACGTCGTTGACGCTGGCACGCGCGCCATAGCGCTTGGTCACGCCGCGGAGCTCGATCATGGTGCGGGATTCCTTTCGAAGCAGGCAGCGATCAGCGCGAGCGCGAAATCCGCGGCGAGCGCCAGCAGGATGGTGGGAAGGGCGCCGAGCAAGACGAGGTCGAGAGCATATTGCCCGATGCCCTGGAACACTAAGCTGCCGAGCCCGCCAGCGCCGATCAGCGCGG
>Ga0307374_10005640_pt1 | contig 20151 bp, 25 predicted proteins | sample OX3MG_FD_202532 | JGI IMG/M metagenome (GOLD analysis project Ga0307374, IMG submission 202532) | Soil microbial communities from Risofladan, Vaasa, Finland - OX-3 | ecosystem: Environmental > Terrestrial > Soil > Coastal area > Acid sulfate soil | place: Finland: Risofladan, Vaasa | collected...
CTTTAATCCGGCTGCGGGCTCGCTGCTGCCCGCCCTCGTAGCCGCCGACGAGCTGGTCGCTGCCAATAGCGCCATCTGGTCGGCCGCCGTGCTCAGTCAGATCGCCCTCGCTCCCCTCGCCGGGCTGATAGTCACCACCGCCGGCTACACGCCGGCATTCGCATTAAACGCTGCCAGCTTCGCGGCGAGCGCTCTGCTCTTGCGCGGGATGCCGGTCGCCCAAGCTCCCCCGCCCGTCGGGCCGGCAAACATCTTCCAGCAGAGCTGGGAAGCGGTGGCCACCTTGGGCGGGGACCGACTACTTCGAGCGCTCGCGATCGCCCAGGCCCTTGCCGCACTGTCCGCCGGAGCGACCAGCGCTCTTTTGGTGGTACTGGCCCGCGACCACCTGCACACGAATGGAACCGGCTTTGGGCTGATGCTCGCTGCCATCGCACTAGGTGCTTTTGCGGGACCGCTCGTCCTCGCGCGTCTTGGTCCACGAGGCACCCACCCGAGCGTGGTCTTCGGCGCCTTCGGACTACGCGGCGCCGTCGACCTAGTCCTCGCCACGGTCACTGCCGTGCCCGCGGCGCTCGCCGCCCTCGTCGGTTACGAGATCGGCACCTCCGCCGGCAACGTTTCATTCAGTTCGATCATCCAATCCCACGTGCCCGAACGACTACGCGGCCGCGTCTTCTCGGCGTTCGATCTGATCTGGCAGGCCATGCGCCTGATCAGCATCATCATCGGTGGGATCCTCGCCGACGCCTTCGGTATCAGATCCGTGTACTACACGGGCGGCCTGCTTCTGTTGGCGGCTGCTTTCGCCGGATCTATGGCACTGTTGCGACAATCAGGCGAAAAGGGCTCCCAGGTGTAAACGCGACCTCTGGCTCGCCTGGTAGTCGCGACGTTCACTGTCGCGGCGGATACTCGGCGAGGTTCGTGACCGGGATGCGTACTGGGCATTGGCGCGCCGCACCACGAAGCGGGGCTTGCGATCGTGTTCGAGTTACGTCTTTCAGGCGGCGGCTCGACGAGAGGCAAATAGACCCCGAGAGAGCGTCGGGCCCAGAACTCCCGGAATATCGAGGATGGGTGAGGTGTTTGTTCGGTAGGAGTGAAGACCGGAAAGTGAGGAGAAAGTTGGAGACCCTGGTCGCAAGATCGGGGAGATTCAAGAGAGCCGATCGACGCGCCAAGGAGCACGACAGATGAATGTGAAAATAACGGACATCGCGAAGCAGTTCGTGGACAATCACGGAGGCAAGGTCTTCGTGAGAACCAAACATAACCGATGCTGTTCGGGGACTTTGACAATGCTGGAGATCACGACCGCGGAGCCGGCGGACGCCGACCGATTCGTGGCCTGTCCCTCGAGTGAGGTCGACGTGCGCTACCTCGCGGGTCCGGGCGTCACGCCCAGTGAGTTGTCGATTGATCTCAAGGGTCGCCGTCGGCCGCGTCTCGAAGCCTATTGGGATGGTTGTCGCTTCCGGCTGTAACGGCTCGCCCAGTCGGTTCTGCGACTGGGCGGGAACACTTCGAGACTGCGTCGAGTTTCTCCCGGCATCAATCCGGATTATGCCGCGCCTAAGCCATGATCCCGGAGGCTGCCGCCTGAGGGTTCACCGAATCGCTCGAGTCTTTCCACTGAACTTGAAGGCGGTGGAGATTGACCGCACGACGTTTCCTGTTTCCGGATTGGTCGACGGGAGGCCGTAACCAGGCGCCGCCGCTCCATATCTTGCACCGCCGGGTGAAGGCGGCCGATTCAAGGTCTTCGAGAGCCGCCGCTCGAGTTGACCCGTGATGCCCGCCTTCCACCGCAGTGGATGGCGCCCTTGGTGCAACGCTGAGCTTCGAGACCTCGAGGGCGTTCTCGTCGAGATGCGGGCTCACGGCGAAATGTTGGTTGCCCTGTCACCCCTGACACCTAACGCATCGTTGCCCACCGCCGAGAGACCCCATCTCACATTTCGGGTTCTGTCGGGCCAAGGCAACGACGTAACGACGTTGTACGGACCAGACTTCACACTGCCCGGTGATCCGCGCTCGGACCATCGCGACGTAACTTCGACCTGTCTACCGCACTAGGTGGCCGCCCCATCGAACTCCTCCCGGCGACTTGCATTGTCGACACGACAATGCGCGTCCGGATTACACCAAGCTGGGCGTTCGATGCCGACGGATCCGCTCTTGTCATACCGGTGTCGCGGCAACGTTACGAGCGTCGCAACTCGACGGCCATGCCTGGAGCAGGTGGCTGGACACCAGGGTGCGGCGTGAACCCTCTCCACCTGCGGCAGAGGGCCCGTCAACTGAAGGGATCACCGTTCGGCGGAATAACTTGGTGTCGGGCGATGTTTCTAGGGACATGGAAAACATCATCAATGTCAATGACCAGGCCACCTTCCAGCGCGAGGTTCTGGATTCGAAGGTCCCGGTCCTGGTGGATTTTTGGGCAAGTTGGTGCGGGCCGTGCAAGGCAGTAGCCCCAGAACTCCAGATCTTGGCCGACGCCTACGGAGAGGACCTTCGCGTCGTCAAGGTCGACGTCGACGCGAACAGCGACATCGCCGCGACGTACGGGGTGCAAAGCATCCCGACCATTGCCCTCTTCAAGTCTGGCGAATGGGTCAAAGCCACTGTCGGTGCGAAGAGAGCTCGAGTCATCGAAGGTGATTTGGGGCTCCCCGGCGTCGCGTAGTCCGTCTGCGCCCACGGTACATGACGATGCCTCACGCAGCAGGAAACCCGGTGCCCGAAGTTGACGCCCTGCAACTTCCGGCCGTCTCGGCGCGACTCATGCGGGAGTTGGACGACATCGTCATCAACAGGTTCACGCTGACCCTCGAACAGATGATGGAAAACGCCGGAAGAAGTCTGGCCGAGGTTGTCATCAACGAATATCATCCGGATTCCGCCTTGATTCTCGCGGGACCAGGTCACAACGGTGGCGGAGGGTTGGTTTGCGCACGCCACTTGCATAACCGCGGAGTCCGCGTCACTGTGGTGATGGCCCGCCCTGATCGACTCAGTCCGGCTACGGAGCACCAACTCGGCGTCCTGCGTGAAATGGGAGTATCTATCACCGACACCCCATTGGCGGCATCCGTGGTCATTGATGCCCTGGTCGGCTACGCGCTCGACGGTGAGCCGCGCGGCAGGATCTCGACGCTCATCGACTGGGCGCGAGAGCAACGAGGCGTGGTGGTTGCGCTCGACGTTCCCAGCGGTCTGGACGCCACAACGGGCCGGGTCTCGACTCACTGCATACACGCGGACGTCACTGTGACGCTGGCCCTCCCCAAGACGGGGATAGCGATCTCGCCCCACGTGGTCGGTCGGCTCTATCTCGCGGACATTTCGATTCCTCGGGCGGCGTACGCATTTGTCGGACTGAACGTACCGGTCGTCTTCGCGGATGCTTCCGTCGTGCGAATATCGGCGATTATCGACGAAATTCGATTCGAAGAGGACGGGCAGACAGGGCCCTGACGCCTTGAGTGTTGTGGGGCACACGTGACGATCCGTCGCGCTCCACGTCGCAAGGGATCGGTGTGGGCGTCAACGCCAGCTCAGAGAATCGCGCGCGCAAGGGAGTTCACCATCTGTGACGAAGTCACCACACCCGATTGATTGCTGGTGCGGAGGCGCGACACCCCAGTTTCAGTCCGCCCGGTGCTGAACGACCCCGTCATCGTCGTGATGGTGAGGGTAGAGCGACCTCCTCATATCAGGACACCCGCCGGCTAGCCAACCCATCGTTGACTGGAAGGCGTGCTCGATCAGTTCACGGGAGTGCGAGAAATCCACTGGAGAGATACTGAGCGGACACGGTGGAGGGACGACTCGCAACGCGACCCCCTCGTGGAATCGCATTGCGTCCAGCGCCAGGCGATGCTGCACGAGAGTCGAGATACCGTGCAGGGCCATGGCCAAGGCCGTGGCCGGCGGCTGGACCAGCGCGCACGGAAACCCAGCGGGCAAAACCCAAATGGTCACCGCTCCCAGATCGACGGCGTAGGAGATGGGGGCATTGTTGACCACGCCGCCGTCCATGTACCAATGGCCACCAATCAAGACCGGGGGCAGAAGCCCGGGTATGGCGGCGCTGGCGACGATCGAATCAACGGCGGATCCTTCCGAGAGCAGGACGTCCTTGCCCGACTGGACATCCACCGCGACGACGTGGAGTGGAATCGAGGCCTCCTCCAATCGATCGAATGTCAGATGTCGCCGGAGCAGGGCGCGCATGCCGGCGTCTGAAAACACCGATTGCCGTCGTCCGCTCAGCGCGGCGACATTCCGCCACGGATTGAGCGGAAAGACGTCGCGACGTCGTAGGCCCTGCCACACATCGGTCAGCGCGTCGACACTGCCCGGTTCAGTGTGCCCGGCCATCCACGCGGCATTGAACGCCCCGACGCTGGTTCCCACCAATACGTCGATTGGCGTGTTCGATTCGACGAGGGCCCGTAGCATCCCCACCTGCGCGGCTCCTAAGCTCGCGCCACCCGACAACACCATCACGTTGATGTCCGTCTTCGTCTGAATGCCGGTTTCGTGCATCGCTTCCTCACAGCGCACAACCCTGCAGATCGGGGAGCTATTCCCTTCTACACAACGGCCAAAGAACGCACATCTCCCAATGGTGGGCTGCGTCGCCAGTGGGATATCGCCAAGCCGTCGCCTCAACCTTCGCCGGCCGCATCGACCAGCACCTCCAGCGATTGGCTCCAACCCACCTGCTTGCGAGCGTTGACAACGCTGCCCGATCCGCCGAAGGAGCAGGTACCAGTGTTGGTTGATCTCGGACTCCACTCACGCAGTAGAGCGCAGCGGTGGGAAGACAATCACGGCTCCGTTCCGCGTAGGGGCGCGACGCGGTGCGAACATCACGAGTAAGGCAGCGACAGTCGAAGTGGCCGGTGGGACAGTGTCGCCATCTGACGCGCAGTTCCCGGCAACTCCTATGAAATCAGATGGCATACATCGCCGGGCGAGCAGTCGGCCGGACGCAGCCTGCGGGCACGACTCACCAAACGACCGAGTGTTATGCGCGCCAATTCCAATTCAACGAGCCGCTCTTCCACCTCTTTGGCGTGTCGAAGCAACAGCGCGAGCACGTGCTCACAGGGCACGTCGCCGCGATCACGGAATGCCACGATCTCTCGTATTTCTCCCAGGCTCAGACCAATCGCCTTGCTCGCGCGGATGAAACGCAGTCGCTCGATGACGTGCGCGTCGTACTCACGGTATCCCGACGGTGATCGCGCGGGAGTCGCCAGAACTCCAATCTCCTCGTAGTAGCGGATGGTCTTGATGGGGACCGCCGACTTGGCGGCTATTTCGCCGATGAACATGCAGCAATGGTATCGCTTGACTCTCCAGTGAGATGGAGGGTTTATCCTGGCGACAGGGACGCCCACCTGAACCTGGCGAGCGTTCGTTCGGCTGTGGCGTGACGTCCCTACGACCAGGAGGAATGGCGATGAAGAGCGATAGGACAGCTTTCCCAGAGGACTGGCGTTCGCTGGAGCGCGACGTTCTCAACATGCGCGATACCTCCGTGCGTTCGGCGGTTCTCGGGCTGCTGAGAGGTGACCGACTGACGGTGCCCAGGCCTCAGGCCGAGGCGCCATTCCTTGACGTCGCTGTCGTCGGTGGCGGCCGGTGGCGCAGCGTCGATCAACATCCGGATTCGCTTACCATGATGGTTTTTTATCGTGGCTATCACTGTCCGATTTGCCGGGGCTACCTCAAACAGCTCGATCAGATGTTGGACGAGTTCACCCGAGCGGGTGTGTCGGTGATCGCGGTATCTGGCGACACCGAGGCGAATGCTCGTCAAAGTGTCGCCGAGTGGAATCTTGAGAATCTGTCGGTGGGATACGGACAAACGGTCGAGTCGATGCGTGACTGGGGACTCTTTGTAAGCGAGGGCATCAAGGAGGGTGAGCCGGAATTATTTGGCGAACCGGGCATCTTTCTCATTCGTCCCGACGGAACTCTCTACACAACGATGCTTAACTCCGTGCCATTCGCCCGACCTCGTATCGAGGACGTCTTGCAGTCCGTGCAGTGGGTCAGGGAACATGACTATCCGGCTCGAGGCGAGGAGCGCGTGTTCTCTGGCGCAGCGACGAGCAGATCCTTCGAATCGATCACGCGATGAGCGAGAACCCGATGTACGACCTCGCAATCATTGGATCGGGCAGCGCCGCCTTCGCTACTGCAATTACTGCGTCTCGCAAAGGTGCATCGGTGATCATGGTGGAACGTGGCACTGTCGGTGGGACGTGCGTGAACGTGGGTTGTATCCCCTCCAAGGCGCTGCTCGCGGCGGCCGAGGCGCGCCACGTGGCACTCGATGATCGCTTTCCCGGAATTGCGACCGATGCCCAGGCAGTTGACATGGCAGCTCTTGTCGCAGGAAAGAACGACATCGTTGAGATGTTGCGTCACGAGAAGTACGAGGAGTTGGCAGGGATCTACGGTTTCGAAATTCGTGGAGGGACGGCAAAGTTTCGACCCGACTCGGCCCTTGACGTTGACGGAGCACGTCTTGACGCGCAGAACTACGTCATCGCGACGGGGGCGTCGCCGTGGGTGCCGCCCATTGCCGGGATCGACGCCATCGGCTATCTCACGTCGACTACCGCGATGACGCTCGATCATGTTCCCGAATCGCTCATCGTCATCGGTGGCAACGCCATTGGCCTGGAACAGGGGCAACTCTTTGCGAACCTTGGCTCTACGGTCACGATTGTCGAGGCGCTGCCCCGTATCGCACCTTTCGAAGAGCCCGAAATCTCCGAGGCTCTTACCACGATCTTTCTTGATCAGGGGATCGAAGTCTACGCCGGAGCCCGAATCGACAAGGTGACGCGCGACGACGGAGCGGTCCGCCTGTCGTTTGATCGCGACGGGGATGGTCGCGAGTTGCGCGGCGAGATGGTGCTCGTTGCTACCGGGCGCAGGCCCAACACCGATGGCCTTGGTCTCGACTCGGTGGGGGTCAACGTGGGCACTGTCGGCGAGGTGGTGGTGGACGAGGGACTTCGGTCGTCGAATCCGCGTATCTGGGCGGCCGGGGACGTCACGGGACACCCGCAGTTCGTGTACGTCGCCGGGATGCACGGCAGCATCGTCGCGGACAACGCACTTGATGACGCCGGACGCCGTGTCGACTACCGCACAATGCCACGGGTGACCTTCACGTCACCGGCCATTGCCTCGGTCGGCATGACCGATGAGGAGGCAATGGAGCGAGGCATCACGTGTGAATGTCGGGTACTGTCGCTCGCCCAAGTGCCCAGAGCGATCGTCAATCGCGATACGCGGGGAGTCGCGAAGATTGTCGCGGAAACCAGCACCGGTCGAGTACTCGGGGTACATCTGCTGGCCGACGGCGCACCTGACGCGATTCTCGCCGCGGTCTACGCGTTAGAGGCGAACTTCACGGTTGATCAACTTGCCACAATCTGGGCGCCCTATCTGACCATGGCAGAAGCGATCAAACTGACTGCGCAGTCCTTCTCGCGCGATGTTGCGACGCTGTCGTGCTGTGCCACATGACAGAGCGCAGTACCCCACTGACGCCGCGCCGGATTTCGGGTGCGGACCCCGGTTGTTCTGAGTGGACGATAGTGCTGCTGGCACTGCTACCCATTCTGTGCTGCGGCCTCCCCTTGATCGTCGTCGGTGTCGCTACGGCGAGTATTCTCACCAAGGGACTCATCGTCGGAGTCGCCGTCGCTCTTGTCGGTACCGTCGCGACGCTTGTGTTTCGACGAATGTTAAGATCGGGTTTTCGCCGCTACAAATAACCACAAGTGTCCCGGAACTTCTCGGAGCATTACGAAGCTCATGAAAGGTAATGACAGATCGGGACACCACCAAGCGGTGGATGATACCCGCGGTGCGGGACACGATCCCGATATCCTCGCCGACATCGCTCGTCTCGGTTGGTGGCCGCCACAGAGACAGTGGCGCGAACAGCGTTGAGAAGTCCCAGCGGAAAGTCGACTTGGTCCTCCTCTTGAACAGCGTTCGCGTGCTATCGGCGGTGATCCGTCTCAGTACGCCCACGTAGGCGATGAGATAGTCAAGTTTTCCGGTCGCTCAGCATTCTTATCGCGCGAGACACTGCAATGAGGATGCCTCCGACGACGGGCCCGGCACTTCGGAACTACGTCATTCGTGGTCATCATCGGCGTAGGGCCACGACGGGCCGTGTGAGAATGCACCACCTTGCCGGAACCAGTGGCCCCTAGGAACCACGACGATCTGTCTCCTCTGAGAGGATGAGGCCGAATCTCGCTAGTGGTTCATTGGAATGAAACACAACGACGGGGTGTTCTCACCGCCGTGGACTGTGATCTCGTCATCATAGGCGGCGGTGCCGCCGGTCTCGGTGCTGCCCGGGCAGCCCGGCGGCGGAACGCGAGTGTCACGCTCGTAAGCGATGGACCGCTTGGAGGAGATTGCACCTTTAGCGGATGCGTGCCGTCCAAAACGCTGCTCAGTGCGGCGCGGCGCGGACTTGACTTCTCCGACGCGATGATCGAGGTCCAACGGGTCATTTCATCCATCGCGACAAACGAGAATATTGACGTATTAAAGGGCGAAGGTGTGAACGTCGTGAGTGGTCGCGGCCGCTTTGTTGACGCGACTTCGCTCGACGTGGAAGGCACAATGCTCCACTCGCGGCGATTCATCGTTGCCACGGGAGCCGGTCCTCTCGTGCCACCGATACCTGGCCTGGACTCGGTTCCAATCCTCACCAACGAGAATGTCTTCGCCCAGTCGAAGGCTCCGGGTCATCTGGCGATCCTCGGCGGCGGGCCAGTTGGCATCGAGATGGCCGAGGCTTTCGCCCTCCTCGGCAGCACCGTTACCGTTGTTGAGGCGGCGACCCGGGTGTTACCCCGCGAGGAGCCCGAGACAAGCGAAGTGATTACGGCGTACCTTGAGCAGCTCGGAGTGAAAATGCTCACGGGCACATCGTGTACTTCGGTGAGCCAGCTCGGCCGAGCCACGCAGCTGGAATTCGACTCCGGGCCACCGGTCGTGGCCGACGCGCTGCTGGTCGCCGTCGGTCGAATCCCGTCGAGCAGGGACCTCGGGCTTGAGCGGGTTGGAGTGGCCGTCGATGCGAGAGGTTTCGTCGAGGTCAACACGAGGATGCGAACCTCGTTACCGCATATCTTCGCTGCGGGCGACGTTGCGCTTCCTCTGCAGTTCACCCACGTTGCTGACGAGACCGGTCGTATCGCTGCGGCCAACGCTCTGTCGCGAGTTCCGCTGCGGAAATTCCATCCCGAGTGGATTCCGATGGTGACCTACACCAGCCTCGAAGTCGCGCGGGTGGGTGTCGTCGAGCAACAGGCCCCCAAGAACTCCCGCGTGGCCTACCTTCCGATGACCGAGTTCGACCGCGCGGTCATGTCCGGCGAAGAGCGAGGATTCGTGAAGATCATCGTGACTCCTCGGCGCCTCAGCGGAAACCTCGCCGGCGGGGCAGTTACGGGAGCGACGATCGTCGCCCCCCGAGCCGGTGAGATGCTCCAAGAGATCGTCCTCGCAATGCGGGCGAGAATGTGGCCGGCGCGACTCGCGACTGCAACCCACGCCTACCCCACCTGGTCACTCGCGGTGCAACAGACCGCAGCCCAGTTCTTTGGCGAATTCGGCGGTAGAATTGCCCGCGCGGCCAAGTCGATGGAATAGTGGCGTGAGTGCCGGCGTTTCCAGTCTGATGAACCAGGAGCGAACACGCGACAGGTCCGCCGACGATGCGTTTCAACGCTATGTGGTTCCCGAGATTCCCGCGCTGCTTCGGGTGGCTCGCTCGCTCACCCGTAATCCCCACGACGCCGAGGACTTGGTTCAGGACACGATTCTTCGAGCGTACAGGGGCATCGCGAACTTTGATGGAGCGCACCCTCGAGCGTGGCTCTTCACCATTCTTCGCAATACCCACGTCAATCGCAACCGCCGCCAACGGCCGGACCTGTTTGACGACCCGCACGATGCGGAATTGATTGTCCAAGATCGACGGTCCGATCCCGCGGAAGTCGCCGAGCAAACGGCGTTTCGTGAAGCGATCCTCACGGCCATCCGAGCCTTGCCCGAAAAGATGCGAGTGGTCGCCGAGTTGGTCGACCTCGAATCGTACACGTACGCCGAAGTGGCGACGGCTCTGGGGATCCCAGTGGGGACGGTCATGAGTCGACTTCACCGGGGCCGGGGACGCATCAGAGAGCAGCTCGCTGTGAGTGGTCTCGTGAGTAGGAAAGTGAGTCGGAAGTGACAGTGCTTCGAGGAATGCGTAGCAATCTGCGCGAAATGCGTACCTGCCACGACGTTGGCAAGTGGCTGCAGAGCTACCTGGACGGTGAGCTCGGTTCGACCGCCGCATTACAGGTGGAGGATCATCTCGAGACGTGCATGCGCTGCGGCATGGAGTTCGAGACGTATTCGAGCATCAAGAAGGCGCTGCACGAGGCATCGGGTCGATCACCGCTGCTCATAGAAGACGAGATCGCCCTTGAGCGGTTGCGTAGATTCGCCGATCAATTGACTGACGACCGAGAAGCTCATGGGTAGCGATCGCCCGTGACGAATGTATCTTCGGTCGATCCGCCGGGTCGTTCATGGTTGCGGCGACTGGACGAATTGACGCAACCGGTGGATGTCCGGACTCGGGCCGCGCTCGATCGGCGCTGGAACGAGCTGCCCGAGTCGGTTCGGACCGCGGGCCAAGTTCTCGGAAGATTCGGTGTCGGATGTGAAGGTACTCACGGCGTCTTTCCGAAGTGCGACTTCGCCTGCACACCTTGTTACCACTCGTCCGATGCGAATAAGGTGCGCGTCGAAGGTGAGCACACGATTCGCGAGATCGAAGCGCAGATGGCTTTCTTTGAGACGACGCGCGCGCCGCACGCCCACGCCCAGTTGATCGGTGGAGAGGTATCACTCCTCAGCCCCGAGGACCACGCTGGCGCGCTCGAGGTGATGCGTCGTCATGGTCGCGATCCCATGAGCTTCAGCCACGGCGATTTCGACTACGACTATCTGGAGAAGGTCGCGGTGGACTCGGACGGCCATCGTCGATTTCGACGTCTCTCCTTCGCCGTGCACATTGATACGACCATGAAGGGCCGCAGAGGAATGCGCCGGGCCCCCAACGAGGAGGCCCTCGACCCCTACCGGCAGAAGGTGGCCGCGATGTTCCAGCGACTCCGGCGTGAGCACGGCGTGAGCTACTACCTGGCCCATAACGTGACGGTGACTCCCGCCAACGTCGATCAGATTCCCGGCATCATCCAGCGCTCGCATCGTCTGGGCTTTGGCATGTTCTCCTTCCAGCCTGCCGCCTACGTCGGTGACGAACGGCGGTGGCGTGACGACTACTCGAGTCTCGAGCCCGACCGGGTGTGGACGAAGATGGAGGAGGGCGCGGGGGCTCGCTTGCCCTACGACGTCCTTCAGGTGGGCGACATGCGGTGCAACCGTACCGCGTGGGGCTTCTACGTCGGTGATCAGTGGTTGAGTTTCATCAACGACGAGGACCCGAAGGACCTGGCGGCCCGCGACGCCCTGCTCAATCACCTTGGAGGCGTCCACTTCAAGGCTCCCTGGCCGCTTTTGACGCTTCGCCTGGGACGAGCGGCGCTTCGGCACCCTCGTCTGATGCCGCTCGCCCTGGGTTGGCTCTGGCGAACCGTGCGACGTGCCGGGGGCCTGCGGAGGGTGTTGAAGGACCGGCCCGTGCCAGTCACTTTCGTGATGCACCGGTTCATGCACGCTGCCGACGTCAAACCTGCGTGGGAACTGCTCAAGAAGGGAGACATGAGCGATGAACCGAGAGTCCGCGAGACTCAGGAGCGCCTGCTCGCGTGTTCATACGCGATGGCTCATCCCGAGACCGGTGAGCTGGTTCCCGCCTGCGTGCAACACGGGGTGTTGGACCCCGGTGAGAACTCGGAGCTCGCCGCACTGCTGCCAATACCCCGGCGAAAGCTGAAGGGCTCCTTTGTGTCGGATTCGACCGCTGTCCTTGATATGAGTTGAGATGTTCGACCGACGAGCTCGCGAACTCTGCAAGCCGGCGCTGGACGTCGTGGGCGAACGCCTGGCACGAGTCGGCATAAGGGCGAACCCGCTGACCGGATTTGGGTGGGTCGTGGGCGCGGGCGCATGCGTGGCGGTTGGCTTCCGACTGTGGATCATCGCGCTCGTCGCCTGGCTACTCAACCGGGCGATCGACGGCCTCGACGGAGCTCTCGCGCGCCGGTTGGGGGCGACAGATCTGGGCGGCTACTTCGATTTGCTCTCAGATTTCAGCATCTACTCAGGATTCATCCTCGCGCTGGCGATCGCAGTTCCCGGTGCGCGCGTCGCGTCGGCCGTCTTGTTGTTCTCGTACTACCTCTCGGGAACGGCGCTCCTGGGAGTCTCGGCGATTCTCGACCGGCGAGGAATCGGACTCGGCGACGACCGATCTCTGCGCTTTCTCGGGGGACTGGCGGAGGGACTCGAGACAATGGTGGCGTACGTGATCATTCTGGTCCTGCCCGCGCAGGCAGTGGTGGTCGAATGGATCTTTGCCGCAATGGTATTGATCACCGTCCTCCAGCGGATCACGTGGGCCCGCCGGGCCCTTCAAGCACCCACGGAGCCCCCGAGCTTGCGCGCCGACGTGGCACTACACGACTTCCCGGCACCGTGATGCGCACCGACGCCGACACCGTCTGGTCCGACTACCTGAAGTCCTTCCATCACGAACACCCGGGGATCACCGAAGACGTCTTGGCGCGCGCGGTCTCCCGCCACGGACTCAACCCCTACCAATGGATTACGGCCCCGATTCCGCACGGTTCCCGGACCCTGGACGTCGCCTGCGGGAGCGGACCTTGTCTTCGTGTGCGCCCGCACGAGCCCTGGATCGGTCTCGATTCGTCCGTCGACGAGTTGGACCGGGCGCGGGCACACGGGACCAGCAACGTTGTGTTGGGTAACGCGACCTCGCTGCCCTTCGACGACGCGACATTCGATGACGTGATCTGTTCGATGGCCGTCATGATCATCCAACCGTTGGCCGAAGCGCTGAAGGAGATCCGCCGGGTACTGCGGCCGGGCGGGATGTTCGTCGTCACGATGCCCGGCCGGCGAAAGCTTCGACCACGCGACGTGGCCCGCTATGGCCGGCTCGTCACGCGAATGGGACGTTGTCGCTTGACCTATCCAAATGAAGAGATCATGATGCGAGCTCGTAGTGTCTTTGCGTCGACCGGATTCCACGTGATCGACGACGTCAGGCTTCCGTTCCTCTTCCCGATCGAGTCGCGGGCAGACAGTGCTCTCCTCGTGCGCTCGCTCTATCTACCCACGGTCGATGAGCCGACGCTGATCCGAGGAGAGCGCGTCGCCATGAGATGGGTCAAGAGCGACATCGTCATTCCGCTTCGTCGCATTACCCTTCAATCGAACTGACGAGGTGACAATGAGGACGCCTATCGCGCACTCCCGCCGAATCAAACCTTTACCCCGGCGACATGCCTCGCTTTCCACGCCTGGCAAAGAGAACAAGGATGTTCCGGCGGGGGTTGCTGATGGTTGACATGTGTGAGTTTGCACCGCATCGGCGGGACAGGTTGTGAGTACTTCGCCGGTCTCCGGCGGGGGCGAAGGCGACTTGTCGCCGGATCAGATTGAACTACGGGACGCCTACTCTCCCGACTTTCAGACAGGCCGCCTCAAGCCCAATCGCCTGAGGTTCTTTCGCGTGGTCGCCGAATCGGTCGGCATCCAAGGACCCACCGGCGGTGTGGTGATCACGGCCGCCATCCTGGCCAGCATCGTGGGAGGCGGCACTGCCCTGGTCCAGTTGATTGCGGCGATCGCCATGGGATTCGTGGCATACGCGTTCGTCATCTTCACACGGACCTTCAACAGCGCGGGATCGGTGTACGGCTTCACCGGAGCCGTCGCGGGCCCCTACTTCGGCTTCCTCTCCGTGTGGGCGCTCACGCTCGTCTACGTCAATTTTGCTGGCGGAGTGTACGCGAGCACGGCGGACGAGGCTCAGCCGGCGTTCGCCTCTCTCGGTATTCATTGGCCGTGGCCGGTCTACGCCCTCATCGTGTTCGCTCTGGTCACGATCCTGGCGTTCCTCGACGTCAAGATCTCGGCGACGATCATATTGATCGTCGAGGGAGTCTCGATCCTCCTCGTGATCGTCGCCAGCGTCATCATCACGGCCAAGGGCGGCTACCACCATCACGCCTTCAGTTCGGCCCCCTTCCGGGCGACGGGTCTCTCCGGCGCCGCGCTCGGATTGGGCACGGTGTACGCCTTCTCGGTGTTCTCCGGCTTCGAGGGTGCGGCAACGCTCGGCGAGGAGGCCCACCAGCCTCGGCGCAACATTCCCCGGGCCATTTGGATCTCGTTGGCCGCGGTCGCCACTTACGAGATACTCGTGTCGGCGGTCATCCAGAATGCTTTTCCCAACATCAAGGCACTGTCACTCTCGGCGGTTCCGCTCGTCAGCGTGACCAACAGCTTCGTTTCGCCGTGGTTTGGTGACCTCATCAACTGGGGCGCGGTGTTGAGTTCCTTTGGCGCGGCACTGGCCCTGGTCGTCGGCGCGAGCCGAATGGTCTTCGCGCTGGGACGAGACGGCTTCGGACCGAAGATACTAAAGAAGACGAGTCGCGCGACCGGCGCCCCCACCGGTGCGGTCGGTCTCGTCGCGATCGTGAGTTTCGTCGTGTTGCTCAGCTTCCTGTGGGAACGCCAAGCCACGACGGCCGTCGCGTTGATCCTTACGTACGGCGCCGACCTGATTATCGCCGCATACGTTCTGGCGGTGGTGGCGGCCCTCGTCCTGGTTGTTAGGGCCAAGATGCCCTGGTACCGCGGAGCCATCCTGGCTATTGGCTTGGTGATACTTGGCTACATGGCCAAGGAGACGTTCGTGCCGCTTCCCTCGGGTCCGTATCGCTGGGACTTCCTCGCCGCCGCCGCCTCGTTGGTCGTCGGTCTCGCGCTCCCCCTAGTGTCTCCGCGCCTGAGGGCTGGCATCACCAACTCGCCGTTGTTGCGGGTGGGATCACACGTCCTGCTCAGAGATATCGAGAAGTGAGCACGCGACGACGCCACAACGATGAGTGACTAGGTAGAGCAGCACACCGGAGAAACTGTGGGTCAAATCGATGGCGTCCACGACTCGGTCTCGTCAGTGGTCGGAGAGATCACCTACTGGATCGGTACCCGGCTTGGACAGCGTTAGTGTTCGCTCTGCCGTGTCACCCACGGTCCGTTGCGTCGACGTCGCGCGTGGAAGCAGTGCGCGGCGAAGTTGCCCGCACCGCCTGTCACCTACCGCCGGGACGACCGGCCGGAAGATGTTCGGGCCATCGATCTCAGGGCGTTGCCCGTGGTCGTCTCCCTCACTGACCGCGGGGCAAATGTTGCGTTCGATGCTGAGGAGATGGAGGACTGTGGCGGATCCGCAACTCGGTTGGTGACGGCGATGCTCTCCCGGCTCTCCCTCCATCGCGCTTCCTCCTCCCGGTGAGCGTGACTTTGACGAGTAAGCGCGATTGGAGCTTCCTTTCGAGTGAGCAGGTGTGCATGACCTCCCCTAATCCAGGATGGATGCTCACGGTCCGGCGACGGGCCCCGGGCGAGTCGGGCGCCAAGGAACCAGACCGATGTTTACCGAGGGACGGAGCGTCGTCCGCGGTGCTTTCGAAAGGGCGAGAGGTAACCGATGCTCGAGACGAGGAACGGTACGACGTAGTTCGTGGCGATGCGCAACCAGCTGGACACGTCGATGTGACCCGACGAGAGGGTCGCGCCCTCGTTCACCAGCGATAGGAGGGTCCCCACGACGCTCGCCACCACGAGACCGGTACGCAGGGTGTAGCCGCGGAGGATGAGGACACATCCCTCCTTTGCGGACGACCATGCCGGCACGTGCTTGCCAACAAGGGCCGGGTTCGACGGGCCCCCAGTGCTGCCTTCTGGATGAGAGTCCTGATTCGGGGTGGGCGTGGTCATCCGATCTTCTGAACGAGAGTCGTCACGAGGGAAAGTCGGTCAATGATCAGAAGAAATCCTAGAATCCCCAGGACGCTTGCACTGAGGACAGTGATCGTCTTGCCGTGGCGCCGGAGCCACGCGAGCGGCCCCCTCACCCTTTCGAAGAAGACCGCTACGACCAGGAACGGGGCTCCCAGGCCCAGTGAGTATGCCGCCAGCAGCACCGCGGCCGAGCCGCTGCGACCTTGCTGAGCCGATAGCGCCAAGACCGAAGCGAGGATGGGTCCAACGCACGGTGTCCACCCGAAGGCGAACGCCGCGCCCGCGACTGGAGCGGCGAAGGGACCCAGACGAGCGAACTGGGGGTGTGGCCGCCACTCCCGATAGAGCCCGGGAGTGCGCCACGCGAGCGTCGCGAACATGAAGAGCGACATCGCGACGATCACGAGTCCCGAGACTCGCGTCAAAAGGCCTTGTTCGTGAACAACTGATCGTCCAACGACGCTGGTGGAGAGTCCGAGAAGAATGAAGATGGTGGCGAAGCCGAAGATGAACAGACCGGTGTCGCGTGTAATTTTCCCCAATCCTCGAGTTGGCGGGCTGGCAGATTGCGGCGGGATCGTCGCAGACGTCACCGCAACTCCGGGAGTACCCGCCGGAGCGGGATGACGGGCGACGTCAAGTCCGGCGACGATTGACAGATATGCGGGGACCAGCGGAAGCACGCACGGCGAAGTGAACGAGGCGACACCCCCCGCAAAGGCGGCAATCAGATCGACACCGGCAACTCCCATCGGTTACGCGGGCGCTATCACGCCATAGAGCTGGCGCAGTTCACCAGCGAGCGTCGTGCTATCGAATCCTCCCAGGTGAGTCGTGATGAGGTGGCCATGAGCGTCGTAGAACGCGGTCATCGGCATCGATCCGGTTCCGCCAAGTGCTTGGTAGAGGCCGTCACCCTGCGAGCCGCCGACGTCCCGTGCGACCGCGGCGACGGCTTGGGCGAGGTGGAACTGCTCAGCGAATGCCAGGCCGTCACCGGTTTCCAGGGCGTTCACCTCAACGATGTCAATCTTTCCGCGAAGGGCTGCGGCGTCGTGGGTGAACACGGGAAGTTCGGACGCGCACACCGCGCACCATGAGGCAAAGAAATTCACTACCACGGGCGTGCCTCGAAATTGGGCGAGCGAGGCCTTCCCGGAGGCGCCTAGTCGTGGCAGAACCCAAGTCTGAACAGTAGTTCGATCGCCAGCGGTGGCTGCGTGATTGAAGAATGCCAGCGTGATCGCTCCAGCAAGAACTACAGCTCCGGCCACGGCGGCCAAGACTTGGCGAATGCGACGCCGGCGCCGGATCGGCATCCTCCTGAAACCTGAACTCGTCTTTCCGGGTGACGTACGGCGCGGGGCAGCGCCCGCCCGATTGGCGCGAGTGGCGTGTGATCGTGCCCGGGGCTTTCGCTTATGACTCATTGACCATCGCTCCCTTCAAAGCGGTCCCGACGGGTTGGTGTCCGAGTTGGGCTGAACTCGTCGGATTACGCGAGGTGTTCAAAGAGGCAACAACGTACGACGCTCGAATATTCCCGAGGAAAATTCATCGCCAAAAATCCTTCTCATGCTGATCGCTCCGCGGTTGCCTCCGTCACTCAGTCGCACAGCGTCGCCGAAGCTGATTGATGACCTTCCGGTGGGTCGCTCGTCAAAAGGGCGAATCCCTCAGAGCCTTGAGCGGGGCGGACGCCACACCCAGAAGCCGCCGAGAATTCCCACGGTGGAGCCAAATAGCAGGTGTGCCAGGAAGAACGCGCTCTGCGAGAGTCCCGAGCCGAAAGCAGGGTCGACCGACGGTGCGATGCCGCGCGCGACGATTCCATACACCATCGCTCCTGCGATGATCGAGGCGCCAATGATGCCTGCGGGCTTGGCCAAGAGACTCCAACCTACGGACCCGGCCAAAACGATTATCGAGAGGATCACCACGCCAAGCGAGGCTGATAGCGCGAAGTGGATGAGCGCGCCGACCACGGCGTGCACGCCAGCGGTCACACCATGGACGGTCCCCATGGCCTCGGCAGAGTGGTGTGTCGGCATGGTGCTCGTTGGCATGGTGCTCGTTGGCATGGTGCTCGTTGGCATGGTGCTCGTTGGCATGGTGCTCGTTGGCATGGTGCTCGTTGGCATGGTGCTCGTTGGCATGTTGTTCATTGACATGGCGCTCGTTGGCCAGATGAACGACGCGAAACACTGGCTAAAGATCGATGTTGCTCCCATCCCGCGGGTTGCGTCTGAGACCATCATCACTCCCGCCAGCGCGGCTCCGCCGCCTAGTCCGCTCGCGCCGGCTCTGACAAAGAACCGTTTGTTTAGGTGCGGCAACTTCGCTCTGTCGATTTCTTTGGTGCTCATGGTGTTCCTTTCGTCGTGAATTACTGTGGTCCTCGGCGCTGAGAGTTCACACCGTTCCGACTGCTGCATTCGTGTTCGTCGTTTCAGGCCGACGCCTAAGTCGGTATTTGGAGGTAACTGGCCAGGCTCGTCGCGTCCCTGAACGTCGTCGAGGTGACGATCGCGACCGAGCGCGCCCCATTAGCGCAGTAGACAGTCAGACCATCGATTCGCGCCACCCACGCCCGACCACCGGCGATCTCGCGACCCGCCATCGGCATGCCAAAGGGCCGCTCGCTCCTCGCGACGAGCGCCTCACCGGATCCGACCCGGTAGTACGTCAGGCTGAGTTTCACCCCATCAACGGTCATAGCAACAGGAGCGTCCATACGCGATGGATGCGTCAACGGAGCGCCCGAGACATTCGGAGGCAGTCCGCTGGCGAGCTCGACTACGGCGTTGGTGAGGCCAAGGATCGGCGTAGGCGTGGGGCGACTTGAAAGCCATCCGGGTAGAGCTACGAGAAACGCAGCAACCACTGCGACCGCTGTAGCTATCGCCCCGGCACGCCACACGCGCCGGGGCGAGAGGGCGCGAGACACTCCGACAAGGTCAACCCCGGTGCCTCTATGCCAGCGAGAGGGCTTTGGAGCCGTCTCAATGGCCAGCCGGATTCGATCGGCGAGACCAGATGGAGCTGGATCGCGGAGATCCTCGGAATACGACCGGCCCCTGCGGTCATCGCTGACGGCCTGCCAGCAACTCTCGCAAACGAGCAAGTGATGGTCAAACTCGACACGCTCTCGCTCATCGAGCTCGTTGAACAAGAATTTGAGCACGGTGCGTTCGTCACTGTTCATGATTGACTCCAGCCGATTCGAGCAATGCCGCGAGGCGACGCCTCCCGCGGTGGACTCTTGCAAGAACGGTGCCTCTCGGACAGCCAAGGAGGTCGGCCGCTTCCTGTGCGGTGTAGCCGACCATGTCGACGAGCACGATGCAGGCGCGCTGGGGCTCGGGCAGGTGGGCGAGAGCCCGCCGGACGGCCATCCGCCGGTCGGCCAGCTCTGCGAGCCGGGCGGGTTCGGAGGCGAATTCATCTCGTCCGATCACCATCGATGAGGCAGGACCCTCGTGGGCCATTTCGGCGAGAGTGCCGGACTCTAGGAGTTCCTCCGGATGCCTCGAGCGTCGGCGTTCCTCGTTGCGCGCAACGTTGATGCAAATGGTAATGAGCCAGGCCCTGACATCTCGCACTGGCTGGCGTCCATAGGCCTGGAAGGCCCTGAGGTACGTCTCTTGGACAACATCGTCGGCCGTGTGCGAAGGCCCGAGGTTGCGGGCCAGGCGGTGGACGACGTCTAAATGCGGGAGCGTCGCCTCGAGGAATGACGGTCCGGTGGCAGCGGGCGGGTATCGATCGGAGTCGCTTCGTGGGCGTCGCGGCAGAATCACAGTTACGCGCACTCTCTGGTGGGTGCCCCGCTGCGGCGCTCACTCGGCGCACCGTGTCCACTGGCAGCTCTGTCCACTGCCACCTCGGTGCGTTCGGTCTTGACGTCGCGGGCACCTTGAGCCCACCCGGAAAATAACTCCACACCATAGGGACACCGGCAGGCCAGGTTTGATTGCATCAATTCGTATCGGACTCCTCCCCTCGACGAGTCCGACATTGGGTTTCGTTCCCCACGTCGCCTTCTTCTTGACGCACTTGCTCTTCGGA
>Ga0307374_10005641_pt1 | contig 20149 bp, 21 predicted proteins | sample OX3MG_FD_202532 | JGI IMG/M metagenome (GOLD analysis project Ga0307374, IMG submission 202532) | Soil microbial communities from Risofladan, Vaasa, Finland - OX-3 | ecosystem: Environmental > Terrestrial > Soil > Coastal area > Acid sulfate soil | place: Finland: Risofladan, Vaasa | collected...
CTCACGGTGGGCCAGAAACCAGATCAACGCGGCGGCGACGAGCGCCGGAATCAGCCAGTGAACGTTGACTCCGATCAGGCCGAGGAACGTTTGGAAGAACAGGCCCACCTCGGCGGTGGAGGCGACCGTGAAAGCGGTGTATGTGAGCAGGAGTCCCCAGGCCGACAGGAAGCCCATTCGAGCGCCGAAGGAGATCCCGTTGAAGATGTAGACGGAGCCCGCGTGCGCGAAGTGGCGGCTGAACTCGATGAACGAGAACGAGGTCAGTAGGATCGTGATGACCGCCCCGAGAAAGGCCAATGCGACGGCGGTGCCCGTGATCGATGCTGCCAGCGAGCCGTTGAGAGCCATCGCAGCCGTCGGCGCCATGATGCCCACGGACAGCGCCATTGCCTCGATAACACCCAGTTGCGGGCGTAGCTTGGTCATGTCCCCTTCCTCCACTACAGGCGCCGACCGTCACTTCCGCCGACCGTCCCTTCCGCTGGCCGCCGCGAGTGTACATCGTATCCCGCGAATGGATCAACGCGCCCGGCAGCCCTGCCGGGAACCCGTCAGCGCCGGATCAAGAAGCGTTAACTTGACGTATTCGCCGGCTCCTGTGGAGGCGGCTTGCTCTCGTTCAGGTTGGGGGGACCAAGAATGGCTGGGAAGGAACACTCGATCGAGCGTGGGAAGGTGCATTACAAGTGGGACAACAATCTCAACCCGGCGATTGAAATCCAGGCCGGCGACGTCGTGAATTTCGAAGCCGAGGAAGTCACCGACGGCCAGGTCAGGCCAGGCTCACCGGCCTCGGCGCTGACCAGCCTCGACTTCAACCGCCTCTATCCGCTCGCCGGCCCCATCTTTGTAAAGGGGGCGCAGCCTGGCGACGTCCTCGAGGTGGAGATGCTGGAGCTGCGCCCGCTGAAGTGGGGCTGGACTGGGCTGATTCCTGGCCTGGGACTCCTTGCCGAAGACTTTCCGGACCCGTACATCCGCCACTTCGACCTAACCCACGGCGACGCCTCAGAACTCAGCGACAAAATTCGGATCCCGCTCCAACCGTTCTGCGGCACGATGGGCGTCGCGACCGATGAGCCCGGGCAGATCGATGTCCTGCCACCCACCAAGGGAGCCGGCAACATCGACACCCGGCACCTGAATGTCGGCGCCAAGCTCTACTTGCCGGTGTTCGTGCCGGGCGGTATGTTCTCGGCCGGCGATTGCCACGGCACCCAGGGCGACGGCGAGGTTTGCGTCACCGGCCTCGAGTGTCCGATGGCGGTCAGCCTGCGTTTCAACATCGTCAAGAACCGAACCATCAAGCCGTGGCGCTACCAGTTCGTCACTCCCCCGGGATCGCTCCAGCCCAAGTCGGATGCGAAGGGCTACTTCGCGACCACCGCGCTCGGCCCGGACCTGATGGAGAACGCCAAGAACGCGGTTCGCGACCTCATCGATTGGCTTGGGAAGGAGCACGGCCTCAGCCGCGAGGACGCCTACGTCCTGTGCAGCCTCGCCGCCGACCTCAAGATCAGCCAGATCGTGGACCAGCCGAACTGGGGAGTCTCGGCCTACCTTTCCTTGGCCGTCTTCAAAAGCTAGGCGCACCAGAGGCGAACCGACCGCGCAGGCCTGGGCGGGCGTGATTCAGGCGCGTTTGATCGCGGCCGTGATCGCCTGTGTGGTGGCCTTCGGATCGTCGACGCCGATAACGAGCTTCGCGTAGTGCTCGTCGTGAAGACGCATGGCGATCGCCTTGTCCGGGTCGTGGACGTCCCAGAACGACCACTCACCGCGATTGACAAAGCGTCCCGCGGTGATGACGCCGGGCAGGTTGGTGCCGACCACCCGTAACCCGTGCCAAACCTGACATCCTCTTCTTTGTTCACATGTCGACTCGGAGGATCCTGGTGGCGAGCTGTACGGCCGAGCCCACCGAGGCTTGGGTAACTCAACAGGCTCGGCAACTGAGCTGGAGGCTCCAAGACGAGGGCATCAAGTTTGAATACGTGATCCACGATCGGGATAAGAAGTTCGCGCCGAAGGCTGACACGGTGTTCAAGTCGGAGGGCGCCCGAGTCATCCTGACTCCGTTGATGGCGCCTCTGGCGAATTCGGTCGCTGAGAGATGGGTGGGCAGCTGCCGGCGCAAGGGGTTGGATTGGATGCTGATCCTAAGTCAGCGCCATCTGGAGGCGGTCCTGCGTGAGTATTGCGCTCACCACAACGACGAGCGTCCGCATCGGAGTCAGAACCTACGTCCGCCCTCATACCGCGGTGATCCACCGACTCCGGTTAGTGGGCACATCAAGCGCACAACCCGCCTGGGCGGCCTACTGAGCAGCTATGGGGTCGTTGCACAGGCCGCATGACCACCATGTTCCGAGCCCGGGATGCGTACTGGATCTCAGCGACGTATTTCTTGAACCCGAGAGCCCAGACAGCCTGCCAGTGTTCGCAGCGACGGCCGTGCTCTGGGCACTGTCGGATTTCGAGTCGGCTTGGGGCTACCCCTTCAGGAATCCCCGCAGCAACGACAGCAGGCTCGGTCATCGTGGATGTGCTGCTGGACCTTGCACAGTGGACAGGTTCCCTCCACTGCACCGGTCTTGGGCGGCCTGCACCACGTCTACGCTCGGGCCGCTTGAGATTGCATGGAGCCTTGCCGCCCTTCACCCGATCGTCAGTCGCCAATTTCGGATCGTCGGCGACCCTCTCGCCAGCCCGGTTGGCGCTCAAGGAAAGCACCGTCCGGGGGGCCTTCGGGAAAAATCTTGTGAGGATTCAGAATGCCCTTTGGGTCCAGCACCCCCTTGACTTGCCTCATTAGGTTGAACTCGAGCTCGCTGTGCTCGTGTACCGCGTGGTCGCGCTTGAGAGCCCCTAAGCCGTGCTCTCCCGATATCGAGCCGCCCAATTCGACGGCGTCCGTGAACAGTCGGGCGGCGGCCGGGCCAACGAGATCCCGCTGACCGTCCTCGAAGACAAAGGACGGGTGTAGGTTCCCATCCCCAGCGTGGCCCACAACGGGGATTCTGAGGCCGGTCTCGGCGGCCAGGCGGTGAACGCGATCGAGCATCTCGGGAATCGACCCTATCGGAACGGATACGTCCTCCGCGAAGAAGTTCTTCGGCATCGCCATAAGGACCTTGGCGAAGCTTCGTCGCGCGATCCACAGCTTCTCTCGTTCCGACCCGGACTGGGCGATCCGGTTGTCGTCACCGCCCAAGATAATGACCATCTGCTCCAGCTCGCTCTGCACTTGGTCCGCACTGCTGCCGTCGTGTTCAATTAGTAGCGCGCAGCCAAAGTCCGACTCGAACCCTGGCGGCAGTAGATGGCCGACGATCTCTAAGGCCCCCCGATCCATAAGCTCGAGAGCAGCCGGCAGATAGCCAGTACTCATGAGGCGCGCCACTGCATCGGCTGCATCGTGTGCCGAGCTGAAACCGACCATACCGGTTGCTCTGTGCTTCGGCAGCGGGATGAGTTTCAGGATAACTTCGGTGACCACCCCCAAGGTTCCTTCTGAGCCAACGAACAGCTGGGCAAGGCGATAACCAGAGGACCGTTTGCGCGTGCGTCCACCCAGGTGTAGGACCTGGCCGTCGGCGAGCACCACCGTCATTCCCATCACGTAGTCGGCCGTCAGACCGTACTTGAGGCAGCTGGGCCCCCCGGAGTTGCATGCGACGTTTCCGCCTATCGAGGACATCTGAAGGCTCGCCGGATCCGGGGGGTACATGAGACCGTAAAGTGCAGCGGCCTCCTGGATATTGCCCGTGATTGCGCCGGCGCCCACGACCGCGCAGACGTTACCGGCGTCAATCAGAATTTCATTGAGTCGTTCGAGCGATAAGACAATGCCGCCCGAAAGGGAGACTGAGCCGCCGACGAGGCTTGTGCCAGATCCTCGGGCGATGACTGCGATTCCGAGCCGGCTGCAGGCGGCGATTACCTGAGACACTTCATCAGTCGTCGCGGGCAGTGCTGCGGCTGTGGCCTGACCCTCCATGAAGGTTGCGTCGTGGGTGAAGGGCTCCAGGGATTCGCCAGTGATAACGTAGCGCTCGCCGACGATGTGGGCGAGCTCCGCTAGCGAGCTTGGGGCAGATTCGCTGCGCGCGGTCACATCGATTGAAGAGAACGTCCCTGTTTACGGGACCGATTGATCGCAGAGGAGGGGTTCACTCGCCTCGCCACGTTGGCCGACGCTTGGAGAGAAATGACTCCACGCCTTCTTTGAAGTCCCGCGACATGTAGCAAGACACAATCAGGTCCCTGTCTGCCCCCAGTGGCGGTGCGAGTTGTTCACGAACCCGCCGCAAAGCCTCCTTTGTGGCCCAGAGCGTAAGCGGCGCTAGTCCCGCCACCTGCTCGGCCAACTCCTGGGCCCGCTCCCTGAGACTACTTTCATCGGGCACGACTTCACTCACCAGTCCCACCGCAAGCGTCTCAGCGGCCGACATCAGCCGTGCGGTCATCAAAAGTTCCTTTACTCGCGCAGCACCCAGGAGGGCCACAAGTCGGACGTAATTCGGCATCGAGAGGCAGTTTCCGAGAGTGCGCGCGATCGGAAAGCCGAACTGTACGGACGGTGAGGCTATCCGAAGATCGCATGAGGCAGCGATGGCAGCGCCGCCACCTGTGCATGATCCCGCCATGGCGGCAATTGTCGGCACCCGCACTCTCTCCAACGTCGCCATAACGCGATTGCCTCGATCCTCGTAGTCCAAGGCATCCTGTTCTTTGGCGAACGCACGAAACTGGAAGATATCAGTCCCGGCTACGAAGGCCTTGCCCCCGGCACCGGTCAAAACTAGAGCCCGCACGTCCCGATTCAAATCGACCTGCTCGCAAATCATGACCAGCTGCTCGTACATGGCAAACGTCATCGCGTTGCGAGCGTGGGGCCGGTTGAACATGAGCCATTGCACTGGACCGTTGCGCCAGGTGACGATGTCCCCATCTACTGACTTCAGATCGGTCTCGGCCGTCATCTTGTTTCAGACCTGACTGGGCTCCCTGTCACCCCTCGCTGCATCAGTTCTTCGACTTGATCTTTGCTATGACCCAACTCGGTCAGGATTGCCTCCGAGTCTTCGCCAAGACGCGGCGCGGCACGCTCGCGGCGAAGCGGTGTCTTCGATAGGCGTACCGGGTTCCCAAGCTGTCGTATGGGGCCCAGCATGGCGTCAGCGGCGTCCCAGAAGTACTCACGCGCCAACAGATGTGGATCGTTGAATACCTGGCCGTAATCGTGAATTGGGGCGCACGGAACGCCAGCTTCTTCGAGACGAGCGATCCAGTGCTCGGTGTTCCGGGTGCGCGTCTTGGCCTCGATCTGTGGGATCAGGGAGTCTCGATGTCGGAAGCGTAAGTTGGCATCGTGATATACCTCGTCCTGCTCAAGATGTTCCAGCCCGAGAGCACGACAGAAGCCAGACCAGTTGGCGGGCGTCGTGGCTCCGACCGTGAACCAGCCGTCTGCGCTATGAATCGCCTGGTAGGGCGCAAGGTTTTGGTGGGCTGAACCCATGGGTTGCGGGACCTCGTGGGTGGCGAAGTACTTGCCCGCCTCCCAAACTGCAAGTGACACGCCCGACTCGAAGAGGCAAACGTCCACCAACTGCCCTTCGCCGGTTTCGGCCCGCACGTGCAGTGCGGCGAGTGCGCCGATCGTCGCGTAGAGTGCGCAAGCGAGGTCGCAGATCGGGACACCGACCTTGACTGGATCGCCGCCAGCTGTGCCGGTGATGCTCATCAGCCCGCTGCGAGCCTGCGCCATGATGTCCAGCCCTGGAAGTCGGCTGAGCGGACCGTCCTGGCCCCAACCCGATGCAGCCACGTAGACCAGCCGCGGGTTGATCGATCGCAACCGCTGATAGTCCAATTCAAGGTCGCCCATCGTGCCCGGCCGCAGGTTCTCGACCACGACGTCAGCGGTCTCCACGAGCCGACGGAAGATCTCCTTTCCATCGGTTGACTTCAGGTCGAGGGCGAGCGACCTCTTGTTCCTGTTGAGACGAAGAAAACTTGAGCTCTCGGCACCAACAAAGGGAGCGGTCTGGCGGACGATGTCCCCTCCCTCGGGATGCTCGATCTTGATCACGTCCGCCCCAAGGTCGGCTAACTGCATTCCGCAGAAAGGCCCCGCAAGATAGTTGCCGATCTCGAGGACCCGGACGCCCGACAGGGGTTGTTTGGCCAAATCCCTAACTCCTGACCAGCCTTGCTTGACGATCAAAGGACTTTTGTCTACTATAGACACTCCGGCAGAGAACTCTTTAAATCGCGGTTCTGAGAGCTGCCATGTGGAGGAGGAGGCGGTCATGAGGACAGTGCGGACCAGCGATCAACCCATCGGCAAGAGATCAGCTGCGGTTCTGGCGCTGATTGGGGTTTTCGCCCTCGTGAGCTGCGGAAGTAGCCCGTCCACGGGTGGAAACTCAGGCGGTGCGAGCGCCGCGAACCTGGCGGCTGTGAAGGCGGAGATTGACCAGTACACCGTTCTGCCCGCGTTCGTGGCCCCTGGGCCTGCAATTGACAAGAGCAAGGTTGCGGGCAAGACTGTCTTCTATATTCCCGACTCCAGCGCCAATCCATTCGCGGCTGGCATCGGCAATTCCATCCAGAGTGCCGCCAAGCTCCTCAACATGAATTTCATCAATTGCACGACCCAGGGCCATGTTGCCGACTGGGTGCAGTGTTTCGGCGAGGCGCAGAACCGACACGTGAGCCTGATCTATGACTTTGGTGGGGTCGATCCGCGCATTGTTGGACCCCAGATCGCAGCGGCTCAAAAGGCAGGTATTCCGGTCCTTGGGGTCCACGTCTACGCTTTTTCGCAGCCCCCGCAGGCTGTCAACTCCAGTGTTCCGGCGCCGTATGACGAAGCCGCTCGTCTGATGGCTGACTGGGTCATCCAGGACACCAAGGGAAATGCGGACACCCTAGTGATCACGTCTAACGAAGTCAACGGCACACCTGCGCTGGTCAATGGCATCAAGAGCGTGTTCGACACGAATTGCGGCTCGGCCTGCAAGGTGACGTACGTCAACGTGCCCGTCTCCGACTGGGCGACTAAGATCCAGACCGAAGTTCAGTCCGCGCTGAACCGTGACCCGAATATCAACTACATCATCCCGATCTATGACTCAATGTCTCAGTTCGTTGTGCCGGCCATCATCGCTGCCGGCAAGACCGGTAAGGTGCATATCTCCACTTACAACGGGACGCCGTTCGTTCTCGGCTACATGCAGAGCGGTGACATCGTGCGCATGGACGCTGGGGAGAATCTGGACTGGCTCGGGTGGGCCTACGTCGACGCGGCGGCGCGGGTGCTCTCCGGTGGTACCGTACCAATGACGTTGGACGAGCACACGCCATTGCGCATATTCACAAAGGCCAATGTGAACGATGCCGGGACGCCGCCGCAGGTTTCCACCGGGTATGGCAACGCGTATGTGAGCGGCTACAAAGCGCTGTGGGGAATCAGCTGAAGTCCGGCTGACGCTCTCGGTGTCTTGGTAACGTACAGAGGGGAGGTCGTCGTAGCTATGGAGCAGCGGGTGCCCCAGTCGACCTCCCTTCTGGCAATTCGTCATCTGTCCAAGGCATTCGGCGGGGCTCGGGCACTGGCCGACGTCTCGTTCGACGTGCTGCCCGGCGAAGTGCATGGGCTGCTAGGCGAGAACGGCTCTGGCAAATCGACATTGATCAAGATCCTCGCTGGATACCACTCACCGGACGCTGGAGACGTCGAGGTCCGGGGCGTCCCCGTACGGCTCCCGCTGGCGCCCGGCCAGTTTCGGAAGCTCGGCATGGAATTCGTTCACCAGGACCTGGGGCTCATTCTCAGCCTCAGCGTCCTTGAGAATCTCCGCATGGGTATTCTCGCAGCTCCCAAGAATCGCCTCTACATCCCGTGGAAGCGCGAACGAGCTAAAGCCCTGAAGACGTTCGAGCTCTACGGACTCGACCTGGATCCGAAGGCCCGGGTCGGCGACCTGCTGCCCGTGGAGCGGGCGATGCTGGCCATCGTTCGGGCGGTCGAGGGGATGAGAGACGCCATGGCCGAGGCGCACACAGACCAGGGTTTGCTCTTTCTCGATGAGCCGACTGCATTCCTACCCAAGGACCAAGTCGACAAGCTTTGGGCCCTCGTACGCGAGATCGTCAAAACCAACGCGAGTGTCGTGTTCGTCTCTCATGACTTGCACGAGGTTCTTCAGATCACCAATCGGGTGACGGTCCTCCGCAACGGCCGTCATGTTGGCACGGTTACGACTGCCGCCACAAGCCGTGATGAGCTGGTCCATCTCATCGTTGGTCAAGCGCTTGTCTCGCTGGACGCAGCCCACGATGATCTGCGGAACAGACAGCCCGTCGTGCGGATTCGTGACCTCGAAGGATCGCGGCTCCGGAAGACTGCGCTCGACGTGCATGAAAGCGAGGTGGTGGGGCTCACCGGACTCCTCGGCGCAGGCTATGAGGAAATTCCCTACTTAATATTCGGGGCGCAGAAGTGCGCGGCGGGTCACCTGGTCATTGACGGGAAATCAACCGAGCTTACGTCGATGACCCCATCCAAGGCGATGGACGTCGGCATCGGACTTATTCCAGCGGATCGCCAGCGCGATGGCAGCGTCGGCTCGCTCTCGATCACCGATAACATCACTCTCCCAGTTTTATCCAGCTACTTTCACAAGTTGGTCTTGCTCCGTCGACGCATGATGCGCGACGCCCGACGACTCATGGCCCGAGTCGACGTGCGGCCGGCTGAGCCCCTGATGACCTACTCCGCGCTCTCAGGCGGTAACCAGCAGAAGGTCTTGCTGGCCAAGTGGCTGCAGACCAAGCCGAGGCTACTCTTGCTCCACGAGCCTACTCAAGGTGTCGATATTGGGGCCCGACAGAAGATCCTTACACTGGTGCGAGAATCAGTTGCCGAGGGAGCCGTCGTTCTCTGCGCGAGCTCGGATTACGAACAGATCGCCTTACTCTGCGACCGGGTCTTGGTCTTCGCTGGCGGCGTGTTGGTTCAAGAACTAAGCGGCAACGAGGTCACTACCGAGCGCATAACCGAGCAATGTCTGAAGAGCGTCCAAGTCTAGGGAAGTCCGAACCATGCCAATAGACGCTCCTGCTCCTGACCCGATGCACCCGTCTGATGAGTCATTGCGCCAGAGATCGTATATGCGATGGCAAAAGCTTTCTTCGATCGCTGGCCAGTATGGTCTGGTCATAGCATGGGCGGTCGTTGCACTGTTCTTCACACTCCTGCCACAGACATCGCAAATATTCCCGACAGGCAACAACTTCGCGACGATTTTCGGCTCACAGGCGGTAATCGTCATGCTCACCCTCGCCTTAATGATCCCGCTTACCGCGGGCGATTATGACCTCTCTGTTGGTTTCACTCTTACCTTTTCCGCGATGCTGATAGCGGTTCTCAATGTCGAGAATCACTGGCCGATTGTCCTCGCTGTATTCGCCGCCCTTGTGGCTGGCGCGCTGATCGGCATCGTCAACGGTGCGTTCATCCTGATCTTCAGGATTGATTCCCTCATCGTTACCCTGGGCGTAGGGACATTCGTCGGCGGTTTGGTCCTGCTCATCAGTGGCTCGAACACGATCGGTGGAGTGTCTACGGGTCTGGTGGACTGGGTCATTGTCAGGCGCTTCCTGGGCATACCGCTCGACTTCTACTACGGTCTATTGCTCTGCCTGATCATCTGGTATGTCTTCGAGCTCACGCCCCTAGGCCGCCGTCTGCTTTTTGTGGGCCGAGGCCGCAACGTCGCTCGCCTCTCGGGAATCAACGTAGATCGAGTGCGCTTGGGTGCGCTGATCTCGTCCGGAGTCATCAGTGCGCTGGGCGGAGTCGTTTACGCAGGCACCACGGGCGCCGCCGACCCGACCTCGGGAACCCAACTGCTGCTGCCGGCGTTCGCGGCGGTGTTCCTGGGGGCCACGACCATAGTGCCAGGGCGCTTCAATCCGGTGGGTTCATTGGTCGCCGTTTTTTTCCTGGTGACCGGAATCACCGGATTCCAGCTCCTCGGAGCCGAGAGCTATGTCGAAAACCTGTTCTACGGCGGCGCCCTCGTGATCGCGGTCGCTCTGTCGCAGCTCGCCCGAAGGCGCCAGGCGCTGGAGACAGGGAACTGAATCGGGTGCGCCCAATGGGCTCCCCGGAGCGACTGAAAGACCGCGTGGCAATGGTTACCGGCAGCAGCTCCGGTATCGGCCGCGCAGTAGCTGTCCTATTCGCGGAAGAAGGCGCCGACTTAGTCCTGTGCGACCTCCAGTCGGACTCTCGGCTTCCTGACGAGATTCCTGCCACGGAGGAGGTAGTACGTGGCGCGGGCAGGCGCGGTCGCTTCGTACAATGCGACATGTCGCGCGAAGATGCGGTGAGAGCCGCAGTCGAGGTCGTCGAGCGTGAGTTCGGCCGTCTTGATGTGCTCATCAACTGCGCCGGGGTGTTTTTGCGGAACGAGATCGAGCGGGTCTCTCTGGTGGAGTGGCGACATGTCATCGACACCAACCTAACGGGTTACTTTCTAAGCATCCGCTCGGCAATACCCTTGATGAAGACGGCGGGGCGTGGCAGCATCGTGAACGTCTCGTCGATCCATGGCATCGTGGGCACAGGGACCGGTGCAACTTATTGCGCCTCCAAGGGTGGGATCGAGAATCTCACCCGGCAGGTCGCAGTCGACTATGGACCGTTCGGAATCCGATGCAACGCGATCGCGCCCGGGACCATCAAAACGGCGATGTCGAAACCGTTCCGCGAAACGCCAGAGATTCTCAGGGAGTATGAGCACCGGACGCTGCTACCTCGCCTCGGTGAGCCCCGAGACGTGGCATACGCTGCACTCTATCTGGCGTCGGACGAATCCAGCTTCGTAACCGGACATAGCCTAGTCGTTGATGGGGGATGGACGTGCTGGTGAGCCTTGTGCTCCGGATAGGAAGCTCGCTGTACCGCTTAACTCGGCAGAAGCCTGACCCGACCAGTTTGTTTGCTCTGCCCTGGGATGCACGGTGGCTACGGAGAAAATAAACTCACCCAGCCTGGTCGACATGACCGCAGCCGCGCTCCGAAAACTGATCCTGGCCGGCGACTACAAGCCGGGCGAGCGCTTGATCGAACAGCGCTTGACCGAGCGGTTGGGCATCAGCCGGCCTCCACTCCGTGAGGCGATGCGGATCCTCCAGCAGGAGGGGCTGGTCGTCACGTTTCCGCGCCGTGGTGCCGTGGTCACGCCGCTCAGCGCTGAGGACGTATACGAGATCTACACCTTACGTTTCGCGCTAGACCGCCTCGCTGTTGAGCTCGGTGTCCCCGTGCGCGATCCCAGCCTCCTCGAGCCACTACGCTCGGCGCTGGTCGGCATGGAGCGAGCAGCCCACACCGTCGACCGCGATCAGCTCCTCCAAGAGAACATCAACTTCCATAGCGCAATGTGTGCTCTTGCGTGCCATCGCCGGCTGACCCAGGCTTACAGCGCGTTGACTCTGCAACTGCGCCTTTGCATGGCGATGAACCTCCGGCTGCGCGAGCAGGTGCATGGCAGTCTCGAAGAGAACGTGGCGCGGCACCGACTGCTGCTAGAGCTCGTAGAGCAGGGAAAGCGCGAGGAGCTACTGGCGGCGATAGCCGAGCACGGTGACCGCTCATTCATAGAGCATCTCGAGGAATTGATCGAGCACCAGTGAGCCCAGGAGAAGGACGTTCGAACGGCCTCAAGGAGCTGACCGTGCTGGAGCTTCTAAAACTTCTCAAGGGACCGGACGCCATGTCTCGCCGGTCGACGTCGTTGACGGGAGACGCGCAATTCACTGAACCTGGCGTTGACTCCGGGCGTGACCCGGATCCGCTCAATCAGTCCGGCTCTCAACGCCATCGTGGGGCTCAGTGGCGACAGCACTACCCGGCCCACATCGGCCACGCGTCGGGTGACCGTACTCTGAAGACCAGGTCCTCACGGCCGCATCCGAGCTGCAGCAGAGGCTCTATCGCATGCCGACGGCTCCTGCTTCCGCAATGCCGTTCCTGACCCGGAGCGCGCACTCACCCGATCTCGAACTCGTCGTGATGGTCAAGCCACCATCGGGCGACGTCAATACGTCGTGCGAACCAAACTCCGCCCTTAGCCATCGCATACTCGATGAACTCGCGGAGGGCCGACGCTCGCCCGGCCTGGCCGGTGAGCCGCGGATGGAGGCCGATCGACATCATTTTGGGATAACCAGCCTCCCCTTCCCGCCACAGCTCGTCGAGCCCTCGCCGGCAGCAATCGAAAAAGTCGGTGGGACTGCTGTAGCCCTGAGCGAGCACGAACCGGATGTCGTTGTATGGAAAGGAGTTGTACGGGACGATTAGGTGGCGCTTGCCACCGACTGACGTGAAGTAGGGCAAATCGTCGTTATAAGCGTCGGAGTCATAAAGGAACCCGCCCTCCTCGATCAGCAAGTCCCGGGTGTTGACGCTGGGCCCGTAGCGACAGTACCAGCCGAGCGGTCGTTCGCCACATGTCTCCTTTATCGATTCAACCGCCCACTGGATGTGCTTCCGCTCCTCATCCCGACTGAGCAACCAGTGCTCGATCCACCGCCAACCATGCGAGCAGGGCTCGTGGCCAGCCTCGCGCACCCATGCGGCGACATCGGGGTTGCGCTCGAGGGCAACCGCAGCGGTGAAGAACGTAGTCTTGATCTGGTACTCGTCGAACATGGACAGGAGGCGGAAGATGCCAGCCCGGCTCCCATATTCGTAGACCGACTCCGCGCACAGATCCCGATATTCCTGTGACATCCCGTAGCCGATCTCCGCGAGGCCCTCGTTGCGTCCATCCCCGGCTGGCTTCGAGTACTCGGAACCTTCTTCGTGATTGACGACAAAGTTTATCGCGACCTTGGCACCATCGGGCCAGACGACCCTTGGTTTTCGGCGTCCATAGCCGACGAAGTCGCGCTTGGGACCGGGCACCTCATGGTCGATTAGCTGCGGTCGCGTCATTCGTCGTTCCTCCCCTCATAACAAAAAGATGGTGCCGTATCGCGCCGTTTGCCATCTGCTGCAGAAGCATCGGCCGGCTAACGGGCAACAGACATTCGTGCAGCGGGGTCTTTGGGCAGAGTATCGAAGTACTCGAGTACCTCCGCAAGCGGGAGAACATCTCCGTACTTCGCATTGATATCGAAGAGACTGGCGTAATGCGGGCCGTCGGCACGGTCGGAGACACATTCCTCAGGAACGATTACGTGATAGCCGTAGGAAACGCCGTCAACAGCAGCGGCCCGAATGCAGCCGGATGTCGAACAGCCCGTGAGGATAGTTGTATCGATTCCATCCCGGACCAGAAGGGACACCAGGTTCGTCTCGAAGAATGCGGACGAGAACTTCTTGGTGATGATGATCTCGCCGTCAATCGGGGCTAAACGTGGGTCTATCTCAACGGCGGGATCGCCCGCTTGAAGGTCAAGGAGGGCGGGGATTTTCCTTCCGAACATCCCGGCATCGCGCCCATCACGTTGGTATGCCGTTGTGAAGAAGTAGACAGGCACATGGCACTCACGAGCCGAGCGCAAGAGCGTAGCGATCCGGGTGACTGCCGGGGTCTGATCCGCTCCGACGCGGTAGGTCGGATCGTTGAACCCAACGGACATGTCAATGACGAGCAAGGCTGGTCTCGTGCCGAACCCCACGCGGGTACCGATGCCACGGTCCTCGTAGAGCCTCTTGACGTCGTCGCCCCAGTGCTCGCTGACATCTTGCGGTCCCGAGTCGAAGTCCTTCGCTAACTCCTCCGCATGTTTGCCGAACTGATCCTGCACGGACGTGGCCTCTTTAACCCGACTTGCTGACCTAACCCCAAATGGCGACGGACTACAATATACAACCCGCCGCCTCTAATGCCATTCGCGGCGACTCGCGAGTGCGGAGCATGCGGCAGGCAGGTGTTTTCGGGCATCTCACTGGCGGGGGAACCTCTGGTGGATAGGGCGTTCGAGCCATGAAGGTGGTGAATGATGTTGAAAAGGATCGATCACGTCGGAGTCATCGTTGACAGTCTGGAGGAGGCCAAACGCTTCCTTGGCAACTTGAGAATGGAATTCGACCGTGACCTTGAGTTGCCTGACCGATTGAGAGCCGCGTTCTATCGCTGTGGCGAAGTCCAGGTCGAGATTATCGAGATAACCGAACCGCGTGAGCGCGTGCAAAGGCTGGGCGAAGATATGGCCCGAATCGAGCATATCGCTCTGGAGGTGGATGACTTGGCTGGGACTCTCCAAGCCCTTGATGGCCTTGGCGTCAAAGTCAAGACGGCTAAGCCAATCCTTATTGGCAACAGCCTAAATCTCTGGACGCTGCCCGAGACTTGCGACGGCGTGATGTACCAATTGATCCAAAGGGGCGACGTTGGCGGTGAGAGGCGCTAAAACACCGTGACCATCGCAAAGGTCTGGTGCCAGAACCACCAACCGCCTCAGCGATTCCGGCCGCTCACGGTGCGCCAGGCTCCAGGACGGCGCGAACTTGTCAATCGCGGTCATCCGAGAGCCGAGGACGATATGTCGGCGGCCAACCCCGTCGATTCCGATTTCCTCAGGGTGATCCAGGAGAGTAGGCCTCGCCAACGATGCACCTAATGATGACCTTGCCGCAGACCTCCGCGTTCAGGAGGTGCAGGCAGCTCAGCCAGCTGGCTTGGAGTCGTCTCCGCTCACGTGACAGATAGCAGAACCAGCGTTGGGCCGTTGTCGCACCTTCGGGTCCTCGATGTCGGCACATTCGTGGCTGCCCCATTTGGAGCTACGTTGCTTGGCGAGTTCGGTGCCGAGGTCATCAAGGTCGAGCAACCCGGCTCGGGCGATTCATTGCGCACGCTGGGTGAGCAGAAAAATGGCGAAGCACTCTTCTGGCTGCAGGAATCTCGTAACAAGAAAACCATCGCCTGCAACCTCCGTGATCCTGAAGGTCAGGAGATCATCCGGCGCCTGGTTGCCAATGGTTTCGACATCGTGTTCGAGAACTTCAGGCCCGGAACTCTGGAGCGTTGGGGGTTGGGTTATGAGGATCTGCGTAGAGCCAACCGCGGGTTGATCATGGTGCGCATATCCGGCTATGGTCAGACCGGTCCGGCGCGTAATTTGCCAGGCTTCGGCCGCACCGCGCATGCCTTCGGCGGGCTTACCTATCTGAGCGGCTTCCCGGACCGCCCGCCTGCCAACCCTGGGTCGGCGACGATCGCCGACTACGCTGCAGGCCTGTTCGCAGCGTTTGGAGCGCTGACCGCAGTCGAGCACCGGAACGCCACGGGCGAAGGCCAGATCATCGATGTCGCGCTCTACGAAGCCCTTTTCAGGATCATGGACAACCTTGCGGTGACCTACTCCGCTAACGGGACGGTCCGGGAGCGAATGGGTAGCGCGACGCCGCTGGCTGCTCCCCACAATCACTATCCGACCGCGGGTGGCCGCTGGATCGCGATCGCGTGCACAAACGACCGAATCTTCGGGCGCCTGGCTGAGCTCATGGGCAAGCCTGAACTAGCCTCCGACCCGCAGTTCAATTCGGCGCATCAGCGCGTCGCCAATCGCCAGGCGATCGATCAACTTGTCAGCGACTGGACCGCCGCCCAAGAGATGGATGAGCTAGTCCATCGACTTAACCAAGCCGAGGTGCCTTGCAGCCCCATCTACAGCATCGCAGACATTTTCAAAGACCCTCAGTACCTCGCGCGGGAGGCCCTGATCGAAGTCGAGCATCCCACCGCCGGCAGAATGAAGATGCCAGCGGTAATCCCACGGCTGTCGCACAGCCCGGGGGAAGTGAGATGGCTGGGGCGCGCGCTAGGCGAAGACACGGACGCGATCCTCGGCGAGAAGCTGGGGATGAGTCGTGAGCAGCTCGCCGGCCTACGCGAGCGGGGCGTGATCGTGTGAGATTCCAGCCTCGCTCATTCCTCTTCGTGCCCGGCGACCAAAAAGCCAAGATGGCCAAGGCTGGTAGTTTCGGCGCCGATGCTCTGATTCTGGATCTCGAGGATGCGGTTGCTATGGACCAGAAGGCTGCTGCGCGGCAGCACGTCCGCCAGACCCTAGTTCGCGAAGCCGGAGTCGACGTCTTCGTGAGGGTGAATCCCGCTGGCACCCCATGGCACGAGGACGACATCCGCTCGGTCGTTTGCGGCGGCCTCCGGGGGGTGGTTCTGCCCAAGGCGGAGTCGGCGGCGATGGTTGCGGATGTGGACCGTCGAATCCGGGAGGCGGAGGTGGCTGCGCGGCTGGAACCTGGCACCGTTGAGCTCATGGTCCTAGTCGAGACCGCCGCGGGCGTGCTCCACGCGCAGGAAATCGCCGCGGCCGCACCCCGAGTAGTGTTTGTTGCTTTCGGAGCGTACGACTTTGCACGGGACCTGGACCTTCGGTTGACGCCTTCTGGAGAGGAATTGCTGGTGCCGCGGATGGCGGTGGTCATGGCTGCTCGTGCCGCCGGCCGAACACCAGTCGACACGGTCTTCGCCGACCTGCTGGATACCGTCGGCTTCGCGGAGGATTGCCGCCGGGCACGGAACCTGGGCTTCGCCGGGAAGATGGTCATTCATCCTAACCAGGTCGCCACCATTCACCTCCACTTCTCGCCTACCAAGAAAGAACTGGATGATGCTCGGCGAGTGGTCGAAGCCTTCGATCGTGCCGAGGCCGATGGGCTCGCCGCAATCACAGTCGACGGAAAGCTCGTCGACTATCCAATCGCTGCCCAGAAGCGGACTCTTCTGGCTCGTGGTCGGGCGCTGGGAATCGAGTAGCTCAAGGAGACGCTGCGGCAGGTTAGGCGCTTGCGCCATGTGTTGCACGTCCATTCTTGGCTCAATTTCGATCGTTCCATTTGCCTGCAGGACGCCTTTCATCGGCCGAGGCTAGCTGTATTCGGGGGCGAGTGCGTTCACATCGGGTCCCGCAGACTGCCGCGCCAAGTTTTAGCGGCAACTCAAGGCTCTGCGAGCGCGACTGAGCGTGGGCGCGCGAGGAGAGACTTCGACACCGTGGCGCCCAGCAAGACCGTCATCACAGCCGAAGCGGTGATGACCCAAAAGGGCGATGTGATGACATGGGTGTCGTCGAGCAAGACGCCGCCGAGCAATGGTCCGAAGAATGAGAAGGCGTACCCCGCCGTGAGCGTCAGAGCCGTGTAACCGGCCACGTCCGCACGACTCCTGGCCAGCATCGCAGGCAGCGTGGTGGTGCCGGCAAACACCATGCTGTTGCCCAAGCCCATCACGGGTGCCCAAAGCCAGGCCGAGTCCGTCAGCCCGACGACGAGCGCGACGCTGCCAATGGTCATCAATAGACCCCCTGCCACGTACCAGAGGTGGGAGCTCGCCCAAGGCCGTCGCACGGTGGCTAGGATCGCGGTCAAGGGCAGACTGGGCATCTGGAACAGAAAGAGCACGAGTGCGAGATAGTCGTGGGAGTACCCACGTAGCAGAAACGGGATCCATGTCGCTCCTCCGTAGAACACGAGGCTCTGGCCGCCGAAAAGTGCTGCTACGAGCCAGACCTGGCGGTCTCGAACGAGGCGCCCAAGACCGTGTGGAACCGGCTCGTGCGGTACTCCGCGGCCGGGTGCGAATGCAATCCAGATACATGCTCCCGCCAGCGCCAGCACCGCCCAAATCACGAACGTACCCCGCCAGCCCCCGAACCTGAGGAGGTAGACCGACAGCGTAGCGCCTGCCAAACCACCCGCCCCAAGCGACATGGCATAAACCGTGGACCCTTGCTGCACATGGTCGGGGAACCAATTCCGAACCAGCACACTGATTGCCGGCTGGGCGGCCGCGATCGAAAGCGCCAGGAGTGCGGTCCAGGCGTAGAGCGAGTAAGGGGCTGGCGGGGCCAGCCGTAGAAGCGCCGCAAAGCCAAGCCCGAGTGTGGCCGCGCCGACCACATTGCGAGCGCCAAAGCGGTTGACCAGGATTGCTCCCGGGACCGCCGCAGCGCCGAGGCCAAGCACAGGAATCGCGGTGAGCAGGCCGGTAGCCGAGAAGCTTAAATGCAGTTCGGCACGCAGCTCGGGCAAGACCGGTGGCACCCCAACTACCACCGAACGGAACTGGAAACCGATCAACGCGATCAGGGTTGCCAACCGCCAGGGGGCCTGAAGTTCGAGCCTGGCTCCTTTCACGGGTGACGTTCCACTTGGCCGTGACGGTCGAGCGCGGCCGCAGCGTGCGCTAGCACGGGCCTACCCACCGGCTCGCCACTAATCTTTCCATCGCTCGCGTCACCAGCGATACCCCACCGCGGCCCAGGACGCGAGCTTCAGCTCCCACCCACAGGCGCCGCTGCCGTTCGTTCAGTGAGGCGCGATAGCAGAGTATCGTGTGCCAACCGACGCCTCCGACTCCACGCACGGAACCTACACGCAGATCCCCTATTGTCAAGGTTATTCCTCGGTGGCCCTTAGCCCGGTTTTCTGAACTGGCCCATGACTTCGCCGGCGTTTATCCGAGGCGGACTTGAACCCCCGCAATGATTCAAGAGGGAAGCGGGAACGTGACGATAGTTGATATTGACTGTCAACGGCTGACAGTCAAGCCGATCACGCCGTGAGCCGGTTTGGGCTCGCTGAACACTCGTCGCCCCGGCTCGCTCTTTGAGACCGCCGAAGTATCCCAAAGTCGGTTCTGTGCCTCAAAGCTGAACTCGGCGATTTGTGGGTAGCGGTCGAGCAATACCTGCCCGAACTCATTTAGCAGGTGTTGTATTGACATGCTGACGAAGCCGTCGAACACCTCCCGTACCACAGCAGCCACGTCGTGTGGATCAACATGAAATGTGGAGTCCCCGTAGCGCCAATGCACATCGCAGTAGATGTAGAGTGGCCGGTCCGTTCGCTCGGGCAGGTTTGTGTACTGGTCATGGATGAAGTTCGTGAACGCGCTTCCGGTGAGTTTGACCAGGCGGAGATCAACGACGCCTGCGACGAGCGACCGTAGGCCATTGCGGCCGACCTCTAGTTCCACCACCCCATGCTCGTCGTGCCGCGGCCCTTCATAGAGCTGGTGTGAGTAGGAGTTGAACGGCAGCTCCCGCTCGCGGATTCGTAGCCAGTCCATCTGCGTGTAGGCCTGGAGAAACCTGGTCGCAAGGAAGTGCGACCAGTCCTCATGAGTGTCACCTGCGTAATCCAGCAGAGCGGCGTACGTGAAGTTTTTCATAGTGTCAGTGGCGACCACGTTCGAATTGTCACCCTGTGTATAGGAGGCCATGAACTGGTCACCGAAGACGTCAATGGTGATCTCGGTTCCGAATAACGGGACCTTGCCACCGTTGGCACGGTAACATCGAATTTCAGCTTTGCCATAGCGGATCTGCCGCTTCATTTCATGAGCCTCAGCTTCACAATGACTACGATGGTCCCGGACCTGCTTCCAGTATGTGGATTGTTCACTGGGTCGTCAGAAGTTAATGACGCACGACGGACGGACCAGGCCGTTCAGGGACTGAGCATCCCGCAGACCCAGATTATCCCAGTAGCTTAGAGGGCACAATTCGGGCAGGCAGCGACATAAGGCTCCGATATCTAGACCGCTGGGGCTGCCGGACCCAAAGTGCGGTTCGGTTCCAGCGGAAATCTCACTTTGGAGTCTCGTCAAGTTCAACTCGATTGGTACCAGGATGGATACGCAGAGGTGATACCAGCCAAGCGTGAGGGCCAAGTCAACTATCTGGGGCTTCGTGAGCAGCAAAGTGAGTTCAGCAACGGCTGCGTCCGAGATCAGGTGGATTCGGCTAGCCTCGCGACAAGCTATCTGGCCAGCGCCCGACCTATGAGCACTGGAAGCCGATAGGTATCTATCACCCAGTAGCCCAACCTCGCCGGCTGGTGGGCGCCGCAATGCTGTGCATCGCGAGAGCGGTACGTCTCTGAAATATCGTTGGGTAGAGAGCGAAGTTCACCACTCCGGTGGCACGGTAGGGCGGGGTGTACTACGACCCCGAATATCAGGATTGCGTGGCGCAGGCCGCACCGGCTGCGGGCGCGTTGTGGATCGCCGACGAGGTCGTCACCGGTTTCGCGAGGACGCCGTGCTGCCAAAGCGGTTCACCGACGAGCTGACCTTAGTGCGAACCG
>Ga0307374_10005643_pt1 | contig 20141 bp, 17 predicted proteins | sample OX3MG_FD_202532 | JGI IMG/M metagenome (GOLD analysis project Ga0307374, IMG submission 202532) | Soil microbial communities from Risofladan, Vaasa, Finland - OX-3 | ecosystem: Environmental > Terrestrial > Soil > Coastal area > Acid sulfate soil | place: Finland: Risofladan, Vaasa | collected...
TTGCGGTGGTGGGCCGTTCCCTGACCTATCTGGTCGTGTCGGGATGCGTGGCCCTGGTCAGCGTCGGGGCGGGGCTGGCGGCCCAGAGGGCAGGTGTCCGGCGGGGGCGGGCCCAGCAGGAGGCGCTAAGGCGCCGGTATCGGGAGCACCTGGGCGCCGTCGAGGCGGAGGCGGCCACCGCCGCCGCCCTGCAGAGGGCCGGCCTGAACGGGATCTTCCCCGACCCCGAAGCTCTCTCCGACTGCCTTTCCCCGGAGGCGGGCCTCTGGGAGCGCCGACCGGGTCACTCCGACTTTGGCGCCGTCCGACTCGGCCTCGGGGTGGTCCCCGCCCTCCGGCCCGTCCGGCTGGCCCCGGCCCAGCCGGTTGAAGTTGAACCGGATGCCGCCCTGCTCGCCGCGGCCGAGTCTCTGGTCGAGCGCACGGCCTGCCTCAGGGCCGCGCCGGTGGTCATCCCACTGACCAGCTTCCGTCGGTTGGCCGTGGTGGGATCCGCGCCTCAGACCCAGGCTCTGGTCCGGGGCTGGCTGGCGGCCCTGGCCGTCTTCCACGCCTCGGCGGACATCACCCTGAGGGCTCCCGGCCCGGCCGGCGCCCGCCGCGACTGGGACTGGATCGCCCGCCTGCCCCACGCCCGGCCTGGTGAAGGAGCGGTAGGAACGGGCCGGGGGCACGTCGTCGCGGTGGTCGAGGACGAGGCGGCGTGTGGCCCCGGCTGGGTCGACCCGGAAGGCGCGGACCAGCTCTACAGCGCCGGCGGGCTCGAGGCTTCGGAGGCGGACGGTGCGGGCACGACCTTGATCAGCTTGGTCCGCCAGTGGATCGACCTTCCCCCCGAGTGCGAGGCGGTGGTCGAAGTGCACGCCGACGGCACAGCCACCTACCTCGAGTCGGGACCGGGCGGACGACTCGAGACCGGAGTGCAGGCCGACGGCCTGAGCACGGCTTCGGCCGCGTCCCTCGCCGAGTCGCTGGCGCCCCTCCGTCTGGAGCAAGGCTCCCGAACATCCGAACCGATGCGGTTGTCGGCCCTGTTGGCCGGCGTCCATCCGGGTCTGTTGGAGGCGGTCATCGGCGTGGAGCCCAGCGGACGCCGGGTCACGCTCTCCCTATCGGAGGCGGCCGCCGGCGGGATGGGCCCTCACGGCATCCTGGTCGGAGCCACCGGGTCCGGCAAGAGCGAGTTGTTGAGGACGCTGACGCTGTCCTTGGCGACGGTCCATTCGCCGGAGGTGCTCAATCTGGTGCTGATGGACTTCAAGGGCGGGGCTGCCTTCGCCGGGTTGGCCGACCTGCCCCACGTGGCCGGACTGGTGACCAACCTGGCCGAGGACGTCGGCCTCATCGAGCGGGCCCGGGACGCACTGCGGGCCGAGGTCGAGCGGCGCCAGGAGGTGCTGCGCCGGGCCGGCCGGGCCGAGTCCATCCGGGCCCTGCACGCCAGCGGGGCCGGTCGGCTTCCTTATCTGCTGGTGGTGGTCGATGAGTTCGGGGAGCTGTTGACGGCGTGTCCGGAGTTCATCGAAACCTTCGCCACCATCGGCAGTGTCGGGCGATCCCTCGGTATCCACTTGCTGCTGGCAACGCAGCGTCTGGATGAAGGGAGGATCAACCGGCTGGAGCCGCATCTGCGTTACCGCATCGCCCTGCGGACCAACACGGCGCAGGAGTCCCGGTCCGTTCTCGACAGTCCGGCCGCCTTCGAGCTGCCCTCCACGCCGGGGCTCGGGCTCCTCCGGGTGGATGATGGCCTGGTCCGGTTCCGAGCGGCGCTGGTCGGCGCCGAGCTGTCTGCCATGGTGCGGTCGGCATCAGGGGATGGCCCCCGGGCACGGCGGGTGTGGCTCGACCCCTTGCCCGAGATGGTCAGCCTCGAAGATCTCGATGAGGTGGTCCGGGGAACCAAGGAGGTCGCCCTCGGCCTGGTCGACTTGCCCCGCCGGCAGTGCCAGGTTCCGCTGATCTATGACTGGAGCGCCGCCGGGGGGAATCTGGCTATTGCCGGCGCTCCCCGCAGCGGAAAGTCGTGCTTGCTGCAGACCCTGGTGGTGGCGCTGACGCACGGTCGATCCCCGGATGAGGTCCATCTGTACGGCCTTGATCTGGGTGGTGGCCTGCTGTCCCAACTGGCCGGATTGCCTCACGTCGGCGCCATAGCCGGTGGCGGGGATCCGGCCGCAGCGGCCCGCCTGCTGGGCGACATCCAGGCTGTGATCGAAGAGCGGGCCGACCGACCGCTCTCCGAGGGGGCCGGGGACGGTGGCGATACGGCTGGCGCTGGCGCTGGCGCTGGCGCCACTGACGACAGTGATGTCTTCCTGTTGGTCGATGACATAGGACAGTTGCGTCAGACGATGCCCGACCTGGAGGGCTCTCTGACGCTCATTGCCAACCGCGGCCTGCGCCACCGGGTCCATGTGGTTGTCACCGCCAACCGGTGGATGGACGTGCGCCCACAGATGCTCGACGCCTTCGGCACCCGCCTCGAACTCCGGTTGGGCGATCCCTCCGACTCCATGGTGGGCCGGCGCCGGGCGTCGGAGGTTTCCGCCGCGGTCCCCGGCCGGGGTCTGACCAGGGACGGGCATCTCTTCCAGGCCGCGCTGACCTTCCCTGCGCCGATTGACACCGAGTCGCCCTCCAGCCCCTGGGAGCGGTCGGGTGGCGCGGCTGAATTCGTGAGGCGGGCGACGACCGCCGCCGGCAATAGGCGGGCTCCGACCCTGAGCCACCTGCCCCTGGTCGTGCCGGCGCCGGCGCCGGCGCCGCACCGGCCCGGGACGCCTTTCGCCCTCGGGCTGTCCGAGTTCAGATCCCGTCGGGTGAAGTTCGACCTGAGCGCGCCCGGTGCCCACTTCCTCGTCTATGGAGACACCGGGTCCGGTCGTTCGACGCTGCTCTCCCGGGTGGTGACGCATCTATTGGCCGGGCCTGAAGATGAAGATGGAGAGCGGCCCTTGGTGCATCTGGTCGATCCCGCCCGCCGGTTGGCCCATCTGGCCCGGGCTCAGCGGCCGGAGTCCTACGCCGTCTCGGCGGCCGCGGCCGGCCGGCTGGCGGTAGAGCTGGCCGCATCCCTCATCCTCCGACTGCCGGGGGACGAACTGGATGAGCCCGGTCCGGATCTGCCGTGTCCCCCGACGGACGGTCCCCGGCATTACCTCGTGGTCGATGACTACGACCGGCTCCTTCAGGCCGGTTCCGGCCCCTTCGGCCCGCTGGTCGACCTGATCGGGTGGGCGGGCGACGTTGGGTTCCACGTGATCGTGGCCCGCCGGGTGGCGGGCTCCGCTCGTAGTGCCTTCGAGCCCTTCATGCAGCGCCTGCGCGAATCGGATCCGATGGCACTGGTTCTGTCCGGATCGGCTGAAGAGGGTCCCCTGGTGGCCGGAGTTGCCGCCCGGCGGCTGCCGCCGGGCCGCGGTGTCCTGATCCGGTCCGGGTCCACGCCGGCCGTCGTTCAGTGCTACCTGCCCGAAGGCGGACCGGATCAAGTCATCCCGGCCATGGAGCGGTCGTTGCGACTGGTAGGTGCCGAGTGATGCCGAGCGATGGCGCCCTCAGCGCGGCCCGGCGCCGCTTCGGCGTGGCCGCTCCCGGAGTGGTGTGGTCCCCCGACCGCCCGGCGGGCTCGGCCGTTCTCCCCGGCTCACCGGTCCCGCCAGCGTCACCGGTCCGGGCTGGCGACCCCGGCCAGGACGGCGCCCACGGTGTTGATGGCGGCGACCGGCTTGGTGGCCGTGATCATGGCCCTAGTCTGGGTCATCGGCTTCTTCGCCCGCGGCACCGAGGCTCGCTGGTATCGCTGGTAGGCGAGCTTCCAGCCGGGCCAGTGCATGGGCCACCGTCTCGAACGCACCGGCGAGGTCATCGCTGGTGATCACGTCGGACATGGCGATGCGCAGCGATGAGAGTTCGCGACCCAGGAACTCGGCGTCGGCCTGGGTGCGGGCTGCCACTTCCCTGTCCTCCTCGATGGAGGCCCGCTCCCGCTCGGCCTGGCGGTTCTGCGCCAACAGGATGAGCGGGGCGGCGTAGGCGGCCTGGGTGGAGAAGACCAGGTTCAAGAGGATGAATGGATAGGGATCCCAGCGCAGCTTGTGGAATCCCTCCAGGGCATTCAAGGTGATCCAGGCGGCCACGATGAGGGTCTGGCCCACCAGGAATCGGGCCGTGCCGAAGAAGCGGGCGGTGGATTCCGAGAAGCGTCCGAAGGTGTCCCCGTCCCCACTGCGCAGGTTGCGCAGATCCAGGCCGCCGCCCCGCGGGGTGGAGAGGTCCCCTCTTCGGCGTCGGATGGGTTTCATCAGCGCCTCCTTTTGCGCCAGCCCACCGGCAGGGTGCGGTCCAGCACGTCGTCGACCGTGACGGCGCCGAGCAGCCGGCCGGCCTCATCGCAGACGGCCACGGCCAACAGGTTGTAGGCGGCCAGCATCTCGGCCACCTGCAACTCGGACAGGTCGGGTCGTACGAAGCCGCTCTCCTCCGCGCAACCTCCTACGGTCATGGACGGCGGCTCCCGCAACAGGCGCTGCACGCCGACCACCCCCACCAGGCGGCCGGTCGGAGTCTGCAGCGGCGGTTCGCACACGAAGACCTGGCCGGCCACCGCCGGGTGCAGGTCGGGTTGGCGCATGCGGGCCAGGGCCTCGGCCACAGAGGCGCCGGGAGCGAGGACCAGGGGCTCGGGGGTCATGAGCCCGCCGGCCGTGCTGGCCCCGTAACGCAGGAGCCGTCGGATGGGGGCGGCCTCCTCGGGGTCCATGGCTTCGAGCAGGAGCAGGCGCTGCTCCCCGGGCATCTCGGCCAGGAGATCGGCGGCGTCATCGGGTTCCATCTCTTCGATGATGTCGGCCACCCGGTCGAGATCCATCTCGGCCAACAGGCGAATCTGGTCGTCCTCCGACAGTTCCTCGAGCACGTCGGCCAGCTGCTCGTCCTCCATGGCCTCGGTGAGCAGCCGACGCCGGGCGGGGGGGAGGGACTTGACCGCCGAGGCCAGGTCGGTGGCGTTCATCTCCCGCAACAGGGCCACCTGCACCGCGGCCGGACCGGGGTCGAACAGGCCGGCTGCCTGGCGCCAGTCGACCACGTCGGTAGTCCGTCTTCTCAGCGGTCCCCGATTGCCCAGGGCCACCGCCGTCACCTCCCAGGTCCCGGGCTGGGAGGTGGAACACAGAGCCACGTCCATGACCGTCCGGCCGTTGGCCAAGCGGTCGATCAGGTCGGCCTCCACCAGCAGTTCCCCGGGCCGGCGCTCGAAGTGGCCGAGGTCTACGGCGGCGCCCCGCAGGCGGACCCCGCCCGATTCGATGTTCTTGATGCGCCCGGCCCCGACAAAGATCTTCCTTCGCTGCACCACCGCCACCAACCCCAACAGGCGGGGCGGCCGGCCGCTGTGGGCCGGTCCCAGCACCAGGTCCTCGACCCGGCCCAGGGTGGCGCCATCGGCGTCCACCAGGGGCAGCCGGGTGACGCGCGACGCGAAGACCTGCTGGTCCACAGACACGGCCGCACCGTACCTTTCACGACCAGTCCGGCCCTACAGTTGAGCGGTGCGGGGCGTCCGGGACCTGGCCGGTCGGGCCTTTCCCGAGCTGAAGCCCCCGCTGACGCCCTTTGGGCGCCTGGCCGTCACCCACCTGCTCATGGTCACGGGCGACGCCTTCATGACCGTGGCCCTGGCCGGCTCACTGTTCTTCAGCATCAGCCCCTCGGCGGCCCGGTCCAAGGTGGCGCTGTACCTGTTGTTGACGATGGCTCCCTTCGCGGTGGTGGCGCCGGCGCTGGGGCCACTGCTCGACCGCAGCCGGGAGGCCCGGCGGGTGATGGTCATGAGCGCCGGGGCGGTGCGGGTCGTCCTGTGCTTCTTCATGGCCCGGGACCTGCACAGCCTCCTGTTCTTCCCGGAGGCTTTCCTGGTCCTGGTGGCCTCCAAGCTCTATCTGGTGGGCAAGGCGGCCCTGGTGCCGGCCGTGGCCGATTCCGGGCCGGGGCTGGTTCGGGCCAACTCCCGCCTCGCCCTCATCTCCGCCCTGGCCGGCCTGGTCGGGGGCGCCCCGGCCGCGGCCATCCTGAAGATCCCCCACCTGGGAGCGCCGTGGGTGCTGAGGGTCGACGCGGTGGTGTTCGTCTTTGCCGCTCTGTCGGCCGCCCGTCTGCCCCGGACGGCCCGGTCGTCGGGAGCCGACGCCGTAGGGTCCGGCGCCACCGGCGCCCGGTCCGAGGCCGAGCTCGACACCGATCAGATCCCCGCCATCGGACCGGGCGGGCCGCCGTCGGCCCGGTCTGGCCGGCGCCGGCGCCACCGGCCGGCCCACAGCCCGGCCAGCGTGGTGGTGGCCTCCACCGCCATGGCCGTAATGCGGGGCACGGTGGGCCTGATCACCTTCTTGCTGGCGTTCGAGCTGCGCCGCCAACACGCTGCCACCTGGTGGTACGGCGTGGTCCTGGTGGCCAGCGTGGGCGGCTCCCTGGTGGCGACCCTGCTCACCCCGGTGCTGCGGCGGGTCCTGAGTGAGGAGCGCATCCTGGTCCTGGGCATGGCTGTGGTCATGGTGGCCTCGGGGGGAGCCTTCGCCCTGGACCGCCGGCTCGGGGACTGCGTCCTCACCGCCGGGGTGGGACTGGGGGCGGCGTCGGCCAAGCTGGCCTTCGACTCACTGGTGCAGAGAGACGTGGCCGAGGCCGCCCGGGGCCGGGCCTTTGCCGCTTTCGAGACCCGCTTCCAGCTGGCCTGGGTGATCGGCAGCCTGGTGCCGGTGGCCATCACCATCAGCGACCACGCCGGGGAGCTGCTCGTGCTCGTCCTGGTCACGGCGGCCGCCTTCCTCTATCTCACCGGCCGTCATACCTTCGTGCCCTCCGTACGTCGATGACGATGGTGCCGGCGGCCTTGTCGTGCAGGCCCTGGCGGCGGGGGTCTCTGAACATCCAGCCGTAGCAGGCGACCAGGAAGACCAGTCCCACCACCGGTATCACCGCCGGCAGGCTGGCGGTGGCCACCCGGCGGGCGGCCCGGCTCCAGCCGGGTAGTCCGGCATCCTCCTGGCGGACCACCTTCACCCCGACGGCCAGGCAGCCGATGGTCTGGCCCATCACGGCCAGCAGCACCAGCTCGTAGGCCAGCTCCAGTCCGTAGACGATGAGGGCCGAGCGGTCATAGACGGGGGAGCCGATGGCTGGGGAGGTGCCGGCCCCGGCCCGGTAGAGCACGATTCCCCCCACCACGGCAAAAATGGCCTGGTCCACCAGGAATCCCCCCATCCTCCGGATCGGTGCGGCTAGAGCGGGCCCGGGTTGGGCCCACTGAGACGGCGGGGCATCCTGCACCGGCCCATCATCGACCAACCCGGACCTCCTGCGGGCAAGATGTGCCCGTGGACCTGCTGGACATCATCATCATCGTGCTGTTCGTACTGTCTCTGGTCCGGGGGGTGAGGCTGGGGGCGGCCATGCAGGTGCTCTCCTTCGGGGGCTTCTGGGCCGGACTGATCATCGGCGCCCTCATCGCTCCGAACGTGGCCGGCCTCTTCTCCAATCCCTTCTCCCGCCTCGTGGCTGTCCTGGTGGTGGTCTTCGGCTGCGCCGGCCTGGTGGGCACGGTCGGACGTCAGCTGGGCATGCGGGTCTACGGGTTCATCCGGCGTGTCCACCTGGGCCCGGCCGACGCGGCCATCGGCGCCGTGGTGGCGGGGGCGGCCACCCTGCTCGTGGCCTGGGCGGTGGCCGGCATGGTCAAAGACGTCCCGGCCCCCCAGCTGGTCCGCCAGATCAGTGGTTCCACCGTGCTGCGCCGGCTCAACGACGCCCTGCCCCCCAGCCCGCAGTTCTTCTCCCGGATCGAACAGCTGCTCAACACCCACGGCTTCCCCCAGGTCTTCGCCGGCCTGGCCCCGACCTCGGCCGGTCCGGTCCAGGCCGCCGGCCCGGCCTCGGTGCAGGAGGCGGTGGCCAACGCCGGGCACTCGACGGTCAAGATCGTCTCCCAGGGATGTGGGGAGATCCTGGAGGGCAGCGGCTTCCTGGTCGCCCCTGGGCTGTATGTGACCAACGCCCACGTGGTGGCCGGCACCTATTCGACCCAGCTCGAGTTCCAGAACGACGTCCCGGTCAAGGCCAGGGTCGTGTACTTCGATCCCAACTTCGACCTGGCCCTCTTGCGGGCGCCGGAGCTTCCGGGCCTGGGTGCTCCCCTGACCCTGGACAACTCCGATGTCAACCGGGGTCAGTTGGCCGCTGTCCTCGGCTACCCCGGCGGCGGGAACTTCAACGCCCAGCCCGCCGGCGTGCGCCAGCTCTTCCTGGCCCAGGGCCGCAACATCTACGGGACCGGCCTGACCAACCGCTTCGTCTACGAGCTGCAGGCCATCGTCCGGCCGGGCAACTCCGGGGGCCCGCTGGTCGAGCCCAGCGGCCTGGTTATCGGCGTGGTCTTCTCCACCTCGGCCACCGACCCCAACGTCGGCTACGCCCTGGCCTCGCCCTCGGTCCTGTCCCGGGTGCAGTCCAACGCCTCGGACACGACGCCGGTCAGCACCGGTTCCTGCGCCCAGTAGCGGCCCGACGGCCCGCGGCGCCGCGGCGCCTAGGCGCCGAGCAGCCCGCGGACCTGGTCTTCCTCCAGGGCCTTGGAGAAGAGGAACCCCTGGCCGAAGCGACACCCGAGCTCGAGCAGCATCTCCCGTTGGCGCTCCGTCTCGACCCCCTCGGCTACGAGCTCCAGGCCGAGGTCTTCGGCCAAGCGGGCCACGGCCGAGACTATGGCCCGGTCGGCCCGATGGCTGACCATGCCGGAGACGAAGGACTGGTCGATCTTGACCCCGTCCAGGGGGAAGCGCCGCAGGGCGCTGAGGGAGGCGTAGCCGGTCCCGAAGTCATCCAGGATCAGCCCCACGCCGAGCTGTTTGAGGGCCCGGAGGGCGCTGAGGCCGGCGGTCGGCTCCTCGATCACCGCGCTTTCGGTGATCTCCAGGCGGATGCGGCCGGGGACGAAGTCGGTGGCGCCCAGGCAGGACTCCAGGGCCTGCATCAGCTCGGGGCGAGCCAGCTGATGGGCCGACACATTGATGGCCGTGGTCAGCTGGGTGGTGCTATGGAGGGCGGCCAGGCGGTCCCACTCGGTCTGGCAGGCGCAGGCGCGCCGGACGGCCCAGGCCCCGACCTGGCTGATGAGGCCGGTCTCCTCGGCCAGCAGGATGAAGGCCTCAGGGTCCATGACCCCGCGGCGCGGGTGGTCCCAGCGGATGAGGGCCTCGAGGCCACGGGTGGCACCCGACTCCATCTCGACGATGGGCTGGAAGGCCAGGCGAAGGTGATCGGTCTCGATGGCCACCCGCAGGGCGGCTTCGGTCTCCAAGCGCTCCAGGGCCCGCTCCCGGAGGCGGCGGGCGAAGACCTCCGTCCGGCCCCGGCCCTTCCGCTTGGACTCGAACATGGCCGCGTCGGCGTCGGAGAGGAGGCCATCGGGGTCGGCGTCGGCGCCGCGGGGGAAGGCCACCCCCAGGCTGGCCGAGATGTAGACGGGCTGGGCCTCGATGGTGAATGCCCTCTCCAGGGCCTCCCGGATGCGGTCGGCCACGCCCAGCGCCTCGATCTCGCGGACGCCGGCGCACACCACCACGAACTCATCGCCCCCGAAGCGGGCCACCAGGTCGGTCGGGCGGACCACGGCCTCGATCCGGCGGCTGGCCGCCACCAGTAACTCGTCCCCGGCCCGGTGCCCGAGGCTGTCGTTGACCTTCTTGAAGCGGTCGAGGTCGAAGAAGATGACCGCCAGGGTCTCGTCCTCCTGGTAGTGCAGCTCCAGGGCCCGGGCCAGGCGGCGGTAGAGAAGCTCCCGGTTGGGCAGGCCGGTGAGGACGTCATGGGTGGCGGCGTAGGCCAGGGCCTCGACTTCGGGGTCAGGGCCGGGCAGCTCCCCGTGGTCCCGGCGCCGCTCGGCCCCGGTGCCGGAGGCGCCCTTGTCCCCGGTGCCGGAGGCGCCCTTGTCCCCGGTGCCGGAGGCGCCCTTGTCCGCGATCAACGGGCCTGCGCCTGGGCCCGGCGGACGATCTCCTCGGCTTCAGCCGTCCCTCGCCAGCCGATGACATCGGTGCCCTTGCCCGGCTCCAGCTCCTTGTAGACGGCGAAGAAGTGGCTGATCTCCTCGGTCAGATGCCCAGGCAGGTCGTCCAGGTCCTGCACCTTCTCCCAACGGGGGTCAGTGGAAGGGACGGCCAGGATCTTGTCGTCGCCGCCGGCCTCATCGGTCATGCGGAAGACCCCGACCGGGCGGACGTGGATGTGGCAGCCGGGGAAGGTGGGCTCGTCCAGGAGGACCAGGACGTCCAGGGGGTCCCCGTCATCGGCGTGGGTCCCGAACACGAATCCGTAGTCGGCGGGGTACTGGGTGGCGGTGAAGAGCATCCGGTCCAGCCAGATCGCACCGCTGTCATGGTCGATCTCGTATTTGTTCCGGGAGCCCTTCGGGATCTCGATGACCGCTTCGATCTCCACCGCCGGATCGTATCGGGGCGCCCGATGGGCAAGGATGAAGACGTCGTGAGCACTCCCATCGAGGACTACGCCATCATCGGGGACACCCACACCGCCGCCCTGGTGGGCAAGGACGGGTCGATCGACTGGCTGTGCGTGCCGAGGTTCGACTCGAGCGCGTGCTTTGCCGCCATGCTGGGTGGGCCCGAGCATGGCCGCTGGCTCATCGCCCCGGCCGAACCGGTCACCCGGGTGACCAGGAATTACCGCCCCGGGACCCTGGTCCTGGAAACGGAGATGGAGACGGCCAGCGGCGTCATCCGCCTCATCGACGCCATGCCCCCGAGGGAGGACTACCCGGTTCTGGTCCGCACCGTGCAGGGCCTGAAGGGCCGGGTGCCGATGCGCATGGAGCTGGTCATCCGCTTCGACTACGGCACCACCGTGCCCTGGGTCACCCGGGCGGCCGGCTCGCTGCGGGCCGTGGCCGGCCCCGACGCCCTCTCGCTGTGGTCCCACGTCCACACCCACGGTGAGGGGATGTCCACAGTGGCCAACTTCATCATCGGGGAGGACCAGGAGCAGCCTTTCGAACTGGCTTGGTACCCGTCCCACGCCGAGCCGCCCCGGCCCCTGGCCGCCCGCTGGATCATCGAGGACACCGAGCGCTACTGGCGCCAGTGGAGCGACCTCTGCACCTACGAGGGGCCGTATCGGGAGGTGGTCCTGCGCTCGCTGATCACCCTCAAGGCCCTGACCTACGCCCCCACCGGGGGCATCGTGGCCGCCCCCACCACCTCCCTGCCCGAGGCCCTGGGGGGCAGCCGGAACTGGGACTACCGCTACTGCTGGCTGCGCGACGCCACCCTCACGCTCATGTCCCTGCTGGGGGCCGGCTTCCATGAGGAGGCCCGCTGCTGGCGGGACTGGTTGCTACGGGCGGTGGCCGGGGACGTGGCCAAGATCCAGATCATGTACGGCCCGGCGGGGGAGCGCCGGCTGGACGAGTGGGAGGCCGACTGGCTGCCCGGCTATGAGGGCTCGATCCCCGTGCGCATCGGCAACGCCGCTGCCGGCCAGTTCCAACTCGACGTGTACGGGGAGGTGATGGACGCTCTGCACCAGGCCCGTTGCGATGCCGTCACCGAGGAGGCGGCGGCGTGGGATCTGCAGAAGGCGTTGGTGGACTTTGTCGCCCGTAGCTGGCAGCAGCCCGATGACGGTATCTGGGAGGTCCGGGGTCCCCGGCGCCACTTCACCCACTCCAAGGTGATGGCCTGGGTGGCGGTGGACCGGGCCGTCCAGGCGGTGGAGCGCTTCGGCCTGGACGGCCCGGTGGAGGAGTGGAAGAAGTTGCGCCAGCAGATCCACGCCGAGGTGTGCGAGAAGGGCTGGAACGCCGAGTTGGGCGCCTTCACCCAGTACTACGGCTCGTCTGACATGGACGCCAGCGTCCTCATGATCCCCCTGGTCGGCTTCCTGCCCCCCGACGATGACCGGGTCGCCTCCACCGTGGCCGCCATCGAGCGGACCCTGCTCCGGGACGGCTTCGTGCTGCGCTATGCGACCAAGGACGACGCCTCCGTCGACGGCCTCACCGGGAGGGAGGGCGCCTTCCTGGCCTGCTCCTTCTGGCTGGTGGACAACTACGCCATGATGGGCCGCCGCCACGACGCCGAGGTCCTCTTCGAGCGGTTGATCTCCCTGCGAAACGACCTGGGCCTCCTGTCCGAGGAGTACGACCCGGTGGCCGGCCGCCTGGTGGGCAACTTCCCCCAGGCCTTCTCCCACATCGCCCTGGTCAACTCGGCCCGGAACCTGGCCAGCGGCGGGGAGACCGGCCGCGGCCGCCACACCGGTCGGGGCGGGGCCTCCAAGGTGGTCAGCCATCTGGTCGGCCACCGCGCCCCCCGCTCAAGGGGCCGTCTCAGCCCCGACGGCGCCGCCCCCCACAAGTCCGACGCCGCCGCGGCGGCCAACCCCTCAGGAGATGACGCCGGATGAAGGCATTGACCGTGCAGCCAGGCCAGGCCGGAAGCGCCCGGCTGGACGACGTTCCCGACCCGCCCGAGTCCGACGGGCCGGTGCTGGTGGAGACCCTGGCCATCGGGGTGTGCGGCACCGACGCCGAGATCATCAGCGGCGCCTACGGCTGGGCCCCGCCCGGGCGGGACCGACTGGTGCTCGGCCACGAATCCCTGGGTCGGGTCATGGAGGCGCCCGACGGCTCCGGCCTGGCCAAGGGCGACCTCGTGGTCGGCATCGTCCGGCGCCCCGACCCGGTGCCCTGCTCGGCCTGCGCCGTGGACCAGTGGGACTTCTGCCGCAACGGCCAGTACACCGAACGGGGCATCAAGTCCATCGACGGCTACTGCTCCGAGCACTACCGGATCGAGCCCAAGTACGCCGTCAAGGTGGACGCCTCCCTGGGTCAGCTGGGTGTGCTGTTGGAGCCGGCCAGCGTGGTGGCCAAGGCCTGGGACCAGGTCGATGCCATCGGCGCCCGCCAGGGGGGCTGGGCGCCCAAGAAGGCTCTGGTGACCGGGGCCGGGCCCATCGGCCTCCTGGCCGCCATGATCGGCGTGCAGCGGGGCATCGAGGTCCATGTCCTCGACCAGGTCAGCTCCGGGCTCAAGCCCGACCTGGTGAGTGCTCTGGGCGGCACCTACCACCACGGAAATGTGGCCGAAGCGGCGGTGGACGCCGACGTGGTCATCGAATGCACGGGCGTGGGCCAGCTGGTCTTCGACGCCATGGCGCATACCGCCCCGGGCGGTGTCGTCTGCCTGACCGGTGTGTCTTCGGGCGGACGGGAGCTGGGCGTCGACGCCGGGTCGCTCAACCGCAACATGGTGCTGGAGAACGAGGCCGTGGTCGGTTCGGTCAATGCCAACCGGCGCCACTATCAGCTTGGCGCCGACGCCCTAGCCAAGGCAGACAAGAAGTGGCTGGAGCGCCTGGTCAGCCGGCGGGTCCCGCTGGACGATTGGGCCAAGGCCATCGACCGCCAGCCCGACGACGTCAAGGTGGTCATCGAGGTCGGCCAGTGAGCGGGGCGCCTGAGGCTACGCCGCCGCCGGAGCCCATCGAGCTGGCGCCGGGGGTGCTGCAGATCGACACCCTGCTCGGGGGCTGGAACCGGGTGACGGCCGGCTACCTGATCCAGGGGCCCAACCCGGTCCTCATCGAGACGGGGAGCCAGAGCTCGGTGCCGGTGCTGCTCGACGCCCTGGGCCGCCTGGGTCTGGGCGCCAATGACCTGGCCGGGGTGGTGGTCACCCACATCCACCTCGACCACGCCGGCGGGGTGGGCAACGTGGCCGAGGCCTTCCCCGGGGCCACCGTCTACGTGCACGAAAAGGGCGCCCGCCACCTGGTGGACCCGACCCGCCTGGTCGACTCCGCCTCCCGGGTCTACGGACCACTCCTCGACTCCCTATACGGCCGGTTGGATCCCACCCCGGCGGAACGGGTGAAGGTTCTGGCTGACCTAGAGGAGATAGAGGTGGGAGGGGGACGGGTGCTGGTGACGGTCGATTCGCCCGGGCACGCCAAGCACCACCTGGCCTTGCACGATTCGGCCAGCGGCATCCTTTTCGTGGGCGATGCGGTCGGAGTGCGCCTCCCCGATGCCGGAGTGCTCAGGCCTTCGACCCCGCCGCCGGACTTCGACCTGGAGACGGCGGTGCATTCGCTGCACCGCTTTGCCGATCGGCGTCCGGCCGGACTCGCCCTCGCCCACTACGGGCTGGTGCCCGACCATGAGAGCGTGCTGGAGGAGGCCGAGGGCATCCTGCGGCAGTGGGCGGAGGTGGCCGAGGCCGCCTTCCGGGCCGGGGAGGACATAGCCGAGGCGCTGGAGAACCGCTTTGCGGGGGAACTGGCGGCGGTGGCGCCGGAGCACCGGGAGAAGCTGGAGACCCTCAACGGGGTCCACTCCAACGCCGCCGGGTTCCGGCGCTGGTTGGAGACCAGGGACCGCCCCCTGGAAGGATGAGGCACATGCGGAAGATTTCAGCCCTAGCGCTCGCCGTCCTCAGCGCCTCGCTCCTGGTCGGCTGCAGCCGTCAGCAGCCGGAGCTGGTCGGCTCCCAGTCCGACGGGATACCTCACAACGAGGTGCTCATCAGCCACATGTCCTTCATCCCGAGGGTGCTGACCATCCAGGCCGGCCAGACTGTCACCTGGGTCTGGGACGACGGGGCAATCCCCCACAACGTCACCTTCACCTCGTCCAACCTGAGCTTGGCCAGCCCTTCCCAGGCCAACGGAACCTTCCGCCACACCTTCGACCAGCCCGGTGTGTACACGTACCGCTGCACCATCCACAACAACATGCTGGCGGAGGTCATCGTCAAGTAGGCCGGCGCCGGTGCAGGGGACGGCATGCACCTTTTGTTCACGCGATTGTCGTTTGAGTATCGAGGCATCTGCGCCTACCCTCGGAGTTGAGCTACGAGGGAGGGGAACGGCTTTGAGCTTCAGCCCGAACGAGACAGCTTTCGAACCCGGCTTGGATCCAGGCATGCGGGTGGAGGTGCGCAACCATTTCGATGGGGCGTGGTCGTCCGGTTTCGAAGTCGACGCTCGACGGCCCGACGGTTACTCCCTGCGACGCCTGTCCGACCGGGTCGTACTGCCCCGGATCTTCACTGCCTGTGACATCCGCCTGGACGTGAACCAGGCCTAGACGTCGACCTGCCGGCGCCCTTCCAGGGCCCGGCCGAGGGTCAGCTCGTCGGCGTATTCGAGGTCGCCCCCCACGGGCAGGCCGCTGGCGATGCGGGTGACCTTCACCCCGAGCGGGGTGAGCATGCGGGCCAGGTACATGGCTGTGGCTTCGCCCTCCAGGTTGGGGTTGGTACAAAGGATGACCTCGCTCAACGACTCGGTCTCGATGCGGGCCAGCAGCTCCCGGATGCGCAGCTGCTCGGGCCCGATGCCCTCGATGGGGCTGATCGCCCCCTGCAGCACGTGGTAGACCCCCGAGTACTCCCCTGTCTTCTCGACGGCCACGATGTCCCGGGGTTCCTCCACCACGCAGACGATGGATGGGTCCCGGCGGGTGTCGGAACACATCGAACACAACTCGCCCTCGGCCACGTTGAAGCAGCGCCGGCAGAATGAGATCCGCTCCTTCACCTCGATGATGGAGCGCGACAGTCGCAGAGCATCCTCCTTGGACGCCTTGAGCAGGTAGAAGGCGATGCGCTGGGCCGACTTGGGGCCTACCCCGGGGAGGCGGCCGAGCTCATCGATCAGGTCCTGGACCGGTCCGGCATAGATGCTCAAGCCGGGTCCGCCCCATCCTCCGGCTCGCCCTCTTCCAGTTCGAGGGTGCCCCCGCCCATTAGGCCCTGCAGCATCTCTCCCAAGGGGCCCATCAGATCGCCCAGGTCCCCCAGCCCGCCGGCGGAGCCGAAGGCGAAGGCCCGGACCTTGTCCACCGCGTCACGCAGGGCGGCCAGGACCAGGTCCTCGAGCATCCCCACGTCCCTCGGATCGACGGCTTCAGGATCGATGTGGACGGCCAGGAACTCCATGGCCCCGTTGACCGTGACTGACACCCCGCCCCCGCCGGCGTGGCCTTCCACCACTTCCTCGGCCGCGGTCCCCTGGACCTGGGCCAGCTGGTCCTGCATCTCCTGGGCCTGGCGCAACAACTCGGCAAATCCCCCGGGCAGGAACTCCTCCTCCTCGTTCATCGGACCTCCTCCGAGCCCGGGAAGGCCCGCATGAGCCGCTCCTGCGGCGTCACCTGCTCCACCGGCGGAGCCTCGGTCAGCTCAGTGAGGTCGATTTCCTCCTCCGCCCCCGCGTCCGCCGCTGCCCTCTCCCCCTCGGGCTCGACCACCAGCTTGAGCCGCAGGGAGGTCCCGAAGTGCTGGGACAGGGCGGCTTCGACCTCGGGGCGGCACTCTTCGCAGAAGCGGCGATGGGCCTCATTGGGAACGGCGAAGGTCACCTCGCTCCCCTCCACCCCCACGAACCTCCCCGTCCCGTACCGGGCCCGGGAGCGGCCCGGCAGGGAGGCGAGCAGCCCGTCCCCCCAGGCCTGGACGATCTCGTCCCGGGCCGGCCCGGCCCCGTCGCTCGGCTTCTTCGGCCCCGGCTCAGGAGCGGACGGAGCCTCCGTCCGGGGAGCAGCGGGCGGTTGAGGACTCTGGCGGGCGGGGCGGCTGCGCAGGGCGCCGAGCGCCTCCCGGGCGCCGGCCGAGGGAGCCCGGTTAGGGGCAGGCGCGGCGGCGGCCGGCGGCTTCGGGGCTCCTGGCCCGGGCGGGGAGGTGGCTCCTGGCCTGGGCGGGGGCGGGGCCGGGCCCGACGGCGGCAGGCCTCCCGCCTCGATCCTTCGCTCCAGTCGGGTCAGCCGATCGGAGAGTCCTTCCACCGAGGAGTCGGTGTCGGCCCGGGCCAAGCCGACCAGGACGACCTCCAGGGCCACCCTCGGGTCCAGGGCTTCGCGCATGTTGACCAGGGCGAGGCCAACCTTCTCCATGATGCGGACCAGCGCCGGGGTGCCCAGTCGGCCGGCCTGCTGAGCAGCCCGGTCCCGGGCCTCGTCGGGAAGAGCAACCAGGTCAGGGGCCAGGGTGGCCAAAAAGCCGTTGCGCAACTGGGCTATGAGCTCGTTGCCGAGTCGCTGGGGGTCCCGACCGGAGGCGCAGGCTTCGGCCACCGCCTGTAGGACGCCGGGGGCGTCGCCTTCCACCAGGGTCTCGATGAGCCGGTCGACGGCTTCGGCCTCGTCGTCCACCACCCCGGCGGCGGCCACCTGATCCAGGAAGGAAAGGGCGTCGCGGGCCGAGCCATGGCCGCGGCGGAGAGCCAGATCAAGGGCCTCCTGGGGCAGCCCCAGGCCGGCGTCCCGGCTCACGTCGCTGAGCAGTCCGGAGAGGACCTGGCCGCCTAGGAGGCGGAATTCGAAATGCTGGGTCCGGCTCTTGATGGTGTCCAGCACCTTCTGGGGATCGGTGGTGGCCAGCACGAAGACCACGTGGCCCGGGGGTTCCTCCAGGGTCTTGAGCAGGGCGTTGGAAGCCGCCGCGGACAGCATGTGGACCTCATCGATGATGTAGACCTTCCAGCGCCCCGGGGTGCCCAGGGCGGCGCGGGACACGAGCTCGCGCATGGCTTCGACGCCGTTGTTGCTGGCCGCGTCCAGTTCGTGAACGTCCAGCGAGGACCCGGCGGTCACCGCCACGCAGGACTCACAGGTGCCACACGGCTCCCCGTCCTCGGGGGCCAGGCAGTTGAGGGCCTTGGCCAGGATGCGGGCCGATGAGGTCTTGCCCGTCCCCCGGGGACCGCTGAAGAGATAGGCGTGGTTGACCGTCCCGTTGCGCACCGAGTTGCGCAGGGCGAGGGTCACGTGGTCCTGGCCCCTCACCTCGGAAAAGCGCTGCGGGCGGTAGCGGCGATACAGGGACTGATAGGACTCCGCCACGACGTCTGAGACTACCGGTGCCCACCCGGGCATGAAGGGGCCCGTCGACCGGCGCGGCGGCCAGGCTTACTGCGGCACACAACACTTTCCGCTGAGAGCTGCTGCCTTCCGGCCCTGACTCGGTTCACGGGGCGCCGTTGCGCAGGACCCAGCCGTCGCACGGGGCGACGGGCCCGAAACGCAGAATAGTCTTAGCTGCCCTGGAGGGGTGCGAGAGCGGCCGAATCGGCAGCACTGGAAATGCTGTGTGGCGCAAGTCACCGTGGGTTCAAATCCCACCCTCTCCGCCAGGAAAGCCCAGGTCAGGCCGCCATTCCCGGATGGCGGCCTGACCTGTTCTCGGGCAAGCGGCTAATCTTGGCCAACGGATTCCACTCCTATTACACTGACGGGAAGTGGCCCAGGCACCCGGTACCAAGATCCGAGCCGGGAAAGGGGAGCTTGTACCGGCGGCCCCTTTCCTGCCGCAGCGCTTCCAGGTGTTCCCCGTCGGCACCGCCAAGCAGACCCGGCGCAGCGGGAAGCCCGTGCGTTACTGGACCGTGAGGGGTCGGGCGGACGGGTGGGACTTCCTCAAGCGCTTCACCGAGCCCTACACCGCTGCCCAGGCCAAGGCGTGGGCCGACGATCTACGCGCCGGGTTCACCCGCGGATGGCTCTTTGACCCGGCCGCCAAGCGCTTCCTTGACCCGTCCAGCCTGAGCCCCACGGCGGAGGCCGAAACGGTGTTCGGCTTCACCGAGGTCTTCTGGAACGAGTACTGGCCGACCCATGCCCCGGGAACCCTGGGGTGGGTCGAACGCGCCCTGAACCGTGCCCGAGCGGGGCTTCTCCGCCCGGAGCGCCCGGAAGCCTCCCAGATTGACCGGGAGGCGATCGCCGCCTATCTCACGCGCTGCTCGCTCAAGATAGATCCCCCTCCGTGGCATCTGTGGACGGACAGCGAGTTGGCGGGTGAGGCTTACCTCCGGCGCTGGTCCCTGCCGATGCGGGACGTGGGCTGGGCGGATCTCCAGGAGCTGCTTCAAGCCCACCGCACGTACGAGCGCGGCGGGGAGAGACTGGTCACCGCCCAGGCGACCGAGGCCCGCTGGACGGCGCCCCTGAAGCAGATGTGGATGCTGGCACTTGCCCGCCAAGTCGTTGACTCCAACCCATTCGTTGGCTTGAAACAACTCGCGCCCCGGCGGAACGCGGACGAGGACCGTCTCCGGGCCGACCCGGACCTGATTTTGGACCTCCATGAGGTACTGGCGATGGCGGGCGCTTGTGCACAGCTGCGCCCTGAGGCTCGTCGCTTCTTCGGCCTCGTCCTCGTATCGGCCTTCTGTGCCCTACGCCCGGCCGAGGCCGCCGGCCTCACCCGGGACTCGGTGGTCGAGGTGAACGGGCAGATGTGGCTGGTGGTCGGTCGTACGCAGCGCCGGGCCGCCAAGAGGTTCCTCCGGCCCGGGGACGACCCCGTCTGGGGCCCCCTCAAGGGAAGGAGCGAGGACGACGTCCGTCGCGTGCCCGTGGTGGAGTGGCTAGCCGACATCGTGAGGATCCACCTGGGCCTCTTCGTCGGCCCGGAGCCGCACGCGTCGCTCTTCCCATCGATCCGCGGCGGCCGGCTGGACTACTCGATGTTCGGTAGGGACTACTGGCGGCCGGCGCGGGCGATGCTGTTCCCGGCACCACCGGCCAAGGGCCCGGCGGTCGGCTCAGTGGGCTGGAGGAGGGCGAAGAAGCGCTCCGAGATCCGCCTGCACGACTTACGTCACGTCGGGGCCTCGTACTACCTGCGCTCGGGCGTCGACTTTGTGCAGGCCATGCGATGGACCGGCCATCGGGACCTCAAGACCTTCCTATCGGTGTATCAGGGCATCCTGCCCAACGACGAGGTCACCGGGACGGTCCGCCTCGAGCAGTACCTATCGGCCGAATTGCATCGAGACGGATCAGTGACCGGGCGCCTGGACCGCTCTGAGGACAGGGAATAGAGTGGGATCAAAGTGTTATTGACGGGTGATTGGGGCGTCGTTATCCTGGGATGAGGAGGTGAGTTGATGACGAACGTGGCGCCCGCCAAGCCTGACCTTGCTGCCCATGAGGCCGCCATACGTCTCGGGATAGACGCCATCGTCGCCCAGCTCCGCCAGCGCCTCGGCGTCCGGCTGGTGGCCTACATCGCAGGAGCGAGCGAGACCCGCGCCGTCCACCAGTGGGCGGCGGGCACTCG
>Ga0307374_10005644_pt1 | contig 20140 bp, 23 predicted proteins | sample OX3MG_FD_202532 | JGI IMG/M metagenome (GOLD analysis project Ga0307374, IMG submission 202532) | Soil microbial communities from Risofladan, Vaasa, Finland - OX-3 | ecosystem: Environmental > Terrestrial > Soil > Coastal area > Acid sulfate soil | place: Finland: Risofladan, Vaasa | collected...
TTTCACTAGGGTCGGTGACGACGTAGGTGCTTCTTGTTTGTTGCCTCACAACTCCAAGCGTGAAGCACCTTCGTCGCGTTCGGGGGGATCTCCGTCAGGGCGCGACCCCGCTCAAATCCGATGAGCCCCTTCGTCGCGTTCGGGGGGATCTCCGTCAGGGCGCGACCCCGCTCAAATCCGATGAGCCCGGTATCTCCGCGGTATGAAACCGAACCTCGGAAAACGGCCGGATGGCGGTATCCGCCATCCACCTGCCCCGACACCTAGAGGCGGCGGTCGGAATCGAACCGACGTACGGGGCTTTGCAGGCCCCTGCCTAAACCACTCGGCCACGCCGCCGTGACAGCAGGGCGGTCAGCCTAGTAGTCGGCTCCCTACCTTCTGACTTTTTCGACCAGCCAGAAGGCGCCCGCAATGAGGGCGATGATCACCGCAACCTTGACGAAGAAGAAGATGATGCCGACGATGCTGCTCAGCAGCCAGAAGGCGACGATGGCGCCCACGACGCCCACCCCCACCATGGCCGCCCCATGCGTCAGCGATACCGACTTGCCTCCGTCTCGCGCACTTACGTCTTTGCTCACGGACCCAATGCTACGTTCCCGCCATGGCTGCCGAGACGTCACTCCGGGAACGGCGCCAGAATCTCCTGTCCAGGCACGATCTGCAGGGCAGTGAGTTCTGCGGGGCGTACGCCACCGAGGCTGACGCGTGGTTCCGCGCACTGGCGGACAGAGCGGTGGGACCCCACTACCGGCATCTGGCCCTCCTTGCCGTCGGGGGATACGGCCGTAGCTCACTGTGTCCCTACAGCGACCTCGACGTGGTTCTCCTCCACAACGGCCACCGGGACATCAAGGCTGTCGCCGACGCCATCTGGTACCCGGTATGGGACGAGGGCGTGCATCTCGACCACTCGGTGCGACGCCCGTCAGAGGTCCTGTCCGCCGCGGCCGACGACGCGCGGGTCGCATTAGGTCTTCTTGATGGTCGCATGGTGTGGGGTGACGCCAAGGTGGCCGAACCGTTGCTCGCCAAGGCAAGGGACGCATGGCGTGACAAGTTGGGAACGAAATACCTGCCGTTCCTAGAAAGGCAAATGGCAGAGCGCCGTGCCGCGACCGGGGATGTCGCGTTCCTCCTCGAACCCGACCTGAAGGAGAGTCATGGCGGCCTGCGCGACGTCAGCGTTCTGCGCGCCATCTCCGAATACGCGCCGTTGCTGGCTGACTACGCCGACCTGGCATCTCTCGGCCAAGCCTCCGAAGTACTGACGAGGGTGCGGGTTGAGCTACACCGCATCGCTGGTCGCGAGCAGGACAAGCTGCTCCTCCAGGATCAAGACCAGGTGGCCGCAGCCCTCGCCTTCGCCGATGCCGATGACCTCATGGCGGGGGTCTCTGCCGCCGGTCGTCAGATCGCCTGGGTGAGCGACGACGCGTGGCGGCGTCGCCGTTTGTGGGAGCCGACGCCCCGCACCCGTGCGTTCTTCCGGGGGACGTCCGATACTCGGACGTCCCGTGCGCGTGCACCCCTGTCCGAACCGGACATGCTTGACGTTGACGGGGAGGTAGCGCTCACACCCGACGCACCCGTCTCGGAGGACGCGTCGCTCGCGTTCCGTCTCGGCGCCATCGCGGCGGAACGCGATATGCCGATTGCCAAAGGGTCCCTCCACCGGCTGGCTGATCGGATGCCACCTCCGCCGGACCCCTGGCCGTCGAGCGTCCTCTCTGCCCTCCTGCGCCTGCTGGCCGCCGGTCGACCGGCCATCGACAAGCTCGAGTCACTTGATCAGCACGGTCTCCTGGTCCGGTTGATTCCGGAATGGGCTGCCGTACGTAATAAGCCGCAACGCAACGCCTACCACACCTACACCGTCGATCGTCACTTGTTGGAAGCGGCCGCTCTCGCCTCCGAGCTCACTGACAAGGTTGAACGCCCCGATCTGCTCCTCATCGGGGCGTTACTCCATGACATCGGCAAGGGATTCCCCGGGGACCACACGGCGAGCGGCATGGAGGTCGTGCAGCAGATGGCCACCCGGATGGGGCTCAATGACGGCGACGTTGAGACGGTGGTCGACCTGGTCCGCCACCATCTCCTGCTCCCCGACACCGCCACCCGGCGGGACCTCGACGATCCGTCCACGGTGTCCCATGTCGCGCGGGCGGCCGGGAACCCGGTGACGCTGCACCTCCTCGCCGCGCTGACGGAAGCGGATAGCAGGGCCACCGGCCCCTCCGCGTGGGGACATTGGAAGGCCGGTCTCGTGGCCGAGTTGGTGACCAGGGCGGACCGAGAGCTCTCCGGCGAGCCCGGCCCGCCGGAGACGGCGGCGATACCTCTGGCCTACCGCCAGATGATGGAGGAGGTGCGTTCGACGGGCCTTCCCTCGGTCTCCCTCCAGCCTCCTCAGGTGGTCGTCGCCTCTCCCGACCGTCCCGGCCTCCTCTCCCAGGTGGCTGGTGCACTTGCCCTCAACGGGATGGACGTGCGAGCCGCCAACGTCAGCGGGGAGAACGGAGTGGCCGTGGAGGTGTTCACCGTCGAGGTCGCCCGTGGCACATGGCCCGACACGGCCAAACTCCGCGAGGATCTGGCGGCGGTGCTGTCCGATCCGTTGGCGATCGGCGAACGGTTGTCGGAGCGTGAGCGCATCTACCCCGTTCGACGGCAATCAGCCGCACATGTTCCGGGAACCGACGTCACGGTTGACAACAACGCCTCGGACAGCGCCACGGTGATAGAGGTGCGGGCACCCGATGAAGTGGGGATGCTGCACCGCATCACCAATGCCCTGTTCGAGGCCGATCTCGACGTGGTCTCGGCCCGTGTCTCGACCCTGGGCGAACTCGTCGTGGACGCCTTCTACGTACGGGAGTCGGGTGGCGGGAAGGTGACGGATCCCGCACGGCTGGCTGGCATCACCGCGTCCATTCGGACCTCGTTGACCAGCTGACGTCGCAAACTCCCTGGTAGGATGCCCGTTGCGATGGTTGCGGGCAAACATGCACGGGAGCGGGTCGGAGTATCGGCCTGGCTGATGATGATCGTGGCGGCCGTGGCGCTGGCCGTCGTCGCCGCCGGCCTCGTCGTCATTTCGCGCCAGCACAACCCCGGCGCTGCAGCCACTCCCGCCGCGCCTCTCCCAGCACTGCGCGTCCTCACCATGTCGCCGGCTGGTCAGGACGTGGCGTCGGGATCGACCATCGCCGTGCAGTTCTCCGCCGACCTCGCCCAGGGCAGTCCCATGCCGGTCTTGACCCCGGCGATCCCCGGAACCTGGTCCGTCCTGTCACCCTCCCTCCTGCAGTACCAGGCGACCGGCCCGTTCGTGCCCGGCATCACCGAAATGCTCACCATCCCTGGCGGCCCGGCCGGAGTCGTGAGCGTGCGGGGGCAACACTTGGCGGCTCCGGTTTCGCAGAGCTTCACCGTGGCACAGGGCTCCATTCTCCGGCTCCAGCAGCTGCTCGCCGAACTTGGCTACCTGCCGCTCACATTCACACCGGCCTTGCCCGTGGTCTCTCCGTCACAGGAGGGCAACGACCAGGTCGGGACCTTCAGTTGGCGGTGGGTCAATCAGGCATCGACTCTCACCTCCCTCTGGACGCCTGGCACCGACAACGTCATCACCCGCGGCGCGGTCATGAACTTCGAGGCCCAGCACAATCTGCGCGCCGACGGGTCCGCCGGGCCACAGGTGTGGACCGATCTCCTTGCGGCCGTGCAGAGCGGCCAGATCGACCCACTCCCCTACGACTACGTCCTGGTGAGCGAGAGCCTGCCCGAGTCGGCAACCGTCTTCCAGAACGGAAATGCGATGTACAGCACGCTGGTCAATACCGGGGTGGCGGCCGCACCGACTGAACGGGGGACATGGCCGGTGTACGTGCGCTACACGGTGACCACCATGAGCGGGAGGAACCCCGACGGAACCTCCTACCACGACCCGGGTATTCCCTGGGTGAGCTATTTCCACGGTGGTGATGCCCTCCATGGGTTCGTCCGAGGTAGTTACGGTTTCCCCCAGAGCGTCGGGTGCGTGGAAATGCCGATCTCCCATGCATCGGTCGTCTATCCACTTACTCCTCTCGGCACCCTGGTCAGCGTCGTCTAGGCAGCGCTGCGCGCCCCGGCGCTCCCGTGAGGCTCCGGGCACCCCCTAGTCTCTCTGCCCAATGCGAGTTCTCGGGATCGTCGGCCGGATTCTGATCGGCGCGGGGATCATCCTCCTGCTCTTTACGGGGTACCAAATCTGGGGTACGTCCCTGCAGGAAGGGCACACCCAGAACACGCTGCGCGGCACGCTCCAGCGTGAGGCCCGGAATGCCGAGGTCAAGCGGGCCCTGGCCGAGGCCGCGGCCCTCGACAAGCTCCCGACGGGACCACCGCGGATCGCACCGACCACGCACGCCCCGAGTGAAGGCAACCCGGTCGGGGAGATCCGCATCCCCACCATCGGCATCAACCAGGTTGTGGTGGAGGGCACCGGGACACAGGATCTGCGCAAGGGCCCGGGGCACTACATCGGGACTCCCCTCCCCGGGCAGGCAGGCAACGCCTCCATCGCAGGGCACCGCACCACCTACGGTCACCCCTTCTACAGCCTCGACGTCCTCAAGGCCGGCGACAAAATCGTGCTCACGACGTTCCAAGGGATCTTCGTCTACGACACGATCCGATCTCAAGTGGTCTCGCCCACGGACGGCGAGGTCCTGCGGAACGCCTTCGGCGCCTATCTCACGCTCACGACCTGCAACCCGCGGTTCAGCGCCTCGACCCGGCTCGTCGTCTTCGCCAAGCTGGCCCACTCCCAGCTGTTCCCGAACTCCGGCCTCCCCCCGGGCAAAGTCGGGAAACCGCAGAGCGGCGACCTAGCCGGAACGACGAGCGGGGAGCTGCAGACGGCCATCTTGTGGGGCGCCGCCGTGGCCGCCTTCGGCGCCGTCGTCCTTCTCGCGGCCCATCGGTTCCGGCGGCAGCGCTGGATGATCTGGACCCCCGGCATGGCGGTCACCCTCGTACTCCTCTACGCGTTCTTCGGAGCCATCTCACCGCTCCTCCCCGCCAGCTTCTGAGCGGGTGTCCGAGCGGCCGCTACCTCAACAGTTCCGCCACTTCGCCGACAGTACCGAGCGCGACGGCGCGAGCACCTACACCGCCATCTGCCGTGGGGTCGCCGACGACGCCGGCGTGTTGGCCCTCCTCGGCGAGGCACCGATCGCACAGAGGCGGCCCAACATCCTGCTCGCCGCCGTCCATTTCCTCCTGCTCGGCGGGGTCCAGCATGACCTGGCGACGCACTACGACACGGTGCGCTCTGTGCCCGGGGAGCAGTCACCCCTGACCCGAAGCGTGGTGGATGACTTCATCGCCTTCTGCGCCGAGCACAGAGACGAGCTCGTCCATCTTGTGTCGACCCGGAGCACGCAGACCAACGAGGTCGGGCGCTGCACCGCACTCCTCCCGGCCTTCTCGTCCGTCGGCGCGCGCTATCCCGGTCAGCCCCTGGCCCTGCTCGACCTCGGAGCCTCGGCGGGGCTGAACCTCCTCTTCGACCACTACGGCTACACCTACGTACAGCGCCAGGTGGGAACCGGCGTCACGGCCGGTGAACCCACCTCGAACGTGACCCTCCATTGCGTGGTGCGGGGCGATCCGCGGACGCTCCCTCTGGGTCCGCTCTCCATTGCGGCCCGTGTGGGCGTTGACCTGTCGCCGCTCGACCCGACGTCGGCGGACGACGCGCGTTGGCTCCTGGCCTGCCTCTGGCCGGACAACCTGCCCCGCTTCACCCGCCTGCAGGAAGCGCTGTCGATCGCCCGGACTGCGGTCGATCCGCCGACCCTGCACCGCGGCGACATCATTGAGGACCTCGCCGCGGTCGCGGCCACCATTGACCCGGCCATCCCGCTGATCGTCTTCCACTCGTGGGTCGCCGCCTACCTCACCGCGGCACGGCAGGCCGCACTGGTTCAGGCCGTGCGGGCCCTCTCGGCCACGCGTCCTGTCCACTACCTGTATGCGGAACAGACCACCGAGACGCCGGGACTGCCGACTCCTCCCCCGCCAGAGGCAAGTCCGCTTGGCGACCTACGGACCGCCGTCGTCCATCTGGACCTCGCCGGAGGAGGTAACGATGTGCCACCAGTGCGCCTGGCGGACATGCATCCACACGGGCGGTGGCTCAGGTGGTGGGCGGACCCGCAAGCCGCAAGTGCGGCTCCATAGAGGTAGCGGCCGACGGATGTCGCGGCCGGCCGAGTCGGGTGAGCAAGAAGGGCCGGGGGGTTGACTCCGGCCCTGGAGCTACAACGTGACCGAGCGGGCCCGGATCGTGTCGTCCTGTCGCTCAACGGCGACGGTGCCGGAGCTGGTGAAGATCCACCCTACCTCTCGCCAGGGCTTGAGTTCGGGAAGCGACTCTCCCGGCCTCGCCCCGCCGGCTACGACCTTGTCGAACAGTGCACTGACCATCGTCTTCCCCCTCTCTGTTCGTCTTTCCCTCCGAAGAGGGAGTCTTCAACCAGTATCTGATGTCGGAAGGGACCCTGAGCAGGGCCAAGAGGCCCGGTTGCGGGGGGACCAAAGTCACTTCAAGAGGCACCGGCGCCGTGCGGGCTATTCCGACGGCCCCCAGGGGGCGTCCCGTCGGGCCGGGACCTGGACCCCGTCATCGGTCACCATGGAGGCCGACCCGACAGCAGCTCGCCCGAACCGCGCTCTGATCGCGTCGACGGCCGCCGTCACGTCCTGCCAAGACTGCTCGACCGACGTGGCGCTCTGGTTCCCCTCCTCGCGTCCGTCGCCGAGGTCGAACGACAGCTGAGCGCCCCCGCGGCCTCCTTCGACGAGGCCCGACGCGCTGACGCCGAGGAGGCGGATGCCGTCCGCTGGATTGATGCCCGACAGGAGAGCAGCCGCCACTCGACCGATGGCCCCTCCGGTGGCGATGGCCCGCCCGAGCGTGTGCGAGCGCGTCTGGAGGCTCAGGTCGGGGAACTTGACCTTGACCGTGATGGTGCGCGCCGCGCTGTCCGAACCACGCAGCATGGTCGCCACCGAATCAGCCATCCGCAGCACATGGCGCTCCAACTCGGCCGGGCTGGTCAGGTCATGGCTGAACGTCTCCTCGTGGCCGATCGACTTGGTGGGCCGGTCCGGTCGAACCGGGTCGGGATCCTCCCCACGGGCCAGGGCGGCAAGGTGGAGGCCACTGGCCTTGCCGATGCGTCGGACCAGGGTATCGGGGGGCAAAGCCGCCAGGTCGGCGACAGTGCGCACCCCCAACCCGTGGAGGCGGGTCGCCGTCGCGGGGCCGACACCCCACAGCGCCTCGACCGGATGGCCATGGAGGAACTCGATCTCCGCGTCGGCGTCGACCATCACCACCCCGGGCCCCGGTTCCAGACCAGCTCGACTCGCCCGGGGCTTGGCCGCCCGGGATGCGAGCTTGGCGATCATTTTCGAGCGGCCGATCCCCACCGCGCAGTCGAGTGACAGCTCCGCACGGACACGGGCCCGCAACCTGCGCGCGATCTGCGCCGGCGGACCGAGCAACCGGACGGCGCCCGCAACGTCCAGGAAGGCCTCGTCAAGCCCGATGGGCTCCACCTTCGGGGTGACGTCCTGCAGGATTTTGTGCAGCTGCGCGCTGACTTCGGCATAGCGGCCGTGACGTCCCGACAGGAAGACCGCGTCGGGACACAGCTGGCGCGCCCGGACGGAGGGCATGGCTGAATGCACCCCGAACATTCGCGCCTCGTAGGTGCATGACGCCACGACGCCGCGTGCACCGGCGCCTCCGACAATTACCGGGAGCCCGGCCAGCGAGGGATCGTCCAGCACCTCCACCGCGGCGAAGAACGCGTCCATGTCGACATGAAGGATGGTCGGGAGTGATGCCTTCTCACCCACGGAGTGCAAGCCGGCGAAAGCCTTCGGCATAGTGGGTGCCGGCCCGACGACCCTCCTCCTCGGCCCGCCGCCGCACCACCTCACCGGCCCAACCGTCAGGATCGGCGAACTGCGTGCGATGGCACTCCACCGCCGCGGCTTTGCAGTCGATGGTGTCGGTGACGTCGACCCAGATGTCGGGCTCGAGCGTGCCCGAGAGGAGCACCGTGGTGACCTGATGGGCCGGCCCGGCGCCGGGGAAGTACAGCGGCAGCGCGGCGGCCGGTGAGACCGCGTCCAGCACGGCCGTGCCGGTGATCCGATGATCCCTGTGGTTGAAGTATTCCTGCCCGAAGAAGATTGCCGTGGGATCGTGGCTACACACCACGTCGGGACGCAGGCGACGCACGAGCTCGACGAGCAGGCCGCGGAAATCGTCGGAGTCGACCAGCTCGCCATCGGGATAGCCGAGGTTGGTCACGCCCTTGAAACCGATGAGAGCGGCGGACTTCTTCACTTCAGCGGCCCGGCGCTCCACCAGTTCCTTGGTGTCGGCCTCCGCGTCAAAGGTCCCCTTTCCCCCGTCGGTGCACACCACGAGGTGGACCGCCGCGCCGGCTCGCGCCCAGCGCGCCAAGGTGCCGCCGCAGGCCACGTCGGCATCGTCGGGATGGGCGTAGACGGCAAGCACAACCTCGGGCGTGTCCTCCATCACGGCCGATGCATCACTTCCGTGCGTTCACTTCCGTACGGTCACTTCCGTTTGGGCTCGGTCGTCTTCGTCAGGAGGCCGACCTCGCGCTGGAAGTCACCGGCTTCTTCGAATCCCTTGTAGACGCTCGCGAATCGGACATACGCCACATCGTCCAACCCCTGCAACCGCTCCAGCACGGCGACACCGACCTGCTGGCTGCTGGGCTCGGAAGTCTGGGCTCGCAGCGCGTCCTCGACAGCCTGCGCGAGCTCCTCCATGTCAGACTCGCTCACCGGTCGGTTCTTGCACGCGGCGCGGACGCCTGCCACCAATTTGGCCCGGTCGAACGGCTCGCGGAGCCCTGAACGCTTCACGACCCACAGAGGGACTTCTTCCACCCGCTCGAAGGTGGTGAACCGGCGCCCGCACCCGAGGCATTCACGACGGCGGCGGATGGCAGCGGCATCCTCGGCCAAGCGCGAGTCCACAACGCGGTCATCATCAACTCCGCACCATGGGCATCGCACACCGCCGACGATAGTCAGGGAATCAGGAGGTGCTCCCCGGGAACGATCGTGGTCGAACCCGTCTCGGCGGCCAGCCGGTGCGCCATGGCGTCGACGTTGCCGCCGCCGACCTGGGCTGCGATAGACGTCAGCGTGTCACCGGGCTGCACGATGTACTCCTGCCCCGCGGTCGGCGCGCTCGCGGCGAGGGTGGACCCGCCCAGGGCACGGAGCGGCAGCATCAGCAGCACCAGGAGGCCCAGCGCAACGGCCCCGAGGACCAGGCGCCGCACCAGGGTCCTCGACAGCGCCGGGACCCGGCGCTCGCCTCCGGAGACGACCCGCAGCCCGGGATAGATCGACTCGTACTCCAGCTCACATGCGACCGACATCGCGTCTCCTTCTCCGAACACCTGTTCGCTTCTGGAACCATTGCAGCACGAACAGGTGTTCGGTGTCAACCGTTCCATCAAACACCTGTTCGCAGGCCATGCGGATCACCCTACGGGGAGGGTGTGACAGTCCCCGCGGCGCCGCCACATCGAACAGATGTTTGCTTTGGCCCCCCCCTGCAGGTATGTTGGACACGCACGAACGGGTGTTCGTGCCAGCCAAGGAGGAACCCATGGCCGAGATACTGAGCGGGAAACGTCGCCAGATCCTCACCTTCATTGCCGACTGTCAACGTGACCGCGGGTACCCCCCTTCGGTCCGGGAGATCGGCGAGGCCGTGGGCCTGGCCTCCTCGGCAACGGTCCACACGCACCTGGCCGTCCTCCAGCGCGAGGGCTACCTGTCCCGGGACCCCAGCAAGCCCCGGGCCATTCAGGTCCACTTCGACCCCGAGTCGACCATGAGCATGGCCACCTCGGCGGTCCGCAACGTGCCCCTCGTCGGCGATGTGGCCGCCGGTACCGGCGTCCTGGCCCACGAGAACGTCGAGGAGCTCCTCCCCATGCCCGAGCAGTTCACCGGATCGGGCCCGACGTTCATGCTGCGCGTGCGCGGGGACTCCATGGTGGACGCCGGCATCTTCAGCGGCGACTTCGTCGTCGTGCGCCAGCAGTCCGAGGCCGAGAACGGCGACGTGGTGGTCGCGGGCATCCCCGACGACGAAGCCACCGTCAAGACGTTCAGCCGACGCGACGGGCACATCGTGCTCACCCCCGCCAACCAGGCGTACGAGCCGATGGTCTTCGATGGTGACGACGTCACCATCTTCGGCAAGGTCGTGACCATCGTCCGCCAGCTGTAGGGGAACGGCCGCCCGCTACTTGAGCAGCCGGGAGAGGCGGCGATCGGCCAGCACCTTGCCACCCGTCTGGCACGCCGCGCAGTAGGTCATCTCGTAGGACTCGAACGACACGCGGCGCAAGGACTCACCGCAGCGCGGGCAGGGTTGCCCGAACCTGCCGTGCACCCCGAAACGCCCGCCCAGCTTCGCTTCGGAAAGCCCGCCCTCCCGCTTCCGTTCGAGGGTAAGAGCCTCTTCCAGCACTTCGGTCGTCGCGTCCAGCAGTCGCTCCCGCTGGGCATCGGTCAACGAGCCCAGCGAGGCGTACGGCGAGAGCTGCGCTCGGTGCAAAATGTCGTCGCCCCAACCCCGGCCGATGCCCGACACCACATGCTGGTCGCGCAGGTCGGAGTGGAGGCGGCGCTTGCTGTCGCTCGTCCTGATGAGCTCGGCGAACTCCGGCGACCCCGGTTCGGGGCCCAATCCGGCCAGTGGCCCGTCGTCGCCCGGCGCGAGCAGCCACCACGACGCTTTGCGCTGCGTCCCGTGCTCACGAACGAGGACGGCCAGCTGACCGCTCCCGTCGGAGGCGCCGAAGACGAACCGCGCCACCGACCCGCGCGGGCGCGTCTTCTTGGGCGGGACCTCCATATCGAGGCGGCCGGCCTGGGACAGGTGCAGCACCATGCGCAGCCCGCCGGCGAACGTCCACACGAGGTACTTCGCCCGCCGGGTCACCGACTCGAGCAGCAGGCCGAGCAGGTCGTCGGTGGACGGCACCACGGTCTTGAGCGAGGAGAAGCCGAGGAGCTCCGCCTTCTGCAGGGCGCGGCCCGAAACCATGGCGTCCAGCCGCTCGGCCAGGGCCTGCATTTCGGGGAGTTCGGGCACTGCAACAATGATCCCATGAGCTACACGCACGGGCACCACGAAGCGGTCTTGCGCAGCCACACCTGGCGCACGGCGGAGAACTCCGCCGCGTACCTGCTCCCGCACCTGCGCCCGGGCCTGTCGCTGCTGGACATCGGCTGTGGTCCCGGCACCATCACCGTCGACCTGGCGCGCCGTGTCGCTCCCGGACCGGTCATCGGGATAGACGCCGCCCCCGAGGTGTTGGAGCAGGCGAGGGCACACGCCGCCGAGTCCGGCGGGTCCGGCGTGGACTTCGAAACCGGCGATGTCTACGCACTGCGCTTTCCCGACGGCACCTTCGACGTGGTCCACGCGCATCAGGTGCTCCAACACCTGACCGACCCGGTGGCGGCGCTGTCCGAAATGCGGCGGGTGGTCCGGCCCGGCGGGGTGGTCGCGGCACGGGACGGCGACTACGGCGCCTTCACCTGGGCCCCGGCCGATCCCATGTTGGCGCGCTGGGTGCAGCTGTATCTCGAGGTGACCGAGCACAACGGGCACCGGGCCAGGATCGGGCCGTCGCTGCTGGCCCTGGCCCATGCCGCCGGCTTCGAGGACGTGACCGTCAGCAGCAGTACCTGGACCTTCGCCGATCCCGACACCCGTTCCTGGTGGGGCGGCCTGTGGGCCGACCGGGTGCGCTACACCCGTTTGGCCGAGCAGGCGGTCGCCTACGGGCTGAGCACGCCCGAGGAACTGGAGGAAATCGCTCAGGCCTTCCTACGCTGGGCGAACTCGCCCGACGCCGTGTACATCACCCCCCACGTGGAGATCCTGGCCCGCCGCTGACGCTCAGGACGGGCACACGCCCGACACAGGTCTGTCCCAGCCGCGAAACTGTGCTCATCGTGACCACGCAAGTCCTCACGGCCCCCGAACACCCCGCCGTCAGCCTGCCCGCCGGATCGAGTAACGGGACGGGGCTCCAGGAACCGGCCCGCCGGCGGGCCTTCGGCCCGCACGCGGTGGCGATCGTCTCGTATCTCGCTGTCTCGCTGTTGTTGTGGTCGCATGTGTGGCTCAGCGGGAACCCGGCGCACTCCATCACCTGTAACTGCGGCGACCCGTCCCAGCAGATCTGGTGGTTCGAATGGCTGCCCTGGGCCGTCGCGCATGGGCACAACCCGCTCCTGACCAACGCGATGTGGGCGCGCCTCGGCGGAGTGAACGCCCTCTCGAACACCAGCTGGCTCCTTCCGGCGGCTGTGCTGTCGCCCGTGACCGTCCTCTTCGGCCCTGTCGCCTCGTTCAACCTGGCCAACCTGCTCGCCCCGGTCCTCTCGGGTTGGGCGGCCTTCGCGCTGGCCGGCCGCATCACGCGAATGACGGGGGCCCGCCTGCTCGCCGGCGGTCTCTACGCCTTTTCGCCGTACATGCTGCGCAACACGGTGATCGGACACATCGGTCTCACCATGACCGCCTACCTGCCGCTGGTACTGCTCCTCGGGCTTCGGCTCCTCGAGCGCAACGCACGCCCCGCGCGCATCGGCATCTGGCTCGGCGCGCTCACAATCCTGCAGTTCTTCACCGGTCTCGAAGTGCTTGCGCTGACGTTCACCACCGCGTTCCTGGGCGGGCTGGCCCTCATGGCGTGGCGGCCCGACGCGGTGGTCCGCGCCCGGCAGCAGCTGACCAGGGCCGCCGTCGTCGGCGCGTCGCTGTCCGCGGTCGTGCTGGCCTACCCCGTATGGTTCTTCTTGGCCGGCCCGCGGCATGTCGTCGGACCGTTCTGGCCCGTCCAGTCCGAGAACCCGTGGCAGATCCTCTCGGCCGGCCCGGACGTCTTCAGCACCCACACCGGCCTCGACACGGTCGGCTACCTCGGGCGCCAGGGTCCCAATACGGACTACCTCGGCTTCGGCATCCTTCTCGCGGTGGCACTGTCCATCCCCGTGTGGCGACGGCACGTCGCCTGCCGTGTCGTCGCAGTGACGGCTGTCGCGTGCTGGGTCCTGGAAGCAGTTCCCTCGCAGCAGTGGGCGAAGCTGCCGTTACTGTCCGGCATAGAGCCGATCCGCTTCGCGTTGCCCGTGTCACTGTGCGTCGCGCTCCTTCTTGGCGCGTCCATCGACGGCTGGTGGGCCGCCGCGCGCAGGAAGTGGCCGGGCGAGCGGCAGGAGACGCACCGCCGCCTCGCCCGAACCGCCACCGTCGTCCTGGCCGGCGCCGCGCTCATCCCCCTCCTCGACACGTACTCACTCCCCTTCACGGTCACCTCAGCCACCGTGCCGGCATGGTTCGACCACCAGGGCTCGCACCTCGCTCCCGGCACCGCGGTGCTGACCATCCCGTTCGCCTACGGAACGGAGTCGCGGCCGATGGCGTGGCAGGCCGAATCCGGTGACACCTTCGCCCTCATCGGTGGATGGGCTTTCATTCCGGGAGCCAACGGCGTGGACGATCAGATCGTGAGCCCGTTGCGGGGGCCGGTGGCCGCCCTGCGGATCCTGGGGCGGCACCCGTCCAAACTGACGACGGCCCAGCAGGACAGCATCCGCTCCGCCCTGGAACGCTGGCGCCCCCTCGTCGTGGTCCTGGTGCCGCACGGCGCGCCGGCGGGCGCGGTCCGGGCCTTGACCGACACGCTCGGGCTACGCCCGTCATGGTCCGACGGCGCCTGGGTCTGGAACCTGCGTGCGGGGAGCCGGCTCGGACCCATGACGCCAGTCCGGACGTGAGCGCAGTCGCCACGCCGCGCCAGGCCGGCAGGGATACGGTGCGGGCATGGAACAGGCGCCGCTCACGACCATCGCCATCGTCGGGAGGACCGAAGCCAGGGAGATCGGTGACCGCATTGAGGTCGAGTGGCAGCTCAGTGCGAAGCCGACGCTCGAGTGGGCAGAGATCTTTCAGATGGCCGTCCCGTCGGAACGCCGCGGGTCCATCGAGTGGGTCGACGGTGGCGGGCCCGACGTCATCAATGCCGTGGTGCGCTGGTTCGTCCCGACGGGTGAGCTCACCAATGCGGACGCCGAGGTGCGACAACGGCTCGCGGTCGCCAATCACCGAACGGCAGGCGGCTGAGTCCCCTTCGCTAGCGCGGCTCCAGTGCCGACATGGTGAAGAGGGCGTGCAGCGCAATCCCCTCCGCAGCGGCAACCTGCACGCCGCCGGCTTCACGGTCGATGACGCACAGGGCATGCTCCACCCGGGCGCCCTCCGCACGCAGGTCCTGAGCTGACAAGACGATCTGGCCCCCCGTCGTCACCACGTCCTCAATCAGCAGGAGGTGGCGACCGTTGATATCACCCCCCTCGCAAATTCGCTCCGTGCCGTACTTCTTGGCTTCCTTGCGCACAAAGAACGCGGGCAGTCCGGACGCCGCCGAGAGCATGGTGGCAAGCGGGACACCGCCCAGCTCAAGGCCTGCGAGCCCCTCGGTGCCAAGGGGGATCATCGGCTGCATTGCCCCAATGATCTCGCCCAAAAGGGCGGGATCCGATTCGAATCGGTACTTGTCGAAATAGTGATCCGCCGTGAGGCCTGACCGCAGGACGAAGCTCCCGGTGAGATGCGACGCGGCAAATACCCTCGAAGCCAGGGACACCGGCGTCAGTCGGCCCAGAGCTTGTCCGTGTACGTGTCGGTCCCTGGGATGGTCGGGATGAAGGGGAGCGCGGCGACCACTGTCCCCTTGCCGGACCCTTCCAACAGGCGGCGGTGCTCGGCAATGACCGGTCCCCAGGCCACTTCTGGTGGGGTGCTGAGGAACCACAGGAGCAGCGTGCGCCGATCGCTGGCCGCCTCCCGAGGGACGTCGCCCGGTGCGTCCACCTCGAGCGCGATCGGGGTGAACGCGGCCACCAGGTCGGCATCGCTCCCGGGAAGCAGCGCGGGCAGATGCTCGGTGCGCAACCATTCCCAGAGCTGCTCGTTGCTGACGTCCTCGGCCCGGTCGATGAAGACGGAGACCAAGCCACGGTACGGATGGTCCAACGCCACCTCTACCGGGACACCGTCGTGGTCGCGCCGGTACTCCCAGCAGAAGTTGTAGAGAAGGGTGTGCACGTGGTCGCGCTCTTCGAACATGCGCCCGGCCGCGTGGAGCGCGTTGACCTGGCGCAGGGCCCAGCGGTTCCATACGTTGTGGTAACCGTCGAGCACCCAGTACACCGCGACGTACGACCCTCGCATGGGTTCCCCGGTGATGGCGGACGGATCGGGGTCCCGCAGGGCCTTGAGACCCGCTGTCGCCACGAAGCGACGACCCGCGAAGTTGTAGGGGCCCACCATGCAGCCCGAGTAGAAGTGGTCCCGCTCATACCAGCGGTTGTAGGCGACCTCATGACCGCGCCGCGGCTCCACGACGGTGAAGAGCATTGAGCCAAGCTTGACCGGCTCGGCTTCCGCGCCTATTTCAATGGGCCGCTTTTTCTTCTCTGTTGCATCTTCGGGCATGGATGCCGAAGCTAACAGAGTGCTCAGACGGTTCCCGATGCCACCAGCGGGCTGGTCGGAACGACGGACCCGCCGGCCGGCTCCACGGTGATGGCGAGCTTGGTCGGCGCCGGATGGCCATCCAAGGTGAAGGTGGACTGGTAGGGCGACTGACCCAGCAGGCCGATGGAGATCGGTTGGCCACCCACGATGGCCCACAGTTGATAGGTGCGGCTGTTGGGCAGGCCCGGCAGGGCGGAGGTGACCAGGTAGCCACGACCGTCGGGCACAAGGACGAATTTGGCCAGCCGCTTGTGGCCGGCTCCCTCCAGGGAGACCATGTGGTGGCCGGGCGCGTTCAGTGCAGCCTCCACAGCCGTGGGCCCAGCCGTGCCCATGGCCCGCTGGAGGCGTGCCACCTGATCATCGGTCCGGACCAGGTTGATCCCCAACACCGCGGCAGCGGCAGCGGCCGCCACAGCGAGAGCACCCACCGCGGCCAGGCGGCTCCCGGCCGGCCGCGGCCGGCGGTCGGGGCGGCGGCGGCGGCGGGATGCAGAGTTGGGCGCGGCGCCACCCAGATGCTTGAGCCTGAGCTTGGGCATGGGCGGCCGGTCTGCATCCTTGCGCTCCGGCAAGCGGTTGGCGATGCTCGTCCAGAGGCCCTCGGGGAGAGGCTCCACCGAGTTGCCGATGGCTGCCGCCACCTCGCGGTGGGAGTCGAGCTCGGCCCGGCAGCGCGGGCACTGCTCCAAATGCTGCTCCATCTGCTCGACCTCGGACGGCTCGACCGCATGGAGCGCAAATGCGCCAATCAGCTCACTCGCTTCCTCGTGGGTCATCATGCGTCGACTCCCTGAATGCCCGACTCCACGAGGACGGCCCGCATGCGCCGAAGGCCGTTGCGGATCCTGCTCTTGACCGTCCCCTCGGGCTGGTCGAGCAAGGATGCGACATCCACGTAGGTGTGGCCCCCGAAGTACGCCATCTCAATCACCTGGCGTTCCTCCTCGGGCAGGACGCCAAGCGCACGGGCAACCTGATCGGCCAGTGCGAGATCCCACACTTCATGCTGCATGTCGTAGTCCGCGCTCGCCGTTCGTTGGGCGTCCTTCGCTTCGCGCAGGCGGCGTGAGTTGAGTGACCGGACGGCATCAACGGCTCTGGCGTGCGATTGGGCCAGCAGGAACGCCCGCAGCGATCCCCTACCTGGGTCGAAGCGGTCCGGCTGGTTCCACAGACGCAGGAAGATCTCCTGGGTGATGTCCTCGGCCTCGGCTGCGTTGTGCAGCACCCGGCGCGCCAGCCCGTAGACGGCGCCGCCATGGCGGCGATACACCTCGGCCAGGGCGACCTCGCTATAACGGGCAATGGAGGTGACGAGCTGGGCGTCGCTGACCTGGCCGATTTCTTGCATCCACGTCCCATTCGGAGCCGCCTTCGCGTTCGGATGTTTCCAAAATTGGCCCATCCGGGCGTAGCCTCTACGTCGAATAGTAGGCCAATGAGAACAACCATCGATTCCTACAAATCCCGGGCAGGCCGGCTGAATCTTGAGGGCATCGACTTCACCGACTTCAAGGATCAACCGTTGGGTCCCGAGGCCCTCCGCACGCTGCACTACATGCACGATGTAGAGCATCACACCGTCTGCTACCTGCGGGATCTCCTGCTGACGCCCGCCCATCAGGATCCCGAGATCACGTCGTTCCTCTCGTGCTGGGTGTACGAGGAGATGTGGCACGGTGAAGCCATCGCTCAGGTGCTCGACGCCCATGGCGAGGAGGCCGGAGCGCCGAGAATCGCCGCCCTCCGCGAGAAGCACCGGCGGCGTGAGGCCATATCGACCTTCAGCACCATCGGCTCAGCGGCCTTCGCCGGGCGGGCCTTCATTGCGCTCCACATGACGTGGGGTGCCATAAACGAGTGGACGACCCAGGCCGGTTACGGCCGTCTCTCACAAGTTGCCGGTCACCCGACGCTGCGCGAGTTGCTGCGCCGCATCATGAAGCAGGAGGGCGGCCATATCGACTTCTACGCGTCGGAGGCCAGTCGTCGGCTCGCCCACAGCCCGAAGGCACAGAAGCTCACGCGCTTCGCGTTGAAGCACTTCTGGCGGCCGGTCGGGTCAGGCGTGATGCCCAGCGAAGAGGTCCGCTTCCTGATCACCTACCTCCTCGACGGGTCTGATGGGAACGACGTGGCGGCGCGCATCGACCGGCGCGTTGACCAGCTGCCGGGGCAATGTGGCCTTCACCTGCTGGAGACCGCGGTGACGAAGCACGGTTCCGGCATGAGGGCCGCGTAGGTGACCTGGTACCTCCCGCCGCTCTCCTTCGGGAGCGGCGTCGTGCGAGCACGGCGCGGGTGGATCAGCCTTATGGACGACGTGAAGGCGCGCTGACATCCGGCTGGGTGGTGACTCCGAACAGCAGGTGTACCAACCCACGAGGAGGTCACCATGTCAGATCCGAGGGCGCTCGCCGAGTTGCTCGAAGAGTCCCAGGACTTGCAGGCCGATGCCATGCGGCCTGCGCACCATGCGCTGGAGGAACTCGTCGAGTTGCACGCAGCAACCGACCAGAACGACGAGATGTCCAACGTCGAGTTCCATCACGAGCATCAGCGGGCGTTGCTGGCCAGTCTGAGCAAGACGACCGTTCTCGGTACCGCCGGTGGCGTGGCCCTGGTGGGCCTGCTCGCCTCGGCGGCCGGCGCGCGCAGTTCGGGCGACGTACAGCTCCTCCAGACCGCAGCATCCATTGAGAACCTCGCGGTCGCCACCTACAAGACCGCCTTGACGCTGCCGTACATCGGAGGATCGTCGGCCGACGCCGTCGTGACGAAGTTCTGCCAGGTGACCATGGGGCAGCACGCCCAGCACGCGGACGCCTTCAACGCCGCGGCACGGCACCTGGGCGGCAAGGCCCAGCACAAACCGGACCCCGCCTTCGTGCCGGTCGTCAACAGGGCCGTCGCCAGCCTCGCCAGTGCCACACCAGCGGAGGGGGCACTCGGCGTGGTCGGTCTGGCCCTGGAACTGGAGAACATTGCCGCCGAGACCTACGTGCACGACACCGTCCTGGCCCGCTCAGCGCCCAACAAGGCGCTCTTTGCCAGCGTGATGGGCATTGAAGCGCAGCACGTCAGCGTGCTACTGGCTGTGCAGGCCTTGCTCAAAGCCGGGGCACCCCAGCTGATTTCGCTGGCCCCCGGGACCGGCGCCGCCTTGCCGGCGGTCGCCGGCACCGTCGGGTTCCCCAACGCGTTCTACAAGACCAACCAAGCCGCCCCCGCGACACAAGGAGCTGTCAAGTGAGCCAGCGCACCACGAACGAGTTTGCCGGCACCGAAGGCGACCTCACAGCCATGACCAAAGACCTCGACCAGCTTCACCATGATGTCGGGGTGCCCGCCATGCGCGAGGGTGTGGCCGCCATGCTCGACGCCATGAACGGCGGCGTGCCGCCCACGAGCCGCCGCACGTTTCTCATGGGAGCAGGTGCCGCGGTGGCAGGAGGCGCCGCGCTTATGACCGTCGGCACCGTCCCGGGCGTCGTGGCGGCCGCCACCAGGACTGAGTCGGCGCTGCTGTCCTCGTCGAGCTTCCCGCCCGCCGGGCTCAAGGGCGACCTCGCCGTCGCCGCGGTCGCGGCCAGCCTGGAGAACCTCGCCGTCTATGCGTACACGGCCGGGTTGACGGCAGCCGGCGCCGGAAAGCTGGGGACGGTCCCTCCGGCCGCCGCCACCTTCGCGACCACCGTCAAGAGCCAGCATCAACAGCATGCTGACGCCTGGAACGGTGTGCTGGCCGGAGCGGGCAAGGCGAAGGTCACCGTCGTCAACCCGACACTGGCACCCACCGTGCAGGCCGACTTCGCGAAAGTCACCGACATCGTCGGACTCGCGCAACTGGCCATCACGCTCGAGACGATTGCCGCGCAGACCTATCAGGCCGAGACGTCCTTGCTGAAGAGCAAGGCGGCCATCGGGCTGTCGTCCTCCATACAGCCGGTGGAGATGCAGCACATCGCCATCCTCTACTACGTGCTCGGCATGTACCCCGGCGCCCAGACATCGGGGGGCACGCCGATTGCGTTCAACCCGACCAGTCAGGCCCTCTGAGCGATGCAACGGTTGCGATGCGGGGTGATCACGTCGCTATCCCTCGCGGCCACCCTGCTGCTCGCTGCGTGTGGGAGCGGCGGAGCCGGCCGCGGCGCGCCACCGTCTCCCCCGGTGCAAGGCACCCACATCACCATCTCGAACTTCATGTACTCCCCCATGGCTCTCACAGTGAGTCCTGGAACGACGGTGCGAGTGACCAACGAGGACACGGCGACACACACCCTCTCGGCCACCGACGCGCCGTTCGACACGGGCGACATCGAGCCAGGACGGACCAAGACCTTCACGGCGCCGACCAAGCCCGGTACCTACCATTACATCTGCAATATCCACCAATACATGATGGGAACCGTCACGGTGAAGTAGGCCTGCCCGAGCGCCGATCGA
>Ga0307374_10005648_pt1 | contig 20131 bp, 16 predicted proteins | sample OX3MG_FD_202532 | JGI IMG/M metagenome (GOLD analysis project Ga0307374, IMG submission 202532) | Soil microbial communities from Risofladan, Vaasa, Finland - OX-3 | ecosystem: Environmental > Terrestrial > Soil > Coastal area > Acid sulfate soil | place: Finland: Risofladan, Vaasa | collected...
CCCCCGCCCGCCACCACGATCAGCGAGGCGCCGGCCTCGTAGGCGCCGGCGGCTGCTTCCAACGTCTCCTCCGTGTTGCCGGAGAAGGACATGGCGAACACCAGCGATCCGGTGCCCACGTAGTCGGGGGGCTCATAGCCCTTGACGACGGTGACCGGAACCGGCATGAACGGCGCGGCGGCAGCCACCAGTACGTCTCCGGCGATGCCGCTCCCGCCCATGCCGAGCACCACCACGTTCTCCACCCGCTCGTGGAGGGGCAGGTCGGTGACACCCCGGGCGGCAGAGACCGCCGCCTCGACCTGCTCGGGCAGTCCGGCGGTGGCCGCCCACATGTCGAGGGAGTCGATCGCCAACGGCGACGGAGGAACGACCGCTGATCCGCTGACCTCTCGGGAGGTCATGACCCGGACGCTCCGCTGGTGGGCTGGGCTCCACCGGCGTCGGCCTTGGCCATCAGCCGGGTGTGCTCGGCGTCATCGACCGCGGTGGCCTCATCGATCAACATCACCGGGATGCCGTCACGCACCTCGTAGCTACGGTGCAGGCGCGGGTTGTAGAGCCGGTCCTCGTCGGCGAAGTACAAGAGCGGCCCCTTGTCCTCCGGGCAGGCCAGTACATCGATCAGGAGTGGGTCGAGCACCATGATGGGTTCCTCTCTGTTCGGTCATCGCTGGGCCGGGTACGACGGTCGCTCGGGCGACAGTGGCAGCCCGCCGGCACTCAGGCCCCCAACAATCGGTCGATGTCCGCCTGGACCTCCGCCACCCGGCGGCGGCACTCGGCTTCATCGGGCGCCTCGACGTTGAGGCGCAACAATGGTTCGGTGTTCGAGGGGCGCAGGTTGTACCACCAGTCGCCCCGGTCGACGGTCAGGCCGTCCAACCGATCGGCAGTGCCGAGCCCTCCCCCGGCGCCCTCCACCTCGGCGGCCATCAATTCGACGGCTCGGGCGGGATCGTCGACCACGGTGTTGATCTCGCCGGAGTCGGCGTACCGCTGGAAGGGCCCGAGCAGCTCGGAGAGCGGCGTTCCGGTGACACTCAACAACTCGAGCACGACCATCGCCGCGATGATGCCGGAGTCGGCCCGGTAGTTGTCGCGGAAGTAGTAGTGACCCGAATGCTCGCCCCCGAAGATGGCGCCGGTCTCCGCCATGATCTGCTTGATGTAGCTGTGGCCCACCTTGGTCCGCACTCCGACACCACCCTTTTCGGCGATGACCTCGGGAACCACCCGCGAGCAGATGCAGTTGTAGAGCACCGTGCCGCCCGGGTGCTTGTCGAGCATCGACGAAGCCACCAGCGCGGTGGTGAGGGACCCCGAAACCGGCTGGGCCAGCTCGTCGACGAGGAACACCCGGTCGGCGTCGCCGTCGAACGCCAACCCCACGTCGGCCCCGGCATCGAGCACCGCCCGCTTGAGCGACACCAGGTTCTCGGGCTGGATGGGATCGGCCGGGTGGTTGGGGAAGTTCCCGTCGAGCTCGGGGAAGAGGATCTCCACCTCGAACGGGAGGCCCTCGAAGACCTTCGGTGCGACCAGGCCGCCCATCCCGTTGGCGGTGTCGGCGACCACCCGCAACGGGCGGAGGACGGTCACGTCCACGAAGGAACGAACATGGTCGGCGTAGGCCTCGAGCACCGAGCGCTCCTCGATCGGTGCCATCTGATCCCGATCGGGCACGGGCGGTCCGTCCTCGCCCCACGTCTGCAGGAGCGACTCCGCCGTGGCCTGGATCTCCGCCAGCCCGGTGTCTCGACCGATCGGCCTGGCCCCCGATTGACAGAGCTTGAGCCCGTTGTACCGGGCCGGATTGTGCGAGGCCGTGAACATGGCCCCCGGGGCATCGAGACTTCCTGCGGCGAAGTAGAGCAGGTCGGTCGAGGCCAGCCCGAGATCGATCACCGCCACGCCTTCCGACCGGACCCCGTCGGCGAAGGCTCCCGCCAGTTCGATGCCCGACTCGCGCATGTCACGGGCCACCAGCATCGTCGGGCCACCGGTGAAACGGGCCACCGCCGTGCCGATGGCACGGAACTGGGTGGCATTGAGCTCGTCGGGAACGACGCCGCGGATGTCGTAGGCCTTGAAGACGTTGGAGAGGCTGGTCATGGCCGGGCCATCCTAGTCAGCCCACCTTCCGGCCCCGAAGACGCTGCAGCCGACCGAGAGGGCTCTGGTCCGTGTGGGAAGATCCGCCCGTGTCGGATCCGTCCCGTCGACGACGAGCCTGGCAGCTCGGGTTCGTGACCACCCTCGCCGGCGTGGCCGAGCTGGTGCTGATGCTGATGGCGGCCCCGACCCGGAACGGGGTCACCACCGGATCGGAGACGGCGATCGCCCGCGCCACGCACCACTCGTCGAGCGGAGGTCGGGTGGTGTCGGCGCTGACCGGCGTACCGGCCGGGGAACCGAGCAGCGCCCACCCGGTCGTGGGCATGGCCGACGACGCCGCCACCGGCGGCTACTGGCTGGCGGCATCGGACGGTGGGGTGTTCTCGTTCCACGCACCGTTCTACGGCTCCACCGGAGCCCTCCGGTTGACCCGTCCCGTGCTGGGTATGGCCTCGACCGCCGATGGTGGCGGGTACTGGCTCGTAGCCTCGGACGGGGGGATCTTCGCCTTCGGCGATGCGGCGTTCCTCGGTTCGATGGGCGGTCATCCGCTCAACCGTCCGGTGGTGGGTATGGCGTCGACCGCCGATGGTGGCGGGTACTGGCTCGTGGCCTCGGACGGGGGGATCTTCGCCTTCGGCGATGCGCCGTTCCTCGGTTCGATGGGCGGCCATCCGCTCAACCGTCCCGTGCTGGGTATGGCCTCGACCGCCGATGGTGGCGGGTACTGGCTCGTGGCCTCGGACGGGGGGATCTTCGCCTTCGGCGATGCGGCGTTCCTCGGTTCGATGGGCGGTCATCCGCTCAACCGTGCGGTAGCGGGCATGGCGTCGACCGCCGATGGTGGCGGGTACTGGCTCGTGGCCTCGGACGGGGGGATCTTCGCCTTCGGCGATGCGCCGTTCGCCGGCGCGGCCACCGGGCAACTGCCGCGGTCCGCGGTCGGAGTCGCCGGCGCCACCGGGCCCGGCTCCGGCTACCGGATCGTCTCTGCCGACGGAGGGGTTCACGCCTATGGGGGCGCTCCGTTCTACGGCTCGGTGTCCGTCCCCCCCATGGCCGGAACGATCGTCGCCATCGACCCGGGGCACGACGGGGGGAATGCCGGTGCCGCCGGATTCATCGCCCAACCCATCGACGGCGGCAACCTCACCGAGTCCTGCGACACCGTGGGCACCGAAACGGCCGCCGGCTACTCCGAGCACGCCTTCAACTTCGACGTGGCCATCCGGCTCCAGACGATCCTCGAGACCGAAGGAGCAACAGTGGTGATGACCCGGACCGACGACAGCGGCGTGGGGCCGTGCGTCGATGCCCGAGCGGCGATCGGCAACGCGGCCGGGGCCAACGCCGTCGTGTCCATCCACGCCGACGGCGGCCCGGTGACCGGTCGGGGCTTCGACGTGATCGAGCCGGCGCCGGTGGTCAGCCCGATCAGCAACAACACGGCGGTGGTCGCCGCCTCGGCCCAGCTGGCCACGTCCGTGCGCTCCGCCTTCGCCACCGACACCGGTGAACCGGCATCCGACTATGCGGGCAGCAACGGGATCGACCAGCGGAACGATCTCGGTGGACTGAATCTGACCACGGTGCCCAAGGTGCTGATCGAGTGCGCCAATATGCAGAATCCGATCGATGCCGGAGTCACCGAGAGCCCCCAGTGGCGCCAGCAGGCCGCTCAGGGTCTGGCCGACGGCATCACCGGATTTCTCGACGCACAGCCGCAACCCTGAACCGCTCCGTCCTCAACTCCCGGGCCCGCCCGCGTCACGCACGCCGTCGCCGTCGCCTCCGGCCAGCAGGGCCACGACGTCCTCGGCCATGGCATCGCACAGATCGGCCAGCAGCTCCATCCGCGACGACACGCCGGCGGAACCCAGCAGCTGCTGCCGGTCGATCAGGTTGAGGGGTGCCAGTGCGCAGAGTTGCCAGCCGACCGCCTGGTCGTCCCCGGAGAGGTCGAGGTCGTGGGCCACGGCCGGCACGTCGCCCAACTCGGACAGGAGGGATCGCACCCGGCGGACGGCACCCTCGGCCGCGGCCAGCCCGTCATCGTCACGATGACCCTGCTCATCCGGAAACTCCTCCACCATGGCGCAGGGGTAGAGGTCGTCGGCGAGCCACCGGTGGACCCGGATCCGGTGAGTACCGCTGGCCATCACCATCATCCGCCCGTCATCGAGTTCGGTGACCTGGCTGATCCGGGCCACCGTGCCGATATCCACCCGTTGGTCACCGCCGCCCACCTCCGATCCCCGGGCGATCAGGACCACCCCGAACTCGCGCTCACCACCGAGGCAGTCGGACAGGAGGGCGCGGTACCGCGGCTCGAAGACATGGAGGGGAAGATGGGCGTGCGGGAAGAGGACCGTGGAGAGCGGGAACATCCCGAGGGTACGGATCATGCCCTCATGCCGGTCAGGACGGAACGGTTGCGGCACTGGGCCGGGCCCGACCGGAGCGTCGGCCGGCGACGGCCAGGGCCACGGCGGCCGCCAACGAGACGAGCGCGATCAGCGCCCCGGCCTTGTCCGCGGAAGAGCTGCCGTAGTGGAGCGTCACGTCGTGGCTGGTCGGGACCACGACCATCAGGTTGGGGGCCGCCCGAAAGGGGCCGTCGGCGCCGGTGGCCTCCCAGTTGGGGAAGTAGGACACCTTGACCTCGACCGGGGTCCCGATCCGGTCGACGTGGAACGAGATCGAACTGTCGGTCTGCACGATGTTCGAGACCGCCGTCGGCGGCTCGGGCACCGCCACCGGCCGCGTGTCGCTCACCGCCACCCGCGGCCAGCTCGCGGGTCCATCGGCGGCCGGCACCACGTTCCACCGGCCGGGGTCGTCGTACCAGGTGGCGGCGGGCTTCAACCAGCTGGTCTGCTCCGGGGACACCCCGCTCCACACCACCGGCCGGTTGGCCAGCGGTCGGACCAGCGACGAGTCCTTGATCTCATAGACCTTCCAGGTGGTGTTGAGGCTCTGGCCGTTGTAGCTCGTGGTCCACGGCCCGGTGGAGGACACCTCGGTCACGTTGGGATCGGCGGCGGCGGCCTGTTCGACGGTGGTCGACGAGGCCAGGAAGTAGCGGACCCCCAGTTGTTGGAGGTGCTCGATTCCCAGGGGGACGTTCAACCCCTGGTACCGGAAGGCGGGGCTGTTGACGGCGTTCGAACCGTTCACCGACAGCTCGTTCTGGTCGATGAAATGGAACGGCGTGGTGGACGAGGACTCGAAGAGGAGGCCCTCCATCGAATCGACGCACCCGTTGGTCCAATAGGGAAGCAGCATGAGCGACATCGTCGTGCCGAACCGGTTGAGCGACGAGTCGTACTCCCACATGGCCCGGCCGCAACCCTGCTCGGCACCGACCCTGGCCATCATCTGGATCACGGCGCGGTACTCGGGGTAGTCGGGTTTGCGCTCGTACCCCGAGTAATTCCAGTCGGCCCAGGCGCCCGGCTGGTTCGAACCGACGGTCACCCCCACCGAGCTGAGCGTCGACGCCGGCAGCACCAGAGGAGGCACCACGACGAGGCACGCCGCGGCCAGGGCGATCAGAGGTCCCACCACCGCCCCGGGCGGGTTGGCATCAGGAGTAGGGCGTCGGAACCGGCTGACCCGGGTGCCCGGACTCCACGGTGTGACCTCCACCCGAGCCAGTCGCTCACGGATGGCCAGCACCCACAGCCGCAGGCGGTGGCGGCGGTTCCAACGGGCGGCGGCGGCGACCACCTCGCCCAGCGCCAGTCCGGCCAGCAGGTACAGACAGAGGAACCACATCGGGAGGAACCGGACGTTGTACAACTTGCCCTGGGGGTCGAGGCAGACCACGCCGGCGGAGATCCCCCCCATCACCATGATGAAGAGCCCCACCCGGCTGCGGCGGAGCACGACCGCCACCACCCCGACCAGGTCGGCGGCCAGGACCCACCGGGCGGACGCGGGAAACAACAGATGGGGGAAGCCTTCGACGTTGGTCCACCCCATGTTGGTGGTGTACGGCTGGCCGGTCACGAACGGGAGCAGCCACCATGCGGTCAGGCCCACTCCGACGGCGCCCGCCACGAGGGTCCACAGGAGACGCCGCGACCACCGCCGCCGGGCCAGGCGGCCCCGGACTCCCCGCCGTACGCCGCGGGCCACGTCGGCGTCGAGCAGCAGCCACACCAGAGCCCCGGCCGCGGCGAACAGGGCCGGCAACAGGTGACAGAGCAGCGTGGCCGCGAACAGGGCGGCGGCCAGGGCGCGGTGCCTCCCGGTACGCAGGCCCGAGGCCACCACTCCCAGAAACAGCAACGCCAACGAGAGGCTCAGCGAGAACGAGAACTCGCCGGCCAACGTGGAGAGGAGGTTCCCCCCGTAGATGGAGAAACTCGGCTCGAAGAGGAACGGCAGGGTGGCCGCGGCCATGCAGCCCGGGCCTGGATCACGCAGGCCGGCCAGGCGGCCGAAGGCCCACGCGCACGCCGGCAGGAGCAGGGTGCCGAGCACGGTGACCAGTTTGAAGGCCACGTCGTAGGAGACCACCGCGTTGAACAGCACGGTGATGAGCCCGGGGAGCGGGAAGTAGAAGGTGTAGACCGGAAACCCGTCGTACCATTCGGGGTCCCACCCGGTCAGGTGCCCGTGGTTCAGGAGATGGGACTCCATGAAGGCCGGCAACATCACATGTCCACCGGTGTCCCCTCCCGCCGTGGTGGTGTTGGCCCACAGCAGGGACGGGTGGAGTTGGCTGAGGGCGACCGCCATCACGCCCACCACCACCACCAGATTGGCCCAGCCGGGCCACGTCGACCGCCCGATCCGCCGACGCGGCCACGACGGGGCGCGGCGCGGTGGGGCGGGATCCGAGGGGGCAGTGGGCTCGACCGCGATGACAGCGACGGATGTGGTCACGGCGCCACCGTCATCCGAGCAGCACCGCGACGGCCACCGCCATCAGGTTGAAGGTGGCGTGGGCCACCATGTTCATGCCCAGGCGGCCGGTTCGATACGACACCAGTGACAGGATGATCCCGAACACCGCCAAGCCCAGCAGCTGGAGCGACTCGGCGTGGGCCAGTCCGAAGAGCACGCCGGTGACGATGATGGCCAGCGCCGGCCCCACCCAGCCTCCGATGGTTCCGAACAGCCGGGCGAGGGCCCGCAACAGGACCCCGCGGAAGAACAGTTCCTCGAAGAACGGCGCGCCCACCACCGTGCAGATGGCGACGATGGCATAGCCCGCCCCGTGGGACCCCCCGGTCAGCCGTTGGCCGGGGGCGTCGAATCGCTGGTTGAAGTCGTGCACGTGGTGGGCAATGGGGATGTAGAGCAACGCCACCACGATCTGGCCACCCACGCCGATCGGGACACCGATCAGGTCGATCCACCGGAACCGCAGGCCCAGGTCCTTCACGAAGCTGTGGGTACCCCGAACCCCGGTGGCCAACCAGGCGGATCCGAAGAAGCCGGCCCACAGACCGAGCAGCGTCGACACGATGTACCAGGTCGGCGGCTCGCTGAGCCGGGTGATGGCCGTCAACGAGTTGAGCTTTCCGTCGATGGCCGCGGTGATGGCCACGAAGATGGCGGCCACCAGCTGGCCGCCCACGAATCCCAAGGCCGCGAACAACATCCACATCCACGCCGAGGCCCGACTGTCCGGCGCCGCACCCGAGGCCAGCTGCCGGTGGAGCGGCACGTCCGGGCCGGCGGACCCCGAGTCGGCTGTGTCCCTCGGGCCGGGGGGCGGGGGCGCCCACGTGGGCAACCCGGGCGGGGCTGGTTCGGTCGGAGGCGCTGGCACGCCCACGGATCCGGCGTCGGAGGCCGCGGCGGGGTCCGTTCCCTGTTCGGACCGCTCGATCACCCCCCTACGATACCGATCGGGCCCCGGGAGCGGATGGCGGCCGGCACAGAGCGGGGGCGATGCGTCAAATGCCGCCTGGTGCGAATAGCATGGGTCCGTGACTCCGCCCAATCCAAACCTGCCCAACGGCTCGTCATCGCCCGGCGGACCAGGTCAAGAGCCGTCCGGGCAGAACAAGAACCGCATGGTCCTCTACCTGGTCATCGTGGTGGCGGTGCTCTCCGTGCTGATCATCCCCAATCTCCTCTCGAAGACCACGACCAACACCCTGGCGTACAACACCTTCCTCAGCGATATTCAGAGCAAGCAGATCAAGACCGCCACGGTGAACCTCTCCACCGGGGTGATCACCGGCGACCTGTCCGACGGCGGCACCTTCACGACCAACGGGCCCAACCCGGTGATCGACTCGGAGATCAACGCCCTCAAGCCCCTCGGGTCGAACTACCACCTGTCGCCCGGCACGTCGAGCCCCCTGCTGGGGATCCTGCTCACCTGGATCCTGCCGTTCGCCCTCCTCCTAGGCATCTTCTTCTACATCAGCAGGAAGGCTCAAGGCCAAATGGGAAGCATCATGTCCATCGGGCGCTCCAAGGCCAAGTTGTACTCCACCGAAAATCCCACCACCACGTTCGACGACGTGGCCGGCTACGACGGGGTGAAGCTCGAGATCAGCGAGGTCGTGGACTTCCTCAAGACGCCGGCGCGGTTCAAGGAGATCGGGGCGCGCATCCCCAAGGGCATCCTGCTGGTCGGGCCTCCCGGCACCGGCAAGACCCTGCTGGCCCGGGCCGTGGCCGGCGAGGCCGGCGTCCCGTTCATGTCGGTCAGCGGGTCCGACTTCATGGAGATGTTCGTCGGCGTCGGAGCCAGCAGAGTACGCGACCTGTTCGCCACGGCCCGCAAGCAGGCGCCGGCCATCGTCTTCATCGACGAGATCGACTCCATCGGCCGCAAGCGGGGAGCCGGGCTCGGCGGCGGGCACGATGAGCGCGAGCAGACGCTCAACCAGATGCTGTCGGAGATGGACGGGTTCGACCCGACCGAAGGCATTGTGGTGATGGCGGCCACCAACCGGCCCGACATCCTCGATGCCGCCATCTTGCGGCCGGGCCGGTTCGACCGTCAGATCGTGGTGCCCCTTCCCGACCTCGACGAGCGGCTCCCCATCCTGCAGGTCCACTGCAAGGACAAGCGGGTCGACCCGACCGTCGACCTCGGCACCGTCGCCCGTGGCACCCCGGGCATGAGCGGCGCGGACTTGGCCAACCTGGTCAACGAAGCTGCGCTCCACGCCGTCCGTCGAGGTTCGACGGTCATCCAGAACGTGGACTTCGAGGCCTCCCGTGACCGGGTCCTGATGGGGCAACGCCGCGACAGCATGGTGCTCTCGGGCGCGGAGAAGGAGCGGGTGGCGTTCCACGAGGGTGGGCACGCCGTGCTGGCCTACGTGCTTCCCGAAGCCGACCCCGTCCACAAGGTGACCATCCTCCCCACCGGCATGGCGCTCGGTGTCACCATGCAGCTTCCGATGGAGGAGCGGCACATCCACCCCCGACAACACATCGAGGACTCGCTCTGCGTGCGGATGGGCGGCCGGGCCGCCGAGCTGTTGGTCTATGGAGACCTGTCCACCGGGGCCAGCAACGACCTGGTCGGCAATACCGAGCTGGCCCGGAAGATGGTCCGCGAGTGGGGCATGAGCGACAAGATCGGGCCCATGGCCTGGGGGTCCCAGGGGCAGGTGTTTTTGGGTGAGGACTTGATGCACACCCGCGACTACTCCGAGCACACCAGCCAGATCATCGACGACGAGGTCGAGCTCATCCTCCGCGCCCAGGAGGAGCGGGCCCTCGAGGTACTGGCCCGCCACCGGGGCGGCCTCGATGCAGTGGCCAGAGCGCTCCTCGACGAGGAGACCATCGACGGGGAGACGGTCGGGCGACTGGTCGACACGGCCTACGGACGACCCGTGCACGAACACGGTGTCAAGTCGGTTCCACCCATCTTCGTGGCGTCCCAGTACGGACCGACCGGATCCGACAATGCCGACGGGCCACCTGATGAGGGCGGAACCAACGGGCGGGCGGCGGCAACCGCGTCCATCGAGTCCGACAACGCCGATCCGGCGACCTCTGGCGCTGGCGCCGACAGCGGGGTGGCCGGTGCGTCCCGCGCCTCCGACGAGTCCGGCGCGACCCGGCCGCTCGAGCCCGGACAGCAGTCCGGTGACGACAAGGTCGGCCCATCTCCGTGGCCGCCTCCCCCACCGCCCGGGCACTGGCCCCAGGCGCCTTCGCCGATGCCGGCACAGCCGGCGCCGGGCCACTGGCCCAAGCAGGCCCCGTGGCCACCACCCCCGCCGCCCCCGACCTCGAGGTAGTCCTCCGGTAGTCCGCACAGCAGTGCGGTTGCCGGCGTTGGACCGTAGTGTCGGGGCATGCACGACTCGGTGACCATCCACATGGCGGCTCCCCCCGAGAAGGTCTGGGACCTGGTGAGTGACGTCACCAGCATCGGCCGGTACAGCCCGGAGACCTTCGAGGCCGAATGGCTCGACGGTGCCACCGGACCGGCAGTCGGCGCCCGCTTCCGGGGCCACGTCAAACGCAATGGGAAGGGCCCCGTCTACTGGACGGCCTGCACCGTCACGGCCTGCGTGCCCGCCCGCGAGTTCGCCTTCGGCGTCGGCAACGGTCCCACCCCGTTGAACGTCTGGCGTTACCAGTTGGAGCCGGCCGGCGACGGGACCGACGTCACGGAGTCGTTCCAACTGGCGAACACCGCACTGCTCAAGGTGTACTGGTCGCTCCTCGGTTGGGCCCGGGGTCGGACCAATCGCAATGGCATGCGCACCACACTCGAACGGATCAAGGCCGAAGTCGAGTGATGCTACGTGGCTTCGAGACGCATTAGTTTGCTCGCATGTCCGACTATGTGATTCCAGAACCAGAGCCCAAAGAGATCGACGAGACGTTGTCGATGGAGCTCCGCCATCTCGCCTCCAACGCCGTGTTGAAGGGCAAGCCCTCCGGCGACGAGAAGTGCGAGAATTGCCGCTACTACCTCGAGCCGTACAACGACCTCTCCTACTGCTGGCACCCGAAGTTGCGCGTCCTGGTCGGTTCCGAGTGGTGGTGCCAGTGGTGGGACGCCATCCCCGAGGACGGCCAGTAGGCCGGTCCCCGATGGGGTCCGGCCCGCCCGGCCGATGGCGCTCGGCTGACCCTCCGACCTGGCCGGCCTGCAACCTGCCTGGCCACCGCCTCCGCACGGGTCGATTTGCCGACCGAGGGCCCATGACCTCTAATTGTGGCGTGGGGACCGGTTCTGTCCGGGGGGCTCGCAGCAGTGCTTCATCGGCTCTTGGGGAGAGGAGACGCTATGAGTCTGCAGAGCTGGCTGGTGTTGGTCGGCTTCGCCCTCGTTGGACCGGTGTTCGGTTGGCTGGTCTACACGGATGCATCAGCGCGGAGGAAGGACACGGTCGAACAGGCCCTTCGCTTCCAGCGCATGGCCGAACGGCGGGAGCCATAGGCGGGAGACCTCCTCCGGAGCGATCAGCTCGGTGTCGGGGTGCCCGTCGAGGCACCGACTGTTGGGGCGACACCACCCCCAGGCAGGAGGCTCAACGTGATCAGTGCCGTGGCCACCAGGAGATCGTTCCGGCCGACGTCGTAGACATGGACTTCCGCCACTCCCTGCTGCCGGCCGAGCCGTAGCGTCCGGGCCACGGCTCGCAACGGGCCCACCTTGGCCGCGGCCAGATAGCTGAGCGCCACACTGGAGGTGACGACGGTGCCCCCGGCCGATCGAACGACCTCATAGGCCCCGGCCCGGTCGACGAGGCTGGCCACCACCCCGCCGTGGACCGCGCCGGCCGGACCGCGGATCTCATCAACGATGTCGAGTTCGACGACATGGGCACCGTCGTCGTCGAACGTTCGGTGCGGAAGTTGGTCGAGCAGTGGGCATCCCATGGACATGGCCGCCCATGGTAGGCCGGGCGGCATCAGCCTCCGGATGAGGCACCACACCGCCGACCACCGGGGCTGACGCCAGGCGAGGAACCGGGCGGCAGCTCAAGGCGAACCACGAGATGGTCGATCTACTGCTGCCGGGCCCGTTGAGTACCGGGCAGGACTCCGGGCCCGGCCTTCCGATCAACCGCACCGACGCGGACCTCCATCAGGTCAGGCGGGAGCCGTCCGTCTCAAGTCGGCACTCTCATCGGCCGATGCCATACTGCCGGGCCCGGAGAGAAGGCCTGCCGTCTCGCTCCGGGCCCGGTGCCCGCGCCGCCCGGCCTGCCTACGAGTCCGATGACACGACTACCCGACGAAGGGGAAGCCGGTCGACGACACGACCCCCGGGGCCCCGGTCGGTCCACTGTCCTCTTCCACATTGACCGGCTGCGTCGCCGTCACGTTCAGTGCAGCCGGGCCACCGACCTGTTTGGGTCCGAGCACGACCACCTGACCGGGAGGGACGGTGAACATCGCTACCGAACGGGAGCTTCCCAGGGGCGTGACGGCCACCGCAGCAACCGACGGGCCCGGGTTGGCGACGGCCAGACTGTCGGCGGTGGCTCCGGTGGCTCCGGTCACTGGGGGAGCGCCCGACACCCCGGGCCCGGGGACCAACCAACGATCGGCGACCGTCACGGTGGCGGAGGAAGAGCCCCACACCGGCGGGGTGGAGCCCGGAGGCGCCTCCACCGACCGGCCCACCACGATCGGTGCCGAGGATGTCACGGTCACCGAGTAGGGGGTCTGCTGGGGAAGGCCCGGACTCCCGGATGCCGAGAAGGCGACCACGGAGATCGCGGGCACGACCACCTGGCGGGGAGTCACCGACCCGGACGACAGACCGAACGAGATGGTGGCGTTCACCGGCATGGTCCCGAGGTTGGCCAGGTAGACGGCGACGGTGGACTGCGGCATGGTGGTGGTCTGGGCCAAGCGCCAGGTGGTCGAGAGCGCCGGCGAGCCCAGCCGGAGGGACACTCCGCCGGTGGCCCCCGACGACCACTGTTGGAACTCGGTGCTGACCACACTCCCCGCCTGCGCCGTCACCAGGGTGGCGATGGTGGTGTCGCCCTGCACGAAGTCACCCACGTTCTCCTCCAGCACCTGCCCGGCGGGAACCACCAGGCCCTGGTACTGCGGCGGGGTGATCAGCTTGTCGTCGGCGACGAACGTCACGTTGACCACCGCCTCGGTCGCCGCCGGGTTGAACAACGAGAGCGAGAGCGCGTTCCCCGCCGAGGTGGATCCCCCGGCAAATGCCCACTGGGGAGAGGTCTGCGACGCGCACGGCGCAGTGCTCCATCCACTGGGCCCGGCCACCACCTGGTCGGCAACCACCCCGCCGCCGGCGAACACCAACGACGAGGCGGTGCTGCCGGCCGGCAATCCGGCAGCCGGGTTCAGCGCGGCCCGGCCGAGTGGTGGGACGGTGACGGCCTGACGGACCGTCGGGGCGGAGGTCGAGCCACTGGCGGGAGCCACGGTGGTCATGACTCCGGACACCGGGTGCGGTGTCCAATTGGTCAGTTCGATGGTGCCGGACGCGGCGGTACCCGTGCCGGCCGAACAGAACGACGATGACGAGTAGGCATCAGCCGGAGCGACGCCGATTCCGTCACTGCTCTGTGGCGCAGGAGCTGCGCCGGGGTCGGGCACCAGGGCCGCGATCACGCCGATCACGAGCACCACGCCCAGCACCGAGACGACCGCCGGCCACCGTCCCCGGACCGGTCGCACTCCGACCCGACGAGGTGAGCGGGCACCCGTCGTATCCGACGGCCCGGCACCCACAAACACCTCGGGCCCCATCGGGCGCACGCGCCGTCCGTTCACGGCTGGCCCGGCCGGTCGACCGAGGTGAGGACCGTTCCCGACCCGGGGTCCGGCCCGTCGTCAGCCTGTCCCGCCGCCCCGGTCCGGCCGCGCCCGATCCTCAGTCGCGGCCAGGGGGCCCCGAGCTGCCGGCCGCCCAGCACTGCGATGGCGGCCAGCCACACGATGACGGAGAGGAGAAGGGATACCGGCGTGACCCACCCGTCATCGAACCCCAGGGTCGCCACACCGGGCCCGGTGACGGTGTAGCGCGCCGCCCACCCGAACAATGGCGACCGGGTCGAGCCCGCTCCGGTCGGACCGGTCAGGCCCCATCGACCGGCGGGCGCCAAGGATGCGAGCACCGTGCCCATCGCCAGCGGGCCGGAGTAGGAGCGGGAGGCAACAGGCCCGGGCAGCACGGGCACCGCCCCCGGCACGATGCCGGTTCCAGCGGCTCCGGCCAGCGGGCGAGGAGTGGAGGTCATGCCGGTCAAGCTCGTGCCGCGGGGGACCTCCGAGCGCTGGGGTATCCAGTCGGCATTGGCGTAGACGGTGATGCCGGTGCCCGAGAGCACGGAGCTGAGGTCGAGTTGATGCATCAGGGCCGGCGCCAGGTCGGCGGGAACCGGGTACACCTCCGGATTCTGCTCGCCGTCGATTTCTGGGGCCAGCGAGGTCAGCACGGCCACGAAGCGGACACCGGCGGGCGCCAGCAGCCGGCCGATCTGATCGGTGCGGCCGGCCCGGGCGAGGTTGACGGCGGAGGCGACATCGGCGGTCGGACCAGGACCGGCGGCGTTCCAGAGCCACCGGGCGTCCGGTCCCCCGTCTTCCGAGGTGGCATAGGCCAGGCCGTCTCCGGCACTCCACGAGCCCTGATTGAGCGATCGGGCATCGCCCAGCCACACGACGCGGAAGGACCCTGAGGCCGACTTGGCGTGCATCCAGGCCACCGACTGGCTGAAGTCGTTGGTGGGGAGGTCCCAGCGGCCGGGCAGCGAGGAGATCAGCGTGGGCACGGCCCCGAGCACGACCGCGCCGGTGGCGACGACCGTCACCAACTGCCGCCAGCCGAAGGCCGCAGCCCTCAGATCCTCTTCGAAGGCGGCGACGCCGAGTCCTATGGCCGACGCGATGGCCACCGCCGCCGGCCCCAACAGCACCAGTGGGTCGATGGCCAGACTGCCGGTCCAGCCGCGTCCGACGACCCAGGCCGTGGCCCAGAAGACCAGCGCCACCGACCAGAAGCGGCCGGCCCACCGGAACCGTTCCCCCCGGGCCAGTACCAGGGGTACCACCGCGGCCAGCGCGAATCCCCACGCCAACGGCGACGCGCCGATCGGGCCAACGGCGAACCGCAGGAGCGACCCCCATGACGCGGCACCCGACGCCGGTGTCGGCACCCCGAAGACGTTGACCGCACCCCAGCCGGCGGACAGCGCGCCGATGACCCAGGGGAGGCAGATGCAGGCGGCGACCAGGGTGGCACCGAGAGCCAGCCGAACCGCCCTCCAGGTGGACGGCCAGTCACCGAAGAGCGACGAGGAGAGCAGGAGGGCCAGGGCGATGAGCACCACCGCGATGGCCGCCGATGGGACGAAGGAGATCAACACCGCCTCCAGCAGGCCCAGGGCCACCGCGTTCCGCGTTCCGGGGTGTCCGATGACCCACGTCGAGAACCGCGTTCGACGCCGGGCCGGCTGTCCCAGCCCTGCCGCGTCGGACGGGAGCGCGGTGCCAGAGGAGCCTCCCGTCAGGCCGTAGGGGGCGATCCGGGTGGCGCGGACCAGCCGGGCCATGACCCACGGCCCGCCGGCATAGACCACCAGCGCTCCAAATCGTCCCAGGGCCAGGGCGTTGTAGGGAAGGGCCATGGCCAGGTAGGCCAGGCCGCCAACCATGGAGGCACGTTGGGAACCGAACGGGCGGAGGAGTCGTACCATCCCCCATGCGCCGAGCGGCACACAGGCGAAGACCAGCACCTTTTGGGTCAGCCCCATTCCCCCCGCCAGCAGCGTGCCGACCAGCGCCACCAGGCCGAGCGCCGGGGAGGCGGGAGCCGTTGTCCCCACCCCCGAGGGATGCCATCCCGCGGCGAACTGGGAGAGCGTGGCCGACCAGCTGGGGAAGGGCACGAACTGCCCCACGGCCGGAAGCCGCCGGGTGATGACCCCCCGGCTCCCGATCAGCACGACCACAGCGGCACCCAGCCATACGGTGAGCCGCACCCGCCCGCCGAGGCGGCCGCGGTGCGGCTCCGTCGACGCCGGGTCCACGCCCCGGTCGAATGCGCCGACACCGACGGGGGCGGCCGCAATGCCAGGGCCGCCGACGTCGGGGCCCTCGTCGGCGGCGAGCTCATCGGCATGGGCGCCGTGGAAGCCGTGCTGGAAGACCCTCCGGAAGTAGGCGGACAGACGGGCGCTCCCCCCGATCTGGAGGAGGCGGATCTCCTTGTCGCCCAACCGGCGATGGGCCTTGAGGCCCTTTCGCTGGGCTCGCGTCGTCGAGAGGCGGCTCACATTCCAGCGCCACGCCCGGCGGACGGCTCGGGCTCGGGCGTTGTCGCCGGCGATCTCGGCCACGATGACCTCGCCGACAGCCAGGACCAGTACCTGGGGCACCACACGGATCAGGTGGAACAGGCCGTAGCACTTGAACACGGCCAGCAGCTCATGACGGCGCTGGAGCTCCTGGAGGGTCACCGGGTGGGTCGGTGGGCCGTCCAGCCCCGGTTGCACCAGCGACTGGTCGATCGGACGCATGCCGGCGGCCAACTCCTGCAGGTGCCGGACCCGGGCGTCAGGGGCGACGATGATCCGGGCGCCGACGACCTGGGCCCGCCAGCACAGGTCGAGGTCCTCGCCCATGGCCACGATGGTCGGGTCGAATCCCTCCAGCTCCTCGAACAGGTCCGCCCGGATCAGGGTGACTCCGCCTGGCACCACGAACACGTCTCGCACCGCGTCGTGCTGGCCGTGGTCGATCTCGTAGGGCTGGACCCGCTCGACCACCGACCCGCCCTTGTCGGCGGCCATCCCCACATGCACCAGGCGGTCGGGGTCGTCCCAGCTCACGACCTTCGGAGAGACGATGCCGGCATTGGAGCGGAAGGCCTCTTCCACCATCAGGTGCACGGTGTCGGGGAACAGCGCCACGTCGTCGTGGCACAGCAGGAAGTAGTCGGCGCCGTCCACCATGGAGCGCACCTCGTTGACGGTCGACCCGAAGCCCCGGTTCTCCTCGAAGCGGCGGACGAATGCCGTGGGGAGCACTGCCGCCACCCGGACGGTCAGGTCCTCGGTGCTGCCCGAATCGAGGACCAACACCGCCAGCTCGGCATAGTCCTGAGCGGCCAGCGATGCCAGGGTTTCCTCGAACCACGGACCCGGATCGTGGGCGACGACGACCGCGACGACCGGTGGGGCCAGTGTTTCCATCAGAGGTCAGAGGCTATCGGTCCTGAGCTTGGAAGCGGTGTCTACCCAGCTCACCAGGGACAACGCCAGATGTGGTGTCAGGTGCTTGCAAATGTTTATGCCCACGTATACACTTGCATCCACGTGGATCTTCCCCTCCCACCGTCAACCAGTAGGCCACCGAACACCAAGGAGCACACCATGCCAACCATCAAGAAGCCGGAGTTCAAGATGCCGGAATTCAATGCCGACGTCGCCAAGGCCGCCCAGGACGTCGCCGCCGTGGCCAAGGATGCCACCTACGTGGTCATCGGAGCGGGCGTGCTCGGCTTCCAGCAGATCCAGGTGCAGCGTCAGGAGCTGCTCAAGCGGCTGGCCGACCCCAAATCCGGCATCGAGGACCGGGTCGCCGCCGTCCGCACCGACCTGAGCGATGCCCTCCATACCGTCGACACCACGGTGGAAGGCCTGATGGAGCGGTTCGAGGACGTCATCGAGCGGTTGGAGGCGGCCGTGGCTCCTCTCGAGGACCGTCTGCCCCAGCAGGCCCGTGACTTGGCCAAGCAGGCCCATGTCCAGGCCAAGGGGGCACGCACCCAGCTCCGTTCGCGGATTCCGACGGCGGCCGCCTGAACCGCACCACCGTCAGTCGGTGCGCTCGCGCCAGTAGGCCAGCACATCGGCCAGTGTCTGTTGGAGCGGGATCTCCGGCTTCCACCCGGTGGCCTCGATCAGCCGTCCCGGGTCGCCCCGCAGTACCGGAACCTCGACCGGCCGGACCAGGGACGGGTCGGTCTCGAGCTCGAGCGATGTCCCCGCCAGGTCGAGCAGCCCGTCGGCGATCTCACGGATCGACACGTCGCGGCCGGAGCAGACGTTGTACACCTCGCCGGGCCGGCCGGACTCGATCAGCATGCGGTACGAACGCACCACATCGCGGACGTCGGTGAAGTCGCGCCGGGCCGAGAGATTGCCGACCGGTATCGTCCGTTTCCCGCTCCGGCCGGCGTCCACGATCCGCTTGGCCAACGCCGGCACGGCAAAATTGGGTGTCTGACCTGGTCCGATGTGGTTGAAGGGACGAACCGCGATGACGTGCTGCCCATGCCCGCGGAACGCCTGAGCCACCACGGCCTCGGCCGCCAGCTTGCTGGCCGCGTACGGGGTCAGGGGCGCAGTCGCCGACGTCTCATCGAGCGGGAGCAGCTGTGGGTCGGTGACCGCCCCGTACACCTCGGCGGAACTGGTCACGAGAATCCGCGGGTCGGTCCCGCACTCACGGGCCGCGGCCAGCAGGGCGGCGGTCCCGATCACATTCACCTCGAGCACGCGGAGCGGTTCGTCCCACGACTTCCCGACGTGAGTCAGCGCGGCCAGGTGGTAGATGGCGTCGGGTGCGGCGTCGGTCACCGCGGTTAGAAGCGCGGATGGATCGGTGACGTCCACTTCGAGGTCGATGACGACGACGTGATCGCCGCGTTCTCGAAGATGATCAGCGAGCCAGTGGCCGACAAAGCCGCGGCCGCCGGTGATGAGGGAGCGCACGTCGGGTCACCCTACTGGCTCCCTGCCGGGGCCAACATCCCGGCGGGGATCCCCCTGCCGCTCCGCATGGCGATACGCCTCCATGTGCCGGTCGGCACTCTTCTCCCAGCTGTGCATGGCAACGATCTCGAAGCCGCTCCGGGCGCGACCGTCATCGGTCCGGTCCCCCACCGGGAACCGCCCCAGCTCGGCGTCGATGGCGTCAGCCAACGACCTGACGTCTCCCGGGGGAACCAGCGCGGCGGCGTCGCCGGCGACCTCTTCCATCGCCGTTCCCGAGGTCGTCACCAGGGGGACGCCGCACGCCAACGCCTCGAGGGCGGGGAGCCCGAACCCCTCGTAGAGGGCCGGGTAGACGGCGGCCACCGCCGAGCGCAGCAGGGTCGGGACCACCCGGTCGGGAAGGTAGCCAGTGCGAATGATCCGAGAGCCGATGCCGGAGACGGCGACGGACCGGTCGACCTCGGCTGCACCCCACCCCGCCCCTCCTGCCACCACCAGCAGGGCGTCGGGGTGCCGGTCGGCGATGAGGGCGAACGCACGCACCAGGCTCGGGATGTCCTTGCGGGGCTCGATGGTGCCCACGAAGGCGAGGAACGGTCGACCGTCGGCGAGGCGCGCATCCACCTCCGCCAACAGGGCGGCATCCGCGCCGGGTTCGGGCTCGTCGGGACGGAATCGATGGGTGTCGACGCCATGGGGAGCGATGAACACCTCGGTGTCGATCCGGCACCACCGGGCCAGCGCGTCGGCGGTGATCCGACTCGGGCACACCACCGCGGCAGCCCGCCGTGCCGCCACCCTGATGGCCCGGCGGAAGAGGAGGACCTTGGACCGCTCGTGCCAGCGGGGCTCCTCGAAGAAGCTGAGATCGTGGACCGTGACCACCGCCGGCACCCGGGCACGTTCGGGCATCGTGTAGTGCGGCCCGTGATGCACCGAGACCGCCCTTCGGGCCAGAAGCCCGGGTAGCCGGATCTGCTCCCAGGCCAGACGGAGGGGACGCGGCTCGGGCGCGCTCGACTGCACGTCGATGCCCGGCGCGAGGGACGACCACCGCTGGCGATCGGACCGCCGGCTCAGGAGCACGAGGTCGACATCGGGACGAATGGCCAACGCCCCGGCCAATTGGAGCGTGTACTGACCCGCCCCCACCGGACGGACGGGGACGGCGGTCACGTCGAGCGAGATCCGCAGTGGGTGGTCATCCACGGCGCGGCCCTGTCGCGGCATCTCGGGCTTCGTTCCAGACGTTCACGTGACGCTGTGCGATCCCCGTCCACGCCAACTCTGCGGAACGTCGCAATCCGAGCAGCTGGAGGCGTGCGCGCACCTGCTGGTCGGTGGCCACCGCCAGG